>OOAC01000222.1_pt1 | contig 57932 bp, 55 predicted proteins | sample 1671041 | NCBI WGS metagenome assembly OOAC01 (sample SAMN06348116, study PRJEB24527) | human gut metagenome | biome: human gut; feature: ankylosing spondylitis patient; material: feces | host: Homo sapiens | place: China | collected 2015-10 | reverse complement strand
AGGGGGATATTCTCTTTCCGAGGAAAGAGAATATCCCCCTTAATCGCTCCCCTGCACGGTGCAGGGATCAATGTGCAGCGCCTATGGCGCTGCCTCCCCCGCGGCACAAGTGCCGCGAAGCGCTTCGCACCGGTGCGAAACCGATAGTACCTTTTATATATAAAAGGCAACCATCACGCTTTAGCACTTGCTATCGAAGAGTGCTAAAAATTAAGAGTTTAGTAACAAATATCAGGAATTTCCTGCTATACTTAGGTTCAAATACAATTCAGAGAGGGATGCTTTTATGGCTAAAAAACAGTTTAAAGCAGAATCGAAGCGTTTGCTCGATCTGATGATCAACTCGATTTACACGCACAAGGAGATCTTCCTGCGCGAGATCATTTCCAACGCCAGCGACGCTATCGACAAGCTCTGTTACGTCGCGCTGACGGACGACAAGGTCGGCATGAACCGCAGCGATTTTGCCATCACGGTGTCGGTCGACAAGGAGAACCGCACGCTGACGGTCTCGGATAACGGCATCGGCATGAGCCGCGAAGAGCTTGAAAACAACCTCGGCGTCATCGCGTCGTCGGGTTCCTACAAGTTCCGCCAGGAGACCGAGGAAAAGGACAAGAAGGACGCCGATATCGACATCATCGGCCAGTTCGGCGTGGGCTTCTACTCCGCGTTCATGGTCGCCGACAGCATCACCGTCCGCACGAAGAAGTACGGTTCGGAGCAGGCCTATGAGTGGCAGTCCTCCGGCGCGGACGGCTACACGATCACCGAATGCGGCAAGGAGGCCGTCGGCACCGACGTCATCATGCACATCAAGCCCGACACGGACGAGGAGAAGTACAGCGAGTACTTGGAATCCTACCGCCTGCACGCGCTCGTGAAGAAGTACTCCGACTACATCCGCTACCCCATCCGCATGCTGCTGCCCGAGCAGAAGGTCAAAGAGGGCAGCGACCCGGAGAAGCCCGAGTACGAGACCGTCGAGGAGATGAAGACCGTCAACTCCATGGTGCCGCTCTGGCAGCGCAAGAAGAGCGACGTCACGGACGAAGAGTACAACAAGTTCTACTCCGAGCTGACGCATGAATTCGACAAGCCCCAGCGCACGATCACCGTCTCGGCCGAGGGCAGCGTGACCTATAAGGCACTGCTGTTCGTGCCGTCTTCGCGCCCGTTCAACTTCTACACGGAAGGATATGAAAAGGGATTGCAGCTCTACTCTGCGGGCGTTCTCATCATGGACAAGTGCGACTCGCTGCTGCCTGACTATCTGCGCTTTGTGCGCGGCGTGGTCGATTCGCCGGATCTGAGCCTGAACATCTCCCGTGAGCTTTTACAGCACGACCGCCAGCTCAAGGTCATCGGCCAGAACCTCGAAAAGAAGGTCCGCGCCGACCTTGAAAAATTCCTCAAGGATGACCGCGAGGGCTATGAGAAATTCTACGAGAACTTCGGCCGCCAGATCGGCTACGGCATCGTGAGCGACGGCGGCGAGAGCCGCAAGGACTCGCTCAAGGACCTGATGATGTTCTACTCCTCCACGCAGAAGAAGCTCACGACGCTTAAAGAGTACGTCGAGCGCATGAAGGAAGGCCAGAAGTGCATCTACTACGCCGCGGGCGAGAGCATCGCCGCCGTGGACAAGCTGCCGCAGACCGAGCTTTTGAAGGACAAGGACTACGAGGTCCTGTACCTGACCGGCGAGACGGACGAGTTCGTTTTGCAGGCGCTGATGAACTACGACGAAAAGCCGTTCCGCTCCATCGTGGACGGCGACCTTGAGCTCGGTGACGAGGAAGAGCACAAGGACGACAGCGAGAGCGCCGAGCTCATGCAGTTCGTCAAGGAGACGCTCGGCGACAAGATCAAGGAGGCCAAGGTCTCGCACCGCTTGAAGACCCATCCCGTCTGCCTGACGGCGGGCGAGGGCTTCAGCTTCGAGATGGAGAAGTACTTCAAGAACTTCCAGATGCCCGAGCCCATCAAGGCCGAGCGCATCCTCGAGCTGAATGTCGATCATCCGGCGGTCAAGGCGATGGCCGCCGCGCTGGCAACGGACCGCGACAAGGCGGCGCTGTATGCCAAGATCCTCTACGATCAGGCAAACCTCATCGCGGGGCTGCCGCTCGAAGATCCCAGCGCGTACACCGACATGGTCGCGCAGCTGATGCAGTAAGTCAATATTGCTCCAAAAGGGCGCGGAGAATTCTCCGCGCCCTTTTTCACGTTTTTCATTCCTGCTGCCTATACTGGCATACAGGCGCTTTTCCGCCTGACAAACCGTAAAGGCGATGAACGGATATGCTTCGACCGCTGATGCTGGCTCTGCTCGGCACGTCTTTCACGTTTCTGATGACGGCGCTGGGCGCCGCGACGGTGTTCTTTTTTGCCCGCAAGGTGTGCGAGCGCGCGCAGGGCGCGCTGCTGGGCTTTGCCGCGGGCGTGATGATGGCGGCGAGCGTGTGGAGCCTCATCCTGCCTGCCATCGAACAGACGGAGGCAGAGGGCCGCCTGCCGACGTTTCTGCCCGCCGCGGCGGGCATCGTGCTCGGCGCGCTGACGCTCTTCCTGCTCGACGAGCTCGTGCGGCGACGCGGCGGGGGAGAGGTGCACAGCGATTTTTTGCTCCTCTCGGCCATCACGCTGCACAACATCCCCGAGGGCATGGCCGTCGGCCTCGCGTTCGCGCTCGCGGCAGACGGGGAGAGCCTTGCCGGCGCGTTCGCGCTGGCGCTTGGCATCGGCGTGCAGAACTTTCCCGAGGGCGCGGCGGTGGCGCTGCCGGTGTACCAATCGGGCAAGTCGAAACGGCGCGCTTTCTGGACCGGCGTGCTCTCCGGCGCGGTGGAGCCGCTGTTCGGCGCGCTCGTCGTGCTCGCGGCGGCGGGAATCCACGCGCTGATGCCGTGGCTTCTGAGCTTTGCAGCGGGGGCGATGCTCTACGTCGTGGCGGAGGAGCTGCTGCCGCGCGCGGGCGGACGGCGGGGGACGTGCGGCTTCCTCGTGGGCTTCCTCCTGATGATGATACTGGACGTCGCGCTGGGGTAAGCGCGAAAAATCCGGCATAGAATGGCGCGAGGTGATCGACCATGCACATTCATGTTGTAAAGCGCGGCGACACGCTTTCTTCCATCGCCGCGATGCACGACGCCCTGCCCGCGTTCGTCGCGGCGGACAACGGCCTTACGCTGAGTACGCCGCTTGTGATCGGCCAGGCGCTCGTCGTGCGGACGCCGAAGACACTGCACACCGTGCGCGCGGGGGAGACGCTTTCGTCCATCGCGCGGGACTATGATTTGAGCGTCAGGACGCTCCTGCGGCGGAACTTTTTCCTCCACGGACGCGAGCTTCTGCGCGAGGGCGACGTGCTTGCCATCGACTACGCAGACGAAGCGCCGCTCGGTACGCTCGGCGTGAACGCCTACGCCTACCCCTACATCGGCGGCGAGCTGCTCGACTCGGTCCTGCCGTACCTGACGTATCTGACGCCGTTCACCTACGGCATCACGCCCGCGGGAGTCCTTGCGCCGCTCGACGACGCGCACCTGCTCGAACGAGCGGCGCACTATGGCGCAAAATCGCTCATGCACCTCTCGACGCTGACGCCGGAGGGGAATTTTTCGAGCGAAAACGCCGCGGCGCTCCTGCAAAACGACCGCGCGCAGAGCGCGCTCCTTGCCGAGATTTTGCAGACGATGGCGAAAAAGGGATACTACGGCCTCGACGTCGACTTCGAGTACGTCCCGCCGGAGCTGCGCGAGGACTACGCCGCGTTCGTCTGCCGTCTGCGCGAGGCGCTGAACGCCGAGGGAAAGCCCGTTGTCGCCGCACTCGCGCCGAAGACGAGCGCGCAGCAGCGCGGACTGCTCTACGAGGCGCACGACTACGCGCTGCTATCAAAAGCCGCGAACGCCGTGTTCCTGATGACCTATGAATGGGGCTATGCCTACAGCGAGCCGCAGGCCATCGCGCCGCTGTCGCAGATGCGCGCGGTGCTCGATTACGCGCTCTCGGTCACGGCGGGGGAGAACATCTTCCTCGGCGCGCCGCTGTACGCTTACGACTGGCCGCTGCCCTACGAAAAAGGCCGGACGCGGGCCGAGACGTTCTCGTCGCAAGCGGCCGTCGCGCGGGCGCGGCTGGTGGGGGCGGAAATTGAGTTTGACGAAACCGCGCGCTCGCCCTGCTACCACTACTTCGACAAAATGCGGCGCGAACACGTCGTCTGGTTCGAGGACGCGCGCTCGCTGCGCGCGAAGATCGCCCTCGCGGCGGAAAAGGGCTTGCAGGGCATCGGCTTCTGGCAGGCGGGGCGGGAGCTCGCGCAGGCGTGGCCGCTGCTCGACGCGCTGCTGACGCTCGAAACCCTCTAAAAAATGCAAAAAACCGCCCAACGGGCGGCAAAGATTGACAAAGCGTGTAAAATTTTGTAAAATTACATCAGGCGCTGCACAACGGCAGGCGGTTAGTCACGTACCCCGAAAGGGGGTGACGAAATGCGAATTACGTTTCATATCAAGCAGTTTACTGTGACGATTATCGTAAAAAGCAGAAACCGCCACTCCGGCAAGTGACGGTTTCTATGATTGAAACTACTTACGAACCGGACTAACCGCTTGTCGCAGCGCCCTTTTCTACCTCCATTATACCCCGCTTCCCCGCGTTGTCAAGGCGAAAAATTTTTCCTCCGCTGCACCGGTTCGTCCCCAAAAACCGCTTTACAGCTTTATAGCTGTAAACGGTCCGCGCAAATGCGCGGGCTGCACAAAATGAGGAGGAAAAACATGTACAACAACACCTATGAACGACCCAGAACCCAGATCGAAAAATGCGAGCACTTAGCGCGGATGAAATTCGAAAACCCGATAGAAAGGGCGCAGCGCGAGCGCGACGAGCGCGTCTACCGCTTTTCGAGCATCGACGAGGCCATCGGCGTGCTGAGCGTCGTGCGCCGCGCGTGGTGAAAGGGGAGGACGCGATGGGAAAAACAGCCAATTACGGCCTGCCCAAGTGGGAAAAGTCGGACTTTATCAAGATGATGACTTCATGCAGCGTTTGGCAAGATCGACGAAACGCTCAAGGCCAACGCCGACGCGGCGGCGGCCAAGGCGGAGGCGGAGGCCGTGACCGCCATTGCGCAGACGATTGCCAGCAGCAAGATTTGCCGCGCGAAGTTCGGCACATACACCGGCACCGGCCTATCGGGCCAAAATCACCCGAACAGCGTCGAATGCGGCTTTTGCCCCGCGGTGCTGGTGCTGTTCCGCGCGGACGGCGGACAGAAAACGACGGTCATACGCGGCGTGACCGCCTGCTCGTCCGGCATCATCGTCAATACCCTGTGTTGTTGCGCCTTTGTTTGCATAAAGTTTCTGGTAGGCGGCGTAATAAATATCTTCACGAAGCAGGTATCTGTAAAGCCTTGTGAATATGCCGCCTTTGTGTTCGCTGGAACACCTTTCAATATGCTCTAAAATTTCAGATGTTGGTTTCATTGAGGTTTCTCCTCCCTTTCATTCTTACATTTTAGATGTTACTAACTGGCTCCATTTGCCATGTAAGGGTTATTATCCCTCTCGGACTACTATGGAGCCTCCGTTGCCATATCCGGCGAATGAGCCGGACTTAGGCAATCCCTAGTTAGCGTTGTGCTTAGGTGAATGAAGATTGTCGGATATGCTTTCGGTTCGTTATGACGTGTTCTCACGCCTGTTTCATAACGTGTTGGCAGTTGCCCCGTCGTCAAAGATAACGTGACAGCGTTATGACATGGGTTTCAAGACTTTTCCCACACCTGCAAAAAACAGGAACTGGAACCTTACATTCGATAAACCCAATCTTATCCTCGTACCTTCTTAATATCAGGAAACAGTCGCACCTAAGTCTTTCGGTGACTATTCCTTTCTCTGCTATGCGATGTTCCCGTAAAGGATTTCTCCTTAGTCGGTAAGGCAGAATATTTCGCGCACTGCCGTGTGCGGCAGTACCTTAAACTGCTTTGCACAACGCCCTATCTGGGCGCACCTTGACGTTCTGCGTGTACACGCGATAAACGATCGCGGCGACTTCCGCGCGGGTGATGTTGCCCTCGGGCTTGAAGGAACCATCCTCATAACCCTTGAACACACCCATGTCATTCAGAACGGCAACAGCCTCAGCGTAATCATCGCTGATGCTCTTGTCATCCTTGAAGGCGTTGGCGCTGACGGCCAGAGACAGAGTCATGACCAGAGCCAGCACCATTGCGAGTAACTTTTTCATAGATGTTACTCTCCTTTCATAAATTTCCATCTTCTCGCGGCCGAACACCCGCCGTCTCTCCCGCTTTCCCGTGGTTGCCGCCAAAATTTGCAAATCCTCAAATTGTTGCAGGAACGATCAAGAATCGCAAAAAATCGGCAGAATCAACGCAAAAACATTCGATTCAGCGGATATCGCATCCCCTTAGCGCCGCAAAAAAAGCCCGATGCGCAAGGGCTTGGGGGCGCGAAAGGTCGGGTAGCGGTTTGGCAGCGGTCCGCAGCCAGCATAATTCTAGCACTCTCGACGCGAGAGTGCTAGAATTAAAAGTTTGTTCATCAAAAGATGTATTTTTGTTCACAGGGCGTGCCTATACTCATAATTGTTCCGAGGGGAACGAAAGAAACGTAAACCACGCGGGCTGCAAAAGCGGCTCGCCAGAATAGATTTGGAGGCTTTGATTATGTTTGAACTGAGACCTTTTGAACGCAGAAACAACCACGTTGCGGCTTATGATCCCTGGGATCAGATGGAGCGCGCATTCTTCGGTGACGGCTCGTGGGGCCGCGGGCTGAGTGAGTTTAAGACCGATATTCAGGACAAGGGCGACAGTTACCTGCTGGAAGCTGATTTGCCGGGCTTCAAGAAAGAGGACATCCACGTCGATGTGGACGGCGACACGATGACCATTCGTGCCGAGCGCCACAGCGAGCACGAGGATCAGGACAAGAAGGGCAATTACGTCCGCTGCGAGCGCAGCTACGGCAGCTACCAGCGCGCGTTCGACATCAGCGGCGTCGAGGTTGCGAATATCTCCGCGCAGTACAATGACGGCGTGCTCAAGCTGAACATGCCGAAGAAGAGCGCCGTGGTGAACGCGAAGCAGATCGAGATTCAGTAAAGAACTTCAAAAAAGGCGGCGAAAGCCGCCTTTTTTGATTTCGGATTGCACGCCGCGGCAGCGCACGCGCCGTAGGCGCACACGTTTGCGGCGTGAGAGGTTTTTTTGTCACGCACACGCCCCAGGGCGGCTTCGCTTGCCGCTTTGCGGCAATTCACCTTCTGTCGCGACAAAAAACGATCAAGATCATTGCGCGCCTGCGGGCGCGCAATTTTTTTGGGTTGTACGGGGTTGTACAAAAAATATTGGCGAAAGTCCGCTCAGGTGAGCGGGCTTTCCTTTTTTTTCGGCGGGCCGCGGCTGGAAAAGGGAAATTTCGCTCCCCGCGCGGCGGCGCGGGTCATCAGAACACAAAAAGCGGCTTAGGCCGCTTTTTTCATATTTGTGCTTATATATTATGTATGTGGTGGCGGATAATGGCGAAAGCGGGGGTTTTATGTCAAGCTGTAACAGAAGCGGCGGTTTGTTACAAGTGTGTTACAGATGGGGCGAAAGCGTTGACTTGAAATTTTGCTTGTGGTAAGGTGACAGTGCAGAAAGGGTGGGGAACGGTGCGTTCCCGACTTAGTTACGGGATCGGCATGCCACGGTAAGTAAGCCGAGAAACGCCGAAACTTGCTCCTTTCTGACAAACGAACCATCTTTAAGGGGATGCGATAGCAACTAAAATCGCGCGTTTTCCTGCAAAACGGTCAAAAATGCAAGAAAATCGAAATGCTTTGTAACCTTTTCGGTCAACTTTCATTTTCGCCCGCGAACAGCAAAATGCCCGCTTTTCGCTGCCGGAGCGCTCCAAAGGGATGGAAATTTATGAAAGGAGAGTAACATCTATGAAAAAGTTACTCGCAATGGTGCTGGCTCTGGTCATGACTCTGTCTCTGGCCGTCAGCGCCAACGCCTTCAAGGATGACAAGAGCATCAGCGATGATTACGCTGAGTCTGTTGCCGTTCTGAATGGCATGGGTGTGTTCAAGGGTTATGAGGATGGTTCCTTCAAGCCCGAGGGCAACATCACCCGCGCTGAGGTAGCTACGATCGTCTATCGTATCTACACTGCCGACGTCGCCAAGAACGATAAGTCCGGCCTCTATGCCACTTATAACAAGTTCAGCGACATGGCTGGTGCCGGTTGGGCTCAGGGCTACATCGGCTACTGCGCCAACGCCTCCCTCGTCAAGGGCTATCCCGATGGCACCTTCAAGCCGTCCGGCAAGGTCACCGGCTATGAAGTCCTCGCCATGATCCTCCGCGCTGTCGGTTACGACAAGAACAACGAGTTCTCCGGCGCTGACTGGGCGCTCCATGTTGCGCAGACCGCGCAGCAGCTCGGCGTTCTGGACAGAGTGGCGAAGACCACCGACCTGAACGCTCCCGCTTCCCGTGAGCTGGTCGCTGAGCTCCTGTTCCAGGGCATCCAGAAGGCTCAGGTCACCTACACCCCGGCCTTCGGCTATGTGACCGATAAGGTCATCGGTGCCAAGAACAACAGCCTCGGCGAGAAGAACTTCAAGCTCGACTCTGCTAAGTCCTCCGACAAGTGGGGCCGTCCCGCCACCAAGTGGACCTACAACACCGGCGACAAGGCCACTACCTTCGTTGAGAAGCCCAACCTGACCTACACCAAGGCTGTTACTGAGTGCGACGTCGCTCACGACGCTGGCCTGAAGGTCGACACCGCTTACACCCTGTATGTCAACGGCCAGAAGCAGCCCACGACCTACACGGTCAACCTGACCGACACCGTCACCAAGATGGGCGCTCAGGGCCGTCTGGTTGAGGTCTATGACGATACCATCGTCATGATCGACACCTTCCTCGCCAAGGTCACCTATGTTGCTCCTGCCGCTTATGACGCTCAGGGCCACCTGCGCACCGAGGCTACCATCAAGCTCGATGTCTATGCCACCAAGGGCTCCACTGCTGCTACCACGCTCACCCTCACCAACGGCGAGGATGCGTATCCGTATGCTGTCGGCGATTACGTTCTCCTGAACGCCTACACCAACGCTGCTAACAACGCTACCGAGAGCGGCCTCATCAAGACCGGCGCTGACAAGTACGGCGAGATCGTTTCCAAGGCCACTTCTGTTGACGGCGCTCAGAGCGTGATCTACTGGAACGCTCAGCAGCACAACGTCGAGGGCACTGTCTATGACGATGCTGCCAAGTTCTACTTCGACAACGCGGGGAAGAGCACTAACAAGTTCACCTGGTTCTTCGATCAGTACAACAACCTCATCGGTAACGTTGAGATCGCTGCTGCTACCAGCTACGGCGTCATCAACTCCATCTGGTGGGCTGGCAACGCTGCGGACGGTTCCGGCGTTGCTAAGGCGAACGTCACCTATGTTGACGGCACCACCGCTGTGGTCGACCTGAGCAAGATGACCTACTTCGACGAGACTGCTTCCGGCGTTGTGGCCCCCAAGATTGCGACCGGTAAGGTCACCCACAGCACCGGCATCCAGAACAAGGTCATGAAGGTTGATGGTGACTACTTCTACGTTGACTCCTACATCAACACCAACGCTGTCTGTGATGTCAACGGTATCCTGAACGGCCACCTCTTCCAGTTCACCACCCAGGCAAACGGCACTCTCGCCGCTGTCGAAGTCGCTACCACTGTTGACGCCAAGTTCCACAACGAGAACCTGTTCGTCAGCAAGAACACCCAGTACAACGGCAACAACCTGATCGTTGACGATGCCACCGTCTTCCTGGTCCGCAACAACACTACCAATCCCTACACCTTCAAGTCCATCGTTGGTCTCGGCAACATCGACAACTATGCTCAGGCTGAGGTCGACTTCGTCGATCTGAACGGTGATAAGGTCGCCGATTACGTCTACGTCATCGCCGATCCCGTTGCCGCCAAGGTCACCAGCCTCTTCTACTATGCCAACGAGCAGATCTCCTATGACGCCAAGACCGGTGTCTACACCATCCCCGGCTACGTTGACGGCGTGAAGGGCAACATCTATGGTGACAAGGACACTGCTAATGCCATCGCCCTGCTCAACGCCCTCGAAACCCAGGCTACCAATAAGGTCGCCGGCGGTCTCTTCAAGGTCGCTCTGAGCAACAACTACGTCAAGGAGTATGCCGCCATCGCTGCGATCGGCACTGAGACCATCAGCTCCGTTGACATCACCGCCTTCACCGGCTATCCCATGGCTGCTGCCTACGCCGGCTACACCGTTAAGGTCGACTCCATCGTGGGCGCTGAGAAGGATACCTACAAGAACTCTGTCTACACCGACTATGTCAATGGCACCATCGCTGGCGACAAGTTCTACACGGTTTCCGGCAACGGCGTTGACGGCCTGACCAAGATGCCTCTGGCTCTCGGCGACGTCACCACGCAGAACGTCATCGTTGTTTACAACGCTGAGACCTCTGCCACCTCCGCCACCCTCAACCGTCTGGCGCTCCAGGTTTACGCTGTGAACAAGGTCGACACCTCCACCAACCCCGATCCTCTCGCTACCTCTTACACCTACACCCTGAACATCGTGAATAAGGACACCGGTGCTGTTCTCCAGTCCTACGCCAAGACTGTTAAGAATCCCGTTGATGGCGCCTACACCATCACCCTTAATGGTGCTGCTGCTGAGTTCGGCGTCTCTACCGCCAAGCTCACCGCTTTCGGTCCCGACTCCATCACCCTCACCATCGACAGAACTGTTGGCAAGCTCACTGATTCTGGTGTTCTCAACGCTTACTACGCCAACTAATCATTGACGTAAGCGCAAAAAATCTCTGAATAGAGTTTCAGCCCCCGGCTCTTTTGAGCCGGGGGCTGTTTTTTGTTTTTCTGCGTCTCAGTCCGCGTCGCAGCCGAGCACCACATAATAATATGTTTTGCCCGCCTCATTGAACTGGATGGCAGGCGGGGCGAAATACTGATCCTCTTCCTGCTGGCAGAACCAGCTTACGCTGCTGTTGTCCCATATCGCCGCGTTGCCCCGGTTATTCGAGTTGTAAAACCCGCTGACACCGCGCAGCGCCCAGTGCTGCGTGTCGCTCTGCTCGCTCACCATCACCAGCAGCGGGTAAAAGCCGCAGTCGATCTTGTTGGGATTTTCCGCGCCGCTCAGACCATTGCCGGCGTAGCTGCCGTATTTGATGCGGCAGATTTTACCGTTTGCGATCGTCTGCGCCAATGCCGTGATGCGCTCCGCCGCCGTGCCGTCGGCCTCGCTGCGCGCGTCGGTCTCCGCCTTGAGCGCCGCGTCGATGCTCGCAAACGCGGCGTTGAAGTCCTGCATTTTGATCGGGTCCTCCTTGACCCACTGCGGCAGGTCGAAATTTGTCGTCTTGTTCATGCGCTTTCCCCCAAAATATAATGTTGGAAAAGGCAGCCCACACCCCCCTGCAAACGCGGGAACACTGATGCATGATTTGCCTTTTCATGATACGCCGTATCATGAAGCAGCGTTGCACACAACGCGGCAAAAAGCTGTACCGCCTCCGGTATTAGAATTCACGATACCACAAATTGCCGCGTTTTGTGCAACGATCCCCGTTGTGCGCGGGAACTTTTTCGGCTATCATACGTCTATAGAAGTATCCGAAAGAAATGAGGAACGAACGATGAAGAAGCTCCTTTCCCTTCTGCTCCCGCTCGCGCTCCTGCTCTCCCTGACCGCCTGCGGCGAAAAAAGCGCAGACGAGGCCGCGCGCCAAACCCCGCCAACACTGACGGTGACAAGTGCAAACGCTTGCAGCGTCACCCTCAAAAGCAGCAGCTACGACTGGACCTACCCCCAGGGCCTACAGAGTATGACCGTCATTGCCTGCGGCGCGCACCCGCTGGACGAAACCTCCCGTGACATCACGCCTGTACTGGAAATGCCCTTTGCAGTGTCGGCCGCCTATTTCTACACCGTAACGCTCGATTTCGGCGATAATTCGCCCGATTCCGTCAGTCTCCGCTGCTGGCCGTCCGACGCCTGGGGCAGCACCGGCATGCCGTCCGAGACCGTGACCGCCCAGCGGCAGGATAACGGCACATTCCGCGCAGAACTGCCGCAAAGCGACGGCATTTTCGCCGTCGACGCGCTCTGGGACGGCAGCAGCGCGACCTACACCTTCTGCACGCAGGCGGAGGGGAGCGAAGAGCTCCACCCGGGCGCGGTGCTCAGCATCGGCGAGAGCCAAGACATCCGCAAGATCGACATCTCGTGGCGCGGCGGCGGCGTGAACATCTATGCCGCCGAGCAGAGCGCGCAGATCAGCGTGAAGGAGGAATCCACCGCGCCGCTCGCCGAGAGCGAGAAGATGGTCTGCACGATCGACGGCGACACGCTGCGCATCCGCTTCCTCGGCGACGCTTACCGCGGCAGCTACGATGGGGAAAAGTATCTCGACGTGGGACTTCCGAGGGAACTGGTCAGCGCCGGTCACTTTGAGAAGATCGAGGTCGAAACGACGGACGCCTACGCCTATGTGAGCGCCGATGCGCAGAAGATCGACCTTTCGACCGTCGGCGGCGACGCACGCGTGATGTGCGCAAGCTGCCCCGCGGTCGAGATCGAGACGGTGAGCGGCAGCGTGGGCGTGGTGGACGGCACGTGGGCAAGGGTCGATATTTCGACACTCTCCGGCGCGATCGAGCTTGCAGGCGAAGCGGAAAATGCCGAGATCGAAACCGCGAGCGGCAAGGTGGATATCGCCGGCGCGCTCGGCGCGCTGGACTTCGAAAGCGTCAGCGGCAACCTGATTTTGGCTACCGAGCGTGCGCTGCGCCTTGATGCCGAAACGGAGAGCGGCAGCATCTATCTGACCCTTCCCGCGCAGGACGGTTTTACTCTCGACTATGAAACGAAAAGCGGCGCGTTCCGCTCCGCGCTCACCGAGCGCGAAGGAGCGCTCATCGCCTGCGGCGACCGCGAAACGCACTACACCGTGCCCGCGCTCGAGGGCGGCGAGATGAGCGAGCTTACGATCGAAACGATGAGCGGCACGCTGACGATCGAAGCCTCTTCCTCCGGCAGCAACTGAAGCGAACAAAAAAGAGAGCGGCAGCGCCGCTCTCTTTTTTCGTTATTTCTTGTCGATTGCAAGCCACGTCTGGTCGAAGCCGTAGGGGAGCAGCTCTTTGATGTGCAGGTGCTTTTCCTCGTTGTCCTTGTTCAGGCACACGACCTCCATGTCGGGCCCGAACTCGTAGAGCACCTGACGGCACGCACCGCAGGGGTAGCAGTAGTCGTCGCTGCGCCCAGCGATGACGATGCGCTTGAAGCGCCGATGCCCCTCGCTCACGGCCTTAAACGCCGCGGTGCGCTCGGCGCAGTTCGTCAGGCCGTAGCTCGAATTTTCGATGTTGCAGCCGGTGAAGACCGCGCCGTCCTCGCATTCGAGCGCCGCGCCCACGGGAAAGTGGGAATACGGCACATACGCCATGTCCAGCATGGCGACGGCCTTCGCCTTGAGTTCTTCTAACGTTGCCATAAAAACGCCTCCTCACCAGTCTACGCCGAGATCAGGACGGACTTGCGTATCCATGATGTCCTCGGCGTTATAGAATTGCAGATAGCGGCTGCGCGAGTGGCGCAGCGTGGTGCCGTCCGGATGCAGACGGTCGCAGATGACGGCGGAAATGTCGTCCTTGACGTAGCTGAACGAGCTGGTGCCGACGCTCGCGAAGATGCGGAAGCCCTGGCTTTGCAGGTACTTGAAGCGCTCGCCGGTCTGGTGCCAGTCATCGCCGTCGGGACGGCCGCCGTGCGGATAGAACAAAATCTGCGTGGGGCCGACGAGCGAGCCGACCTCGTCCGCCCAGCGCTCGGTGTCGTTGATGACGGTCTGGAGCGGTTTGGTGTCGAGGCGGATGTGGCCCCAGGTGTGGCTGCCGAACGTCCAACCCGTTTCCTTGAGCCGCTCGATGACGGGCTTGACCGCCTCGATCTCGCTCGCGCGGTAGGCATCGAACGCGGGGCGGTCGGGCGAATCTGCCGCGATGTCGCGGTCATCCTGCGTGCGGTAGCCTAAAATACCCTGATAGCCCGTCAGCGAGAAGATGGCCTTCGCGCCGTTCAGCGAAAAGTCGGGGTGCTCGTAGACAAACTGGTCGAGAATGGGCGTTGCGTCGAGTTCCTTGGTCAAAAAGGTCTCATTTGTGTACGGATCGGTGCACTGCGCCCAGATCTCGCCGTCCTCGCCGACGACGAGCTTGCTCGTGAAGCCTTCGTCGAGCATGTAGGGGTAGTAGTTTACGTCGTCAAAGCTGATGATGAGCGGCTTTTTGCCCTCTGGCAGCATCAGGGTGTTTCGCACCATGTGCGTGCCGGACTCGTCCGTCACCTCGCTCCAGACATCCTCCATCGCGACTAAGATGTAGCCCTTGTCGTACACGGACTGCAAAATTTTGTTGTATTCGTCGACTGTCACCATCCAGTCGTCGAGGCCGTAGCGCTGGTCCTGACTGGCATTGCAGTCGTGGAAGGCCCACTGCGGGTAGGCAATGATCGGGTGGAAAAAGAGGTGCTCCACCACCTGATCCGGCCCCCAGGCCTGCGTGAGCTGGTCCTCGGACCAGTAGCTGCGCACGGCGTCGTAGGGGTCAGTTGTATCGTCAGTATTGTTGTCGGTGTCGCTGCCATTCTCGTCCGTGACGGTCTGATCGTCGCCGTCGGACGGCGTCGTCTTATCGCCGCAGGCGGTCAGCAGCGACAGCACCATCAGCGCGCTGAGCAGCAGTGCAAAAAAGTGTTTCATGTCAAAATCTCCTCTCTCAAAACTGCGCGGTCATTATAGCAGACTTCACTTCTTTTGACTACACCTTTGGCGCTTTTGTTCCCATTTGTAACTATTTACCACAAATAATGAAAGCGTCACAGCTTTTCGCATCCGCAGACGCGAAATGATTTCGAATCGTTTTTTGGCGCGACATGCGCGTGCCAAAAACTCTTCTCGCTCCGCGCGTGTCGAAGCCGCCCTTTGGGCGGCAAGGCACGAAGCGGAGTGTAATTCTCAAAAAACAAGGGACACGGTTTCCGTGTCCCTTGTTTTTTGAAGAATTAAAAGTCTGCGTTGCCCACGGTGCGGGGATGCAGCTCCACGTCGCGGATGTTGCCGATGCCCGTTAAATACATCACCATGCGCTCGAAGCCAAGGCCGAAGCCCGCGTGACGGCAGGAGCCGTAGCGGCGCAGGTCGCAGTACCACCAGTAGTCCTCGGGATTCATGCCGAGCTCGCGGATGCGCTTTTCGAGCAGCTCGATGCGCTCCTCGCGCTGGCTGCCGCCGATGATCTCGCCGATGCCCGGAACGAGGCAGTCCGCCGCGGCGACGGTCTTGCCGTCGTCGTTGAGGCGCATATAGAACGCCTTGATCTCCTGCGGATAGTCCGTGACGAACACGGGGCGCTTGAAGATCTGCTCGGTCAGGTAACGCTCGTGCTCGGTTTGAAGGTCGATGCCCCACTCGACGGGGTAGTCGAACTTCTGGCCGCTCTCCTTTAAGAGCTTGACGGCCTCGGTATACGTCACGCGGCCAAAGTCGGAACTCTCGACGTGCTGGAGACGCTCCAGCAAACCCTTGTCGACAAAGCTGTTGAAAAACGCGAGATCGTCCGGGCAGCGCTCCATCACGCGGCGAATGATATGCTTGACCATCGCCTCCATGACCTCAAGGTCGCCGTCGAGGTCGCAGAACGCCATCTCCGGCTCGATCATCCAGAACTCGGCGGCGTGGCGCGCGGTGTTGGAATTCTCGGCGCGGAACGTGGGGCCGAAGGTGTAAACGTCGCCGAACGCCATAGCGAAGTTCTCGGCGTTGAGCTGGCCGGAGACGGTCAGGCTCGTCTTCTTGCCGAAAAAGTCCTTGCTGTAATCGACCTTGCCGTCGGGCGTTCTCGGCGGGTTCTCAAGGTCCAGCGTCGTCACCTGGAACATCTCGCCCGCGCCCTCGCAGTCGCTGCCGGTAATGATGGGGGTGTTGACATAGACGAAGCCGCGGCTCTGGAAGAACTCGTGCACGGCGTAGGCCGCCGCGCTTCTCACACGGAAAGCCGCGGAGAAGAGGTTCGTGCGCGGGCGCAGATGCTGAATGGTGCGCAGATATTCGACGCTGTGGCGCTTTTTCTGCAGGGGATAGTCGGGGGAGGACACGCCCTCGATCTCGATCTCTGTTGCCTTGACTTCGAGCGGCTGCTTGGCCTCGGGCGTCAGCACGACGGTGCCGCGCACGATGAGCGCGGCGCCCACGTTCTGCGCGGCGATCTCCTTATAATTAGAAAGAGAATTCGCATCCATCACGACCTGCAAATTGCGGAAGCACGAGCCGTCGTTCAGCTCGATGAATCCGAAGGTCTTCATATCGCGGATGGTCTTCGCCCAGCCGCATACGGTGACGCTTGCGCCGCCGTACTGCTCTTTGTCGGCGAAGAGCGCGGCAATTCTCACTCGTTCCATAATAATTTTCCTTCCTTTTGTGGGTTTTCACGGGATAATAGAGGTATTATATGCCACTTCCCGTGCAAATTCAAGCCCCGCTTTGTATTGACTTTTGACAAGTTGTATGTTATCATACAACCTTACCTCAAAAGGTAAACGTGAAACTTTCACCTATTACTTTACAGGAGGATTTTTAACTATGAACAAGTATCTGGATATCGCCCCCGAGGTTGCCGAGGCCCTTGCCGCCGGTAAGCCCGTCGTGGCGCTCGAATCCACCATCATTTCCCACGGCATGCCCTATCCCCAGAACGTGGAGACCGCGCTCAAGGTCGAGCAGATCATTCGCGACGCGGGCGCCGTGCCCGCGACCATCGCCATCATCGGCGGACGCCTGAAGGCGGGCCTTTCCAAGGAAGAGATCGACTACCTCGGCCGCACCGGCGCGGGCATCCCGAAGGCTTCCCGCCGCGACCTGCCCGTGCTCGTCGCGCAGGGCAAGGACGGCGCGTGCACCGTCACCACCACGATGATGATCGCCGACATGGCGGGCATCCGCGTGTTCGCCACCGGCGGCATCGGCGGCGTGCACCGCGGCGCGCAGGAGACGTTCGACATCTCCGCTGACCTTGAAGAGCTGGCCAACACCTCCGTCATGGTCGTGTGCGCGGGCGCGAAGTCCATCCTCGACCTCGGTCTGACGCTCGAATATCTCGAGACCCACGGCGTGACCGTCATCGGCTACGGCACGAGCGAGCTGCCTGCGTTCTACACGCGCAAGTCCGGCTTTGGCGTCGACTACGAGCTCGACACGCCCGAGCAGCTGGCCAAGGCGTTTCACGTCAAGCGCGAGCTGGGTCTGCGCGGCGGCTTACTCGTCACGAACCCGATTCCCGAAGAGTACTCCATGGACAAGGAAGTCATCGACAAGGCCATTGCCGAGGCCGTCGAGGACGCGAAGAAGGACGGCATCCACGGCAAGGCCACGACGCCGTATCTGCTCGCCAAGATCAAGGACCTCACCGGCGGCGACAGCCTGGATTCCAACATCCAGCTCGTGTTCAACAACGCCCGCCTCGGCGCGGCGGCGGCCGTGGAGCTCAGCAAGCTCGAAAAGTGAGATACTTTGTCATCTATCTCGCCGCGATCAATATTCTGACGTTCTGCGTCTACGGCGCAGACAAGCGCCGCGCCAAAATTCAGGGCGCGCGGCGCGTACCGGAAAAGACCTTATTTGCACTCGCGCTGCTGCTCGGCAGCGCGGGTGCTCTTTTCGCAATGAGGGTCTTTCACCACAAAACGCGGCACTGGTACTTCAAGTTCGGCATTCCCACGATCTTACTTGCGCAGATCGCTCTGGGGGTGTTCGTGTATGTGCGTTTTTTCGCGGCGTAAAAAAATTTTGGGAAATTTTCGGGTTTCGTGAAACAAAACAGACGTTTCTTGCGTCTAATTAAGGAAGCAAAGGGAAACCGGGCGAAGAGGGAAGATAAAGAATTTATGAATTTTCCATTTTCCTGTTCCCTTATTTCCCGCGGCATGGTAAAATGCCATGTATGAGAAAGGCTCTGTGCGCGCGGAGCCGACAACAACAAACACGAAAGGATGAAGATCACATGAAAAAATTTCTCTCCTTGCTATTGGCTCTGACGTTGGTCCTGAGCCTCGTCGTCGTGCCTGCAAGGGCGGAAGGTGTCGAGGTTGGCGGCACATACGCCATCACCACGTCGGCGTCCTCCCTTGCAAGAGGCGACTCGACCACATTCACCGTTACCGCAACCGCCCCCACCGTCACGGATAATGGCGTAACTGCCACCGATGTAAACGTGATCGGTTATAGTTGGAGCACTCCCGGTTTTTCCGGCGCTGCCGGCACGGGTGCCACGACAGGAACGCTGACCGCCTCCAACAAGGCGGAAAATGTAGAAGTCTCCTGCACCTTAACGATCGAGTACAAGGTGACGATCGAAGGGCAGGAAATCACCAGATCTACGACTAAGGTCGTTAAAAGCAATGTCTCTATCGCTGACAAGCTTCTCCCGAGCGACATCACCACCGTCACCTTCAACAACAGAACCTATTCTGTGACGAACGGCACGGTCAACATCTCCCTTCTTGATAAAGAAACCATCGCCTCCGCCGACAACAAGTGGTCTGCCGCCGCAACCGGCTATGTGATCGATGATGCCGAGGGCAAGAAGCCCACTTACGCGGGCGGAAAGCTGACCGTGCGCGTCAAGGATTCCGCGCTGACGGCTGATGTGACGGTCAACGCCACCACCCCCACCGTGACCGCAGCGGCAAGCCTTGCTGAGGTCATCTCCGGCGGCAAGACCACGCTCACCGCCACCTCCACCGGTCTCAGCAACGCCGCCACTTATGCGTGGTTCTACAAGATCGGTGACAGTAAAGAGTTTCCGATCGGCACGGGCAAGTCCCTCGTCTGGACGGTCCCTGCAAACGTTACGACCGCGACCGACTACTCTGTTTACTGCAAGGCAAGCGAGGGCGATAAGCTCGCTAAGACGAGTGGCCCCATCACGGTCAAGAGCCTTCCCGACACCTATACCTTCACTGTCGTCCCCGCAAGCGTTACGCTGACGCAGATCGGTCAGACCGCGACTTTGGCGGCGAACTTTGTGAATACCTCCGCTTCTCCCGCTGCCCCGGTCACTCCGACCTACTCCTTTGTTTCCGCCAACCTCGACATCGCAACTGTGACGAACCAGACGACCGCCGCGCCGACGGTAACGCTCAGAGCAAGCGGCTCTACCACTGTCACCGCAAAGGCGACCTATAAGGGCAAGGACTATGTGCAGAACATCCCCGTTACCGGCGCCCTGATCGAGGCGACCCTCAGTGCTGTTCAGAACGGCACTTCTGTGAACTACAGCTACAGTGATCTTGTTAACGCCGCGCAGGCCGCCATCAACAAGACCTACAGCACCGCCTACACCTACGAGACCGTCTATTCCCTCAGCGGCGTCACGCAGGTTCCCTCCACCACCGCCTACGGTGTCGGCACGAGCAATGCTTCGTACAACTATCCCGCCGGCGGCTCCGGCTATCTCTACTTCAAGGCAAATCTCTCCGGCATCGGCACTGCAAAGTTCACCGCCACCGTGACCACCCGCGTTGCCAATACCGCCGTTCCCAAGACCTACAGCGTTACGTTTAATGTTCCCGTAACGCCCAGCTCGACCACCTATGCCGACCAGTATCCCGAGCCGGTCGCGGCTTACGGCAACACCTATCGCTATTACGTTCAGGTTCCCTCCGGCGCAAGGTATTACTATGTTGCCGGTGTGAACACCGAGCCTGTCGACTGGAACAACGGCAGCAGCCAGAAATACTATCCCACCACTGCCGCCGCCAATCTCTATTCCCTGACCGACACCAACTTCATCAATGGCAAGTGCACGCTGTATGTCGTGACGCAGGGCACCGACAATAGGCTCTACTGCGGCACCATCAGCGTCTACCAGAAGAACTACAACATCAACTACAACGGCGTGGCCGGTGAGACCGTCCAGTTCGCGCAGAGCGACTTCAACGACTTCATGAACAAGGTCGCTGAGGCCCGCGGCGACGCCAGCAAGGCCAAGTCCTATCCCTATGTCACCTTCGATTATGTGACCTTCTCCCTGCCCACCACCGCGCAGGGCACGCTGTACTATGGCGGCACCGCCATGTCCACCAGCAATTCCTCCGGCGCGTTCAACACCCGCACAAAGGTCACCAACCTCGATAGCGTGACGTTCGTCCCCAACGACAAGACCACCGCGAAGACCATCACGCTGAACTTCACCCTGTACGCGACCCGCTATTCCAGCTCCTCCACGAGCCGCGGCACGACCGTGAGCTACTCCGGCAGCGTCGTCGTCAACCTCGTGCGCGAGGACATCAAGTACACCGTCTCTCAGGGCGACAGCGTCCGCTTTGACGAGAGCGACTTCCTCAGCTACCTGCACTCCACCAAGGGCTACAGCAGCAACTACACCATCGACTACGTGACCTTTGACCAGAGCGCCGTCTCCGCCGTCAACGAGGGCTCGCTCTACACCTACTACAGCGGCTACAACTACGGCGGCTCCGTCAAGACGACTGACAAGTTCTACTACAGCGCCACCGCCAGCCAGAACGCGCTCAGCGACGTTGCGTTCCTTGCCAGCCGCTACGCCAAGACCGGCGAGACCGTCTACATCCCGTTCACCATCTACGCCCGCTACGGCACGACCGGCACCGGCACCCGCCAGCTCACCGGCACCGTGGCCATCAAGATCGGCCAGACGATGAACTTCATCGACGTCAAGACCACCGACTACTTCTACAACTCCGTCAAGTGGGCCGTCGGCAAGAACATCACCAACGGCACGTCCAGCACCACCTTCTCCCCGTACAAGTCCTGCACCCGTGCCGAGATCGTGACGTTCCTGTGGCGCGCCGCCGGCAGCCCGGAGCCGACCACCACCCGCAACCCGTTCCGTGATGTCAACGCCGTCACGCACTCGAGCTACTACAAGGCCATCCTGTGGGCCAGCCAGAAGGGCATCACCTCCGGCACCAGCACCACGGCGTTCTCCCCCGATCAGGTCTGCACCCGTGCCCAGATCGTGACCTTCCTGTACCGCTACGCGGGTCAGCCCAGCGGCTACTACTCCAACCCGTTCAAGGATGTGGGCGCCACGAGCGAGGCGAGCTATTACAACGCCATCCGCTGGGCCGTCGGTAAGGGTATCACCTCCGGCACCAGCGCCACGACGTTCTCCCCGTATGCTTCCTGCAACCGCGCCGAGGCCGTGACGTTCCTGTATCGTTACACCAACGGACTTTAAAACCTAAAAAATGCGTCCAGCGAATGCTGGACGCATTTTTTATTCCTTGCAGGCCGCTGCGCGCATAATTTGCCCGCCGATGGCGGGCAAATTCCACACTTGCGGCCTGAGAGGTATTTTCCGCCACGCGCACGCCCCAGGGCGGCTTCTCTTGCCGCTTTGCGGCAATTCACCTTCGGTCGCGGCGGAAAATGATTTGAATTTATTTCGCCGCGGAGCGGCGAAACTCTGCGAGGCGTTTTGGGGGGGCGTTGCCCCCCCTAGCCCCCCCTGCAAACCGTCCGACGGGGGCGGGCGGCTTGCGTTTACTCTTTTCCATTCTGTAAACTTTTGTTCAAACGCCTTTACGGGGGTCGAAAAAGCGTGTAGAATGGCAGCATCAAGATTTTAGGAGTGTTTTTTGTGAACAAATTCCGCGATGCCCTTTACCGCTTTATGTATGGCCGCAACGGCGTAGATGCGCTGAACTGGGCGCTCGTGATCCTTGAGCTGGCCGTGAGCATTCTGAGCTCGATCATCCGCGTGCAGGGCGTTTCCCAAGCGCTGTACTTTGTGTCGATGGTGCTGATGTTCATTGTGCTCATCCGCATTTTTTCGCGCAATCTCGCGCGCCGTCAGGCCGAAAACGCGAAGTTTCTGACCTGGTGGACGCCGAAGGCGAACGCCATTCGCGGCGCGAAGGCACGCCGCGCCGACAAGGCGCACAAATACGTCCGCTGCTCCTGCGGCGCGTACTGCCGCGTGCCGAAAAACATCGGCAAGGTCGAGCTCACGTGCCCGAAGTGCGGCAAGAAAAGAGTCGTGAAAACGTGAAAGAAAAAATCCGTCCCGCGGGACGGATTTTTTTGTAAGAAAACCGGTTTTCCGCCGTCCTATAGACAGAAAGGGGGGTGAGGGCGCTGACGAATTTTGAAGAGGTGTACGCCGTGTACTTCGACGACGTGTACCGGTATCTGCTTTCGCTTTCCGGAAGCGAGAGTACCGCCGAGGAGCTGACGAGCGAGACGTTTTTCCGTGCGATGGACGCCCTCGACCGCTTTCGGGGCGAGTGCAGCGTGCGCGTGTGGCTCTGCCAGATCGCGAAGAATCTCTATTATTCGCAGCTGCGGCGCGAAAAGCGGCTCGCCCCGCTCGAAGACTGCCGGATCGCCGAGGAGAGCCACGAGGAGGAGTTAGAAGATCACAGCGAGGCCGCGCGCATCCAGGAATTGCTGCACGCGCTCAGAGAGCCGTACAAGGAGGTCTTCATGTGGCGCGTGTACGGTGAGAAGAGCTTCCGCGACATCGGCGCGCTCTTCGGCAAGACGGAAAACTGGGCATGCGTGACGTATCACCGCGCCAAGCGCATGATCCGTGAGGGATTGGAGGACGACTGAAATGGACAAAACTTGCAGCATCGTGCAGGATCTTCTGCCGCTTTACGCGGAGGATATGCTGCGCAAGGAGACGAAGGAATTTGTGGACGGGCATTTAGCGCAGTGCGCGGCCTGCCGCGCCGAGCTCGACGCGCTGAAGGCGGACGTGAAGCCCGCGCCCGTCAGCGCGCAGCCGCTGCGCGACTTGAAGCGGCAGCTTCGACGCAAGAAGCTGACCGCCGTACTGCTGGCCGTCACGCTCGCGCTGACGCTGGCGACGGCGGGGTTCGCGTACCTCACCGCGCCGCAGTATTTGCCGTACAGCGAGACAGAGTGGGCGATCTCACGCTCGCCCAGCGCGCTCGCGGACGACGGCTCGGCAGCGGATGGGCTTTCTGATCTCAGCGGCGCGGAGAGCATCTCCGTCAGCCTGCTCGTGCCGGTCTCCGGCGCAGAGGTCACGAACACGCAGGACCCCAACAGCAGCAAAACCATCTACTTCATCACCGCATGGCGCACGCCGCTCGACACATGGCGCGGCGCATTCGACAAAACCGGGGGCGCCCCGAACACACACAGCGCAAATGATCGCACACAGCGCGAGGCGGACGCACTGCAAGGCATGCTCGCCAAGACGGAGTCCGCGCGCACGCTCTTCACGCTCGACGCCGCGAACTGCGTGGCAGTCTGCTATTCTCAGAACAACGGGCAGGACGATGTGCTGCTCTGCGGCAGCATGAACGGCGGTGTCATTTCGCTGCCGAGGCTGGCGTTGGGCTATTACGTTCTGCTATCGTTAGCACTCCTTATTACGCTGGGTATTGCATTTTTCATCTGCCGCAGGAAGAAAACGGGCAAAGCGCTCGGCTATCTCGCGCTGATTCCCGCGAGCTATCTTGCCGGTCATCTACTCGTCAAGGGTTTCACGACGACGAGCTACCAGATGCAGCGCGACTTCTCGCTCATTATCCTCGCCGCCGCGCTGATCTACGCCGCGGTCATGCTGGCGATCAACCTCTGGCGGCAGAAGCGGGAGAAGGTGTAAAAGAGGAAGAGACGCATTCGCGTCTCTTCCTCTTTTGCAATCAAATTCGAATGCTCAAGGCCCTTTGAGCAAAGCCGTGATAGTCCGCAAATGCGCTTTGCAGGCCGTCGATTCCCTGCGTTTCCCATCGGTCTGCCAGATACAGCATACCGCACATACAGGCAAACTTTTCATAGTACGATCCGCAGACCGCCTCTTCAAGAAACTGCTTTTGCCTGTCTGGATCCGTCTCCATAAGCGCGAGGCGCAGTTTGGCACGGCTTGCTGCTGCGACCTCGGTAAGCTGCGGGGTATGCCAGTCCACACAGTCGATTTCTGTCGCCTGATAGGAGAGAAGATGGGCGAATCCCTCATGAAATGTGTAAGCATCCAATCTTCTCAAATAGTCTGTACTTTCCAATGCAGCATCTGCCGCCGGATAGCGGTGTCCAATCAAGAGATGCGTAATCTCATGCGTCAGCAGATTCCGAATGATGCTGTCGAGCTGGTCGAGCTCCGCATAATTGCACCAACGGATGAGGTCAAAGATAAGATGTGCCTGCCCGTCGGGCGAGTGTGCCGAAACGGCGTCGTAAGGCTCGGGATAACCGACGATCAAATCAAGTGTCGGCTGTACCGCCTCCCAATCGGGGAAAAGCACGTCCCAAATCGGGCGGTTGACGGGGACAAAGTGCGCAGCCGCTTCACAGATACGGCGTTCGAGCTTGCGCACAGTCTCTCGGAGAGCAAGATCCTCAGGCGGCGGAGTAAATGCATTCCTGCCAAGATCTGACGAAACCGAGGTGTGTTCAAAGAGCCATGAAGCACGAAAAGCGTCGACGCAGCTGCTCTCGATATATGCCTGTGCGATCGAACTGTCAATCAGCATTTTCAGTCCCTCTCTTTACGAAAACCTCTTTTGCCGTAACAGACAAAAGAGGTTTTTCCTTGGCGCAGCGGGAGGGATTCGAACCCTCGTGAGGTTTCCCTCAAACTGATTTCGAGGGAAATAATCAGAGAAAAGAGCTTTTATAGCTTCTCAAATGGTGATGTAAAATGTCTGATACAGCTATATTTTTATCGATCTTTATATGACATTGCTTTTCACAGGAGCAACGTATTATAGCGCCGCTAAATTCTCTGTCACCATTTTGGCACCAAGTAATATCTCCCTATCTGCTCGCCGAGGGCTATGAGATCGTGCCCATCTCCAAGATCCTGCTCTCTGGCGAATACAGCATCGACCACACGGCGCGGCAGTGTCCCGCAGCGCAGTGATTGCGGCGGTGCCGATACTACGGCACGAAAAAGGGAGAGTTCTCTTACGCAAGAGAACTTCCCCTTTTTTACCGGCCTCCGTGTGTCGCGGCCAACGTTTTACGCATCAGCAATGATTGAAACAAATGCTGCGCAGGCGGATCATGGCATATCTCAAGCCGCGGCGCTGTGCGGGATCCTGACGGCTTGTGCATGTATCGAAAAGCGAAGTATATCTTACTGTGTATATTCAGCATGACTAATTTTGTAGTTTTTATCGCCAAATATTTCGGTTATTCTGATCTCAGAAAGTCGTTGCCGTAGCGGCACTTTCTTACTATAATGTGGTAAAGCGTTTTGCGTGAGGAGGTAAAAAAATGAATTACAGTAAGGCCACATTGCTCGAGTCTCCTGTATTCCGACATTTTGATGAGCTCTGTCATATCCCGCATGTCAGCGGAAATGAAAAAGCCCTGAGCGACCATATCCTTGCATGGGCAATGGAGCGCGGACTGCAGGCGGAGCAGGATGCGCACCATAATCTTTATATCCGCAAGCCTGCCAGCAAGGGCTATGAGAATGCTCCGTCGGTTATGCTTCAGGCTCATCTTGATATGGTGGGCGATCAGCCGGGCGGCGGTACGTTTGATTTTGCCCATCAGCCCATTGAGTGGATCATCGAGGGCGATACCATTACGACCGGCGGCAAAACGACGCTCGGTGCCGACGATGGCGCAGGTGTTGCCTTGATCCAGTCGATCCTGGAGGACGACACTCTCGCGCATCCTGCTCTGGAGGTCGCGCTTACCGCGATGGAGGAAGTCGATTTCAGCGGTGCGGACAAGTTTGATTTCCCGTTTACATCTGAACTTTTCATCAATCTGGACGGCTCCTATGATACGCAGATCCTGTGCAGCAGCTCCGGTGGCATGGATGCCGATGTCGTGCTGCCCCTGACGTATCAGCCGGCGGCGGACGGTTCGGTGTGTGCCAGGATTTCTGTCGCCGGTCTGGCGGGCGGCCATTCCGGACGCGAGATCAACCGGGGGCATGATTCTGCCATCGCTGTGATGGGGCGTTTCCTGCTGGCGCTGAGCGGCAGTGTGCCGTTTCTGATCTCACGCGTGGATGGCGGCAACGGTTATACCTCCATCAGCCGTGATGCTTCGGCTGAGATCGTTCTCGATCCCTCCGATATGCCCGCACTGCGCGATGCCGTCAAGCAGCTGCAGGAGGTGATGCGGCAGGAGCATCCCCGCACCAGCAGCGGCATTGAGGTCAGCCTTTCCGATGCCCCGTGTCCGGCGCAGGCTGCCCAAGCGCAAAGCATCATCGCATGGCTGACGCTTTCACCGAACGGCATCGTGCAGATGAACGAGATGTTTCCCGGTGTGGTGGAGTCCTCCGTCAACCTCGGGACGGTCAAAACAGATGAAGCGGGGATGCATTTCAAGTTTGATATCCGTTCTCTCCCTGAACAGATGGGGCGTTTTTCCTATAACCGGATCGCTCTGCTTGCCAAAATGACAGGCGCCAGCTGCGCGACCTCTCTGCAATATCCGAGCTGGACGCTCCGCGAGCCGTCGGCGCTGCGGAGCACCGCTGTCGATGTCTACCGGCAGCTCAACGGCAGCGAGCCGGAGGTGCTCTCCATCCATGTTGGGCTTGAGGTCGGCTATTTCTGCCGCCGCAAGCCGCAGCTCGATGCCATCTCCATCGGCCCGCTGCGCTGGGGAGCACACGGCCCGGCGGAGGCAATGAATATTCCTTCGCTCTACCGCTGCTTTGAATATCTTAAAGCGCTGCTCGCTGCGATCCGATGATCCAGCTCAGATGAACTGCTTGAAATATTGCTGCATGTAGTCCAGAAAAGACCGGGTCGCATTGCTCAACGGCCGCATGCTGTCGCGGAACAGGAACGTCTTTCGCCGGAAGTTTTCCTCGTCCACCGGCAGCAGAACCGCACCCTGAAACGGCAGCTCGCGCCATGAGACCGTGGGGACGACCGAGATCCCAAAGTCGCAGGCAACATATTTTTCAAGACATCTGAGGTCATCTATGTAAGTAACGCTTTTCGGATGCAGACCCTGCTGCTCGCAATGCATCGTCAGGATACGGTAGAGGCTGGAAGCAGGAGAGAGAAAAAGAAAATTCTCCTTTGTCAGCTCCGGCAGGGCAGCAGACTTTTTTCCCGAGAGCGGATTGCTTTGGGAAACGGCAATTCTCAGTTCCTCCTCTAAGACGGGCACACACAAATCCTCTCTCTCCGTTGGTGGGAAGGCTGAAATGCAGAAATCATAGTCCGTCGCCTCTTTTGGATTCTGATACAGAAGGAAGCGCACCTCAGGGTTGAGCCGTTTGAACGCGGCAATGCAGTCCACCATGTTGTACCGGTGCTGAAGCAGCAGGCATTTTACGGTTCCTTTGAGAGACGTGCTCTTTTTCTCCTCCTGAACAGCCTCAAGCGCATTGTCAAGATGCAGCAGCGCTGCCTGCACCCCTTGGAAGAGGATCTCTCCCTCCGGCGTAAGGGAGATCCTGTTTTTCGTGCGGTCGAAAAGTGCGGCGCCCAGTTCCCGCTCCAGCTTTGAGATCGTTTTGGACATGGCCGGCTGCGGGATCATGTGATAGGCCGCCGCATGAGAGATATTTTCCATTCTTGCCACGGTGGCAAAATAACGAAGCTGCAGCAATTCCATTGCAGGTTACCTCCATTCCTATACTTGCAGATATGGTATCGCAAAAAGGGCATACCTGCAACCATATGTTTTATTCTTCATATCGTTTAACAGAAAGAAGGACTATCATGTTCAAAAAAAAGAATTCCATTGAACAGCAGCAGGTCAAGGCGGTCAACCCCATGATCATCCTGATCGTATTTCTCCTCATTGCTGCGATCGCTACTTATATCATTCCCGCCGGTTCGTTTGACCGTATTGCCGATGAGACCACCGGCTACGAGACGGTCGATCCCGACAGCTATCACCGCGTGGAGCAGAACCCCATCAAGCCCTTTGACGTGTTCAAATCGTTCCACAAGGGTCTTTCCGGTTCTGCAAGCCTTATTTTCTTCATCCTGATCGTCGGCGGTTCGCTGCAGGTCATTCAGGACACCGGCGCGATCGACATCGGACTGAAAAATCTTATCAAGCGCTTTGCCGGACGGGAAAACCTGCTGCTCATTATGATCCTGCTTTCGTTCGGCGTGCTGTCCTGCTTTGCCGCATGCAGCGAGGAGTTCCTTGCCTTCATGCCGCTGATCTACACGGTCTGCCTTGCGCTTGGCCTTGACTCCATGGTCGCCGCGTTTCTGGTGCTTGGCGCATCCTCTATCGGCTATTGCGGCGGTATGACGAATGCCTTTACCGTCGGCGTTGCGCAGAACATTGCGGGCCTGCCAGTCTTTTCCGGCATGGGCTACCGCACGATCGTGTTCATCGTCTTTGAGATCGTGAGCCTCGTCTGGATCTGCCTGTACGCGAATAAGATCAAGAAAAATCCGGAAAAGAGCCTGATGCACGATATTGACAACCAGTATCGTACGGAGCTTGACCTTTCTGAGATCCCCCCGATGACCACGCGCCACAAGCTCGTGCTGCTGGTCTTTGTGCTCGGCGTTGCCGTTATGGTCTACGGCACGCTGAAGGAAGGCTTCTACCTCACGGAAATGAGCGCCGTCTTTGTCATCATCACCATTCTTTCCGGCCTGATCGGCGGTCTGAGCGGCGATCGGATCTGCGATGCGTTTGTCAAGGGCGTGAAGGATCTTGTATGGGTCGGCCTCATCATGGGCATCTGTAAGGCTTTGACCAATGTCCTTACCGACGCCAATATCATCGATACCATCATCAACGCCATGGCACGTCTGCTTATCGGCCTGCCGAAGAGCGTTGCTGCCTGCGGCATGTTCATCGTGCAGGATCTCATCAATTGTGTGATCCCCTCCGGCTCCGGCCAGGCTGCCGTGACGATGCCTCTGATGGTTCCGCTGGGCGATCTTCTTGGTATCAACCGTCAGGTCAACGTGCTGGCATTCCAGTTTGGCGACTCTCTGACCAATATGGTTACCCCTGCCGGTGCCAAGCTGATGGCCGGTATTGCCATGTGCCACATCCCTTATAAGAAGTGGATGAAGTTCTTCCTGCCCTGCTTCATTCTATGGGTCATCACAGCCTGTGTGCTCCTAATTATTGCTACGGCCATCAACTATGGCCCGTTCTGACCGGATGGCCGGAGTACGCTGTAACGATGTGATTTGAATTAGGAGTTTTCCGTTGGACAATGCATTGATCATTCTTCGGCAGATCGGCATTATGTTTTTCTATCTTGCCATCGGCTGCCTTCTGTTTCGCTTTGATCTGCTGACAAAAGAGGGCAGCCGTTCGCTTGCCAATCTGCTCATTTACATTTCGCTTCCCTGTGCGATCATCCAATCGTTTTGTGTCAGCGACGGGCCGGAGATCCGGCAGGCGCTGCTTCCTTCACTGTTTCTGGGAGCGCTGCTCCTGCTGCTCTCTATGGCCATTTCGGCAGTGCTGTTCCATCAAGAACCGCTGCAAAACTTTGGGGCGGCGTTTTCCAATGCCGGGTTCATGGGCATTCCGCTCATTTCCTCCTCGCTTGGCGAACAGGCGGTGTTTTTCAGCGCCGGGTTTACCGCCATGCTGAATATCTTGCAGTGGACGTACGGCCAGCGGCTTCTGTCCCGACAGAAAACCAAACGTCCGTGGCAGGCGCTGCTGAACCCGCTGATGATCGGTTTCCTGATCGGCCTTGCTCTGTTTTTCTCTAAGGTCACGCTGCCATCCGCCGTGCTCTCGTGCCTGTCGGCGCTGTCTGGCCTGAACGCCCCCCTTGCCATGATTACCGTGGGGGCATATCTTGCTCAGACCGATTTTCACGACATGGTCTTTACTGCCCGCAACTATTGGGTGTGTGCGGTCCGGCTGGTGCTGATCCCGTTAATGAGCATTGCGCTGCTTTCCCTGTTTTCGGGGGTCTCTGTTTCGCTGCGCTATGCGCTGCTCATTGCGGCCTGTGCTCCCATTGGAGCCAATGTGGCTGTTTACGCACAGCGGCTTAACGGTAACTATACCTATGCTGTGCAGCTGGTCTGCCTGAGCACGTTGCTGAGTATCATCACGATGCCCCTGATCATGGGCCTTGCCGGCGTCTTATGGGCGTGAGGAGCCGACCGCCTGCAAAGGAGATCGGGATTACGGCAAAGCGCAGATGGTGGGTATGTACCGCTCCCGCGCAGCAGGCAACGCTGCGGTATAGGTCTGTGACGGCTGTGTAGGTTTGTCAAACATATTGGACAGCGAACTCGATAGGAGAAAGCCAACGGAGCGGTCTCATGGGAAAGTTGTTAGAACGGCGGTTGTGGACAGAGAGCTGCTTTGCAAAATCGTCCAGAGAATAGAAGTCGTGGCAGGAATAGAAACGCTTCTGGTCCTCACGGTGGCTGCGTTCGACCTTGCCGTTGTGCCGCGGCGTATAGGGACGAATGAGCTTGTGTCGGATGCCCAGCTCGGCAGCCGTCTTTTCAAACAGCGTCGGCAGATCTCGCTTGCTGCCCGAAAAACGGTTGGTAAACTCAAAGCCGTTGTCCGTCTGGACGCACTCCACTTTGATCCCTCGGCGGGCATACCACACTGTCAGCCTGCGGAGAAAGTTCGCTGAGGAGTAGCCTGCTCGCTGTCGATGGCGGTCAGGAGCATCTGCTGTTCCTCCGGCTTGAGGTAGGAGATTTCCACAGCGGGGGTCATGCCGATCTTCTTCTCGTCCACCATCTGCTGAAGCTCCGGGGTGAGTTCGGTCAGACGGATGTAGCGGCGCACAGTGTCGCCACTGATACCGGCGTCCTTTGCCACTTCGGCATCTGCTCGGAAATTCGCCGCAACTTGCGGCGAATTATTTTCATCTGCCTTTTCTTCTGTTTTTGCCGGTCTGCCAGCCTTGCGGCGGATAGCCTCTAGCTTCATTTTGTACGCCTGCGCCCGTTCGGAGGGAAGGATGTTCTCGCGCTGGATGTTGCTGTCCACCATGAGGATGGTGGCGGTGTCGTCGTCCATCTGCCGCACGATGCAGGGCATGGCGGAAAGCCCCGCCAACTCGCTGCCGTGCCTGCGCCGGTGTCCGGCGATGATCTCATAGCCGCCGTCCTCGCGGGGACGGACGATAGCCGGGACGAGAACGCCGTACTGCCGGATGCTCTCCGTCGTTTCCTGCATGGCCTCGTCGTCCCGCACCTTGCACGGATGGTTGGGGAAGTCGTGCAGTTCCGACAGCGGGAGCAAGGTAATCTTATCCTCCTGCACGGGAACAGAGGTTTTTGTTCTGCGCTTTGCTGTGCTTTTCGGTTCTTCCATGTTCGTGTTCCTCCTCGTTGAAAGCGGCAGGAACGAAAAAAGGGAGAATGACCGCTGTTACCGCCATTCTCCCATGAAAACAACTATGCGATTGTTTTTCTGCCCCTTGACCGTCTGAAAGAGAGCTATCTGATCGAGAGCCATCTCGCCGCAAACCCGCATGAATACTGGATTTTTGCTGTTTGCGTTTCACCTTCCCGAACGACGCATGTTCAACGAATTTTTTGCAAAGGATACCAGCCGCAAAATCCGTGCCGTCAACAAAGCGAAGGGTGAGCGTGGAGAGCGCTTGACCACCAACGTTCCCTAGGGTAGCATTAAGGCGTAAAGGCAAATCCCTCATGTAGCCTGATTATAGTATTCTTGCAGATACTGTCATGGTTGGGCCAGTCACGAGCAAGCGCTTTAACGCTTTCGCTTTTCAGCCTCGTTTAAGCAAGCGTAGATTACTTTTTATTCTTCTTCAGCTGCTCTTTGAACGAGCGCTTAAGCATATCCATACCAGCCTTCTTGGTGAGGTCATTCTGGTCGAGTTTGCCCATCTTAATAGCCTTGCAAACCTCAATATAGGCCTTACCAAGAGCAAGAGTGATCACACCGGCTGTGCCCGCCGAAATTGCGCCACCAGCCACAGACCCCGCCCCGGGAATGAGCTTTAACAACCCTGCCGCAACTGTCTTTCCGATTGCCGTAGCACCGCCTACACCTAAAGCAGCAACAGCTAACGACTTTAGCGCATCTTTACTGACATCCATCTTGAACACGCCATTGATTGCTGCCATCATAGCAACCTGTTGAGTGACGAGCATAGGTGCGTCAGCAAAGGGAATTGGGATTGCGCCTGTCGCAGTCGTACTCGCAACAAAGCCGAGCACGATGTTATCGGCTTTCTCCAGCATGGTTTTGTATTCTAGGCCTTGCAAATCGCTAAGAAATTCGTTTTCATAATCCTGATTCATCTCTTCTGTCCCCATAATGTAACTCCTTTTCAATTCAAAAAATAGGTATCGATGTCAGCCTTTTCTCGAAGGATTTTTTCTTCTGGAACACCCACAAAATCGGCAAGTACGATAGAATTTGCAAATGCAATATTGGCCTGCGGATCAAATGCCAATTCCAGTACAGACTTATACTTGGCAAACTCCTTCCGTAAGAGTTCCACAAATCTCTGGTACTCGAAATACAATACCTGATCGAGAGCCTGCATTTCTGTAAGGAATCGTTCTGTTATTATCTGCTCTTTCTCCGACAGATGATCTTTGGCAATCCCGTACATGAACATCCCTGCTACATTGCCGATAACTGCACCCAAAACAGGGATTGGAATTACTGTCTGTCCAATTAGCGAAGCAACTGCACTGACGGAGACGTCTAAACACAGCACTTCTGAGCTATTCACAAAGTCATCCTCAGAAATTTCACCTGCACGAAGCTTTTTGCTTTGCGCTGCCATACCAATCGCTGCTGTTACGCAGGCGCTGGCGATTGCAGCCGGCGTCGCCGTGAAGTTTGTCATACCATAAATAGCCGCACCACGAATTCCACCTGCTCCGGTGCCTTTTGCCGTATCAATGCCAAGCTCTTTCCAATCTTCAGCGGTAAACTCGGAAATCTTTCTCCCAGCCTTTAACTTTTTGTAAACGCCAATGCAAAACGCTGTACCGCCCTCGAAAGCAGCAGATACCCCGGCGGCTTTGGCAGCTTCCTGCATGGTTGGCTTGCTGGCCTTGTATGCACGATTGCGGTTCTCTTGATCCATTTCTCGAATCTTGTTCCGCTCATTTACAAATGTTTGGTCAGTTGCATTGACCTGCACATCTGCATAATTCAAACTGGCTGGTTCTATATCATCGGGAGAAATACCGCTGTTCCGGAAAAAGTCTTGCACCTTCTTCCATTGACTATATGTGAAACCGTCACCGTTTCCGGACTGTAATCTGCTCGCTTCTTCAGGGGGCATATTAAGCAGTCTTTTTACTTTTTCGTAGAAATCTGCAGGGATTTGGTATTTGCCTCCTTGCTTGATAAAGTCAGGATACTTTTGCAGATGCTCCTGTACTTTTGTCAATCCCCACAAATGGTCTCCATGAACAAACTTCTGCTGGATGTTCACACCATCCCGCACCATGTCTGTCGGGCCATTATCGTTTACCCATTTATAGCAGGCTTTTAGCCCGTTGATCAATTTTTCTGCATTACCAAAGCTCGTCTCCGATGCCTCAGCGATAAAACCATGGGCGCCCTTTATTCCACCACGGTTTCGCTCGATGATCTCGGCTATAATTTTTAGTTTCGCTTGTGTAAGCTCTGTCACAGCAGCGGCCAAATTATCATTCTGCTTAGAAAGTGCTGAAACGAGTTCATCTATGCGGAGCTGATTCAAGTAATCGATCCACGCCGCGCTTGCCTGCTCCTGCGTGCTTTTTATAATATTGGAAACATCCATAACTTAAGCCCTCATACCGTCCTATTCAGAAGTTCCGCCAATGCCAGGGTGTTATTTACAAAAGCTCCCAAACTCAATTGTTCCTCTTCGGCAAGAGCTTCATAATCCGCACCAATGTATTTCTGCTCTTTAGCAAGTGTCGCTGTCAATTTCCCGTGCAGTAAAAGGGTTTTTTTCTGAAGATCATTGATCGCTTCACTTGTCTCTTTCAGTTCTGCGCCTGCAACTGTAATTTTTTGTGCTTCCTGCACGGCTTCCTCAGCTAATTCTTTATTCTTTCGACCTTGGAAAATTGCTGTCAGGCCAACAGATGTCCCGGCAATGCCCCAGCCAATGGGACCGGCCAAAGCTAATAACGCCTGGCCACCCGCTACTCCAACGCCTCCTGCGCTCAGTGCGCCGCCGCCAAGCCAAGCAAGCGCCGCTTTTGTTGCAACCGCTCCAGACAGGCTGGAAATTGCTGTGCCAGTTGAGGCAGTACCGAAGGTTGTAGCAACCCACATCATTGCTGTAGGAGCCATGCTTGCTACCGCTGCCCCTCCGGCAACGCCCGCAGCTGCACCTAAACCCATCTTTTTGCTTTCTTCTGAGGCCCGCATAGCAAACTCTTCCGTGGCACGGAACTTTTCGCTTTCCGCGGAAATCATTTGAAGCTTTTCTCCGAACTCTTTTGGCGTCTTTGCAATGCTGTTAATCAGCTCTTCCGCCTCTCCAATCATGCGGACAGATTCGCGCCTTGTGTCGTACAATTTTTCGCACAACCATTTCGTATGCTCGTAGATTTCATTGTACTTCTGCGCAGCTCTCTCGTGAATTGCAATCGCTTCTTTTTTGGCTTCGTGATACAGCATTTTAGATTCCTCCTAAAAAATGATTTAGCTAATTCATAACAGTCAGAATACCTGCACATATTCTCCCTGGCTTCTCAGCCACATATCGATTCCCTTGCCGAAGACCTCAGCTTTTACGATCCAGCCGTCTGCGGTTTTCTGCTCGATCTCTGCCGTGGGCAGGCGGTCGAGCACGGCTTCAATGGACGGCCCTGTATACTGGAACCGGATCTTTTGCAGCTTGCCACCATACATGAACTGTACCCGCTTACGGAATTCGCCTTCCTGAAAGCGCTCCAGATACGGCACTTGAAAATGCTCGTCTGTCACGTGGAAGCTCTGAATGCGGTCTACCCGATAGATGGTCGGAAACAGATCATCCGGATTTTCAAACTCTGCTTTTCTGTCAATATTCCGGATAAAAGCGACAAGATAGAAGTAGTATTCGGAGAACATCAGACCGACCGGCTCGATCACCCTTTGAACGGCTTCTCCGCCTCTGATCTTTTCATAGGTGATCTCTGTCACCAGATGCCTCTGGATGGCATCTCCGAGCTCCCAAAGGCCATTCAATAGGCGTTTCCCGTGGTGCGGCTCGATATAGAGATGCTTTTCGTTTGCTAAAAGCTCTGCAACAGCGTGCCGCTGTTCTGTTGGGACGCAGCAGCTGACCAGCTTGTCGAGAATGGGAAGCATCTCATCCCGCCGCAAGGAGCGGCTTTCCAGCAAGATTTTGCAGACGGCCAGCACCTCGCTGTTGTTCAGATGCGCATTGTCTCGTTCAATAAGTCGGTAAACCTTCTGCCGTGCGTCATAGATGATCTCTCCCGGTGGTGTCTGCTCGGCAAAAAAACATCGAAGGTCTTCAATATCCCGCTGCAAGCTGCGCTCATTGACGCCGAAGCGGTCAGCCGCAGCTTTTTTCTGCACGCCGACTCCCTTGACAAAATCCTGATATAGATACAGTAGCCGTGCGCTCTTTTCAATTTCCATTTGAATCTCCTCCTGCCTGTCATACTGCACGCATACATGGACAGGATTTGTCTATCTGCACAAAAAGTAAATCTTCCTGTCCAAAAGTATACACCAATAGTTCCAATATTTCAACGCTCAAAGTTATTATTGAGTGAGAACTTAACGGGGACGGGCGGCACTAAAATGCCGCCCGCTCTCCTTTACGGCTCGTATTCGTATACAGCGCCATCTGGATGGTGGGCATTCCAAGTCACAAGTCATTCCGAACTCCCACTGCGAAGAACAAGGAGGTCCTGAAGCCCTGTATAGTCAGAGAACTGGAAATAGTCTGCCGTATAACCGCTGCATGAATAAGAATCTACCAGCGTAACATCGTAGTGAAGCTCACCTTCTCCCAAGGCGTAGAAGCTCACCTCACCGTAGCTGCCAAAATCATGCAGCGTGAGTTCGGCCAGTTCTTCTCCGCTATCATAGCTGCGGTAATCACGGACTTCTTCTCCGCTGTAATGTGCGCCGGGATCGCCGATCGTGTAATTTCCGCTGTTGAAGTCCTGCTGGAACTGCTCATAGAAATCATAGCCATTGGAATCGCTCTGTCCGGTCGAGAAAGAATTGCTCTGAGAACCGCTGGTTGTCTTTCCGTCAGTCAACTTGATCTCGTACTCTACGCCGGGGTGGTCATCTGCAAACAGGTTATCGCCGTAGAGATTGGAGACGACCAGTTTGACGGGACTGCTTGTGTCATGCAGATAGTAAGTGATGGAGTATTCACCGGTACAGCCGGGGGCCAGCTGACTGAAGGAATCGGTTTCGGAATTGAAATAATCCTGTGTCAGCTCACGCCCGTTCTGAGATGCGCTGAGAGAAAATGACCACATCGGATTTGCATCTTCATCCCGAAGGTTGGTCCAGCTGTAATAGATCGTGATGGTCTCATCGTAGAAGTCCACACTGCTGTCCTTGAGCTGAAAGGAATCCTCAAAAAGCTGCTGCTCCTGAGCCTCGACAAAACTGCCGATATAGGAGACAAGCGCCGCATTGGGCTCTGCGTCGGCGCGATAGATCATGCCTTTTTTCACATAGTTCTGATAAAATGCGACAATGTTGACATCAACATTTCCTGCATAGTCCGCTTCACCGCTCTCGCCCTGATCGACATAGACCTTGACAGTACGAGTGAGGTTCAGGTACCTGACACTTTTCCCTGTCTTGATCACGTCAGGAAAATCCTCATTGTACATCATAAGCTGAAACGTCATAGCAGTCGGCCCACCGCCGTCGCGCAAGTCTTTCCACGCGTACTTTTCTGCCTTTGGGATGTCGGAATCAACGGGTTCCAGCGAGAAGGAAATGCCCATGGAGGAAAGGTCGCTGAGTGCCGAGCGTGCCTGCTCCAAAGCGATATTGTCGATTTGCTCGCGGAACTGATCGGCGTAGTATTGCATGACACCGAAAGCGATGATGCAGACGAAGATGATATCCAGCAGCGCCGTCAGCACTTTTTTCACACTGCGCTTCTTTGCCGCCGCAGCAGGAACATCGTGGCCAGTTTCAGAAGCAGCCTTCTGGGATTCCTCATTTGCAGTGGAAATGGCCTCTTCTGCGTCGGTGGTCTCGAATAAGGCGGTATTGTTTTCTTTATTCTCTTCCATTTTTGCTCTCTCCTTTTTCTATTGATTTAGGCCTTTATCTAAATGCTGAGATCATTGTAGCCAAGAGGTTAGACACATTCTGTCTATTTGCCGGTATTCTAAAAGTTTATTTTTGTGCCGCCTGAAAGTTGGTGCAGCAATCCCTTGATAGTTTATTTAAGAGAACAACTTGTGGCGATAATATGATTGCATATTCACCACAGGAGGTTTCTGCGATGGACTGGAGTGCGATCGGCAAAAGAATTCGGCAGCAGCGGGAGTATATGGGCCTGACCCGCGAGCAATTTGCGGAGCAGATCGACGTAACGCCGAAGTTCTGCGCAGACATTGAGACCGGCGCAAAGGGAATGTCGGTACCGACCCTTTGCAGAATTGCTAAGACGCTTCGCCTGTCTACCGACTATATTCTCTACGGGATCACCGAGCGGGAAAATCCGGATGCCGTTACGCTGATGCTGGAAAACTGTTCGGAGAATGAACGCGCTTACGCAGAACAGCTGCTCAAGACCTTTGTGGCAGCGATGAATATGAAGGATGAAGAAAAGGCTCTGCTGTGATCAGCGGGGCTTTTTCGCCTTTCGGTAGAACGTCGTCTTCGTCATGCGCAGCATCTTCATAGCTTCTGCCGCACTGATTCTTCCTTCCTGCCACTGCTTTACAACGGAATCAAAATTCGGCCGTTCAATTGGCTTACGGCCCCTGTACTTCCCTTCTGCTTTGGCAATGGCAATGCCTTCCTGCTGACGCTGCAAAATGTATTCCCGTTCCAACTCGGCAACAGCGCCGAAGACAGTGAGCATAAACTTTCCTGTCGGTGTCGTAGTATCGATCGCCTCTTTCTTACTGACGAACTCCACACCTTTTTCAGACAGCTTCTCTACCAAATCCAGAAGATCTCGCGTGTTGCGGGCAAAGCGGCTGATGGATTCTACAATGACGGTATCGCCCCTGCGGACGTATTCCATCATCTTTTGCAGCTCCGGACGGTTGGTGCTTTTGCCGCTCATGCGGTCGATATAGACTTCATCGACACCGAGAGATTCCATCAGGACTTCCTGCCGGATGGTATTCTGCTCCTGTGTGCTGACGCGGATATATCCGATTTTCAAAATGCGTCACTCCTTTCGCTTGTAAATTGGTGTTTTCCTTGATATACTACAGTTAGAAAATCTTTTCGATTGGGGGTGTCCTCTGTGAAAACCTATACTCTGGATGAGATTCGGGAAATTGTCTCCAAGCTTGCAGCGCAGTACGGCGCAAAACGTGTTTATCTGTTTGGCTCTTACGCCCGCGGTGATATGACCGATTCCAGCGATATCGACCTGCGTATTGATAAGGGCAGCATTAAGGGCTTTCAGTTAGCGGGACTGCTCCTTGACTTGGAGGACTCCCTTGGGCGCTCCGTGGACTTGGTGCCTACCACCAGCCTTGACCAACGCTTTTTGGATTCCATCCGGGATGATGAGGTGCTGCTGTATGAAGCCTCTTGACCGAAATATCAGCGTGCTGGAGCATATCGTTTCCTACTGTCAGCAGATTGAGCAGACAGTGGAGCGATTCGGCAACAGCACCGAGACTTTCCAGAATGACCCCATCTACCGCAACGCTGCCGCTCTCTGCATTCTGCAAATTGGTGAGTTGGTAGGTAAGCTGACGGACGAGTTCCGGGCGCAGCACCCTGCCGTTCCTTGGCGGCAGATCAAGGCCATGCGGAACATTGTAGCGCACAGCTACGGTACCGTTGACCCCGAAACCACTTGGGAGATCATCACGGATGATATTCCCGCATTGAAAAAATATTGCGAAACAATCATCGCCTCGCAGCAATAAACAAAATGTCCCATTAGGGTCCTCTCCGCAAATGGCACGTTCCAAAATGCGGAAAGTAACCCTAATGGGACTCTTTTTTGCGTCTCGCTGGGGTATGCCCTAACGGGACGCCTTACAGGTACGGCAGGACGACGATATCACCGTTGACCATGATAAACTGCTCCGGAGTAGCAAAGCGCTCCAAGTAGATCTGCACCTGTTCATCGGTCAGGCATTCAAAGCGGTCGCTGTCAACTGGGGCCGCGCAGAGGAAGAAGGTCCCCACCACGATGTCGTAGATAGCTCCATTGCTGTCCCGCAGTGCACGGTTCGGCGGCAGGTTCAGCAGCTTTCCTTCATCGTTGCAGATCAGGGCGACCGGTTCCTCAAATGGATAGACCGCCTGAATGGTTCCACCGACGATCTGCTGCATGGAAGTAAGGGTATCGTCGATGTTCTGCACGAACGGTTTCTTCTCAGGTTCCACAATAACAACTTGCATGAGCGATCCCCCTTACGCAATGACAAAACGCCGTGTAGTGGTGCTGCGGCTGAACTGATTGAACAGATCTGCGTGCGTCAGCTTGAAGGCGGCGCTGTCAAAACGGTTCGTAATGATGGTTTTCCAAGTAATGAGGTAGTCCTTTCCGGACAGCACATCCGTGTTCTTTGCCAGCATTTCTGCCTTCAGGGAATCTTCAATGGCCGCAATGGAGGACTTTACCTCGGCTTCCATGTCTCGCAGTTCTTTCAACTCTTTGACCTTCGCGTCGATCTCGTAAATGCTCATCAGTAGATCATCCTTTCGTATAACAGTTCTTCAATTTCGTCGGTGGAAAAGCCCACGTCCAGCAGCTCGTCAATGGAGCTTGGCTCGTAGCCGTAGTAGGCGGCAACGCCTTTCAGCGTGTCCAGATATTCCTGCTCCGCCATGTGCTGCTGCGGGACAGCTTTCCTCTGCACGGGATACAGCGAAAAGCTGCTCCATGGGCAAAGCAGGTTCGCCGCGTCGAAAGAGGCCCTTTCCATCTGCCCAGAGGGACGGAGCTTCAAAATATCTCCACAGTTCAGCTCGACGCGCTCCGGCTTGCCGATGGGCAGATGCAGCCGTTTCAGCGCGCGGTTCAGGATAGCCTCGGTGGACGCATACAGGTACAGACCGCAGTGGGGATAAAAATAGAGACACAGCGGATTATCCCCCTTCACGAAGTACAGATTCTCCCGCTGGTCCAGTACGGTGAATGTAAAAGAGCCCTCGACCGTTTCCGCCATGTATGTAAGGCTGGAAAAGTCGAGGGCATTTTTCTGTTCAAGGAGTTGGACGGCCACGTAGCTATCCGTCTCGATCCTTGTTTTTGACAAGTGCTTGGTGCGGCGAAGAATGCCGTCGTTCCAGAGAACGCCGTTGTGTGCAAGAGCGAACGGTCTATTTTCCGCGTAGCCGAGGAATGGGTGGTTGTTCCGATTTTTTCGTGCGTCTCCCTGCGTGGTCATACGAGTATGGCCCATGATGACCCTGCTGTCTGCCGGAATACGGAACCGCATCCGATGCGCCGCTACGGGACGCTTGTAGATGCTCAGATGCCGGTGAGAACAGTATGCGATGCCGGTGGCGTCTGTACCACGCTCTTCACATTCCGTCGCCAATACGGAGAGGATGCGGCTCTTCTCCTTGGCGCTGAATTGGTTCCGGCTGTCGATCAGACCGAATAAACAGCACATCAGACCTCCGCCTCGCTTTCGATTGGCTCGTTCACATACAAGCGACGCTCCTTCAAGTACTGTACCAGCTCGGGCTGTGTGCAGCCGGAGACAAAGGTCGTCCAAGACATCGCTTTCAACTCCTCGTCGGACATGAAAAGAGCCACATCACAGATCCGGTCAAGGAGCTGTAATGTGGCAATGAGCGTGTTGTATTTGAGGGTTCCACGGAAAATGCGGAATTCAATGGTGTTCTTGTTGGTGAGGTTGACGCTGGTATAGCGACCGGCGTGAGCGCTCTTCTTGGCATGGTCCAAAAGCTCCTTCGGCTGATCCTTGTAGCCATAACGGGCGGCCCACTGGTCGAGCTGATGCTGCGTTCTTCGGCTGAACTTCAGAAGTTCTTCCCAGTTCTTTTCGAAGAAATAAAGAATGCGGGCGATCACGGCGTCCTGCCGTGCTTCCGTTTCACCGAAGGCATTGCGGTTGACGTGAACATGAAGTCCGCAGGTGCCCGCCTGATGGCTCGTGTAACCCATCTGGACGGCCTTCTGTAAGATGGCTGCCCACGGCATTTCCGACTGATGGTAGGCAAGCGTCATGGGATGCGTCACCATCTCAAAGCCGTCGTCCAAAGAGCCGTCATGCTTGCAGTAGAGGTTTTCCAAGCCGTTGCCGTTGGCGATGGACATGACCTCGGCGGCGTTGTCATCGTCCTCACCGGCTCCGTCCACTTCCAGCTCTACGCCAAAATAGCGATCACTGTCCCCACGGAACAGCGGCTCAGGCTTGTAATAGTAGTCCTGAATCGGCTTGCGGGAAGTGCGGTTGATGTAACAGTCGTAGCAGAAAGGATATTCGTTGCCATCGCTCTCACAGGCGTAATAGGTCTGGCTGATGCGGATGATATCACCGCAGTTGTGACAGTTTGTGTAGTGACGGTCATAGCAGTCCTGACAGAGCGGCGTGGATTCATCTCCGGCATTGTCATCCCGCCAGATGCGTTCACCGCAGTGGGAGCAGAGCATCGTTGTTTCCTCAGCACAGCTCTCGCATAAAGGACTCTCGTTCATCCAGATCGGGGTGGTCAAAATCGTTTCTCCGCAGTGGCGGCAGGTGTAATGTTCAGTCATCGTTTTCTTTCTCCTTTGTAAAATAGTCGATCGCTGCACAGAGCAGCGCGGCGGCAGCGGCCAGTAAAATTTCAATGATGTTGTTGGTATTCAAGTTCTGATTATCCTTGGTGATTCTCTCCCTTCCTGTCCCCGCGTCATTTAGGCCAACACGGTCTTTCGCAGCAGAACGCCGATGATCTCCGCTAAGACCGTGCGGATGAGACGCAGTAAGTGGTGCAGCATAGTCATAGTCTCCTTTCACATTTTTCTTGTGGTTTCCGCTGATTTGCAGCTTGCAGAGCGAAAAACCTTTCATTATCTCTGCAAAATTGAAAAGAGCCAGAGCCCGTGATCGTCGAGGATCTTCGGGTTCTGGCTCTTTCTCTTACTAATAATATACGATCGAGATGTAAGAAATAACGCTAAATGGGACGAAAGGGGACAACAAGGATATAAGGCTTTATGCCAATTTCAACATAGGAGGTTTTTACGATGACAAGATATGATGACCGCTACGATGAGTTCGGCTATGAGCGTGAGGATTATGACGGCACACTGGAGCTCAACGAGTATTTGACGCCCCGAGAGGTGATGGAGCTGCTGGCGATTGGGAAGAACACCTTCTACAAGATGGTCCAGTCCGGCGAGTTGCCAGCGTTTAGAGTTGGAAAGCAGTGGAGGGTGAAGAAGGAGTGCCTTCCATAAGGAAGTGGAGCAATATAAGCGCTGCTCCGCTTCTCTTAACACTTACTTTCGCTTGGATGGAAATAATTCGATTAGGTCCTTTTTTATGGCTGCCTCACGTTCGTGTGTATCCATAGAATCATATTCGGTCGCAGGCTGCTTTTCCGGATCGACTATACTTAGCAATAAACGGTAGCATTCATATAAATCAGGTTCACAAGCAAAGGACGCCGAATACTGACGATTGCCTTCTGACATAAGCTTACTGGTGATATACATCCATCGATATCCCAGCATAAGCAAGTCGTTCGGTGAAAATTCAAACTGTTCTCCATCGTACCTTTTGCTTTTTATCTTTTTCCCGGAATCAGTACACCAGTTTTCTTTATGGACATTCCTGTAGAATAGGCTCTGTCCCTTTTCCGGAATAATGTACTCAGAAGTGACAAATGAAGCTTCGCTTGTCACTTCCCTAGTGAACTGAACTCGCCGAACCTTGGGGAACGAAAATGAGTTTGCGTATCCTCGTAACTCCAACTCCGTAGCGCCGCCGAGTGCAGTCAATAACTTTCCAATTCCGGTTTCCGCAATCTGCATAGAATTCTTATCTGCGTCTATGCACTTCCCGATAAAGTATGGATTAGGGCTCAAAAAATCACTAGACTTCCATGTACACGGAAGCTCCGCCTTCAAGAATCTTTGAACGAAGGGAACCTTTTTCCTTACATAGTTATACATATAGGCCGTCAATAAGAGGGGGAGCATCTCACATACTTCGCTTTGCCTTATGTCCAGTACTTGATACAGCCCACACTCCCAGCCTTCCAGCTCATCATAAAAGCATAGTGGGGAGCGTAGTTGAAGCTGCTGAAATTCAGTATACAGAGCAGCAAATGCATCATATCGGTCAGCGGAAAGCCATTCATCAGCGTGTACATTCCAATCTGTTAACCTATTTAGCAAAGTTCTTTCTGCATTTAAATTTTTAATTATATATCTTTCATTAGAATCTGTCAAATCGCTCATCTCAAAATTCTCCTGTTCGTGTTTTATCTTGTGTCTATATCGCACACCGCTTGTCAATATATTGTGAGTATAATCCCGTATCTGATAACATATTGTGGTTTCTTAAAAAAGCAAAGAGATGGACAGTGGAAGGGTTCTGAAGCCTCAAATCTGACATTTTTTCCTTCGTGATGTATCATTCTTACTGTAATCATCGATGATAAATGAACGTTACGAAGGAGAAAAATCCTATGTCCAAGAAGAAACGCCGTAAGTATGATGAGTATGCTCTGCTTAATTATGGCTCCGACTATGATGACTGCTTTGAAGAGGATACTTACTATGATGACACCCTGCCTTTATCCTCGTATACCCCGCAAGTTGATAGCGATGAAGACTCGTATGTCGATATCCCGACCATAGACGTCCCCCGAAACAAGAAGGCGCGCGCCGTGCGAGCCTTCGCCAACCGGATCGCAGGTGACTGTCACGTAAAGGTTTTGGAGCACAAGGAGCTCTTGTTCTATGATGAAGAGGCCTTCTGCTACACGCCGATTTCCGCGCCGCTCGTCTTTGTACAGCAGGTATTAGGAACGAAGGTATGGAACCTGACACAGAAGGATATGGGTGACATTGTTCAGGCCTTGTTCAGCGACCCTGATATTCAGATTGCCGCTGAGGATGTCAATGCCGATCCGTACCGTATCAACTGCCTGTCCGGAGATCTGGATTGGCAAACCGGACAGCTGCGAGAGCATTCCAATCAGAAGCTATACACCTATTGTGTGGACGCTTGCTATCTCATGCCAGATGCGCGGCAGGGATGCCCTGTATTTGATCAGTTCTGCGCCACGTCTCTTCAGAATGATCCAGCAAAGCGGCAGCAGTTGTTAGAGGTGCTGGGCTATATTTTGAGTGATGCTGTGGGTGCTAAGAGTGCTTTTTTCCTGCACGGTGCACCTGACAGCGGAAAGTCTATCCTACTCAACTTTGCCTCGGCTCTGTTGGACAAGCGCTTGATCGTCAACATCCAGCTCCATCAGCTTAACGAGAAGTTCAAAATTGCAGAGCTCCTCGGGAAGAAGATAAACGTGGCCGGTGAGATCAAGGGGAGTGCTCTGAGAGATATCTCCAGCTTCAAGTCTATCACCGGAGGGGACAGGATGTGTGGGGAATTCAAAGGTGAATCACCGTTTTATTTCACACCAACCTGTAAGCTCCTGTTTGCTGGAAACACCCTGCCGGAAACGAAGGACACGGATATGACCCGCTCATTCGTCAACCGCCTCTGTGTAGTGATTTTCGGTGTCAGCATTCCGAAGGACAAGCAGGATAAGAACCTTCTGAATAAGCTGCTGGAAGAGCGTGACGAGATATTTTCCCTTGCCATGGATGCGCTCGCGTCCCTGCATAAGAGAAACTACCAATTCACCGTACCGACCGATACGCAGCATTTCCTGAACGCATACGCTGAGACGCAAAGCTCTGTTCATGCGTTTTTGAAGGACTGGTGCGAGATTGGAAATGGCGGCTATGTTTTCAGCCAGGATCTGTGCAGCGCCTACCGAGAGTACTGCGATCTGAATGGTTTTGATCCAATCAAGAATCAAGCTATGCAGAACATGATCGTGACTCTCCCGAACGTATCCAGAGAGCGCATTCGGGCCGAAGGGAAAAACCTTCGAGGCTTCCGCGGCCTGATTGTCCATAGAGAAAGCAGAAATGCTGGAACAATGGAACACAGCTCCTGATGCGTTGGCAGACAATGCCTTTCAGCGTTCCACTCTTCACGGACTGAACTACGACGCATAGACGGTCGTATATTATTTCTATATAACAAAGTAAAGGAAGGTTTTATTTCTATGAATACCAAGAAGAACTCTATCACGATACCCATGCCCCTGCTGGTGACCGCTAAAGAGCTTGCCCGAATCAGCGGTATTGGTGAGAACACCATTCGCCGCCTGATGGATGCAGGCGAACTGGAATATCTGCTGGTCTGCAACCACCGTCTTCTGAGACCAGAGGCTATTATCAACTATTATGATCGGCATAAGACGCCCATCCGTTCGTACAGGAGTAATAAGCTCGGCGAGCCTGCGTAAGCAATTTGATTAGATCACATCTGCGACTGGCAGCGTGATTTTTATGGGTGGGGTCGTGCGGCAGCTGACACGCCTTCCAAGAAGCGTGCAGTCCGTGCGGCGACGCCCATGAAAATCGCGTTGACTGACGCAGCGCAAAAGAGAAAAGGAGATATATCTATTATGGCAATTACAGAACGTACCGTCAAGAACAAACGCAACTCCACCGGCGTTTTGACCGGCAAGCCAGGAATCGTCTATGATGTCAATGTCAAATATCGCTCCGAAGGAAAAGTAAAGGCCCATTCGAAAAAGGGCTTTGCAACTAAGAGCGAAGCCCAGCAATACGAGGCCATGATGAAAAATAAGCTGGCAAACCCGTCCTATGTGCCGCCTACGGCATCACAGAGGCGACTGACTGTAAGAGACTACCTCGCCGAGTGGTTAGAGCGTCATGGCACTGCTAATCTGCGTCCCAGCACTAAGGCAAGCTATCAGAGTCATATCCGCAACCATATCAATCCCTATATTGGGGATGTCTATTTGGGGCAGTTGACTCCGGCTATGCTGGATGATATGTTTACAAAGCTGACTGAGAAGGGACTATCACCTTCCTCAGTAAAATATGCTCACCGTATCATCGGCGTGGCTCTTGAACACGCCAGAAAATATCACTATATTGAGAGCAATCCGGCACGAGATGTCATCACCAGATTTGGCAAGCAGGGGAAAACTCCTGACCCGTACACGGTAGAAGAGATGCGTCAACTGCTGGTTCGAACAGCCGGAACGGACTGGGGGTTGATCGTTGTCCTCGGCGGCCTGTACGGACTGCGACTGAGCGAAATATTTGGCCTGCGCTGGAGAAATGTTGACTTGGAAAGTCAGACGTTCAACGTCATAGAGCAGCTTCCTTTTGCGCTTCCAGCAAGGACTACATACATTAAGGAGATGGCCCCGGTTAAATCCAGCGATCGGGCTCTGCCTATTACAGACTTAACGCTGCCATATTTTATTCGACAAAAAGAGCGACAGGACGAGCAGAAACGGCTATTGGCGATGTCTGGTGAGACCTACTACGAAAATGATCTGGTTCTTGCCAAACCGAACGGCGCTCCCGAACGCAGAGAAAGAGTGTCTGCAAACTTCGGGCAGTTTCTTCGCCATCAGGATCTTCGGCATATTCGCTTCCATGATCTTCGTCATTCGGCAGCAACCAATATGCATGAACTGACAGGAGATTTCTATACGGTAGGCCAGATTCTCGGTCACAGCTTAAAAGGAATCGGCATTCAGCTCGGAATCTCTAACAATATGGAGGCAGTTACCGCGCAGTATGTGGACGTCCGCCTCGACAGAAAGCGATTTGTTCTCGACACCTACCACAAGGAAATCTTAGACCATGAAGCATAAGTACAAGGGCATCCTCACTAAAATGCAGAGGATGTCCTTCTTTTATTTTGCTTGCAGCTTCGCACACGTTTATATCGCGCTATATAGGCTGCTGAGGGAGTATCTGTCACCATTTTGGCACCATTACATTCAAAACGCAAGCATAATATGCAGTGCTTTGACACTGAGAGGATCTCCGCCTATGTGCTAATACAAGAAGTGTGCCAGATATGGAGCACAAAAAAGAAGCCTTGGAAACGTAATGTTTCCAAGGCTTTTTGGCGGAGCGGGTGGGATTCGAACCCACGTGCCCTTGCGGACAACTTGATTTCGAGTCAAGCTCGTTACGACCACTTCGATACCGCTCCATACGATAAACTTATTCAGTTTTTTGAATATGATACACGATTTCGAGTCAGCCCCGTTATGACCACTTCGATACCGCTGCATATTCAGTTCGCTGTTATCAGCCAAACTATTATGCCATAACTTTTTGCGTCTTGCAAGGTCTTTTTTCGCATTCGGGGCATATTCTGTGCGTATGAAGACTGTCTATTTATCGGTACGCCTGAAAAATTACGAAAATGCGCTCGCGCTGGTCGGTGCGCCGCTCGCCGAAACGCCGGAGAACGCGGACGTTTTGCTGCTGTCCGGCGGGGGCGACATGCACCCGCGCTTTTACGGTCAAGCGCTGAACGGCTCGGAAGATCTCGACGAAGCACGCGACGCGCGTGAGCTCACGCTGATTGACAACTTCCTGTGCGCGGGAAAGCCTGTCATCGGCATCTGCCGCGGGCTGCAAGTCCTCAACGTCTATTTTGGCGGCACGCTGCGTCAGCACATCGAGGGCCACAGTCAAATTGACGGCGTTGACCGGCTGCATGCCATCAACACCGCGCCGTGCCTTCTGCGCGAGCTGTACGGCACGCGCTGCACGGTCAACAGTGCACACCATCAGGCCGTCTGGCGGCTGGGGACGGGGCTTCAGGTCTTCGCCTGCGCGGAGGACGGCACGGTCGAGGCCGTCGGCCACAGGACGCTCCCCGTCTTTGCCGTGCAGTGGCATCCTGAGCGGCTGTGCGGCACGTTCGCGCGGCCGGAAAGTGCTGACGGTGCAAGGCTTTTGCACGCTCTACTCAGATAACATAAAAAAGCGCAGAAAAATTCTGAAAAAACGTTGACAAAACGGGACACTGATGCTATTATAACAGAGCTGACGATTTTTGCGGAGGGCGCATGCAGGTGTAGCACAATGGCTAGGGCACCAGCCTTCCAAGCTGGGGATGCGGGTTCGATTCCCGTCACCTGCTCCATTCAATTCGCGCCAGTAGCTCAGTTGGATAGAGCAACTGCCTTCTAAGCAGTAGGCCGGGGGTTCGAATCCCTCCTGGCGTACCATTTACAAGGCGCCCCTCAGCAAAGCAGCAAATATCGCACGGATACAGAATATGTGGTGGGTGTAGCTCAGTTGGTTAGAGCACCGGATTGTGGTTCCGGGTGTCGAGGGTTCGAGTCCCTTTACCCACCCCACAAAAAGAGAGGGATGGGATTTGGCCCCAGCCCTCTCTTCCCAATAGGGGTGTAGCCAAGCGGTAAGGCAAGGGACTTTGACTCCCTCATTCGCTGGTTCGAGTCCAGCCATCCCTGCCAGATTTTTACCGCTTCGGTGGTTTGGAATAGAATATGCTTCGTTAGCTCAGTTGGCAGAGCACCTGCCTTTTAAGCAGGGTGTCCGGGGTTCGAATCCCCGACGAGGCACCAAAAAAGAGAGACAGCTTTTGAGCTGTCTCTTTTCATTTGCTCTTTCCCGGGGCCGTACGAATTGACGCGCTCTGAAAATCATGGTAAAATTCTCTTATCAATACTCAAGAGGAATGCCGTATGAAACGCTGCAAGTTTTTGACTCTTATGCTCGCCTTGCTTTTGCTGCTGCAGAGCTCCGCGCTGGCGGCGGACAAGGGCAAAACCGTCACTGTCACGCTCCCGACGTTTGCCGTTACGCTCAACGATACCAAGATCGACAGCGCGCACAGCGAATATCCGCTGATCGTCTACCGCGATATTACGTATTTCCCCATGACCTACCACGCCTCGCGCTTCCTGCACCTCAAGAGCAACTGGTATCAGACCGAGCCCAAGGGCACGCTGTTTGTCGGCTACAGCGACGCGAGCGAGGACACGTGGACCGACACGCCTGCGACCAGTAAAAATACCGTGACCGCCAAGGCGACCGTCGCTGACTATCAGATCGCCGTCAACACGGTGGACAAGGGCAAATGCCTCGACAATTCCGCCGAGCCGTACCCGCTGCTTAACTTCCGCGGCGTGACCTATTTCCCGCTCACGTGGCGCTTTGCCGTGGAGGAGTTTGGCTGGGAGTATCACTTTGACGCCAAAAGCGGCCTGAGCATCCGTTCGGCCGAGCAGTTCCGGCCCGAGCTCGAGGACGCGCTGCTTGCAAGCTCCGCGCCGTCTGCCGCGCTGGTGCAGAAGACGTATTTTTACGGCGCGGACAAGTCTGAGTACGCGGGCGTTCCCTATTCCAATCTGGCCGGTGCGACCTTCGTCTACCGCAGAAGCGGCGGGGCGGCGGTGACGATCAAGGCACAAGAGCTCTTTTCTGACGGCGAATACTACTTTGACTGTCAGGACAGCGAGAACGCGCCCATGCTCAGCGGCGGTGTGCTGACGCTCTCCGCCCGCCGGACGGACAGTGCCGGTCAGGCGACCGTCACGCTCAAGATCGACCTGCGCAGCGGAACGCTGCTGCCGTAATTTACCCCTAAGGAGACTCGCATTGAACATCACGACCATTTTATTCGACCTGGACGGAACGCTGCTGCCGATGGATCAGGAGGCGTTCACGACCGGATACTTCAAGTTCCTCGCCAAAAAGCTCGCGCCCTACGGCTACGAGCCCAAATCTCTCGTCGACGCCATTTGGGCGGGCACGGCGGCCATGGTCAAAAACGACGGCAGCTGCACGAACGAGCAGGCCTTCTGGAAGAAGTTCGCAGCGATCTACGGCGAGGAAAAGTGCCAAAGCGACCAGGGCCTTTTCGAGGATTTCTACGCCAATGAGTTCAACGCCGCGCGCGACATCTGCGGCTTTAATCCCGCGTCGGTGGAGACGGTCCATAAGCTCAAAGAGTGCGGCTACCGCGTTGCGCTGGCGACGAATCCGATCTTTCCCCACATGGCGACGGAGAACCGCATCCGCTGGGCGGGCCTTGTGCCGGAGGATTTTGAAATTTACACGACCTACGAGGCTTCGACCTTCTGCAAGCCGAATCCTGCTTACTACCTCGAGGTCGCGCGCACGCTCGGCGTCAAGCCGGAGGAGTGCCTGATGGTCGGCAACGACGCGACCGAGGACATGGCTGCACGCGAGGTCGGGATGGATGTCTTTCTTTTGACCGACTGTCTCATCAACGCGAAAAACCGCGACCTGAACGCCTATCCCCGCGGCGATTTTGCCGCGCTGAACGCTTACATTGACGCACTGCAATAAAAAACTGCCGCCCAAACGGGCGGCAGTTTTTACTTTTCGAACACTACTTTCTGCTTTTCCCGTTCTGCGCGGTGAGGAGGCGGAAGATCGTGGACACCAGCAGGATCGCCACGGCGATGCTGCCCGCGACGCCCGCGGTCTCAAGTCCTTTGTGCACCGCGGCCTGCACATCGCCGCCCAGGCCGAGGCTCATCGTGTAGTAAATGCCCGCGCCCGGCACCAGCGGCAGGAGCGAGATGACAAGGTACGACGTGACGGGGCATTTGCGCGAGCGCGCCAAGATTTCAGAGTAAAGCGCCGAAACGACGGCGGCGAAGAAATTCATGCTGTAAATGCTCATGCCCAGATCACGGCAGAGCAGGTACGTCATCCATGTGAACACGCCGCCGAGCGCGCAGAGAATGCTGCCCCAGTCATGCACATTGAAGAGGATGAAAAAGCCCGTACAGGCGACGAAGATCATCACGGCCTGTGCCCAGGCGGGATAGCTCGCTGAGCCGGACGCGACCGTCATCCCGTATACGCCAGACGTGACGCGCCATGCCGCCGCCGTGCCGAGCGCGATGGCGAACGCCGAGAGAAGCACCTGCACGATGCGGTTGATGCCGGAGTTCGTATCGCCGTAAATGATGTCGCGCATGGAGGTCGTGATGAGAAGGCCGGGGACCAAGATCATTAAGGTGCCGATGATGACAAAGTCGATATAGTCGACCAGATGGAAGCCCGCGGCGAGATACGCCGGCACCGCCATGGCGAACGCCTCGACGATGGTGCTGAAAAACGGGTTCGTCTCGCGCCTGTCCATCTGGCGCGAGACAAAGCCGATGATGAGGCCAAGAAGGCCCGCGAACAGGCTGTCGCGCAGCGTGCCGCCAAACACCGGGCAAAAGCCCGCCGCGGCGCAGAAATTGCCCAGGTAATAAACGGGCACCGAGTAGTGCCGCCGCCCCTTGAGCGTTTCGTCGAGCCACTGCGCGGCAACGCTCGGGTCAGGCGTTTCGGCGCAGATGCGGCGCGAGAGCGCGTTGAGCTTTTCCACCGACTCGAGGTCATTGCCGTGAAAGCCGACTCGCTTCATCACCATCAAAGGCTTGCCGTTGGCCGCCTCGAGGCTGACCATCACGCAGTTGGGGATGGAAAAGGCCTCGCATTCAATGCCGTAGGCGCCGATGATGCGGCGTATCGTCTCTTCGACGCGGAACGTCTCCGCCCCGCTGAGCGCCAGATGATAGCCGACGCGCGCGGCCAGATCGGTCAAAAGGTAATAATCCATAAAAAATCCTCATATTTTTGGGAAATTTGCCGTCAGCGGGCCTTATATTACAGCGAAACGACCGTCCTGTCAATGCTGACAGGGCGGTCACGCAAAAAACATTTGCCATTTTGCCGCGGCGGCACTATACTGGTGCTCGGTCAAGCGGAAAACAGAAAGAAATGAGAGAGATCATGGGAACTACAGTCAAAAAGCATGAGATCGACATGCTGCACGGCTCCATCTGGAATAAGCTGCCGCTCTTTGCCCTGCCGGTCGCGGCTACGGCGATCTTGGAGCAGCTCTTCCACGCCTCGGACGTTGCCATCGTCGGCAACTTCACGGGCGATGCGCGCACAGTCGCCGTCGCGGCGGTGGGTGCAAACGGCCCGATCATCGGCCTCATCGTCAACCTTTTCATCGGCATCGCGCTCGGCGCGAACGTCGTCATCGCGAACGCCATCGGCTGCCGCGACGACAATGCCGTCAAGCGTGCGGTGCACACGGCCATTGTGTTCGCTGTGTGCGGCGGCGCGGCGGTCGCGCTGCTTGGTCAGCTCATCGCCTCGCCGCTTTTGAGTATTCTCAATGTGCCGGAGGACGTGTTCCCGTATGCGCTTTTGTATCTGCGCATTTATCTTCTCGGCATGCCGGTGATATTGCTCTACAACTTTGAGGCCGCGATCTTCCGCAGCATCGGCGACACAAAGGTGCCGCTCGCGGCGCTCGCGATCTCCGGTGTGCTGAACGTGCTGCTGAACCTCTTTTTCGTCATTGTGCTGCATATGACGGTCAACGGCGTCGCCATCGCCACGGTGGCGGCCAACGCCGTGAGCGCGGCACTGCTCTACGTCCGCCTGACGCGCACGGATAAATGCGTGCGCGTGGAGCGGAAAGCGCTGCGCATCGACGGCGCGAGCTTGAAGCGCATTTTGAGCATCGGCCTTCCCGCGGGCGTGCAGAGCGCGGTGTTCTCGTTCGCCAACATCGTCATCCAGTCGGCCATCAACACCCTCGGCACGGTGGCGATCGCGGCGTCGAGCGCGGCGTTCAATGTGGAAATTCTCGCCTACGACGTGCTCAACTCGTTTTCGCAGGCCTGCACGACCTTTGTCGGCCAGAACTACGGCGCAGGGCAGATCAAGCGCTGCAAGAAGACGATGCAGCTCAGCTTTTTGGAGGGAGCCATCGCGACATTTGTCTCGGTCGTTGTCCTGCTGCTGAGCGCAAGGTCGCTGCTCGCCATTTTCAACAGCGATCCCGAGGTCATTGCCATCGGCTATATTCGCCTTGCGACGATCCTGCCGGCGTATGTTTTCTGCCTGATCTACGAAATACTCTCCGGGTATCTGCGCGGCTTCGGCATTTCGCTCGCGCCCGCACTTTTGACGATGCTCGGCGTGTGCGGTATCCGCATCGCGTGGGTCAAGTTCGTCTTCCCGACGAGCATGACGTTCCAGACCGTCATGTGGGTCTATCCCATCAGCCTTGGCGCGACGGCGATGCTGATCCTCTGCGCCGTGCTGATCTACCGCCCGTCCAGACGCTTTGCGGGCCTTGAAACGGAAGAAGAGGACAAGTGAGGGGGGAACCCTCACTTGTCAAAATGCTCCCAGAAGGCGCGCACGGCGGCCTCGTACGCGCCGCGGCCCATATAGTAGCTCATCGCGTGGTCCGCGCCGGGCACGACGAGCAGCTTGCAGGGCGCGGCGCAGGCGTCGCGATTTTCAAACGCCATTTTGAGCGGGACGAAGTGGTCGTCCTCGCCGTGGATCAGTAAAATCGGAACATCGGTATTTTTGAGCGCCTCGACGGTGGAGTAGCTGCCGGACGAGGCGTTCAGTCTCTTCTGGCACAGAAGATCGGCGATGACGGTTGCTGCGCGGACAGGAAGATGCAGGTTCTTCCCCATCACGTGCTGCCAGATCGCACGCGGCGAGGTGTAGGCCGAGTCGGCGATCACACCGTGCACCGCGGCGGGGAGAATATCACCTGCGGCCATGAGCACCGTCGCCCCACCGAGCGACACGCCCATAAGGTAAACGGGCAGGCCGGGGAAGCGTTCGGCTGCCCAGTTTGCCCAGTCGACGCAGTCGCAGCGCTCGGTCAGGCCGAAGCCGATGTAGTCACCCTCGCTCTCGTTCTGCGCGCGCTGCTCCACATAGAGCACGCTGCACTGCTCGCGGCTTAAAAAGTCCGCGAGCAGGCCAAAATCGCGGTACCACGCTGAGCGCCAGCCGTGAAACGCGATCACAAGGCGCTTGGCCTTTTCGCATTCACGGAGATGGCCCACGAGCGTCAAGCCCTCGCGGTTTTCGAGCAGCACTGTCTCCGTTTCCGAAGACGCAAGCTTTTTCGCGGCGGCGCGCTGCGCCTCACGGTAGGGCTCGTCGCGCTTTTCGCCCGTGAGCTGGGCGCTGCCCTTATTTTTGAGCGCCTTGGGCGCTTCGCGCTTCATCGCGACGTCCATCAGCGTTCTCGTCACGCCGTAGGCCGCCGCGCCGTAGAGTGCCGCCGCAGCCGTGACGAATATAGCCGCCTTTGTCGCTTTTTTCATAACTGTGACCTCCTTGTATCCAAACTGTAAACTCTTATCTTGGGTACTGGACAGGGATATTTTCCCGTGTTATACTCCAAGCTAATCTAAGTTCCGGGCGGTTTCGACCGCCCGTCTCTTCTTTCAGCGTAGCAAAAACTCCGGCTTTTTGCTACGTTCAGTTTTTCCCGTTTGTATGCACTTCCTGCCGGAAATTTCAATGATCGGAGGAACGCATTTTCATGAACGAAGTCAAGTCCCCGAAAAAGCCGCTGCTGTACTACTACTTTGTGGCGATGCTGCTTGTGATGCTCTTCAACTTCATCGCCATGCCGTGGATCTCTGAGCACCAGATCAAGGACGTCGACTACAACACTTTCGTCACCATGACAGAGCAGGGCGAGGTCGGCCGGGTCGAGATCCAGGAGCAGTCCAACCGCATTCTCTTCACCAGCAGCGATGAAAAGACCGTCTACAAGACGGCGATGGTGCCTGACGACGGTTTGGTGCAGCGCCTGCTGGACGCGGGCGTCTCCACCACGGGTGAGGAGATCGAGCAGACATCGCTGCTCGTCAGCATTCTCGCCTGGGTCCTGCCCATCATCATCTTTGTCGCGCTGGGACAGTATATGTCGCGCAAGATGATGGAGAAGATGGGCGGCGGAGGCAACTCCATGATGTTCAACATGGGCAAGTCCAACGCCAAGGTGTACGTCAAGTCCGCCGAGGGCATCAAGTTTGACGATGTCGCGGGCGAGGACGAGGCCAAGGAGAACCTCACCGAGGTCGTCAACTACCTGCACGACCCCAGCAAGTATCAGGAAATCGGCGCGTCGATGCCCAAGGGCATTCTGCTCGTCGGCCCTCCGGGAACCGGTAAAACGATGCTCGCCAAGGCGGTCGCGGGCGAGGCGAATGTGCCGTTCTTCTCGATGTCGGGCTCTGAATTTGTCGAAATGTTCGTCGGCATGGGCGCGAGCAAGGTGCGCGACCTCTTCAAGCAGGCCAAGGAAAAGGCCCCCTGCATCGTCTTCATCGACGAGATCGACGCCATCGGCCAGAAGCGCAGCGGCGGCCAGTACGGCGGCAACGACGAGCGCGAGCAGACCTTGAACCAACTGCTCACCGAAATGGACGGCTTTGAGGGCAACAACGGCGTCATCATCCTCGCCGCCACGAACCGCCCCGAATCCCTCGACCCCGCGCTCACGCGCCCCGGCCGCTTCGACCGCCGCGTGCCGGTCGAGCTGCCCGACCTCAAGGGACGCGAGGCTATCTTGCAGGTCCACGCGAAGAAGATCAAGGTCGCCGAGGACGTTGACTTCAACAAGATCGCGCGCATGGCCTCTGGCGCTTCCGGCGCAGAGCTTGCCAACATTGTGAACGAAGCGGCGCTGCGCGCCGTGCGCGACGGCCGCCGCTTTGCCACGCAGGCAGACCTTGAGGAAAGCATCGAGGTCGTCATCGCGGGCTACCAGAAGAAAAACGCCATCATGACCGACGAGGAGAAGAAGATCGTCTCCTACCACGAGATCGGCCACGCGCTCGTGGCGGCGATGCAGACGCACTCCGCCCCCGTGCAGAAGATCACCATTGTGCCGCGCACCTCGGGCGCGCTGGGCTACACGATGCAGATCGAAGAGGGCAACCATTATCTCATGAGCAAAACCGAGATGGAGAACAAGATCGCCACGCTGACCGGCGGCCGCGCCGCGGAGGAGGTCGTGTTCCACTCCGTTACGACCGGCGCGTCGAACGATATCGAGCAGGCGACGAAGCTTGCCCGCGCGATGATCACGCGCTACGGCATGAGCGACGATTTCGACATGGTCGCGCTTGAAACGGTCAACAATCAGTATCTCGGCGGCGACGCATCGCTCGCTTGCTCTGCCGAGACGCAGACGAAGATCGACCAGCGCGTCGTGGAGCTGGTGAAAGCGCAGCACGAAAAGGCTGTGAACATCCTCACCGAGAACCGCGCGAAGCTCGATGAGCTGGCGCAGTACCTCTACGAGAAGGAGACCATCACGGGCGAAGAGTTCATGAACATCGTGAACGCGAAGTAAACTCCATAAATAGAAAGAAGGCACAGCCGAGCGGCTGTGCCTTTCTTTCTATTTATAGGTTGCTTTCTTTTCGACCCGTGCGGCTGCGCAGGTAGTCGCCGAGGGTCGTGATGCAAAGGAGCGTCACGACCAGAAATGCGCCGGGGATGAGCAGGATCCACCACGCGTCGGTCATCAGCGCCTTTTCCGCGAGCGAGAGCATGCTGCCCCAGGTCACGACCTCGATGGGCAGGCCGAGGCCCATGAAGCTGAGCGTCGATTCGGCGATGATGGCGCTGCGCACATTCATCACCACCATGAAGAGGATGGACGAGAAGAAATTCGGCGCAAGGTGACACCGCAGAATGTGGAAAAAGCTGCCGCCCATGCACTTCGCCGCGATGACGTACTCGCTCGCGCGCAGCGTCGAAATGACGGTCGAGCCGACGCCGATGAACAGCGACAGCCGCCCGCCGTACCAGATCATCGAGAAGATGTCGCGCCCCATCGTGTCCGTGCCGAACAGGAATTCGCGGCACGGCGCAGTGGAGCAGTGAGCCAGGTCGAGATACGCCGGGGCCTTCGTCATGATAATACGCCAAAACTTTCGCAAACAGAAAAGGATGATATCACAATGAAAGAAAACCGTAAGCTTTTGAGAGAAGTCCTCAAGGACATCCGCCGCGATATGACGGACGAGGAAGTGCTGAACCTGCTGGCAGACAGCAAAATTTCCGAAAATCCCGCGGGTGAGAAGGAAAAATACACCCTCGGCCAGCGGGCGGCGGATGCCATTGCCAAATTTGCGGGCAGCTGGGCGTTCATCTTTTCCTTCACCGGCGTGCTGATTTTGTGGATGCTTGTCAACACGCTGCTGGCGGCAAAGGCGTTCGACCCGTACCCCTTCATCCTACTCGATCTGGTGCTCTCTTGCGTGGCGGCCATTCAGGCACCGCTCATCATGATGAGCCAGAACCGGCAGGAGGAAAAGGACCGCCGCCGTGCAGAGAACGATTATAAGGTCAACCTCAAGACAGAGATCATGATCGAGGATCTTTACGACAAGGTCAATGCCATCCTGGCCAGACAGACCGCACTGGAAAAACAGCTGACGGAGAAGGGCGAAAGCGCAGGGCAAAAATGAGGGAGGACAGAGCCGTCCTCCCTCATTTTTTGCTGTTTTTGCGCAACGCGGAATCCTCCTCCGCAGACCTGCGCGCTTTTGTTGAGATGCCTCTCCGGCGCGTAAAGCCCTTATACGTGCAAGACTCTATGTTGCTTTACAGCCGGAAGTGCTTCTTAAGTTCTTGGTTTTTCCCCAGCACCAGCAGCGTCATATCAGCGTCCAGCACAGTTTCCGGGGAGATGTTCACATCGGTCTTGCCGTTCCGCTTCACGCCGAGGATGTTGACGCCGTATTTTCTGCGGATGTCCAGCTCGCCGATGCTGCGGCCCTGCCAATCCTCCGGCACGGCAACCTCGATAATGGCGTGCTGCTCGTCCAGCTCAAT
>OOAC01000201.1_pt1 | contig 60710 bp, 51 predicted proteins | sample 1671041 | NCBI WGS metagenome assembly OOAC01 (sample SAMN06348116, study PRJEB24527) | human gut metagenome | biome: human gut; feature: ankylosing spondylitis patient; material: feces | host: Homo sapiens | place: China | collected 2015-10 | reverse complement strand
TATATTCTACAGATATATACCTACAAGCCATCGAATTAATCGCAACAGAAACAAGGCTGGCATACGAGACAAAATTGTTAGCTAAATTTATAAATCCATATGCCTCTTCACCTAATTTTCCTACAACAAAAGGGGATAACCAAAAGCTAATAAACATTTGGACACCAAGTGTAATAAGTGCAGCAAATATATTTATTAAAGTAGCTTTTTTATTCTTCATCACTTATTTCCCCAATATGAACTCCTGAGATAGCGTCTATCAAATACAGAAATCTTTCTTTCAATAACAGTTTCCTTTTCAAGACGCCCAAAGATTTTCTTACACTACTTTGTCTCTTAGCATACTGACCTTTAAAGGATTTGACATCAAATTTTGCTTGTTTACTTACAGCATATATTTTCTTAGGATATGATACTTCCATGCTATACGGATAGCAATACATTGGCTCTAATATGCGAACCCCTGGTTTGTTAATGATATATCTATTTAACTGCGATTCATCATGCCATTTTGCAATAATATTCTTTTTTAGGTCTTCCTCAATATTGCGTTTGAGCGTTTTTGACATCTTAATAAAGGCATTACTTGTACCACAAAACATCGCACCAATCACATAGTTTTCTCCACAGTTCCACGGTATATATGCCGTAGAAATTTTTCTTCTCTCATAAGGAAATTCTATTTTTCTTTTTCCATAGTATCCCGGATGTGCAGTCACAGATAACACTTCATTTTCTCTTGGCAAAAATTCTTCTGGTGTGACAATTTCATTGCAAATCATGTTCGCATTTGAAAACATCAAATAATCACATTTTTTCAGTTCATCTTCTATATTCAAAAATGTTGAGAATCTAAAAAGCGTAATGAGTGGCCAAGGCATTGGCTCAACCTTAATTTTTTTAACATTTAGATTTTTTTCAGCAAAGATTTCCTCGACATCCGTAAAGACGTAATATTTCTTCTCATAACTGGGCAAAAACTTCTTTTCAAACGATTCATAGAAGTCCTTCCAAAATAAGGCATATGGTCCTGTACATATATATAATATTCCAATGCTTTTTATCATAAATATTCCTCACATTCTCTATACTTCAATTAAATGCCAGCTATCTTCATACAAATCAATTGGCATATCAACTAACATCCATCTGGATGGAGCTACAACAATTTTGTTATCCGCTTTAGATAAATACTGTGCCCACCAACCAAATGTAGTATTTCCTATAATAAAATTCTTACATTCACTCATTGCTGCAAGCGACACATAGACCGGTTTGCTTTTATCCTGAACTACATAGTCGTATTTTGAAGCGTCAATCAAATGTTCCAATACATAATCTACATTATCCGAGCAAATAAAAAACAACGGATTATCAACATTTTTTATTATATATTGAATGGCTTCTTCCCAATATTTCATTGAACACACATCGTACATGGAACTTCCAACATTATGCTCAACCTTTACGCTTATACAAACACTGTTTCGTTCACGCAATTTATTAAGTCCCGGATACTTGTCATAATCAGGAAATTGTGTCCCATCAAACAAAGTCAGCAAATCTGATTTAATTTCATTGAAATATTTTTGTGACTGAAAATATCCCTCAATATAAATAGGCCTTTTTTTATTTAAATGCTGTTCCATATACCCATTTTCACAGAAGAAAAGTCCTGATTTATTAAAGAATGGATTTAATTTGCTTTCCATCTTAAACTTATCCATATAATTTTTCTTTCGTGTTAAAACTCGGTATATTTTTCTGAAAAAATATTGTTTTGACATCACAAACCGATTTTCAAGAATGCTTTCATGTATATATTCCACATTCGGCAAATCATAATACATTAATGAATTTTCCCAATTGCATCGGATAATATCGGAATCATCCATTATAATTGTGGGATTATCAGGCATTTCTAATTGTAGTTTTCTTGCAAATGCATATTGAAAAAGTTGATTTCCAATTCTCCCTTGCAATGGTAAATAAATTTTACTTTTCTCCATTTTCTTCATTATATTTTTCCCATCTTTTCGACTCAAAATTATATACTTTTAATACTTTTGCCGGATTACCTACTGCTATAGAATAACTCGGTATAGATTTTGTGACCACTGAGCCTGCACCGATTATGCATTTTTTCCCAATTGAAACACCTGACAGGATACAAACCTTTTCTCCTATCCAGGAGCCTTCACCAATAAACACATCATTAGCCGTTAATTCTTGATCCATATATGGAACCGTGCTCTCAGGGTCCATTCCATGATTTTCATTTGTCACAATAACATTTGAGGCAAATAAAACATTATCTTCAATAGTTATATTGGCTTTGGATGAAGCTAATGCTGAAAATCCAAAGCCAATATAACAATTGTTTCCAATTGTTATATTGGCTTTATTGCTATCATTGCCATAAACTGAAAGACGGCTATTATTTAGTATGGTAGTACCATTCCCAATTTCAATATTTCGGCATCCTGACAACTGTAAATAAGGCCTTGCAATTATAGAATTGTTCCCAAATTTTCTAAACTTCTTTTTGGAACCATAACCAATCTCCTGCTTACAAATAATGACACATTTTATATAATGCCAAATTTTTTTCAATTTTTTATATAACATATCTAATCCCTTTATTTTGATTTTCTATTTTCCATGATAATTTTTATTTTTGAATCATCCCCCCAAACAGCCTTGCTATCATACGGGCGATCTGGGAATTTACCATAATCGAGTTTAATATTATAATTATTTTCTCTGATAAATCTTTCTACTCGGTCAGCCAACTTCTCAGGTCTTCCATGACATATATTTATAATGCCGACAACTTCACTTTGCTCAATTGCCGCCGATACTTGTTGCGAAAATTCATTATAGTCAATAAAATCCCATTGATTTTGTCCTGATGTAAATGGAAACAGTTTTTTCCCTTCTTTTTCAGCTGCAGTTATTTTTGAAAAAATTGAGCACCCATGCTCTGTATTACCAACAATATAATATCCCCTGAGCCATTGGAAAATAACATTATGATTTTTACAAATCAGCTTTGTCATATTGCGTAATGCATCTTTTGATATACCATATAAGCTTTCCGGATTGGTAGGTGTATCTTCCTTTATGCTTCCCTCAAAAAAACCCACTTCATGCATAGATCCTAACACTGCAAGTTTTTTCACACCGCTTGCTGCCATTTTTTCTAAAAAGTCATAGTGCTTAGGCAAATCCATAACATGTGAAGTATCATTATGTACAAACCCATTTTTCCATGCCAGGTGCAGCAAAACGTCCGGACTTCCAAATTTACAAAAAGGATCTTCTACCGAAAAAATATCACACTTAACAGTCTTAGCACGTTTATCAATTTCTTCTGAATCATGATGACAAACAGCAATCACTTCATGTCCATGATCACACAATTGTCTTACAATTCCAGTACCCAAGTACCCATTAGCTCCTGTAACTACTATTTTCATATATATGACCTCCACGCTCATCAGTCTTGTATCTATTTTAAAATCAGGCTATACCAGATTTCTTATCTTAAAACATACTTTTTCAATTTCCAAATAGTATGTATTGACATTTCCACACAATTTCTTAGTTCGGAAACGGATTCATTGTAAGTACTCATTATTACACTTATGAGATCTTCCATATGCACTTCTCCTTCTATTAAACATTTTCAGAAATTATTAAGTATGGCAGGACACTATAGTCAATCAAATCATTTGGTAATTTATCATCTTCTGGAATTCCATCTCTTTTGATGAATAAGTATATTTTCCATCATCATATAACAAGACAAATTTATCCAAATAATATGCCTCAGAACTTTCAATTAGACTCGTTCTCTTAATAATAGAGTGGTTTTCTCAACAATATCCTTCCAAAAGAATCGATTTCTTGAAATCTTTAAAACAGTTATAAATTTCTTAATGCCAGTAGTATTTTTTATTATTCGCTTCTCATTTTTGTAGTGTGAAAGTTGCACAAATCGCCTATGAAAATTTTCGGATTTAAGAAACTCTGTAATGGACTCTTCTGTAATTGAATCAATCTGCTTCATATTTTGTGCAAGATAATCTCTCATGAGAAATTGCTCTGCTTCGTTTGATTTTGATATACCACTCTGGCGTACCCTATAACTTAATTCAACTATAGGAATATTTCCAACTTTATAGCCATGAGCCATTGCCCGAAGTATAAAATCGTAATCTTCACAACGAGGAACATTCCTATAACCATTTAATTCTTGATAGACTTTTAATTTCACCATCCATGTAGGATGTGCCAAACAACTTCCCCATCGAATGAATAACTTGACATGAGCTGCTGTAATTGGAAAACGCATTGTTTCCTTTTGAACAACACCTTTCTCATCTATTATTTCAATAAAAGTTCCTACAATATCCAAATTATTTTGCTGCATATATTGCATTTCATCATCTAATCGTGTTGGTTTACTTATATCATCAGCATCCATTCGGGCAATATAACTTCCAGTCGCTTTACTAATAGCTATATTCAAACTATTAACTAATCCGATATTTTTTTTGTTTTCTATAAATTTTATTCTTTGATCATTTGCTTCATAAACTGCTGTCTTTATATCTTGGTTTTCTGGATTATCACTAACAATTATAAATTCAATATTCTGATACGTTTGATTTATAATGGAATCAATACTTCTACTCAATTCATCAAATGACTCATTATATGCACTCATAATTACTGAAATTTTAGGTGTGTTTTCCATTTCTGCTCTCCAATTATTTTCTTCCAATCTCTTTACCAGGGATTCCAACAATAGTAGCATTTTCTGTTAAACAGCTCTTAACAACAACTGCCCCTGCTCCAATTTTAACTCCATTGGCAATACGAATAGAACCTAGCACTTTTGCGCCAGTTCCAACATCAACGTTATCACCAATAATGGGACATCCTTCCGTATTTCCATTATTTCCAATACAGTTATCACCATGTAGTATGCAATTTTTTCCGACTTTGGATTCCGCATTTACAACAATATTGCCGTAATGCCAAATATGTAATCCCTCGTCAAAAACACCTGCTGGTATATAAATTCCTAATTTTGCCCCCAATTTATTCTTACTCAATCGATAAATGAATTTTGAAAAAATATTGCTTCCATTTTCTTCTGCACGGAGTTTTTTCTGAAAGCAATACAGATACCATTCATGTTCTTTGAGCAATGCATATTTCAGAAACTTTTTTTTACTTTTGAAATATATTTTCCTTGTATTTTCCATTATTTACTCAATTCTCTTCTTTTTATTCTGAAGCCATGTAAGAAAATAAATAGTATAAATCCACATATGCTCCATTGCAAAATTGTAAATATATTGCGACTTGTTAAAAAAGGTTTTAGGGTAACTTCTTATTAACGTTTGAACATCTTTTCTTGAACAAATCTTTCTGATATTTTGAATTGCCGTTCTAAAGCCATTTTTATCTGCATAAAATACTTCAAGTTTAATGCAAGTACGAATATGCCCAATAAAATTTGTATTCAGACGATATTTGGCTTCAACTGGCAAATTTAGTTCCTGTATTTTTACACCCATATAATGATACAATTCCATAACAAGTTCTAACTTATTTGGCTTGTATGTATGTGTCAAAGACCCCTCATTAAAACAATAGTAATAAATAGGCTTATGGAGAACATATACTTTTTCGCACAAGGGATATGCTTCTACACTAAATGCCAGATCCTCCCAAATTAATTTTCTTTCAGACGGAAAACTTAAATTATTTTCGGTAAACAGCTTTTTCTTAAACAACTTTGCAGTTGCTGTATAAGAAAAAGCGTCTTCTTTCTTAGCATAATTGCCCATCATATGGTTAATTATTACACTTTTTATGTCAGCGCCTGTATACAGATGTTCTGCTACTGCAACTTTCATTTCTTCATCTTTATAAAACATATTTGCAATTACCACATCTGCATCTGTCGCAGTTGCTGGTTCCAGCATGACTGCAATCGCATCTGGTGTTAAATAGTCATCCGAGTCGACAAATGTAATATATTCACCAGTAGCTCTTTCAATACCATAATTTCGTGTCAGGCCAAGACCTTCATTTTCTTTATGAAATACTCGAATCCGAGAATCTTTCAACTCATATTCCTTACAGATTGAAAGCGAACTATCTTTTGAACCATCATCTACCAAAAGGATTTCAAGATTAAAATAGCTTTGTCCAATAAGAGAATTCACGCATCTCTTCAGATACTTTTCTACATTATACACGGGAACAACAATTGATACTTTCTGCTCCATCCTTTCTTCCTCCTTTCCCTCAATACCAATTTAATAAAATCCCCAATTTCAGAACAAGTGTTCCGCTGAACGACAGCCTTTTGAAAGATGGATCAAATAAAAGTGATATTTTATCTTTGAACACTTTTTTGTAATCGCTTGCCTTTTTCAGAAAAGAGCGATCCTCTGACTGCAGAAGGTCACTATAAGCCTCTAACATAGCTGTACTGATATTCGGATACGATTTCTTTTGTAGCGTCTTTTTCAGTCTATATTGAATCGCGGTTCCTTTTGTTCCTTCTCCCGTAACACTAGTATCATACCGAATCCAATAATAAAGTTCTTCATCTACAAAGTATACCTTACCAAACCAGTAGCATAATGTTCCAACCCACATATCATGAGGCAAATCGTCCACTTCAGGCCACACTCGGCAAACCAGTTCTTTTGCACTTTTATTGATAATCGTCGCTGCTCCATAATTATATGTTTTGATTAGCGTAAGTTTTTTTGTCAGCTGTTCGAGCTTCAAAACTTCAACCTGTTCATCCAAGCGATTTAGTTGAACGTCACTCCGCTGCATTTTGCAATATGCCAGCTGTGGGACTTTATCGGCCTCCTGCATCACATTAATACATCGAATCAATTTATTCGGTTTCCAAACATCATCCTGATCTGCAAATGCATAATAGTCTGCATCCCAGCACATTGAAAGACCAAGCCAAAAGCTTTTTGCAAATCCAACATTTTTTCCCTTGACAATTTCAATTTTATTTTGTGGATGATTTTTTGCATATTCTTGTACAACTTTTACCGTATTATCTTTACTGCAATCATCTCGCACTAAGACCTGAACATCTACACCAACCTGCTCAAAAATTGAATCCAATTGTCGTTCAATATGTTTTGCACCATTATATGTAGAAATTACAACTATTACTGTTTTCATACCTTTTCTATATTTCCTTTATATATTTTGCCAGTTTTCTTTCCCATGTTTTTAATGATACTATCAACTCTAACATCATTAAAAGCCCAAAGAATAAACGGAAGAAACGAGTAATCCACCAAGTCATTATCAACAAAATTTGCTATAAAAACTGCGATTAATGCTCCTAATACACATGCGTTTCCCTTATTCTTTTTCGCTAAACAATAGGCAACCAAAAAGTAAACAAGTATAATTAAGATTCCATATCTTAATATTACATACAGATATCCATTATCCAAGACAATCGAACTCATATCTTTTCCATCAACATAAGTAATGTTGTCCTTCACAAACAATTCATTACTCATAATATTTATAAGGTGAAGACCAGTTCTTCTCATTTTAAATATCGCCAGTCTGAATCTACCTGAAAAGAAAGTGTCAATTGTATTCCAAATTCCACCTTTTAGTAATAAAAACATCATCGAAAATGAAAAGATTGACATACAAGGTATAATTAAAGCTGTAATTCGATACAATATTTTATACTCATCTTTCTTCATTTTCTTTGAAAAAACAACAAATAATGATAAAGCCAATGATAGAATTAATGCATTTCTTGAATGACAGAAAGTATTTGCAACTCCTGAAAGTAGCATAAAAAAAACTATTACGTTATCTCGTGTTTTTTCTTTTTCAATACAGATATAATACACTTCTAAATAAAAAATCAACAATGGCAAAACATTGCTATGGTAGAAACCAAATGAATGTCTGTTATAGTTAATTTGTTCTACTGTATTACGAGATGTTAAAATATCTGGCAATACTCCAAACATACAAAGAGCCAAAACACTGATTATGCCAATTGCAATTATTCTTGAACTTGTTTTATAAACCTTTTCTATATCAATCTTTTTTGAATTATAAATAAGTAAGATTAAAACACTCCAATATAAATCTCCGGTTTTCGCTCCATACAGAAATGTTACCATTAAAATAGTAACCATCCGGAAAAAATCTTTCTTCTTTAATCTTATATTAATGCAAGAAATAAAAATCAATATATATGATCCTATGCGCAAATATCTCGCCAATATATCCATGTTACCGATGTTATACACATCGCCAATAATCAATGATATATATAGTATAACGTAGGACAAATAAAATAAAATTTCATTCTTTTTAATTTTCGTTATCACTTTTCTCTCCCATGATTCAACATCTGCGCAATGCAAAGTAAATTAAATCTAATTGATCTAAGTTTTATACCATAAACCAAACTCCAACCTAAAATACGAATATATCCACAAAACTTACTACTAAAACCATTAAGACTAGAATAATATAATGTATCATTTATTCTGATGCGGAACCGATTCCAGTATTTTTGAACATCCCTGCTGTCACTATGCTGAAAAAAATTTTGATATATTTTTACCGGAAGCGTGTGAAATTTCAACTCTTTTTTCCGAAAATCATCAAACAATTTTGTGTCAACACAATCCATAAACAATCCTTCATCATAGGTATATCCTTTGTATGCTTTTAATCTTACAGCAAGACAGCTGTTGATTGCATTGAATTTATTCTGTGGAATTTGTTGTTCTGGGGATTTAATATACTTTCCTTTCAGCCAACCTGACTCATTTGGCGAATAAATTACGCCATTTTGCCCATATATCACCGGCACAAAAACATCAAATGTTTTATCCAACACTTTATTTTTCAAGCAATCAAAGTATTCCTGTTTTACAGGTGTATCATCGTCAAACCAGATTACAATATCATCCTCAGACTTATCTTTTAGGATAGAAAGTGCATAGTTATATGCTTTTGATAAGCCAACGTTTCCTCCCATACTATGATAGGTCAGCAAATCACTTGGAAAATATTCCTTGTTTTCCACCACATAGTCTTCTGCGCTATTATCTAATACAATAATATGAAGTTGTTTTTCCTTGAGCTGCATTAAATGCGAAACCGTAATTGATTCCTGTATTTTTTTGTTGTATAAAACAACAACTGCATAATATTCGATCATCATTCCCGCCTTGCTTATTTTTTTTCGTATTTGCGAAATATATCTTCATACTGTTCGCAAATCTTATCCCATGTGTACTCTTCTGCCACACGCTTTTTGGCTCTTCGGCCAATCTCTGCCATTTCATCTGCATTCATCTGATCAGCCTTATCAATGAGCTTTGCAAGACTCCCAAGCTTGCGGTTCCAATACAAGGCACAATCTTCTGCAACCTCTCTATTAAACCCAACATCAACAAGAAGATTTAAATCGGTACTTCCAAGAGCCTCTATTAGACTTGGATTTGTCCCTCCAACAGTATGTCCATGAAAATATGCATACGCATTCTCTCGAATTTTCTTCAATAATTCCTGATCATAAACTGTACCAACAAATTTAATTCTTGGATCACTCCTAAAATGTAACTTGTTTTCCAATTCATTTAAAAACTTATCATTCACATTTGTTATAAGTGCAAAATCTTTTTGGGATTTAGATTTCATAAATTCTCTAATCATAATTTCAAATGAATTTTCCGGCACAAACCTTCCTACAACCAAATAATAATTTTTCTTGCTTAATCTTTTTTCCTTGTACCAGTTCACAAGTTTTTCATCATCAGCAGATAATTTACTAGGTGTTAAATCAGCTCCATATGCAATAAATGTCGTATTAGGATTTTTACCATTTATGCCTTTGCCATCATATTGTTCATGAATATATTTTTCTATATTTACTGAATCACAAATAGCAAGATCACAATATTTAACCATCATCTGCTCAGATGCTTTCCAATACTTTCTTATAGGTTTGCTCCACTTTGCTCTCATCCACTCATGTCCATCCGGATTGAGATACACTTTTCCACCCAGCTTATGTATTTCCTTATAAAAATGTTTTGCAAATGGTCCAATTCTACAGGCCATAATATAAACAATAGGATTTTCTATATTATTTTTCTTTATATATTTGCAGCTATCTCTTAAAGCAGCAACATCATAATAAATAGCCTGAGCCGCTCCAATCTGTGGAATATGAATTTTAAAGCATCTCGCATTATGAAATTCAAATTCTGTATCAGATATTCTTTTAACATTATCCAATTTCGTTTCATCCATACAGCCATCACCATTCGCCTTACATGCTACGTGATACTTTATATTTGGATTGTTCTGATGATATTCTGTCAATTTGTATACAAAAGTCTCATATCCACCATACGCACCTAGACTTTTTGCTCCAACCAAGAATACATTTTGTACGTTACTCATTTTATTCTTACACTGCTCCATCATTCTTTATTACACCTAGCACAGTTCGAAAAATTATCTTCATATCCCCCTTCACACTCCACTCCCCAATATACTGGGTATCCAGCCTCACCACTTCCTCAAAGTCCGTGATATTGCTCCTGCCACTCACCTGCCACAGCCCGGTCAGTCCCGGTCTGAATGACATTCTGGCTCTATGGTGTGGTTCATACTTCTCCCACTCGTCGAGTGTCGGTGGTCGTGTTCCTACCAGACTCATATCCCCTTTGAGAATGTTCCAAAACTGCGGCAGCTCATCTATTGATGTCTTCCTGATAAACTGTCCTATGCCGGTTTTCTTTGTTCCATCCGGCAGTATCTTATTGCCTATAATTCTTGGGTCGAAGTCCATCTTAAACATCATTCCGTCGCTCACCTTGTTTTGTGCCATGAGCTCCTTCTTTCGCTCCTCAGCATCCATGTACATGCTTCTGAATTTGTACATTTTGAACTTTCTTCCGTTTCTGCCGATTCGCTCCTGTGCGAAGAAAATCGGTCCCGGTGATGCTATATAGATTGCCGGTCCCACAAATATCGTCACTATCAAGGTGATGATGCATCCGACCAGCCCTCCGAGTATGTCCATGCCTCTTTTTGCAAGAAGCTGTGTGGTGCTCGCATAATTCATGCTTGCGGTGATGACTGTGTAGTCACCTATTTTTTCTATCTGATTAAAGCTGCCCGCCATGGCTTTGTTTTTGGTGATGCCCCTGTGAACAGCTATACCCATCTCAAGGAATATGTCTGCCATTTCATAGGGATATTCGCTTTCTGCGCATGGTGGTATAAGCACCTCATCCACCCATCCCTCACAGGCGTAGTCCACTATCCCGTCGTGATTTGCTACGATTGGTATTTCGCATATTGTTTTGCCCTTCAGGTCGGCATCTGTTGCCGCTGCTACAATCTGTGTGTATCCAAAGCCTTTTTCCTTTAGTCCATGGAGTGTCTCCTCAAGGAGCTTTTCCGGTGCTATGACAAAGAGTGATTTTTTCGATGAAGCAAAGCTTCTTTTTTTGATTATTTTCTTTAACATCACTCTGCCTATGTACGACACGAGAATATATATTGGAATCATGATGTAGTAAGACATACGCGAATATATCTCGCCCATCTGTGTGGTAAACAAGAAGAAGGTTGTTATTATTTCTACAAGCACCACATGCTTGCATGTAGCTATAAGCTCATCGAGATAGCCACGCTTCAATACATTTTTGAAGGCATCGGATACTATTTCCACGAAGAAATCTATGAGCAGAAATGCTACTGCCAGTATCCTGTAGTCTTTATCTATGTATGGATTGTCAAGTCCAAAGCGCCATATGTATGAGACTATGAATGCTATCTGCATACACAGGACATCTAAGAGCATAAAGTCTATATGCTTTGTCCAGCCTCTTCCTTTCTTTCTGTACATTTTTTCTGTGTCTCCCTGTATTTCTTGATTACCCTATTTCCAGTTCATCCCTATGCTGTCAAGCCTTGCTATGCGCTCTGTGTCGAGCACCATGCCGCTGGCCTTCGGGTTTTTTCTTTTACATCTGATATTTGATATCCAGCGTCCCAGCTTCACTCCGTCTGTGGAGTATGATACCGGTACGTCCAAATTACCGTTTTTCTCGTAATATGTTTTAGCCAGCTCAAACTTTCTGTTCCACTGTATAGTGGTCTTGCTTTCTGACCTGTAGCCTATACTCTGCAGTCGCTGTAGCTGCTCGTCTGTCATTGAGTGGCTATTGGTCTGGTTCGATAGCCAGCGTCCAAGCGGTATGCCGTCTGCTGTGACGTACTTTGCAGGCACCTCAAGGTTTCCATGCTCCTTGTAGTAGGCTTGGGCTGCGCTGTAGTACTCTTCCCACTTCTGCTTGTTGTGGTCCCATATCATGCCAAGCTTTTCTAAAGCTTTTCTCTGCTCATCGGTGAGTGCCTGCTCTATGCCATACTTTTTCACCTTGAAGCGCATGTTGTTGATCCATGAGCCGAGCCTGAAACCTGTAGGCGTTACATATTTGGCCTTGATGTCCAGATTGCCGTAGGTATTGCGGTAGCTTTTCAGTTCTTCCAGTACCTCCTGCCAGCTTGAGTCCGTGACATCCCATATCATGCCTATGTCGTTTAGCTTTTGTATCTTTTCCCAGGTGAGATTTCCGGATATATTGCCTGACTTCACACGCCTCTGGGTGTTTATCCATGCTCCCAGTGTGAGGCCTGACTCCGTGACATAGTTCTTTGGTATCTTCAGATTTCCATTTTCCTCGTACCATTGCTTGGCAGCCTCATAGTATGTGTCCCAGGCACTTCCCAGATTCTCCTGCAGGCGCATGAATATCTCCCTGCTGTCCTTGGTCTCATCTATGATGCGGAATCTGTCGTCAAAGTGCTCTCTTTTCGAATGAGTGTCAGGATACAGTAAAAATGCTTCCTGCATCTCATTTTTCAGGCAGTCTATACAGTAGAGGCTGTCGAAGTTGTTGACCAGGTCAAATATGACCGGCTGGGTTTTGCTTCCTGCTGACAGCGCTCTGCCTATCTGCTGCAGATAGATGATTGGTGACACCGTAGGGCGAAGCAGTATTACTCCGTCCACGTCGTCCACATGTATGCCCTCGTTTAGCATGTCTATACAGTAGAGGAGCTTTAAGTGGCTTCCTGTGTCCTTTTTGAATTCGGCAAACGCTTTGCTGGTCGACGCTTCGTTGTAGTACGCTGTATATATGTGTGGCTTTTTGTCCACCTTACTAAACCAGTCGCCTGCCTGCTCCTTCATCTCATCCATGTGCTCTCTGCCCGAGCAAAATACTATGTATTTGCCATCTGGCTTTGTCATCTGTCTGGCAAAGACCTCTGTGAGGCCGTCTGCCTGCTCTAGTGCACGCTTTAGCTGCTCTAGTAGCTTTTCATTTTCTGATACGAGTCCCGGGTTTGATAAGCCTTCGATTCGCTTTTTCAGTTGTTCAAGCTCTTTCTTGTATGAATACATGGCTATGACATATTTAGGCTCCGGAAGTATCTCCCTCACAATTGCTTCTCCGAGCGTCATCTCTGAGGCTACATTTCCCTCAAAGAGCTCCTCTGCCATATTGCGCTGGTTGTCCAGATAGCGTATGTTTGTTGCTGAGAGCCCCAGTCGCTTTGCCTTCGGATATGCTTCCAGAAGCTTTTTCACACTCTTGCCCCACTCTGTGGCTCCACAGCGGTGAAACTCATCGAGTATGATATAGTCAGGGTGCAGGGTGCCTATGCTGTCCTCATGCTTCATGAGCCTGCTGTACGACATATATTCTATGTTTGAGAACTGTGTGTCTATGTTCTCAAGCTGTGTCTTGTAGATGTACTCACTTGGCGATAGCCATAAAAAGTGATTGTGCGGATGCTGCTCCACTAGCTTGAACGCTATCATCGACTTGCCTGTGCCGGTCGGATGGATGACAACTGCCATCTGCTTTTCCTCCAGCATGGTTTCGACTGCTCTGTATGCATCTTCGTTGTGTTTGTAAAGATGTATGCTCATTTGCTGCCTCCGGGTGAAACACTACATAAAAAAGGAGGTTGGATTTCGCAGATTATTACAATCTGCGAACTTTACCTCTGTTAAAAACACTAGATATATAATAAAACTTTAGTCATTTTATGTCAACTATTGTATCTTTTTTTGTGTCTTTTTACATTTTTAATGGAATATTGGGATGTATTTTATATATTTTTAATTTTTTGATGGTCAAAATTGTGGTCAAAAATAAATTAAATTATATTGACATTATATATCCGATTTGGGTATAATAACAAAAAAAGTAACCAAATTGGATATGTTTTTATGGGAGGTTTGTTATTATGAACATTAAGGAAATACGAAATACTACTGGACTTTCGCAACGTAGTTTTTCAAAGATGTTCAATATACCAATAAGTACATTACAAAAATGGGAGCAGGGAGAAAGCTCGCCAACGCCGTATATTATAAAATTGATTGCCAACCAGTTACCGATAGATAATGATAATATGTGTAAAATTGAAGATAATAACGGTAAGATTTATTATTATAACAGAGACGCTGGGTATTTAATTGATTCAATAGGTACAAAAATCAAGATAGGTGAAGATCTTGATGGTGTTAAGGAAAAAAATCTTTCATTATATGTGGCTGATTTGTTTGAATCCTATTATGAAATAGTTGATAAATTTAATCGTGACTGTAGACTTGATAAAACAGAAGATATTATATGGAGTTAATATTCTTCTTCCTATAAAGTATATATACATATACACTTTAAGGAGGAAACAGACATGTCAAGAAGAGGAACCAACATCAGAAAGAGAGCCGACGGACGCTGGGAGGGGCGCTACTACATAGTAGACACAGCCGGCAGTAAAAAGTGCAAATCGGTATACGGTCACAGCTATAAGGAAGTAACAGAAAGGCTGCTTTCAGCAAAAGCAGCTTCACTTAATCAAACAGCAGCTCCAAAGCAGTCCGCTATCACCGTAAAGGCAGTCGCTGAGAAATGGCTTGAAAGTATAGCATCCAGCCGGAAGTGCTCTACCATTCAAAAGTATTCTACTATATACAACAAATATATCAAACCAAACTGGGGAGAAAGTGTCATAGATCAGTTAAATCAGAATGAAATACTCAAGCTACTGCCTGAGACAGCCGGTGAGAGCGTTACAAAGAGCATACTTTGTATATTCAATTCAATCCTTGCATATGGAGCTGCCACATATGGCACCGGAGAAATTCATCTGTCGTACAGGACAAAACGTTCATCCGTCACATCCTCAAACAACATAAATACAATCAATATAACAGACCAGCAAAAGCTAACAGAGTATCTTCTTACCGAGCTTGATATCTATAAGCTCGGTATTTTATTGTGCCTTTTTATGGGGCTGCGTTTAGGAGAAATTTGTGCCCTGAAATGGGAAGATATCGACATGATTAGCCGCACTCTGCATGTCAATCGCACAGTGCAGAGACTTCCGGTAGACACGGTACACACATCCGGTTCATCACAAAATAAGCACACTGCCACAAGAAAGACTTCTTTATATATAGATTCACCAAAGACTTCAAATTCACTTCGTGAGATTCCTATCCCGGACTTTATATATGACAAGCTGTCAGATTATTATAACACTTCAATGAAAGGTGACTCTTATTTTCTAAAGAAAAATCAGCCTATGGATCCCCGCACTTATCAGAATAGATTTCATATCTATATAAGAGAAGCAGGTATCGGGAATACTCACTTTCATGCATTGCGCCACACATTTGCCACAAACTGTATCAGCAGCGGCGCCGACGCTAAGAGTGTAAGTGAAATTCTTGGACATTCCAATGTAAATATTACATTAAATCGCTATGTGCATCCAAATCTGGAGACCAAGCGCTCCGCAATCAATTCTATAGTTATCCCATAAATGGTCAGAAAAATGGTCATATTTATATAAAATGCTTATTTTATACATAAGGGAGGTTGGATTTCGCAGATTGTAATAATCTGCGAATTTTTATTACATTCTTTCTGATTAGGCAATAGCAAAAAAACACCTCCATTGCACTGCAATAGAGGTGTTTTCTTGTATCTTTACTCTTCAATCATCGAAAGACGTTCCTTAGCAATCTTAATGTCTTCATCTGACGAATTAAGCATTTGTTTTGCTGCAGCTACAGTACCATCATTTTTGAAGAAGGTCACCAATGTAGAAATTCGCTCTTCTCTTCGTCCTTGTTCGATTCCTTGTTCTTTTATTCCTTGACTGAGATTACACATAGATTTCAACAGCTCCTTTCTGTCACCTTCCATTTTAATATCAAACTCATTCTCCAGCATATCGTTTTTTTCCTCAGCACTTAGTTCTGGCAGAAATAATTATATAATAATAGCTCCATCCAATGCAATAGCCCAAATGTCATGAAAAAAAGACCCAAAAAGAGAGCGGGCCGGCGAATGGGAAGTTCGCTGGCCCAGATTTACACTAGGAGCAAAGTTTATACTTTGCGGAGATAAAATATATTTTTCGTGGCCTTTCCTGTTGTCGCGGCCACGCTATAGTCTGATTTGCTTATACCGCTGCCAGCTTCTTTCCAAGCTCCTCGCAGGCTGTCTTTGCATCATCGTCCGGTGCATCCTGGCAGATAACACCCTCGCCGCCTACTACTGTAGCTCCGGCTGCTGTCATTCGATCTACCCAGTCGCGCATCCACTCACCATCGCCCCATCCGTATGAACCGAACAGTCCGATTGTCTTGCCTGCCACGCAGCCCTCAAGCTCTGTGACAAACGGCTCCATCTCGCCCTCCTCGAGCACCTCTGCACCCATTGCAGGGCATCCGAGTGCGAATGCTGTCTCTGATTTAAGCTCATCTATGGAAGCACTGCTTACGAATACGATTTCTGCGTCCTTTCCTGCGGCTGTGACACCCTTTGCCACTGCCTCTGCCATTGCTGCTGTGTTGCCTGACTGTGACCAATAAACTACACTGATTTTGCTCATTATAATTCCTCCTATACCGCAATCTGCTGCGGTTCTTCTTTATATATTTCCAGTATCAGCCTCATATCTATATCCTCGGCCAATAGCTGTATGACACTTTCCTTCGCCTTTTCAAAATCCTCAAACATCTTCTTTTTGAGTGGTACGTTGCGGTACACCTTCCAGTATCCTGAATACAGGCAGCCGCATCCGTTATGCTCTATAAAGCCTCTCACATCCTCTATCGGATATCCAAGCAAAAGCCCCATCTCATGTGGAAACTGCTTGTGTTCATCATTCAGATACGCTTCGTAGCGTTTTTTGAATCTAAGTAATATCTTGCCGAATGAAAAATCCTCATATCCCGCTTTCTTTAGTATGTCCAAAGCCTCTGAATTATTCAGATATGCTTCTAAAAGGCTCCTGCGGAATAAGAGGAAGGCGGTTTTCTCATTCCTTGCTGCGAGCCTGAAATGCGATATCCCGGAAGCTCTCAGAATCACTCTCATGGCACTCTCATCAGTGCTGTCTATCATGAGCATATTTGAAATTCTCGCTCCTGTAATTAGTGGGGCACACTGGAGGGCAAGCTGCATTTCCACGCTCTTTAAATCCATGCTCATAGCAATCTGAAATACTTCCTGGCACATTTTGGCTCCTTTCGTGTTAGTTATATCTAACTTGAGTTAAATATATCTTACTTATACCTATATGTCAAGTGTTTTTTATCTTTTTTCATATTTTGGGTAAAAAAAAGCACACTAAGATTTTTTATTTCTTAGTGTGCTTCTATTTACAATAATTTTAAATATTCGCTTGGTAGAACTGCTTCTATCTCTGATGACGTGAAATCTGCAATATTTCTTGTTACAATATAATCTACTCCACGTCTCTTTGCACATTCCATTTGTAGACAGTCTTCAAAATCACTAAATTTTTCATTTGAAAGAGCCAACATCAGCTTGGATTTATCTATACCTTCAACTTCAAATATAGTACATAAATTGGACAATATTTCTCTACGTTCTTTTATCGTAAAATCCTTCCTTAATATAAAAAACATATTCGAAATAGAATGTGCTGCAATATAACCTTTAACACTCCCATCAATACATGAAGAAATAACTCTCATTGCATCATCAAAAAATGGTTCTCTTTCAAGAATATAATCAATTAATACATTTGTATCAATCAAAATCTTACTTACCATACTTTTCTTCCCTATAAGTTGCTAATTCAGCAGCATCATCAACAACGGTTCCTTTTTTTCGCAATTTTTCAAGTCTTGCAAATGCAGCCTTCTTTTCCCTATTTGAATCATCATATAATCCATTTACACCCTGCATAATCTGTATCACAAATGATAATTTATCTTCCGGTATTTTTTCAAGTTCCATTATTGCGCTCTGTCTAAGTGCTGTCATTATATATCCCCCTCTTTCCAATTAATTAATCGGTTATATCCTTTTATAGTATAGCGGATTTTTCTAAAAAATGCAATTACTGTAATATAATACTCCAAAGCACCCCACCGAACCGGTGGGGTGCCTCATAAAACCAGGCTTATGATACCTGCACTCTATACATATTTTTGCGGTCAATCGCTCCAATCTCTTCAAGCGTATTGATCATACGATACACCGTAGCAGTCCCGATAGAGTGGTCTATCTTTGACGCCCGGTAATAAATTTCTTTGCAGCTTCCGCACTCGCCCTCGAGGATTACATCAAGCAAAATAAGTCTCTGCTTTGTAATCCTGCACCCGCTGTCCTTTAGCTTGCCAACGATTACCTCTTTTTGCTCTATTGCTTCTTTCGACATACATCCTCCTATCGTTACCGATGCCGGCAGATGCAGCTTAAGTGGCAGATGAGTTCTTTCCATGAAATGCCCATCCTGTGCTTCATACACACCATGCCGTGGATTAATGACAGCCCTTGCAATGGCTGCAGTCCATTCCACACTGCAGGCTCTTGCCTGCCTTCTTTGATTTGATTATTGTCCTGATTACAAGTGCAACTATCACTACGAGAATTGCAATTACAATGATATCAGCCAGCATGTCATCATCTCCTATTCACTACAAATGCTACTAAATATGCTACTGCATTATTTCTTTTCTTTGAAAAATCCTATTATAATCTTTACGGCAAGCCCCAGCAGGCACAGAAGAACTATGACTGCTATGAGGTCTGCTGTGTTAAATTCCAAGTTGATTCTCATTTAAATGCCTGCCTCTAAACGCCTGCTACACGTTTGATGCTGCAAATGAAGAGCTCTTTACTGTTGCCTTATTAGGGTCTTTTCTGAACAATAAGTATAATACACCTGCAAGGAGTACAAATGCAACTACTGTCCAGAAGTTGAAGGCTACCTCACCTATGCAAAGTCCCACAATCTGGTAGAACATAAGTGTTACACAGTAAGCTGATACGTTCTGGAATATGATTGTAAACCAGAAGAACTTACGGTTGTTAAGCTCTTTTGCTGTTGTTGAGATAGCTGCAAGACATGGTGAGTCAAACAGGTTGAACAGCAAGAATGATACTGCTACCATTGTTGTTGGGAAGAATGCTGCAAACTGATCATGCATGCTTACTGCATACTCTTCTACCTCTCCAAGTCCTGAGAGCACACCCATTGTTGAAACGATACCCTCTTTTGCCACAAAGCCTGAGAGTGATGATGCAACTGCCTGCCATGTATCGAATCCAAGTGGTGCAAAGATAACTGCGATTGCAGATCCGATTACTGCGAGTAAGCTGTTTTCTGTGTCAACAAGTCCGAATGCGCCATCCTGGATGCCAAAGCTTGAAAGGAACCACATAACTGCACAGCAGAGGAAGAGGATTGTTCCGGCCTTCTTGAGGAATGCCCATACTCTCTCCCATACGTGTAACAGCACACCCTTTACTGAAGGTACATGATACTGTGGGAGCTCCATTACAAACGGTGCAGGCTCGCCTGCAAATGCTCTTGTCTTCTTTAAAATGATACAGTAGATGATTGTGAGGCCGATTCCTGCAAAGTACATAAGAGGTGCCATCCACCAGCAGCCGTCACCCATGATAAAGCCTGCGATAAGTGCGATAACCGGAAGCTTTGCTCCACATGGGATATTTGTTACTGTCATCATTGTCATACGACGGTCTTTTTCATTCTCGATAGTACGTGTTGCCATGATTCCCGGTACACCACATCCTGATCCGATAAGGAATGGAATGAAGGACTTTCCCGAAAGACCAAATCTACGGAAGATTCTGTCCATGATGAAAGCTACTCGTGCCATGTATCCGCAGTCCTCAAGGATTGAGAGGAATAAGAATACGATAGCCATCTGTGGCGCAAATCCGATAGGTGCACCAAGACCTCCGATGATACCTTCAACTACAAGTGATACAAGCCAATCAGAGCAGCCTGCATTTTCCATAAATGTCTGTACTGCCGGCTGAATCCACTCGCCGAAGAGCGTGTCGTTTGTCCAGTCTGTTACTATTCCACCGAGTGATGATACTGCCACGTAATATACACCCCACATAATGAGTGCGAAAATAGGCAGTGCCAAAAATCTGTTTGTAACAATCTTATCAATTTTGTCTGATACCGTCTCTTTTCCTGCGCGTGCCTTCTTTACACATGAGCCGATGATTGAAGATATGTACTGATATCTCTCGTTTGTGATGATACTCTCTGTGTCATCATCATATTTGTCCTCGAGAGCTTTAATCTCTGTGTCTACGTTTGGAGCACTCTTTAATACCTCAGAAATCTTTGAGTCACGCTCTAAAAGCTTGATTGCAAAGAATCTCTTCTGATTCTCCGCTACTGCAAGACCAAGCTTATCCTCGATGCCTGCGATTGTACTCTCCACATCGTCTGCGAAGTGATGTACCCTCTGAACGGATTTACCTGACTTTGCAATCTGGATTGCCTTCTCTGCCGTCTCCTTGATTCCTGTCTTCTTTAAAGCTGAAATCTCAACAACCTCACAGCCGAGCTTTTCGCCGAGTGCCTTGATATTGATTTTGTCTCCGTTTTTCCTTACGATATCCATCATATTGATAGCCATAAGTACCGGAATGCCAAGCTCTATAATCTGTGTTGTCAGATACAGATTACGCTCGATATTGGTTCCGTCCACGATATTGATAATCGCATCCGGCTGCTCTCCGATTAAATAATTTCTTGCAACAACCTCCTCGAGAGTATATGGAGAAAGTGAGTAAATACCCGGCAAATCCACCAGATCTACATCCTTGTGACCGATAAGCTTTCCCTCTTTTTTCTCAACTGTAACACCAGGCCAGTTACCAACATACTGGTTGGCACCTGTTAAGGCATTGAACAGTGTTGTTTTTCCGCAGTTCGGGTTTCCTGCGAGAGCAATTTTTACTGCCATGTTTTAATCTCCTTATTTCTGTTTGCTCATTCTGTCTATAGTTTGTATTTACTAACCTATAGTCAAAAAAAATTTACTCTACTTCTATCATAGAGGCATCGTCCTTACGAAGCGATAGCTCATAGCCTCTCACTGTCACCTCTACCGGATCGCCAAGCGGTGCCACCTTGCGGATAAATATCTCAACACCCTTAGTAATTCCCATATCCATGATACGTCTCTTGACTGCACCCTGGCCTGTAAGCTTGACAACCTTGACTGTCTCGCCTACTTTGGCTTGCTTTAATGTCTTCATGCTGACTACTCCTTTTTTAATTTTATTGTTGTTTAAAAATTTATATAAACGTTTGCATAATATCATATACAAAGTCGTTTAAATCTTAAATGATTACAGCTCATACAGCACATTGCTGCATATGTTGTATGTGTTATATATGTCATACATGCTATATCCATGCCTGTTACATTGTTATATCAGACCATGATCTTATTTGCCATGTCCTTGCCGATTGCTACTCTGGCGCCCTTTACATTGACTATCATATTGCCGGCTATCTCTGAGATGACAGTCACCTCTGTGCCTACTACAAAGCCCAGCTTCTCAAGGAAGGATCTCACCTCTTCCTTTCCGCCGATTTTCTTGATTATCTGTGCCTCCCCGGCACCACTCATTGATAATGGCATCATATTTACCTCTTTTCACGTCTTTTCTTCACGTCTTTAATGATAAAAAACATCATTTGGTATCTCTTACGGCTGTTAGTATACTCTAACGTTGCTTAGATGTCAATAATATTTTTTAGATTTCTCTTACTTTTTTCAGTTATGGCTAATAGTACGCGCGCCCCGGACACCAAGTGCCCGGGGCGCGCGTACCGACCTCAGTCAAAAAAATATATTATAATATTATATTACGTAAAACCAGCTCGGATCAGTCTCCATCTCGCTGGCCACAAGCTCCTTTCGCTCTCCGGTTCTGATGGAAAGCTCCTGGTTTTTGATGCTGACACGAGCACCAGGCTCGATAGATGAAGTAATAAATGCATTACTTCCGATGACAGCACCTCTTCCGATAACAGTTTCACCACCCAAAATAGAAGCTCCGGCATAAATAATGACATTGTCCTCGATAGTCGGATGTCTCTTCACGCCCTTTAGCTTCTGACCGCCTCTGGTAGAGAGCGCTCCGATAGTCACACCCTGATATACCTTGACATTGTCACCGATGATAGTGGTCTCACCAACCACGATTCCTGTTCCGTGGTCAATAAAGAAATTCTTACCGATAGTGGCACCCGGATGGATATCAATACCGGTTTTGCTGTGTGCATGCTCTGTCATCATACGCGGGATGAGCGGTACTCCAAGCAGATGCAGCTCGTGGGCTATACGGTTTGTAGTGATGGCAAGCAGTCCCGGATAGCAAAGGATAATCTCATTGTAATTGTAGGCTGCAGGGTCTCCGTCAAAAAACGCAGCCACATCAGTCTCCACCAGAGCCCTGATTTTTGGAATCCTTTTAAAGAAGTCATTGCTGATTTTCTCAGACATATTGACAAGCTCGTGATGTGATAAGCTCCTGTATTTAGGATTCTGCGGCAAGGCAAGCACCACCTGCTTGCGCAGATTGTACATGATATCCTCCAAAAGAACAGCAATCTGGCTGTCCAGGTTGTAATATCTGAAGCTCGTGCCCTTGAAATAGCCCGGATACATTATCTTAATGAGCTTTGAAAGCAGATCACAAACAGCCTCCTTGTCAGGCTGTGAAAAAAGAGCCTGCTGATTTATGATTTTGTCATCATGATAGTCGTCAAGTATCTGTGATACAAGCTCCTCTATCATTTCTTTGTTATTGTTATCCATATATTCGAAGCCTCCGAATTTGCTATTTATAATATTTTTTTGCCTCCATACGCTCCTCCCATGTGCGGTTTATTATACCGCCAATGAAAAGCACATACATGCAACCATATAACCATACCATTATAAGCGCAATAGTGGTCATTGTGCCATAAAATGAAGAATAATTATTGTATTTATCCACGTACACAGAAAAGATTCCCGAAAAAATCATCCATGCTGCCGCTGCAAATACTGCTCCTGGCAGCTGGTACTTTGCCCTATGCTTCTTGTTTGGCAGAAACACATAAATCACCCAGAAAAATAAAATAAGCACCGGCATACAGATTACCAGGCGATAGTCAACCACACTGCCTATTATACTTCCAATTATATGATGAATATTCGAAAAATACATCTTCCTGAGCTTATTTCCAAACACCATGATACCCAGTAAAAAAAGAAGCGCCAGTGCAAAAACGATACTGTAAAACACCGAATATATGCGCCGTAAAATAAAATTTCTGTTTTCCTTCACATGGTACATATCGTCAAGCCCAAGCTGCAACGAAATAAATGCCTTTGAGCTTAGGTACACGGCGGTAATCATAGTAATTGAAAGTCTGCCTGTACCGCTTGCATACATCTCACTGGCCAGATCCTTCATAATGTCGCCAAACGACTCCGGAATAAATGAGCTTGCCCACATCAGAAAATCAGCCTCTGTGAGCGGTGTCCAGCTCAGCAGTGAAAAGAAAAACAATAAAAACGGGAAAAACGACAGCATCAAAAAGAAGGCTGCCTGCCCTGCGTATGCAGAAATAGAGCTCTCTGAAAAATTGGTCACAAAATCAAAGGCTGTCACAATGATATCCCATCTTCGGCTGTATTTCCTCGCACTTTTTCCTTCGATGTTAGATTTCTTACAATCACCACCTACAGCCTTACTTTTCTCCGTTTTTATTTCCGGTGTTTTACTATCTAAATCCTGTCTATTTTGCTTTGTCATCTGCCTTCTTCTGGAATTTCTCCTCAAAAACTATAAAACGCTCATGTGTACCCTCACCAATGAGACCTGCCTCATCAAAAGCCTTTACAGAAAAAGTGAGTGCTCTGCCATCCACCTTCACAAGCTCCGACTCACAAGTCACCTTCATGCCAACCGGTGTAGCCGAAACATGCTTGATATCAAGCGCAGTACCGACAGTACCACTTCCCTCCTCAAGCTCAGACGCAACACTCTCAAAAGCTGTATTTTCCATCAGCGCAATCATAGCCGGAGTAGCAAACACATCCATCGTGCCGCTTCCCATAGCTTTTGCTGTCTTATCCAAAGTCACTGTAATCTCTTTCTTACCTTTAATACCTGCCTGTAACATATCAGTCTCCTTATATCTATATTATGATATGAGGGTCAAAAGATATTTTGCACCTCATTTATGAAATAAATCCTAGCATTTTTACGCCATAATGTCCAGTAAAAAATAAGTTTATAAACTTTTCACAATTACAAAAATTCCCAATTCATGCGGTTTTCTGTTATTTTGTTAGCACTCACTATTTTTGAGTGCTAATTTTCTATTGACTTTTCCGACAATGCGAACTATTATTTTATTATGCTTATATAACAAGCTGGTTTATTACAAATAATAAATGACCTACACTCGCGGAAACAAGCTAAATTGCAGGTAGCAGACAGTTGTTCCGAAGATAAAATATGAACTGCCGCAGGGTTCCATTACCGGACAAAGTGGCACAACCAAAAGCATGCCACAAACTATCCATACAAAATCCTGTGGCTGACTTCATATTTTCTCTAAGGAATTATTGGCTGATACGTTGCAATCTCACAGCCCATAGCCGCGGTGTAAATGTAAATAAAAACAAGGAGTGTGTAAAAATGACAGAAAAACACGGCAATCTTTCAATTGACAGCGACAACCTGTTCCCTATTATAAAGAAATGGTTATATTCAGACCACGATATCTTCTATCGTGAGCTCATCTCAAACGGCTGCGATGCCATCACCAAGCTCAAAAAGCTTGACATGATGGGTGAGTATTCCCTTCCTGCAGACTACAAGGGCAAGATTCAGGTGCTCGTAAACCCTGACGAAAAGACAATAAAGATTATAGATAATGGTCTTGGTATGACAGCTGATGAGGTTGAGGAATACATAAGCCGTATCGCTTTTTCAGGTGCTACAGACTTCATCGAGAAATACAAGGACAAGTCAAATGATGACCAGATTATCGGTCATTTTGGTCTCGGCTTCTACTCAGCATTTATGGTAGCTGACGAGGTAACAATCGATACTCTCTCTTATAAAGAGGGCTCTACACCTGTACACTGGTCATGTGATGGTGGCACAGAGTACAATATGGAGGATGGCGACATGGACGATGTCGGAACAGAGATTACTCTCTACTTAAACGACGACTGTCTTGAGTTCGCAAACGAGTACCGCGCACGTGAGGTTATCGAGAAGTACTGTTCTTTCATGCCTACAGAGATTTACCTTGCAAAGGAAAATGCTCCTGAGGAGTACGAGACAATAGACAAGGCTGACAAGCGTGACACTGACACTGTCATTGAGGAAATCCATGAGGACGCCAAGTACGAGGAAAAAGAAAATGATAAGGGCGAGAAGGAGCAGGTAGAGGTATCTCCTGCAAAGGATAAACTCAAAATCGTTAAGCGCCCTGTTCCGCTTAATGATACAACCCCACTCTGGACCAAGAGCCCGAATGAGTGTACCGACGAGGAATACAAGGAGTTTTACAGAAAGGTATTCTTAGACTACAAGGAGCCTCTTTTCTGGATTCACTTGAATATGGACTATCCTTTCAACTTAAAGGGTATCCTCTACTTCCCTAAGATCAACACAGAGTACGACTCAATTGAGGGAACTATTAAGCTTTACAACAACCAGGTATTTATCGCAGACAATATCAAGGAAGTCATTCCTGAGTTTTTGATGCTCCTTAAGGGTGTTATCGATTGTCCTGATTTACCTCTTAACGTATCACGTTCTGCTCTCCAGAATGATGGCTTCGTAAAGAAGATTTCTGAGTACATCACCAAGAAAGTGGCTGACAAGCTCATCGGTATGTGCAAGACAGATAAGGAAGCCTATGAGAAATACTGGGATGACATCAGCCCATTCATCAAGTTTGGCTGCTTAAAGGACGAGAAGTTCTGCGATAAGATAAACGATTATATTCTTTTCAAGGACATCAATGACAAGTATCAGACTCTTCCGGAGCTGCTCGCACCTGTTGCGGAGGATGAAAAAACAGATGCAGAAAGTGCCGATGCTTCTGATGATGCAAAGAAAGCTGACAATGCTGATACAAATGCCTCTGATGAAAACAAGGAGCCTGAGAAAAATACAGTTTACTATGTCACAGATGTAGTACAGCAGGGTCAGTACATCAAGCTGTTCAAGGAGCAGGGCATGAACGCTGTTATCCTTGACCACAATATCGATACCTCATTCATCACACAGCTTGAGCAGAGAAATGACCACTACAAGTTCATGAGAATAGATGCAGACCTCACAGAGTCTCTCAAGGATGAATCCGGTGCAGACCTCACAGAGGCAACCACTACTCTCTCAGAGGTATTCAAGAAGGCTTTGAACAACGACAAGCTCACTGTAAAGGTAGAAAACCTTAAGAATGCAGATGTAGCATCTGTGCTTACACTCTCAGAGCAGGGCAGACGTATGCAGGATATGATGAAAATGTACGCAGCCGGAGGCATGGGTGGAATGGATCCAAGCATGTTTGCCGCTGACCAGACACTCACATTGAATGCCAACAATGAGCTTGTGAAGTACATCTTAGATAATAAGGATTCTGAGCATGTTCCAATGTTTGCTGAGCAGCTTTACGACCTTGCAATGCTTTCTAACCAGCCGCTTTCAGTTGATCAGATGACCAAATTTGTAAAGAGAAGTAATGATATCATGCTTCTTCTCACAAAGTAATCTAACAAAGTACTTTTACTGTTATCATCTCATTATAACAAAAAGCTGTACACTATGCAGATTTCATGTATCTGCATGTGTACAGCTTTTTTATTGCTTATTACCGGCTCTCTTAAACAAAAAGTTCACAAACACTGCCGATACCACTCCAAGCACTGCTCCTGCCACGATATCCGTTGGAAAATGCATGAAGTTGTACATGCGCGAAAACGCTATAAGTACCGCAAGTACAATCGCCGGTATTCCCATTCTTTTGTCTATAAACATAAGTGTCACTGCCGCTGTTATGCCGTTTAACGTGTGTCCCGAAGGAAATGATGAGTCAAACGGTATCTTTACAATAAGACTGACTGTCTCATCTATCTGACATGGTCTCAATCTGTCGACCATATTTTTTATTATCAGATTGCCCACTATAAAGCTCAAAAGCTCTGCCGAAAGCATCTGCATGCCTCCACGGCGGTATTTTTTTGAAATACAAAGCACTACACCTATCACAATCCACAATGCGCCTGCATTTCCGAGGGTGGATAAAAACGCCATTAGCTTGTCTAAAAACGGTGTTCTGATGCTCTGAATTGCATACAGGATGTCAAATTCCCAGTCCATATTATATGCTCCTGTCTATTATTAATTATTATCTGCCTGTTCAATTGTCGGCTTGAAAGTATTTATTGTACACAGTAAAAAAGGAGCTTGTTTTCACATCCTTTTCATCCTTTATACTGATTGAATCCCACAGGTCACTGTTTAAACTAAACCCTGCTTTTTTTACAAAGTGCTCGTAGTCATCATTAAACTGCTCCTGCTGCCGCTTTTGCAGTATAGTAACCTTGTTCTGCTCTGTTTTTTCCCGGTCCAGCTTGGATATACACTTGATGAAATAGTAGCCGTCATCTGTGCTTATCATATCAGATGTCTCTCCATCGCCAAGCTCAAATGCTACAGCCTCAACCTCCTGTGGCAGAGTGCCCTTTGCAGCATACAGCTCTGTCTGGCTGTCCTCACTGCTGCCTGATGCAACTGCTGCAAAATCTTCCTTTGACGAGAGCTTCTGGCTCACAGCGTCTGCGCTCTCCTTGCTCTTTACAAAGATTTTCTGTATATGGATAACTCTTGCATCCTCATCACTCACCTCTGTATCAACGCCCTTCGATAGAGAATTATACAGCTTTTGCGCAATCGCATAATGCTCGTATGCGCTCTCAATGTCTGATAAATCAGCCTTTGTGAATTTCTTTTCAGCTTCGTTTAATGAGTCATAGTATTCCTTTGCAGCCTTTGACACACTACTCTTCTCCTTGTCCGTAAGTGTAATCTTCTTCTGCTGTGCAATTGAAACCATGCAGTATATGCGCGTCAGCTCATCAACAGTGACATCCCTTATATATTTTTCCACGTTCGATGCATCATCTGTCTCAAGCAGGTTTACATCATACATTGTGCCGTACAGATTTTTGTAATTGGCTAAATATATGAGTGCCTCCGTCTTATCGCACTTCATATTGTCCACGGAAAAAACTATATGGCTGTTCGTGGTATTTATATCAAGCACTATCTCCTTGCCGCCAATACTGCAGCCGGTGAGAAGTGTCGCTGATGCAAGCAGCATACACATCGTTTTCTTAAAATACTTCATACCTGCTATCCTTCCACAACAAGGAATCTGCCGTCCGCAATGGCAAAGACCTCACTCTGGTCCATAAGCTCATCATCTGACATGCCCGAAATATCTGATCCTGCCTCATCAAAGTAATCTCTTACTTCTTTTATATTCTTACATACCACAGCCATGCAGTCCTCTAAAAATTCCTCTGCAGCCTCCGGAGTATCTGCGACCTCCTCACTAAAAAGCTGTGTCTGTTTCTTTAAAAATGTGTCTAAAACCTCGTCATCGTATTCGTACATATGTATTCCTCCATGTATATGTTAAACTTCTATACTGCCTGTTAGACATTATATAATATATTACTGTGACATGCCACTGTTTTTTATTTTCATAAGCGGCTGCATTAATTGTATGCGTTATCGTTCACACCTCAGTATGACCGGTAACAATTGTCTGCTGTAAATGGAATGAATATATGAGCCTCTCATCCGCCTGTATGCTTTTCCCATCTGTAGAAAAAATCCTTCCAAGTGCATCAGCATACAGTTTTAACTGTGTGCTGTATCTGTCGATAAGCTCTTTAGCAGCATTTACCCTGTCTGTCTTATAATCAAGCAGCACTATTTTATCATTCTCCAGCCAGAATACATCAATAATTCCCTGAACCAATACTCCCTCATAGTCCATCACAAAAGGCTTCTCTTTATACAAATCGCCTCTCTTATCCGCCTGTGCCATACGCGCCGCCACATCTGATGATATAAACTGCTCTATAAGCTTTGGTCTGGTCAGCCTGTACATGTCATCTGTGATAAGCCCCTTTTTTAGCATTTCATCCATGCTTTTCTTCACAAATGCACTGACTGCCACATGGTCTTTTGTATCTATATCACACAGGCTCTTGAAATCCAGACACTCCATGACACGGTGCACTGCAGTTCCACGCAGCGCTCCCTGATTCACACCTGCTGCATTTTTAGGCTCTTTGCTTTCATTAGAAGCACCGCCTGCCTCATCATCCCTCGCAAAGTCCGGCACATACGTCTCCTTCTCCTCCAAAAGGAACTTAGGCCGCTCTGCTTCCCTTTCTGTGCTGTCGTACTTTTCAACCATAGAGTCATGTTTCAGCTCTGAAACCGAGTATTTGCTTTTTTTAGTTATATCAGAAGCATATGCATACTCAAAATCAAAGCCCTCTGCGAGCTTTTTGACTTTTGTTTCATCCGCTTTACTTATCTGCTCAACAAGCTGCATTTTCGATATATCGTTTGCCGCCATATCCATCGCAGTTCGTGCAGCAAACTCTGCTGCATCGACTGTGGATACCGTATACTTATCCGGGTATGACAGCATGGCCGGTATAATCCAGTCCAGGTAACACCCTGCGCCCTCCCTTTGTCCGAAGCTTATTGGCTGGTTCGCATTTACATTGCCTCTATACTTATCAAAGGATTTTTGGGCATTTGAAAGTCCCCCTGTCAGGATAATCTTTTCCTTCGCCCTGGTGAGCGCTACATACAGCACACGCAGCTCCTCTCCCAGATTTTCCCTTTTAATGCGGCTTTCTATCTCATTTCTGATTAGTGATGGTCGCTTTGTCCTTGGGCTTTTTGTTTTTTCCACAAGGCCAAGACCCAGCTTTTCATGTATCACCAGGTCTGATTTTGTGTCCTGCGTGTTAAAGCCCTTGCCAAGCCCGGAAACAAACACTACAGGAAACTCAAGTCCCTTGCTCTTATGGATTGTCATAATGCGCACCACATCGTCATTCTCGCCTGCGGTATCGGCCTCCCCGTAGTCTATCTCGTATTTCTGCTGTATATCTATGTACCTGACAAAATGAAACAGCCCCTTGTAGCTGGTCTTTTCATAGGCTGCGGCCATCTCAATCAGCATATCTATATTCTGTCTGCGCCGTTTTCCTGCCGGCATGGCCGATGCATACCTGTAAAAACCTGTCTCATCAAGCATCATGTACAAAAGCTCATGGATTGGCGTATCAGCAACAGCACCTCTTAGTCTCTCAAATACCAAAGCGAAGGCTTTAAGCTTCTCGTCCTCATAGCCATTCTCACCTGCCATGGCGCTAAGTGCAGCCTGTGCAAAGCTTACGCCCTTAAAGGCAGACCTAATCTGTGCCAGCTCCTCATCATCCATGCCCACGATAGGCGAAGCAAGCACTGCTGCCATCGGAATATCCTGCAGCGGATTATCGAGTATGCGAAGCATGGACAGAATCACCTGTATCTCATACGATGAAAAGTAGCCTGTATTCGACTCTACATGCGCCGGAATATCACAGTCCTTTAATACTGCTGCCACTGTATTGCCCCAGGTTGCAACACTTCTCGAAAGTATCACTATATCCCTGTACTGCACGGCTCTTAGCTGCCCTGTCTTTTTATCAGTCACCATGCCGTTTTCCATCAGACTCCTGATACGGTTTGCAATCAAAAGCGCCTCTATCTGCACCTTATCTCCATCCTCATCCTCTATAATTTCAGACAGCTCCTCATCCTTGTAATCAACAAGCAAAAGCTCAGGACGCATCGTCTTCTCTGGATAGCTTGCACCGGGATACAGTGCCGCATCGTCATCATACTGCACATTGCCCAAATCAGCTGCCATGATTTTGTAGAATATGTCGTTAGTAAAGTCTAACACCTCATTCCTACTTCTGAAATTCTTATGCAGGTCTATTCTCTGATGCTCACTGTCATCTGACGTATATGTGTTGTATTTTTCCATAAACAGCTCCGGACGTGCCATTCGAAACCTGTATATGCTCTGCTTCACATCGCCCACCATAAACATGTTTCCGACTCCCTGGTGCTCTCTTGAAATAGCGGTAAGTATATCCTCCTGCACCTGGTTTGAGTCCTGATACTCGTCAATCATTATTTCCTCAAAATGTTTTGAAAACTCACGCGCTGTCTCTGTTGGCTCAAGTGTCTGTTCATCCACCAGTATGCGAAGCGCAAAATGCTCAATATCAGAAAAATCAAACACTCTTTTTTTTGTTTTTACAGTCTCCATAGCATCATAAAACTCGAGTGAGAGCCTTATCAGCTCTTTAACAAATGGTCTTTGACGCTCAAGCTGCTCATACATAAGCTCAATTGACATGCCAAAATATTTCTGCTTTATTCCGTCTACCGTCTTCTTGGCAGCATCGCGCATGCTTTTCACGCGCTCCTTTTTCTTCTCGTCTCCGTCAAATTTCCTGATGACTGCAATTCTGCCAAATGATATTTTGCTTAAGAACTCCTGCATTCCGCCATAGCCTGTCACATCCGCCATTCCATCAAACAGCGCTATATCCTCTGAAAGCGTAAGCGCATACTTTTCAAGCCCCGGTGTAGACAAAGCCAATTCTTTAGCCTGTATAAGCTCCTGAACCGCCTCCTCCAAAAGCACCCTGCTGTAATCCACTATCTCATTAATGATTTCCGAGTCCTCGAGCTCTTTGGCTGACTTTATATCATAGAGCCTTAGGAGGCTGTTCATCCACTTTCTCGGCCATGATGAGCTCCCCGCCTTATAGTAGATATCCTCCACCATCTGCCTGACGGCAGAGTCATTTTTCCCCTTGCTGTAGGTATCTATAAGGTTGATAAATGCCTCGTTGTCTTCTCTTGCATAATTGTCCTCAAATACCTGTGCCAAAGCATCCTTTAGCATAAGCTTAAGCTCTGCCTGGTCACCGATCCTGAAATCGGGATCCAGATCAAGCTGTGCGAAATTATTCTGCACCACAAACAGACAAAACGAATCGATTGTAGTGATTAGCGCATTGTGAACAAGTGTCGACTGCCTCTGCAGATTTTCATCGTCCGGTTTCTGCTCCTTCAAGCTGTCTATGGCACGGCTGACACGCTCCCTCATCTCAGCTGCTGCTGCCTTGGTAAACGTCACCACAAGCATCCTGTCGATATCCACCGGCGGATTATCCACACATATTCTGTTTACTATACGCTCAACGAGTACAGCTGTCTTTCCTGAGCCCGCTGCTGCCGATACAAGTATATCCCTGTCTCTTAAATCTATAACCTTTTTCTGTTCACTGGTCCATTTAACATCCATATTATGTCTCCCGATTATGGCTTTATATTATTATCTCCATAGCATGCTTTATGCTCTGCCGCTGCAATCTGTGTACGCATTTTATCAAGTACATCTTCCTTATTGTCACCATTAAAGCTTCTTTCGCTAAAGCCCGGTATCCTTGAATCGTACCTGCATATGGCCTGAAAAGCGCAATATGCGCAGCTGTCTGTTTTCTTGTTCTTGATAGGATTGACTGCGACATTTCCATCGTATATTTCTCTTCCTATCTCGCGAAGCTTCTCTCGCGCAAACCTTGTTATCACATCAAACTCTTCGGCGTTTGCCACCTTTGAGCCTGCAGCCGGTGTCTGATCCTTTTTTAAGGTGACAGGGATTACGTCAGAGCTTTTCTCAAAGTCCCTGTCCATGCCTCTGTATGCCTTTTCGTCCGAGTTGATAAGCCCATCAGGCTTAAGCTTCTTTAATATCATCTGATTTATTTCTTCCTCAGAAAGCTCCGTGCCAGGGTTCACATCCTTTAAATCAATTACAGGATCATCGATGTGATAGTACAGCATGCCTCCCGGCTCCACACTTACATGCTTTAGTGCCTCTTTCTTTTGTTCCATGACAGCGTCCATGTACACTGCAAGCTGAAGCTGCGTGCCATAGTACAGCTTCACCAGGTCAAAAACCGTATTTCCCGACTTATAATCCAGTACCTTCACAAACAGCCTGCCCTCATCCGTATATGTGTCAGTCCTGTCCACGCGTCCCTTTATATCAACCGTCACATCATTTGCCATATCAAGACTCTCGTAGAATGAAAACTCAAACCTCTCCGGCACAAAGCATCCCCTTCGTATCTGGGCTGTGAGTGCCCATACTGTCTGCTTAAAGACCGCCTTCATATGTGATATCGAATGTTGACTTTCCGCTGTATCAAATATGCCAAAGCCTGCATACTCATCAATCACCTCACCTATTGACTCCATCGCAAGCTCATCTCTTTTTGCATCAGTCACGCTAAACCAGTCCGTACTCTCCCTATCAAGCTTCTTACTGTATCTTTCCAGTGCTTCATGGTATATATTACCCATATCAAGGGATGTAAAGCCGCTCTCCTCACGCTCTGTAAGCCTCAATCCATAATTTAAAAAATGCGCATATGCACACCTGGCAAACTGCTCAAAGCGCGTGATACTGCCCTCCATGTGTCTGCCGTATATGCTTCTTGCCACATTTCGGCTAATCGGATCCTTTGAATAATGCTCAAACCTTGCATTTATGAGCCTCTCCACGGAATTTTTTTGAGTAAATTCTTTATCGTCTACTTCATTACCGTCCCCTGCATCACTGACTGATGCGTCATAGAGCATCACTGCTGCTGCAATCTCGCACCAGCTGTCATCCACCTCATTTGACAGCAGATAGTCCATGGCGCTTCTTATGCTCGAAAGGTCTGCAAGCTGCTCCACATCCTCTGTCTCAGTCACGACAAGCTCCGGAAACATCCCCTTTAATATACCTATGAGGTACGATGGCTGGGCAGCCTTTTTTTCACTGTCAAGCCTCGTATAGCTGATATAAAGTTCCCTGGATGGCTTTGTCATGTTCAGATACAGATAAAACCTCTGTATAAATGCCTGCTCCCTTGCCCCAGGCGCAAGCTCTATATCCAGCTCCCTAAGTGCCTCTCTCTCATACTGGGATATAATGCCTCCTCTTCCTGCCGCCTTTGGAACAATCCCATCGTTTACGCCTGCAAAAAACATGACCTTTATGTTGGTCAGACGCGTTCTCTCAATATCTCCGATGGTCACGGTGTCATATCCCGGTGGTATGACAGCTACATCTGCCGCATCAAGCCCTGCATCCAGTATCTGTGTAAATTCCTCTGCATCCATGCATTCATCACCCAGCAGCGCCACATATTTTTCAAAGAGCTGCATAACTATTTTGTATATCTGTCCGTATTCCTTTGATGCGGTCTGGTCTCCTGCTTCAAGCAGCACCTGCTCCTTTTTTGCAAGCTTATCAGGTATATCAAGTAGAACTGTCAGCTTGTATATTGCCAGTACATAGTCCTTTACCTTTGACCTTTTGTCTGAAAACACCTGATATACCGGCTTTAGCAGCCCTATTATATACTCTCTGCTTTGGTTTAAAAGCTCAAGGTCATAGCACGCCTTATGCTTCGGCAGTCTGACCCACTTTTTGTCCCACGCGCTTTTTCCTCTAACACCACAGGCGAGCACATAGTTTTCAAGTACATCTATTTCACTGTCCGAAAGCTCCGTAAAGCCGCACCGCAAAAATCTGAACACCGCATCTGCCGAGAAATTTTGTGCCGCAATATCAGGAATTGACCTGATAAACTCAATAAACGGATGGAAAAGTATCTCCTGTGTGGCATCAATAAAGTAAGGAATATTGTATTTGTCAAATATTTCACGCACATAACCTGCATATATATTCACATCTCCTGTAACTATCGCCATATCACGATAGCGCAGGTTTTCGTTTCTCACGAGCTCATTTATGGTTCTGGCTATCTTTGTCAGCTCCTGCTTTGGGTCACGCAGACAGTCTATATGAATGTGCTTTGGTGCTTTTTCAAAGGAGCGTCTTTGTTTCCTGAAAAGCTGCTGTTCCATAAAGCTTAGCTCCTCGTTTTCTGCAAGCCTGTAGTTTTTATCAAGGATAATGGGTTCCTCGACCTCTATACCATAAAACGATGCCATTTCGGTGAGTGATTTCACTGTCCTTTTTGGCATGTCAAACAGCTCCTGCATGCCCCTGCTCTTAAAGATATCCTCACGACAGTCTATAGTCAGCGTGACATATATTTTCTTTGAAATAACAAAGAGCTTTTTGATGAGCTGGTTCTGTATGGGTGTAAATCCTGTAAATTCATCAAATGCAATGACTGAATTTCTAAGAATGGCAGACTCATCTGCCACATTGCAAAGCACATTAAGTATTTCCTCTGCAGTGATATATTTATCCTGCATGAACTTCTCAAATGCTTCATACAGCACAAGCACATCCTTAAGCTTGCCGGAAAGCGTATCCGACAGACTGCCGGAATCAATATATCTTCCCAGTTCCTCCGGCGATATATTATACTGCACAAGCTCTGAAAGCAGTGACTTTACTTCACTTATATAGCCGATGCGGTTTAAGTTTCTGCCTATTACGCCTAACTTATCAGCCTCCTGTGCCGCAAGCTTTCTGAGCACAAGGTTCTTACCCGTCTCCTCAAGCACCGTAAGATTTGTGATTCCTAGCTCATCAAACACTCTGTAGGCTAAGCGCTTAAAGCTTAGCACATCTATATTCATGATAGCTTTATTCTCCGACAAATCCACAAGCTGTCTCTGCGTCTGCATAGTAAACTGCTCAGGCACTATTACAAGATAATTATCCCTTGGGTGTGCCTTTGCCTCTTTCACTATCGTGTTAAAGAGATATTTTGTTTTTCCGTTTCCTGAATTACCTGTGATAAACTGTAATGACATAAAAAGACTCCATGATTAACTACTGTGTAAAATGTATACAGTAATTATATCATGAAGTCCCCTATTATTGAATTACTTATTGTGCTTAAATTCAGCTTAATAGCCGCTATACCTTGTGATTAGTGATGGAAAAGTCTGATTCCTGTAAAGCTCATTACCATACCGTACTTATTACATGTCTCAATAACATGGTCATCTCTCACAGATCCACCCGGCTGGGCTACATACTTCACGCCACTCTTGTGAGCACGCTCAATGTTGTCACCAAATGGGAAGAATGCATCAGATCCAAGTGCTACATCTGTATTCTTGTCAAGCCATGCTCTCTTCTCCTCTGCTGTAAATACATCCGGCTTTACCTTGAAGAACTTCTGCCACTCGCCCTCTGCAAGCACATCCATATAATCCTCACCGATATAAAGGTCGATAGTATTGTCGCGGTCTGCACGTCTGATGCCATCCACGAACTGAAGTCCAAGCACCTGTGGAGACTGACGAAGCCACCAGTTGTCTGCCTTTGAGCCTGCAAGTCTGGTACAGTGGATACGAGACTGCTGGCCTGCTCCGATACCGATTGCCTGGCCGCCCTTTACATAGCATACAGAGTTGGACTGTGTATACTTTAATGTAATCATAGAGATTGCCAGATCGATCTTAGCCTGCTCTGTGAGCTCCTTGTTCTCTGTCACGATATTTGAGAAGAAATCATCATCAATATGAAGCTCGTTTCTGCCCTGCTCAAATGTGATGCCAAATACATCCTTTCTCTCGATAGGTGCCGGCTCATATGCCGGGTCGATCTCGATAACACAGTAATTGCCTTTTTTCTTAGCCTTTAAAATCTCAAGAGCCTCGTCTGTGTAGCCCGGAGCGATAACACCGTCTGATACCTCTCTCTTGATTACAAGTGCAGTGCTCTTGTCACATACATCTGAAAGTGAAATAAAATCACCAAATGATGACATTCTGTCAGCTCCTCTTGCTCTGATGTATGCATTTGCAAGTGGTGTAAACTCAATATCCATATCATCAACCCAGTAAATCTTTTTCTCCACATCTGAAAGTGGCTGTCCTACTGCTGCACCTGCAGGTGAAACATGCTTGAAGGATGTTGCGGCCGGAAGACCTGTTGCCTTCTTAAGCTCTCTTACAAGCTGCCATCCGTTGAAGGCATCGAGAAAGTTGATATATCCGGCTCTGCCGTTAAGCACCTTTATAGGAAGCTCTCCCTCCTTCATAAAGATTCTCGCTGGTTTCTGATTTGGATTACATCCGTATTTTAATTCGTATTCCTGCATTTTTCTGTTCTCCTGTTTTTATCTGCTTATATTGTATATTTGACCGTTTATATAGTGTTTTATTTATTTTTGTTTACGATTCTGCTCTCATACTCGCCTGTTGCGATATCAATATATCTGACAAAGAGGGATACCTTATTATCCTCATTTAAGTTCTCCCATACCATATCGGTAAACTCATCGATATCTCCCTCGATGTCTACCCATGTAGGCTCACCCTCAAAGCTTGGCAGTGGATTTCCATCGCCCATATATGTATGGATGAAATGTCCCTCTCCCGCAACCGGTGCTGAGTATGCAAATGTGTATCTGTTGCATGCATCGGGATTTCCGTTATTGCTCTTTAAGATTGACATTGCATAGTTGAACTCACCATTGTCAATATGCATGATTCCTGAAATTCTAGGTGTATAGTTAGGAGCGTCAGGCTCAAACTCTCTTGTCCTTAATGCCTGCTCAAATGTCTGCTGCTTGTCCATCAGCTCATAGATAGTATCTGTCTGGTCACCGTTTGTGACAATTGTCTTGTTGCCGAGCACTCTTACAGGTGCGTAAATGATAAGACTTGGATCCTCAAGCTTTGAAGGGTCAAATGCCTGTGTTCTGATGCCCTCGCCATCCTCTACAAATACTCTGTTGCGGCTGTTTTCGCTTCTGCCCATGATAAAGTATGCTGTTACAGCCTTCTTACCATCCTTTGTGCGGCCGATTACGATACCTCTGCCAGGGTATGTTGTGCTTGATAATTCCTTTGCTAATGATACTCTTTCCATGTCATCCTCCATGTTTTCTGATAATGTGGTCTGCATCCCCAAATTACTCGGGCCTGCCGGAACAAAAAGACCGTCTGAACACACATAAAAATATAAAGCTCTGCATGAAACTTATATAAATGTGCGCCCAGACGGTCGGCAATCAACTGTTATACTCCATGTGGTTATCCACTTCCGTCAGTCATATAACTGTCTTTATTTAAGCATGTATTTTTGTCATTGTCAAGTACCACTTTAAAATAAGCATGTACTTATAAGCTATTCTTATAAGTACATACTTGTAAACAATGCCATTATTTACTAATTTTTAAAGCTGTGAATAGGTGCCGGGATTCTTCCTCCACGGTTTACAAATGCATCACAAGAGAATCTGTTTACCGGCATAACCGGTGCAGATCCAAGGAGTCCTCCGATTTCTACCACATCACCTACATCCTTTCCGATTGCCGGAAGCAGTCTGCAGGCTGTTGTCTTTTGGTTTATCATACCGATAGCCATCTCATCTGCGATAATTCCTGAAATTGTGGTGGCCTTTGTATCGCCCGGGATTGCAATCATGTCAAGTCCCACTGAGCACACACAGGTCATAGCCTCAAGCTTTTCAATAGTGAGTGCACCATCATTTACAGCATCTATCATTCCCTGATCCTCTGATACCGGGATAAAAGCACCTGAAAGTCCGCCTACATATGAGGATGCCATGATACCGCCCTTTTTCACCTGATCGTTTAAGAGTGCAAGTGCTGCTGTTGTTCCCGGAGCTCCGGCTCTCTCTAAGCCTATCTCGCAGAGAATATCTGCTACAGAGTCTCCGATAGCCGGTGTAGGTGCAAGTGAGAGGTCTATGATTCCAAATGGCACTCCAAGCTTCTTTGAAGCCTCCTTTGCCACAAGCTGTCCTACTCGTGTGACCTTGAAGGCTGTCTTCTTGATTGTCTCACAGAGCACCTCAAAGTTCTCGCCTCTTACCTTTTCAAGAGCAGTCTTTACTACTCCGGGTCCGCTGACACCTACATTGATGATGGCATCTGCCTCTGTCACACCATGGAAGGCTCCTGCCATAAACGGATTGTCATCAGGAGCGTTACAGAATACTACAAACTTGGCACAGCCTGATACAGGAAGGTGCTTTGTCACCTCTGCTGTCTCCTTTATCATCTCGCCAATCAGCTTTACTGCATCCATGTTGATTCCGGTTTTTGTAGAGCCAACATTTACAGAGCTGCATACCAGGTCTGTCTCAAGCATTGCCTGAGGGATGGATTTGATTAAAAGCTCATCCGCCTTTGTCATGCCCTTTGACACAAGTGCTGAGTATCCACCGATGAAGTTGACTCCCACCTCTTTTGCCGCCTTGTCGAGTGTCTTTGCTATGGTAACAAAATCCTCTGAGCTCTTGCAGGCCGCACCACCGACAAGGGCGATAGGTGTAACTGAAATACGTTTGTTTACGATAGGGATACAGTAGTTGTTCTCTATCTCTTTTCCTGTTGCTACAAGATCCTTTGCAAGTGTTGTAATCTTGTTGTAGATATTCTCATTTACCTTTGCAAGGTCTGAGTCTATACAGTCGAGCAGGCTGATACCGAGTGTGATTGTACGCACGTCAAGATTTTCCTTCTCCACCATGTCATTGGTCTCAATTACTTCACCAATATTTATCATTTTGCTGTTCTCCTTTAACTGTGTATGACATTTTTATGCTAAACTAGATTCGATGCATCATCTCAAAGATTTCTTCCTTCTGACACTTTATTGTTACACCAATTTCTTCTCCAAGTGCATCAAGCTGGTCAGAAATCTCTGCAAATGAAGCTGTAGCATTTGCCATATCAACAATCATCATCATGTTGAAATAACCTGAAACGATAGTCTGTGAGATATCAAGCACGTTTACACTGCCCTCTGACAGATATGTACATACCTTTGCGATGATTCCTACTGTGTCTTTTCCGACAACTGTGATGATTACTTTGTTCTTTGTGTTATCCATAACAACTTATTCTCCTGTTCTCTTATTCTACGGCTATGCGGTCTGATGCCCTGTCTCTCTTAGCCACATACATAGGGAAATCACTTGCCTTATATGGATTGTCTCCCATTGTGACCTCAAGCCTGACGGCTTCATACGCCAGCTTTTCGTAGTTGTTTTCTTTACTAAGGTGTCCCAGTATTACTGAGCCAAATTTATCATGAAGAAGCTCGCATAACAACTGCCCGCTTCTCTCATTCGACAAATGTCCGCTGTCACCCATGATTCTGCGCTTGAGCGGATACGGATATGCCCCAGTCTGGAGCATATTTATATCATGATTGGCTTCAAGCAGCAGCCCATCCAGGTTCTGAAGCTTTGAAACCAGTGCATCATCATACGTGCCAAGGTCTGTCACGACCGCCATCGCATGATTTTCGTTTTTAAATCTGTACGCGACAGGATCAGCCGCATCGTGTGATATGTGAAGCGGCTCAAACTCTATATCGCCTATTGTAAAATCGACGCCTGCCTCAACAGGATGAAACAGCTCATCATCTATATTTCCAACGGATTTGGTACATTTTATGGCACCGATTGTGGCCTTTGTGGCATAAATCGGAATATGATAGCGCCTTGCCATGACACCCAGACCTGCGATGTGGTCTATATGCTCATGTGTCACAAGAATGCCCTGCATATCTGTGGCCGTCATATCAAATTCATTCAGTCCGTTTTCTATTTTCTTACCGCTGATGCCTGCGTCTATGAGCACATGACAATCATCTGTGCCCACACATATACAGTTTCCACTGCTGCCGCTGGCAATGCTGCATAATTCTAACATGTTAATTCTCTTTCCAGTATAATTCTATTTGGTCTCCCTCATGAAGCTCCTCGGAAAACTGGGCATCTCTGCCATTTATTACAGTGGCTATTGCCCTGCCCTTTCCTGCCTGCAAATCAAATGAGATATGGGTAAATATATCGACAAATATATATGTATCCTTGCCGGACAGTTGTACAGGCTCACCGTTTACAATTACTGTAATTGTATTTTCTGATGAGTCTTCTTCGTGTATTTCTTCCTGTATATCATTTTTTGGCAATTCATTTTCCGGCAATTCGTTTTCCGGCACAGCAGATGCTTCAGCTTCTTTAGCAAAATCATCATGCAGCTCATCAAGCACCTGATTCATCATCTGCTCTGATGTTCTGGCTACTGTGTTGTCAGACTCTTGTGTGTCATTATAATTGTTATTGTCGATTCTTGCAACACCATATTCATCTGTTTTCCACTCAACAGAGAAATTTTCATATACAAGAGTGTCGAGATCAGCCTCTTCATTGTTTACAAATATCATCTGGTCTGTGTCAATAACGAGATCCATAAACTGCGCAATCTGGCGCACTGTATAGTAATTTCTTGTCTCAATCACATCATTTTCCCTGATGCTGTAATCCTCCGGCTCAAGCTCTCCGTTTACCTGGACAAACCTAGGACATGAAACCCTTCTGCCGTTTATGATAAAAGTAATGACAGAATGATTGTACTCATCAAGCTGCGATATCTTATACTCTGCTGCCTCTCCTGCTGTGGACGGCTCTATGATTATCTCACTGTTTGGCTCAAGCGGTGTATTGATGCTTGCAGGCTTTCCGTTCATGGTCACCACTGCGCCCTCTCCGGCCTCGCCTCTTACAAGCCTTGCCACACCGTTTACCGTAAAGTTTATCGGGGTGCCGCGCTTTGGAAACAGCTCATCGTTTGGAAATCCCGCCTGAAGCGCCGCATCGACTATTGTAAGCCTGTTATTGTCATAGAGCTTTATTCTCTCACCGTTGAATCTGACCATGATAAAATTATTTCTCTGGTCATAATAATTCAGGCATATACCAATTGGAGTGACAAGAAGCGGATCCTTCTTAATATCCTCCTGCTCAAAGGTCACATCGCCAAGCACTTCCTCACCTCTTAGAGCTACTCTTTCCTCCGGCAGGTCAAGGTCTTCCGCAAGCTTTTCCGTGAAGCCGTGTATCTTGCCTCCGCCTCCGACTACAAAGCAGGCACTCACTGTTTTGTCACCGTTTAGCTCTCTGATTTTAGCCGATACCTCTTGTGCAATATTATCAACAACAGGTGCTGCCACATCCCAGACATCCTTTGCAGGAATTGTGTGCTCGATGCTCATGATATCCTTGTATGTAACCGTATCACTTGTCGTAGACTGAAGCTTGATGCTCTCCGCCATATTGAAATCCACGAGGAAATGCTGCACAATAACTTCTGTCAGCTCATCTCCTGCATGCGGTATCATGCCATAGGCTATGATACTTCCGTCTCTTGTGATTGAGATATCACTCGTTCCGGCTCCCACATCGACAAGTGCGATATTAAGCATACGATAGTTCTCCGGAATTGCCACATTGATAGCGGCGATAGGCTCCAATGTCATATTGGCTACACTAAGCCCGGCCTGTCCCACTGCCGCATACAGTCCGTCTACCACATCCTCCGGCAGAAATGTAACTATGATATCCTCGCCTATTTTGTTTGCCTTATGACCCTCAAGGCTGATAAACACCTCATCATTCAAAAAGAATTTGACTGTAGAATATCCCACGCAGTAAAACTTATAGCTTGTATCGTTAACCTCCTTGAGTGCCTCCTGTGCTTTTTCTATGCCAAGCAGGTCAAGCGTATGGACATCCTCGCCGGTCACCACAGACTCCTGCGCATACTCATACTCCACATGCGTCGTAACAGTCTTTAATACTCGTCCTGCGGCTGCTATACACACCTCTTCAAGTGGCTGTCCTGTCTGTTTTTCAAGCTCGTCCTTTACTTCCTTAATGGTTTTTGCCACCCTGCCTATATCATGTATCTGACCGTCAAGCATTGCTCTGGTCTCATGCTCCCTGACATACTGTGCTGTAACCACAAATTCCTTGTCATCAGTCTGATAGCCGACAGTTCCTACAACATTTCTTGTACCAATATCCAAACCGAATACATTGTTCATTTCCACTACTCCTTGTATTTGCTAAGCGCTTTATTTATCGAAGCTATCGTGTTTTCGATATCTCCGTTATTATCGATAACCTCCCTGCAGTGCCTTCTGTACTCATCTTCTTTGAGCTGGCTTGCAAAGATGCTGTCTATCTTCTCATCTGAATAGCCTCGTGTTGACTTAAGTCTTTTCCTTCTGACCTCTTCACTTGCATAAATATACCACAGCTCGTCGCAAATTTCACCATATCCCTCCTCTATAAGGAGTGCCGCTTCAAGTACAAGCATGAAAAGACCGTCTTTTTTTGCCTCTTTAACCGCATTAAGCACATATTCCTTTACTGCAGGATGCACTACTTCGTTTAGAAGCTCTCTTTTTTTATCATCCGAAAAAATCACTTTGGCAAGTGCCGGTCTGTCAAAATGTCCATCCTCAAGCCATATCGGTTCCTCCGCAAACAATTTCTTTAATCTGTTGTAGCAGTCGCTTCCCGGCTCCATCAGCTCATGGGCTATCTCATCGGAGAGCATGACCCTTACACCCTTAAGCTTTTTAAGATAGTCAAGCACTGCCGACTTTCCGGCACCTACACCACCTGTTATTCCTATAAAAATCATATTTTTTCCTTTTCTGTCATCAATGCGCGTCATACCAGTCATAGCCGCACTCGGTGCCCACCTCCATGGACACCTTCATATCTACCGCGCCACGCATCTCTTTCTCCAGAAGCTTAATCACTTTATCCTTCTCAGCTTCCTTTGTCTCAATTAAAAGCTCATCATGCACCTGAAGGATAAGTCTTGACCTTAAGCCCTCGTCAAGAAGCCTGTCATGCACACGTATCATGGCAATCTTTATGATATCGGCTGCTGTACCCTGAATAGGTGAGTTCATCGCAACTCTCTCTCCAAACTGTCTTTGCATGAAATTGCTCGAGTTCAGCTCGGGAATCGGTCTGATACGCCCAAACATAGTCTTTGTATAGCCGTTTTTCTTGGCATCCAAAACCGTCTGATCCAAAAACTCCTTAATCTTTGGATATTTGACAAAATAGCTGTCTATATAGCCCTGTGCCTCTTTCCTTGAGATACCCAGGTCGTTAGACAGGCCAAACGCACTGATACCGTATACGATACCAAAATTTACCGCCTTTGCATTTCGTCTTTGAAGGTCTGTGACCTCATCAAACGGTGTGTCAAACACAAGGGATGCTGTACTTCTGTGGATATCCTGACCATTCTTAAATGCCTCTATCATCCTTTCATCCCCGGAAAGCGCCGCAAGCACTCGAAGCTCGATCTGCGAGTAGTCTGAGTCAACAAACAAATCTCCATCCTCAGGCAGAAATACCTTTCTGATAAGCTTGCCCAGCTCAATCCTTATCGGGATATTCTGCAGATTAGGTTCTGTGCTTGAAAGACGGCCTGTCGCAGTGATTGTCTGATTTAAGGTAGTATGGATTTTGCCATCGGATGCAATATATCCCGAAAGTCCGTCAGCATATGTGCTCTTTAGCTTTGTGAGCTGTCTGTATTCCAGAATATCCGCAACAATCGGATACTCCGGTGCCAGCTTTTCAAGCACATCTGCCGCAGTAGAATAACCGGTCTTTGTCTTCTTTTCATTTGGCAGTCCAAGCTTTTCAAAGAGAATGACTCCAAGCTGCTTTGGCGAATTTATATTAAACTCTTCACCTGCTGCCTCGTATATTTTCTTTTCAAGCTCAGCTATCGAAACAGCAAGCTTGTCTCCATACTCCTTAAGCTTTATTCCATCAGCCCTTATACCCTCATTTTCCATATCATACAGCACGAAAACGAGTGGCAGCTCGATATCTTTATAAAGCGTGAGCATATCCATTTCCTTTAGCTTCTGCAAAAGAACAGGCTTTGATTTCCAGGCAGTATACACCTCGTAGCAGGCACAGTCCACTGCCTTTTTCTCATCCTCCTTCATCACCCGGGTAAAATCAAGCTTTCCCAGATAATCCTTTTTAGATGAGAGCATAAGCCCCAGATAGTCCTTTGCAACCGCATCATATGGATACTCCCCGACAAGCGGATTGATAAGGTATGCAGCCACCATCATGTCAAAATATCGGTCTCTGTCATCTGCCTTTATCTCTTTGCTCTTAAATCTGTGCAGATTGGTCTTTAAATCCGGTGATATCCACGACTTTACTTCCAGGTTATTTAGTTTTTCATCTAGGAAGCTGCTTGAAATCTCATCACCTGTACAGATAAAATAAATGTCCTCCTCTGAAAAACAAATCGAAACAGCAAGATAATCGTTAGAAACCGGCTCCGAAAACAGACTTAGCTGTCCATCACTTTCGCTGTTTTCCAAAGACTCTCCCGGTACTACCGCAAAAGCGACCTCCTTGTTCTTTGCCTTCTCAAACACACTCTCTGCAGTCTTTAAGTCCCTTACTACCACAAAATGCTCCTCGGCATTGTTTTTAGGAGCCTCCACGTTAAACCGCGACAGCATGTTTTTGAATTCGTATCTTTTGCACAGTAAAAAGGCTTCCTCAGTGTAGAGTGACTCTACTCCGCCACTAAGCTTTGCATCAGAAAATTCATAGTCAACAGGTGCATCAAGTATGATTGTCGCAAGCTCCTTGCTCATAACCGCCTGCTCCCAGTACTCCACTATATTTTTTGAAGCTCTTGGCGGCTTTACATTTTCAGCATCCTCGTGTACTGCCTCTATACAGTGATATTTTGCTATAAGTGCGCCTGCTGTCTTTTCACCTATTCCCGGCACTCCCGGGATATTATCAGACGTATCTCCCTGCAAAGCCTTCACATCGATAAACTCCTTTGGAGTGACGCCGTACTTTTCGATAACATCTGCTGTATTGTAGTTTTCTATCTCGGTTCCTGTTTTCTTTGTCTTTGGAATCCTTACCATGACATGGTCAGTCGCAAGCTGCAAAAGGTCTCTGTCTCCGGAAATGATGGCGACATCCATACCGGCCTTTTCTGCCCTGACAGATAAGGTTCCAAGTATATCGTCTGCCTCATAGCCTTCCTTTTCCACGATTTTAATGCCCATAGCGGTAAGCATTTCCTTTATCATAGGCACCTGCTGCCTGAGTTCCTCGTCCATAGGCTTTCTCGTGCCCTTGTACGCATCAAACATCCTGTGACGAAACGTCGGCGCATGCACATCAAATGCCACCGTCAGATAGTCAGGCTTTTCCTCGTCAAGGATCTTGAACATGATATTCAAAAATCCATAGACTGCATTTGTGTGAAGCCCCTCTGAATTTGTCAGATCAGGCAGCCCGTGATATGCCCTGTTTAAAATACTGTGTCCGTCTATAAGTACAAGCTTTTCACTCATTTTGATACTTTCCTTACTGTCAATTATAATATTGTTGTAATCGCTGCCGGTCACACTGCAGTGCAAACAGTAACGTTAAATAGCTCTTGTATATTTCTTAAGCCACTGGGCCTCCTCATCATTCAAAAATGGTGAAACAAGCTCATAAACTCTCGCATGATAAGCATTCAGGTATCCTTTTTCCCTGTCGGTCATCTGATTTGGATCAATCGCATCTAAATCTATAGGCACATAGGTCAGATTCTCAAAATACATGAACTGACCATACTCATTTTTCTCACCCTTTCGGCAAATCAGCTCATTCTCTGTACGAATACCGAATTTGCCCTCTAAATAGATGCCCGGCTCGTCTGTAGTAACCATGCCCTCTTCTATCACACGCTCTGCAGTTCTGCCCGGGTACTGCTTCCAGTGAAAGCTGTTTGGTCCCTCATGCACATTGAGCACATAGCCCACACCGTGTCCGGTGCCGTGATTGTAGTCCATGCCAATCTCCCATAAAGGCTCTCTTGCCAGAATATCAAAGTTAAGGCCCGAGCAGCCCTCCTTAAACTTTGCATTTGCCAGGTTCATATTTGAGCGGCACACTCTCGTAAACATATCCTTCATCTCGTCAGTCACCGGTCCTAACGCAAAGGTTCTCGTGATATCTGTGGTTCCCTCCAGATAATGTCCGCCTGAATCAACCAGTAAAAAACTTTCCGGCTTAAGCGGCCTGTCAGACTCCTCTGTTGCAGAGTAATGCACAATAGCACCATGATCAGCATATCCACATATTGTGGCAAAGCTCAAATCAAGAAAGCCCTCCTGCTTTGCTCTAAGCGATGCAAGATAATCTGAAGCCGAAATCTCTGTCATAGGTATCTTACCTATATTTGTCTTAAGCCAGTACATGAACCTGCACATCGCAACTGCATCCTTCAAATGCGCCTTGCGCAGATTTTCAAGCTGTACTTTATTCTTTACGGCCTTCATGACAACTGTAGGATCCTCCGCATCAATCACCTTAACACCCTTTGGCAGGCTGTTGCAGACGCGGTAATTTACAACCGATGTATTTAGAAGCACTGTTTCTTTTTCATCAATATGCTTAACATATTCATAAAAATCATCGTAAGGTCTTGTCTGTATACCATTCTTATCGAGGTATGCCTTAAGAGCCTCTGTCACAACCTCTTCCTGCAAAAACCATATGCAGCTGTCCTGTGACAATGCCAGGTATGAAAGCACTACAGGCACATAGCTTATGTCGCCTCCCCTGACATTTAAAAGCCAGGCTATATCATAAAGTGATGACATCAGATGAAGTGTTGCACCCTTTTTTGCCATCTGCTCTCTGACTCTTTTAAGCTTAGAGCTTATATCCTCACCGGTATATTTATTGTCAAAAATCATGACAGCTTCCTTTGACATAGGTGGTCTGTCAGTCCATATAATGTCAATCAGATCCTCATTTACATACATGCTGCCGTGCTTTTCTTTTGCGATTTCAGAAAGCCTTTTGCCCCATGCGGCATTTATCACTCTGCCGTCAAAGCCTATTACACCGCCATCCGAAAGAGTATCCTTTATATACTCATCAACTGTCGGTACGCCCTCCTCGCCAATCTTAAAGAGCTTTACAGTGGTATCCTTAAGCTGCGCAGCCGCCTGCACAAAATACCTGCCGTCTGTCCATAGTCCGGCCTCATCCATAGTGATGACTGCGGTACCTGCTGATCCCGTGAAGCCTGTAATATATTTGCGTGCCTTAAAATGCTCTCCTACATACTCTGACTCATGAAAATCAGCAGTAGGTACCACATACAGCGAGATGCCCCTCTTTGCCATCTCGCTTCTCAATGCTTTTAATCTATCCTGTATCATCTTATTATGCCTCTTTAAATTCAAAAAATTTCGTATCTAATTCCGGATACATTCTCTTTAATGAGATTGGTTTGCCGGATTTGTTCAAAAAGCAATGGCTGCTTTTTGCAGTAGTTCGAAGCTCGCCTGTCTCTTTATCTTTCATGACATACTCAAGCTCCATCTTGATTCCGTTATACTTAAGCAGCTTTGTGTAGATAACAACCGTATCATCAAAATGTACCATACTGTGATACTCTACCGATATCGACAGCACCGGACTTATGATTTCCATATCCTCCATCTGCCTGTAGTTGAGTCCTATCTGATCCATCAAATCAAGTCTTGCTTCTTCCATCCACTTGACATAGTTTGAATGGTGGATTATACCCATCTGATCTGTTTCATAATACTTTGCGTGGTGCTCGTAAGGACGGATTCTAAGCTCGCCTTGTGAGCCGGCAATCTGTAACTCATTATTTGCCATAAAAAATTCCTCCATTCATATTTTGGTCTTATTTCTATTATGCCACATTGGACAGCTAAATTCAACGACTTGACCGTAAAATATAAACCGCCAAAAATATAAACCGACTGCTACCTGCGTATCATGCTGTAGCAGTCTCTGCATATATTGCGCGAATTTCCAATCGGAAGTATTCTGCCGCAATACCGGCATCTGATTATATACTCATCCTTACTCTTTGCAAGAAGCTGCATGATCTTGGCCTGTGTTTTGTCACGCTCATTTTCAAGCCAGTCCTCCTCCACAATTTTGCCCATGCGGACTGAAAACTGATAGTACAAATCAAGTTTTTTGTAATAGGATTCGTATTTCATGAGCCCCTGATACTTTGAATGCTTATCAGGCTTGTCGAGAGAGATATCGGATGTATACGACATGCAGTAGCGCAGCCATTGTCTGACAAGCTCCCTGTCCTTTATATCTATAGGACATGTAATCATCTTATAAAGCAGATATTTGTCATCAAAATCTGCGATAAAGTATCGCTCCTTATACGCATATCCATACAAAAACAATATCTCATCGACATTGATTTTCCTAAACGGTGCTGATGGCTCTGCCTCATGCCAGAGCTTAATTATCGCATCAAGCGGCGCATCCATTGTAAGGAGCACCTGCGGGAAGCCAAGACTTACTATATCAATATCCTGCTCCGGTATATTTAGCGTATTCTTCAGATAATTCAGATTCTTTTGTCCCAAAGCTGTCACATAGCCTGTATCATACAGACCAAATCTGCCTGCACGGCCCGCTATCTGTTTTATCTCAGAGATGACAAGCGGACGTCTTGATACTCCATCAAACTTTTCCACCTCCAGAAATACAATTCTTCTGACCGGCAGATTGAGTCCCATTCCTATAGCATCTGTTGACACGACAACCTGTGTCTTTTTCTCATTAAAAAGCGTCATCTGCCTTCGCCTTATTTCCGGCGGCAGACTTCCGTATATGACACTTGGCTTTATGCCGTTTTCCTCAAGACGCCCTGCTATATTGAGTACCGACTTCTTTGAAAATACGATAAAGGCATCGCCATCCCTCACATCCTGTGGAAATGAAAACGGCTTATCCTCCAGCTTTAGAGCTGTCTTTCTCTCATACTCTCTTATCTCATACTCGTCATGGCAAAGATTAATCAGATGAATGACAACATCCTTTGCCACCGGGCTCATGCATATATGAATCTCTCCTGCAAGTGTACCAAGAATTGCCCTGGTCCACGAATGTCCCCTGTCATCATCTGCAACCATCTGTGCCTCATCAATCACTGCGATATCATATTCCTTATCACAGTCAAGCATCTCCACTGTCGATGCTGTAATTCTGCTGTCTGATACCTCAAGACACTCCTGGCCTGTGAGCATGGTGCATGGTATGCCTGCATCATTCATCTTCTCATATACCTCAAGTGCCAGAAGGCGAAGCGGTCCCAGATACACTCCATTTTGCGCCAGCTTAAGCCTCTCAAGTGCCTGATATGTCTTACCGCTGTTAGTCGGGCCTATATGGAGTATGAAGCGCCTTTTCATGCTCTGTGCTTTTGGAAACTCCAGCTCCGGCCGAGCCGGAACCAGCGTGACAATCTCTCTTCTAAGCTCCTTGCTGCGGTACTCATTGTAAAGCGCCTTCATGCTCCTTGTACATATCGCACCTATATACTCCTTACGCAAAAGCTTTAAAAAATCTTCTGTGAGATACTCTGCTTCCTTCTCATCAAACTGCTCCATATCCACCCTGACGAGCTGCGGAATGATTTCTCTATTTAAAATATGCTTTGCATTCTTATTGTTTGAATAGTAGGTAATCAATGCAAGCCTTTTTATTTCCTGATGCAGCTTGTCGAGTGCCACAGTCTCATTTTTTGAAAATCGCGCATATTTAATTGATTTTGCTTTGCTATTGAGCCTGTGAATATAGTGTGCCAGCTTTACAGGTTTACCTGTACTTCTCTTCGCATTCTCCCTGTACTGGTCAATATAAAACTGTACCAGTACATCTTCAAACGATTTTTCCATATATGTGTATTATCCTCTTTATTTGTATACGCCGTTGAGTGTCACTTCAAAAGTAACATCCTTTCCGGCAAGCTCCGTATTTACCTTATAATCATCCGGAAATTTCAGGTTTAAATCAAAGGTTTCTCCCACCTTGTGACCTACCACTCCGTCCTCAAAGCCATCTATATAGCTGCCTGAGCCAAGCACCAGGTCTGTGCCCTGTCCATCAGTGCTTCCACCCTTGAATTTTTCTCCGTCCATATATCCGGTGTAATCAATATTTACCTTATCTCCGTTTTCTGCAACCGTGTCAGTCTCTGTATTCAGTGTTGCTGCCTTGGTCTGTGAATCACTGCTTTGTGTCTCGGATGCCTGAGATTCTGTGGTCTGTGATGCAGCTTCTGTACCGGCAGTTCCCTTTGACGATGAACCTCCCGATGTCGCAACTGCCCAGATGAGCACTATGACTACCACGACAACTGCCACTACCGGCACCCAGAATTTCAGCAGATTCACAACCTTTGCCTTCTTCTGCGCTTTTTCTCTTTCGACTCTTCTTTTTTCCTGTGCGATTTTTTTGTTTTGTTTGTTCATTTTGTTAATCTCCTGTTTTAGTTTTATTATTAAGCATTATCTGTCACTGTGAGATTTAAGCTGTAACCGTCTGCGTCTCTTAACCATTTGGCGCGCCAATAAAAGTAATAGAAAAATACCCACACTGCATACGCTTATAGCTGCCCCAGTCTTAAGTCCCGGTGTCTCATAATAAAGCTCTATCTCATGCTCTCCCTCATCCAGATGAATGCTCACAAAGGTATCTGAAAAATCCTCATACTCTGCATCCTTCCCATCCACCTTCATAGTCCATCCCTTTTCACTCGGAATAGAAAGCACAAGTTGTCCTGCCTGCTTCACATCTATGTGTCCGCTTATGTGTGTATCTGAAAAATCATCCACCGAGAGTGTCTGCTCATTGAGTGTATTGTAAGCACTCTCAACTGCAGCAATGGAAAGCTCGTATACATTAAATCGTACAGCATCGGCATCAGTGTTTGTGACGGAAACTGTCTCCCCCGCCTTCACGTATCCCAGGTCAAACAGATACCTGTGAGTGGTCTTCGAGTATGTGGTCTCATACTCTCCGTGGCTGAAGGTCAGACTGTCTGTGCTGCACGAATCGTATGCCGCATAATAATATCCGTCATGGTCAAAGGTGAGAGTCGTAGTTCCCGGATTTTCATCCTGAGTGCACTCTGTCAGGGTCAGCGTATCATCTGCTGCGCCAAGGAGCCTGCCAAGGGAATTAATCGAATAGATTTTCGATGACGATGATGGCTTCCACGCATCAATGACTCCCTCATCCATCATAAAACCAAGCGGAAGTGTGTAGTTATTCCGATACAGATAGTGATTTCCGCATTTTCCCACAAGTGTAGTCAGCTCATTCTGTGGCTGTATGGATTTTGTAACCATATATCTGACCGAAAGCATGGCTGACGTGACAGGTGTGGCACCGTTATAACAATAGAAATTCTTGCCTCCCTCCATATAAAGAGCCTGATAAAAATGGCTCACATTTATATTCATCAGGGAAGAAAACTGTGTTCCAGAAGCATAGCCGTATCGTGTGCCATCATTTTTAGTAAGTCGGCCTGTATCCTCAACCCTGTAAAATGGTACATCGTTGTCAGCTGCATCCTCTTTTGCCAGCTTAAGTGCCTTTTGCATATTGTCCACATTGGCATTGTAGCTGCTTCTGCCGGTACATCCAAGTCCTGTCACAGCCATATTGACAGCCAGCTCCACAATCGCAATACCGCATGTTATGGCCATCAAAAGCTCCCTGTTTTTCCTTGCTGCAAGCTTTAAAAGTACTGTCATAATGCCGTACAGCGCAACAAACAATATGCTTATGATAACTGCATAATACTCTGTCACATCCTCATCGGCAAACATCGTGCTTACTGCCATAAGCGCCGATGCAAATACAACCGCCACTCCAATATGCCACAATCTTATGCCACGCCACTTTCTTACTGTAGCATAGCCTATGGTCAATACAAGAAATGCATACAGATACGACTGTCTGCCAGGCAACGAATCCGGAAAATGCAGTCCGTGCCATATAAAGTCAAGCTGTTTATTGGCAAAGCTTGCCATGAAAAACAACACAAACAATACAGGAGCTATTTTTTTCTTCGGTTTAATCCTTTTGTTGAGCACAAACAGTATCAAAAGCATCACACTAAAGGCTCCGGCATACAGATTCGGCCAGTTCTCTGCCCCCTCATAGACGCTTGCTGTCGTGCACATCCTGCCGACCTCTGATAAGAGATTAAAATACCACTCTATCTGCTTTGGAAACTCAATCCCCGACGAACCGCTGTAGCTTAAAATGATAAGCTCCGGGATGATTAGCACCATCGCAGTGCCTCCAGCCAAAAGCGAGTAAACGGCAAATCTCACAATTGCAGCCATTTTACCGCCATTTTGCGTAAAGAAAAGCCATGCAAACCAGAATACCAGAAAGATGCAAAGCATGATGCTTAAGTAATAATTTGACAATATGCAAAGTGCCAGTGATACATAGTAAAGCCCCGGCTTTTTATCCCGCACAAGCTTCTCAAGTCCTACTATCGCAAGCGGTGCAACCGCCACAACATCCATCCACATGACATCCCAGCTATACGCAGCTACAAATCCGGAAAGTGCATATGCCGTAGAAAAAACAAATGCCGGCACAAATGTATTATTGTGATACCTGTTATCCTTTCCAAGAAGCACAAAGTGCTCCTTCAAAAAATAGAAAAATGTTGCTCCGCTAAGCGAAATCTTAAAAATGATAAGCAGCTCAATAAACTCAATAATATGGCTCTTTGGAAAAAGCACCACAAGCCAGTTCAACGGACTCGCCAGATAATAGGCAAATACCGATACAAAATCACTGCCAAGCCCGATATTCCATGTATACATGAGGCTAGCACCATTCCTTAGCTTCTCCCACAGCTCATTAAAGAATGGCAGATACTGGTGATACAAATCCATATGCAAAAGGCAGTAATCGCCAAATGGATACACACCGTTTCCTATACAGATGATTATACATATGAAAAATGGAATTAAAAACGCTGTCAAAAGTGGATGCTTTTTAACAAAATTCATCACTTGCCCTCCCAGTCAAACAGTCTGTAATATTGCAAAATCTTATAATTGTTTAGCATATCCGAGTCGGCCTGATTCTTTTTACTTCCGGTTGCCTTGTCTGATTTATTTGATGCTTTATCTAATGTCTTATCTGCAGTTTTATCCGTGCGTACCGCTGATATAACAGGATACTCCTCCTGCAGCTTAAGCAGAAAGCTCTGGTAGTCATTTGTCGGCACACCTGCCGCTTTAAGTACGTTTGCAGCCAGATAATTGACGCTCGTGTCTTTTCCTGCAGCCTCATCAATATCATAATTTGCCCAGATAACATACGGCACCTGATAACGCAGCTTAAGCTCTTCATTGGATAAATTGTTATAATCCATGCCGTTTGCTGCAAGAACAGAGCTTGCCACAGTATCATTTGGCTGATGATCACCGAAAAATACCACTATGGTTTTCTCATCCACATTTGAGAAATATTCAATGAGGTTCTTTAAATCCTCGTCTGTCAGCTTAATCAATGAAAGATACTGGTCAAGTGCAGAATTATTAAGCTTATCTGCTGTCACCGTATTATCAAAGCCGTAGTAAGTATTTGTGTATCCGCCATGGTTTTGCATAGTGACATTGAATATAAATGCCGGCTGGCCATCCGGTTTATTCTCATAGGTCTCAATAATCTTATCAAAGGATGTCTCATCACTTATATATTCGCGCACAAACCTCTGATTAGAATAATCCTGCATAAACGAAAGATTATCAAATCCCAAAAGAGGATAGACCGTATCCCTGTTCCATCCACTGCTATAGTACGGATGCTGTGCATACGTTGCGTAACCTATACTCTTTAGATAGCTTGCAAGAGAAGGTGTCTTACTCTTTATATACTGCTGATACGGAATGCTTCCTACCGGCAGAAAAGCCATCGTATTGCCTGTCAGAAACTCAAACTCAGTATCAGCGGTATTTCCACCGCATACAGACGTATTCAGATATCCTGTTATAGTGTTCTCATTGCCCTTTTCAAGACTGTGTACAAACGGCATATAGTCTGTATTTGTATCAAAATCACCGAGCACTGACAGGTCTGAAAATGCCTCATCCATCACAACTATAATATTCGGATAATCACTTTTATCTGTAATTGCAGTATTATTAGCTGCATCTGAATTATCATCTGTACCGGAATAGCTGTCAAGCAGCTCCTTAGCCTTCTGTCTGCTATACTCATCAGGCTTATCAACCGCCACAAACTTAAGATCCATCGCAAAGGTCACTGCCATTCCATTCACCTTTGTCATATATGCCGGTGTAAAGAGAAACGGATACAGATAATTGTCCATCTGGAAATCCTCATCCTGCAGGGCATTCACAAACAGGCACAGCGCAAGTATTCCAAGCACAGTCGGAATTAGTCTGAACCTGAATTTCCACTTAATTCTGAAATCAACAAAATGCATCAGCATAATAAGAGCTATAAATATAACTGTAACAACAACTACTCCTGCAGTCGGTGCGAAATCATAATTAGATGCAACACTTGTCGCCGTACCAATTGAAAAAATATCCCATGGAACAAAAGGAGTCGAGCGGAAAAGCATAACATAATGATTAATCAGTCCAAAAACCATAGCCACTATAAAGACTGCACGAAGCGCCCACTTTGCCCTGCCCGTAATAAAATAAAGAATCCAGGCAATCAGCTCAAACAAAATAATATTAAAAAATCCCGCCATAAATCTGACTTCTTCAAAAGGATTATGTTCGTAGAACTCCATAAGATAAAAAGCCGCAATCGGAAAAATCGAGAATAATACAACATTGAATATAATTTCATATTTTTTATAAATCTTTTTTATCATCATAATGCTCCTGTTTACTATCTGGTATTACAGCCTATATGGCAGATTTTTGGGTACCTTTTTGGGTACAATTTTGGGGCAAATTTTTCTTAAAAGTACCCTAATTTCTTTAATTTTTTGAAAGATTGTAAGTAAAGAAAAACCCCGCAAACCCTTGATTTTACTGAAAATCTTGGATTTACGGGGTTTTGCAAATAGTGCCGGCAGTGGGACTTGAACCCACACGGGCTTGCGCCCAACAGATTTTGAGTCTGCATCGTCTGCCATTCCGACATGCCGGCGTCTTACGAACAGACAATATTCTATCACAGTTATTGACTTCATGCAACTAAAATTTTTAATTTCAATATAATTTCAATATAAATATCTCAGCATACAACCTTATTCTTACCTGTGCATTTTCCGACATAAAGCTGTTTGTCAACAAAATTAATCCATTCCTTGTAATCCTGCCCCACTTTATATTTCCCTGCACCTATGGTCACTGTCATCCTTCCGCTGCCCTTAGATGTCCAGAAGGATTTTGAATTAATCTCTACACGAAGCTCATCGAGAAAATTCTTAGGCACCTCTCCGTCGACACATTTACCAAGAAGTAAAAACTCTTCTCCTCCCCATCTGCAATAGCTAAGCTCAACACCTCGAGCCCTGTTTACGATAGTACGAGCGAGCATCTTAAGTGCATCATCTCCTACATTATGTCCGAATGAATCGTTAATTTTCTTAAAATCATCAATATCAATCATTGCAAGGAAATATTCCCCCTGCTTGTCAGCCTCAAAAAGATTCTTAAGCTTTGCCATCATATAGAAACGATTTGGAAGCTCCGTCAACGCATCAAACTGTGCCTGCTTTTCCATTGCCCCCTCCTCGGAAGACATAAAATGCAAAAGGCACATCATACATATTATTATCAAGAAAACTACACAAGAAATCATAGCAATAGAAATACTCTTAATAACAACAGAATCCAACTTATATAAAGGTGTGTAAAAGCCATCAAGCATATAAAGAATAATCAGAGCAATAGCATATACACAGCAAATCAGAATGGCGACATGATTCTTTTTTTTCTTCCTGAGGACCACATAATCCATGGCAAAAAGAAAAAACATTGCATCGATCAAAAAAAGCTGGAAATTACATTGAATTCCGAGACAAACCACCGCAAGTATCATATGAAGCAATATCTCAACAGCCACACTATAAACATATATGCTCAGTTTTTCAGATTTTGTCAGACTGAATGCAAGGAAATAAAAGCATATGCTGATCAGACTGACTCCTGCCATCAAGTCTACACCTAATGATGAAAACATAAATAGCATCAGCAGATGGATGACAAGAAATATTTTGTTTACATTAAATAGAAAGCTTTGCTCCTTAGCAGTACTATCATTGCTACTCATTGTCCAATACCTTCATAAAAAATATCTAATATATTACTATAGAATCATAACACATTTTAGCCAATATAACAATATATTATTGTGCAAAAGTACTAGACTATTTTGCTCTTTTTTTTCTGATTATATATCCAATAAGAATAATAACAGCACTTGTTATGACACTTCCATAAAATGTCATTCCCCTGCACAAAAGCTCCATATTTGCTGCATTACTACCAACAAGCTGTTTAAACCCATCAATCATAATATAATCAGCCACGCCCATAGCACCGGGTATCGGCACACAATTGGAGCCCATCGCCACGAAGCACTGTATCACACTTACATCAACCGCTTTTTTTGCTCCTTCTCCCACTGCCATAAAAATCATAAACGATACCATAAGCTGTGATAATCGCTGCATAATATTCCAAAAGAAAATCTCAAGAAGAAACCTTGTCTGCCCTGTGATGCTGTTTGAACACTCCTGATATTCTTTCATAGTATGTTTAAGCTTCATTCGAAGCCTGTCACCATGTCGTATTATATGTATTTTCTCAAGAAAGCGGATAAGAGCATCACAAATTGAGTATAGTATGCCGCCCTTCCTTAACAGCATATAAAACACAAAAGCCAGAAAAATCAGTACTATAATCCCCAAATATATAAATATCCGGGAAATACCTGAGAAATTTTTCAGCAAAGGATACTTAAAAAACATGCATAATATACCAATTGTTAAAAGTGAAAGTGTATACATAACAAGATTTATCAGCAGTGCCACTGTAGCAGCATAGCCCGGAATGCCATCCCTTATCATGAAATACGCACTGGCAGGCTGTCCTCCTGATGCTGATGGCGTAATAGCTGAAAAATACACATCAGCTCCACCATACACAGCACCGTCAATCGCGCTGGTTTTGTATCCAAAGTGTCTTGCCATGCGTACCAGAGCAAAGCCTTCAAACCAAATAAACCCAAACGTACAAACAAAACTCATAAAAAGCCAGCCTTTATTTGCATTTATGATAAAACTCATAAGAATTTCAAACGAAAAATGTTTGCTCTGTGAGACAACAGTCCATATGCTTAAGATAGCTATAAAAACAGAAGCTATCGCCCAAAATATCTTTTTTCTGTCCATTAAATCTAATCCCCTTAAAAAAACTGGTAAAGTGAATTATGAAAATACACCATACCAGTTTATTGTAGAGAATATATATAACTTTATCAAGTAAAATATTATTAATATCTTTTTAATGTTTGTTAAATTATTTACTGTTACAATTAACAAATCAGTCTAAATACAAATTAACTTCTATGATTCCTCTTCCTCATCATTGTCAGTGTTCATCATATACACACCCCTGCTTGCATCTCCATCCGGATTCTTTCCAAACTCATAATCATTTCCAGGCAGAATAGCATTTAGGAAAATTCCTGCAATAGCTGCAATTGCAAGTGCTGTCAGTGTAATTGATGTTCCTGCTACAGTAAATGTCAGTCCATCTCCAAAGCCAAGACCACATACAAAAATAACACCTGCAATAATCAGATTTCTTGATTTAGTCAGATCTACCTTGTTTTCAACAACATTTCTAACTCCTATTGCTGAAATCATTCCATAAAGCATAAATGAAACTCCACCAATAATCGCTGATGGCATAGTAGATATTACAGCCGAAAACTTTGGAATAAACGAAAGTACAATAGCAAAAACCGCTGCAATACGGATAACTCTCGGATCATATACCTTAGACAGCTCAAGTACACCCGTATTCTCACCATATGTTGTATTAGCCGGTCCACCAACGGCTCCTGCGAATGCAGTCGCAATTCCATCACCTATAAGTGTCCTATGAAGCCCCGGATCAGCGATGAAGTTCTGCTCTACCGTGGCTGAAATAGCTGACATATCACCAATGTGCTCCATCATTGTCGCAATAGCAATAGGTGCCATAACAAGAATAGACGTAATATCAAACTTCATGAACTGGAATTTAGGTATTCCAACCCACGCAGATGATGCAATTGATGTAAAATCAAGAATTGACGAACCATCCGGATTAGTAATTCCTGCAGCATTCATAATGAGAGCTACTACATATGAAATAATTACTCCCATCAAAATAGGAATAATCTTAAATAAGCCCTTTCCCCAAATATTGAAAATGATTATAACCCCAAGTGCAATAATTGCAAGTACCCAGTTTGTTGAGGCATTATTGATAGCTGAACCAGCAAGCGAAAGACCAATGCATATGATAATAGGTCCTGTCACTACAGGTGGAAGAAAACGCATTACACGCTTAATTCCAACCAGCTTAATGATAAGTGCAAGTACGAAATAAAGCATACCCGCAACAAATATTCCACCACACGCATACGCGGCCTTATCATTGACAGCCATATCTGCATACATACCACTGTCAAGGTTTGCAACAGTATAAAAGCCTCCTAAAAAAGCAAATGACGAACCCAAAAAAGCCGGTACCTTAAACTTTGTACACAGATGAAATATAAGCGTGCCAAAGCCTGCACAAAATAGTGTAACCGATACAGAAAGACCTCTGGTAAGCGGCTCCCCACATGCCTTCTGAAAATATCCTGATACAAGAATAGGCACAAGAATTGTTGCGCCGAACATAGCAAACATATGCTGCAAACCAAGAATAAGCATCTTGGCCGTTCCAAGCTGTCTCGCATCACGAATTGGCTCCTGTTTCTTTTGTTCCATAACAACCTCCTTAATAAATTAATCTTTTCGATATGCAACTGAACACATTATAGCATTTTTTAATTATTATTTCATTATTTTTTCATTATTATTTCATGATTTTTTATAAAAAAAGACATCCCACAGGACGTCTTAAAATAAATCATATTTAATAAGTTTGTACCTTCAAAACTTCATACAAATCCGATTTGTTTTTCTCAGTTATTAACCAGATTAAGCCCTCGACCTATTAGTAACAGTCAGCTCCACATGTTGCCATGCTTCCACCTCTGCCCTATCTACCTTGTAGTCTTCAAGGGGTCTTACTCCCGAAGGAGGGATATCTCATCTTGAGGGGGGCTTCACGCTTAGATGCCTTCAGCGTTTATC
>OOAC01000199.1_pt1 | contig 61195 bp, 63 predicted proteins | sample 1671041 | NCBI WGS metagenome assembly OOAC01 (sample SAMN06348116, study PRJEB24527) | human gut metagenome | biome: human gut; feature: ankylosing spondylitis patient; material: feces | host: Homo sapiens | place: China | collected 2015-10 | reverse complement strand
ATTCTGAGCGCGGCCATTGGTACGCGCCCTGTTCCAGTCGCTTGTACAGCAGGATAAAGCCATCTTTTTCCCAGTACAAGCCCTTGATACGGTCCCGCCGCCGTCCGCAGAACAGGAACAGCGTGTTGGTAAACGGATCCAGTTCAAACTGCTGTTGGACGAGATGCGCCAGACCGTCTATGCCTTTACGCAGATCTGTGTAGCCACAGGCGATGTAGACTTGATCTGCACCGGTGATGTCCTCCACCCGGCGCACGGAAACACCTGCCAGGTACATCTCGATGAGTGCTTCCTCCACGCCGCCCTTCCAGCGACGATACCGCTCGATGATAGTCGTCTCGAAGGCCACGCCTTTGAGATGTGGCATGTGGAGCGCGACATCGCCGGAGGTTATGGTAAGGCTACAGTCAAAAAACGGATAGCAATGCACAGCAAATTCATCTCGTTAGCTAATTGACAATTTGCACATATATAAACGCAAAAAAATATATCTTTTTACAAAAGTAAAAATAGCATGTGAGAATTGACCAATTTCCTCATTTTCAGTAAGTCTATGTTTCTTGCTGGGCCATTATGAGAGGAGGGAATTTAGTACTGTGCATATAACTTGATGAAAAGCAAAAACAATAGACAATTCGCACCTATAATAAGAGATGAATAGTGAGGAATAATATGAAATTGACTTCAACATTTGTTAGTATTATACTGACACTGTCCTTGATTTTAAGCTTGAGCACACCAATCTACGCCGTTGAAAAAAACTATAATGGCGAGGACCTGCCTAACACGAGTGAAAACACGGAAGCCATTGAAGCTGCTCGTGAGGCATACCTCTCATTGAGTCCTGAAGCAAAGGCTGTTTTCGATGCATCATTGGCTAACGATGCCGAGGCAATAGAATTTCATAAGACGTATATCGATAAGAATTTTAATTCCTGTTTTGCGGAAGTAAACCTTTTTTCTGCGGTTCCAACAGCCGCTGCGTCAGTGGATGCCATGACAGTGTTAATGGGGCGGTTGAATGCCATAGGCCTCCCTGCGCCAGTACTATCTTCGCTAAGAGCAATGGGTGCTAGCTTGGTTATCGATATCGCTGATGGTCCGCTGTTGGTGGGAACTATTTTGGTCGCAGCTTCCACAGCAGCATTTGTGACAGTAGCTGCACTCAATTGGGAAGCTGTATCTCCGCATTTTAATCAAATCGTGTTTGCTTTTCGATCTGCATTTGCGTCTGCTGCAGCGAATATCTCTACTGCATTTTCACAAATCAGGACTGACTCCCAAAAAGAGGCAAAAAAATTATTTGATAAGTCTGCTACCGATGCAGTAAACGGCTGTGATTCAAATAAGAGAAATCATATTATAAACAATAAAATTCATGATCACAATTGGAAAAAGCTTTTTAATGGGAAAGATCCTAACTGGAATCAGCTTGCTCCAATTTTGATCAAAGCATTAAAAGAAGGAAGCGAAAGTGCTTTCAATAAAAGCATGAATATCTATGAAAGAGCTTTATCATATAGAGGATATACTGTAGTTGTACGTTTTATTAAAGCACTGGATGGAACTGTAAAGGCTATTTCCACAGCATATTTAAAGTAGGAGGACTTACATGGTATTAAAAATCGATTGGTCAACCCCTGTTATTCCAAAAGATATTATTATGCAGATACAACCGCCTGACTTGGAAGACTTTTATCTCAAAGCAGATAGTTACGATAAATCGAACTTGTTCTTTGTCTTTTTGACATCATTCTATCATTACTCAGACGTCAAAAATATTAAGGAAGCTGCGCATCTAAGTTTTTTGATGGCGTACTATCTCTTTATGACACTTACTCCTCCGGGGTCGATGACACTTGCTCTGCATTATATTAAACAGGCAATTTCTTTAAATCCCCTTGAAGAGTATAAAGAATGGCTTCACCTTATTGAAAAGGGCAACTAAATACAGGCCTAAAGTACTGAGAAATATCGCATGGAGCAGTGCCATTAAGGTAACACACTGCATTCTTAGCAAATGCTTTATTTTTAAGCAAATGCTGTTGTAAAAAGCAAATCGGCAGAATAAGTTTCAACAAACTATTATTCTGCCGATTTCTAATTTGTTCATTTACAGACAACAGTATACGAGGTAATATAGCCGGTATCTGATCCCTTGCTGTTGCGCGCATATACGGTCAACGTTACACGATAGCTGACACCTGGAGTTCCTTGAAAGTAGGTCGTTCCCACAAAGTCTCGCGAGTTATATTCGTAAAACTCGGGATGTTCCGCAGCAAACAGTGAGTCGTAGTATCGCCACACCCCATTTGTTTTGTATTCAATCTCTACTTCGGCAACGCCTATTTTTTCCATGATACCTGTGCCATCGACAGTCATAGCTACTGCAATTTTCCCATTTCCACGTGCCTCGATTCCAACGCTATACCCATCAAGATATTGGCTGGCTCGGGTAATAGTATAGGTGCCCACCATATTATTATCGAGGGCATAAGCAGGGATGGCTCCCCCCAACAAAATCGCCATCGATAGAGCGAATGCCAAGAATTGCTTTTTCATTGTACACCTCATGTAATTGAATCTATGATTTTTTTTGCCTCGTTTTCCGAAATCTGTCCACCAATCACATAAGCGTTTAGCCCTATCTGCCAGCTAATCTTTACTTGATCATTGTTGGAAATAATATAGTAGTCAACATTTCCTTTGGAATAGCATCTACTTGATTCGTCTCTCTCTTCTACTGCAATTGTATTTTCAATGGCGTATGAAGTAACTCTCATCATTAGATCCCCACGGTTCGACTCAAATTCAGCAACACATTTTACGATTCCGTCGGAGACTTTTGACGTTATACTATAAATTGAATAGTCTTGCGGAATCCATGTTGGTAATCCAGTTGCATCAATACCATTCTGCTCTAATGCCTCTGCTAAAGAATGATACTCGCTTGGGGTACTATTAGGCAATTCCATTGTTCCTGATGGATTAATACATACTTGAACAATGCCTTCCGCCCATTGCAGGATCGCATGAATCGGATGAAAACCAAGAGCATTTGCCGTAACTGCAGAAAGTACGATCACAGCTGCCGCAACTCCTGCGCCACGTGTTAGCATGTGGATATGGCGAACATGATGAAGTTTCTCTTTTCGCGCAGAAAATGAGGGCGTCATTTCTTCCAACTGTGAGCTATCTTCGAAGGCCAACGGATGCGCCTCCTCCAATTTAGCCCATTGAACCTCTGAATCGTATTCTTCTGTTACTGGTGCACGACTTTGTAATATGGACAGATATTCTTCAATCCTGTCGGTGTTCATTTCTTCTTCAGGTGCATTCATCATGATTTCGATTGCTTGAAGAATTTCTGCATTTGTCATCGTATCAGGATTTGAATTCTCTTTTACTGTCCCGATGGATGAATTATCAGGACGCTTATTAAACATTTTGTTACCTCCCTGATGGCTTATCCCGTAGCGACGCCATTCTGTGACGTTATTTCCAAATCATTTTGTGGTAGTATCTACTTTTCACAGTCAAGAAGCGACCTGCATTTGCGAATCGCTCTGGACAACCGTTGTCTGCAAGCATCATTGGTAATCCCATAGTATTCTGCAATCTCATCGAATGAAAGCTTTTTATCAATGCGAAGCAAAACCAATTCTTTGTCCTGTTCGCTCAAACCTGTCGGAAGGTAAAGATACATCGGAATATCCATACTTTCTCTAGCTTCATTCCATTCATCTAACGCAACCTCTTTGTGATAGCTGCGGTGCAGTTCTCTCATTATCAAATTGTTCAATGTCTTGTATAGCCATGCAGTAGGATTTGAGTGAGAGCATATTTGATTTGCTTTCCAACAAGCAGTCAAAAAGGTCTCTTGTACAAGATCCTCTGCAAGATGCCAATCACCTATACGGCGGTATGCCGCTTGAACCATTGGCTTTGAGTGTTGATTCATCAATATGTGGATCATTTCTCGTTGACGATTGTCCATATTTCCACATCCCCTCCCAATTATCCAGCGCAAAAAAATAACGCTGCCAAGTATTTGTGACCCGGCAGCAGTTTATATCGTTAGGCTCTCTTTCCCATGCTCCATAATTGTACGGCAAACTGACAAGCAGAGGCTGAGTTGATCTGGCGTTGCATCTTTTAATATATTCTCAAACTCTATCCCAAAACTGGTCTTTGGCCTAGACTCTACAATTCCATCAAGAAGGGCATATAAGTCAACAGATAGTGCCTGTGCGATCGAAATCAGTAGCGGCAAACTTACAGTAGTCCTTCCACATTCAATATGGCTGATATGCTGAGATGAAACACCGACTATTTCTGCAAGCTGCGCCTGTTTGAGGTTCTTGCGTATTCTGCAGACTTTGATGTTGCTGCCGATTTCCTTATAGTCTATTGCCATGTAGAATCTCCCATAACATCTTATCAGTCAATATACTTTACAAAGATATTATACCGTGATAATTGTTGACAATAAATCGACTATTAAGGCGTTTTAAGCCTAAATTATTATAATTTCGTTTTTCTGATCACTTGTCAGTGATAGATGGCCTGTTTAAATTGCGAAAAATCCCTTCAAGAAAGGAAAATGCTCAATATCGTAAAAGGGCAGTCATCGTTTCAGATGACCGCCCCTCCCGTTTTAAGTTTTGTATTAGGAAAAAGAAAATACTCAATTACTACAGGATAGAACAAGTTGAACGGCAAGATAGATAAAGCTGATAATAGTAGGCATACCGTAGAAGCAATTTAGAGTTTTGGAAAATGCAACATCTCTTTGTGAGACTCGAGATAACTTTGCTTCAGACTCGTATTTGTTGAAGTCCAGTTCATACTGCAATTGCCGATTCCCATTAGGACGTTCTCTCAAAATCCAACTATAAATTTGGCGGTAATTCTTTTCTGCGGTTAAGAAAAAACTATCCAGATACCAAAGCATGATGGAAGTTGCAAACATAACGCCTCCTAACAAAATCGCATGTGTAGGTGCTATTTTTTCCGGAAGCAATGCTAATACAACAGCAAATATGGTTACTGTCCACCCTTTGATGTGAAAAGAATTCTGCGCCATACGGTTGATACAACCTTGAACGAGGTCAATTTCCTTGTGAAGTTCTTCCATTTTCATTTCCCCTTGCATTAGTATCTGTTCGACTCATCCGTTCAGAATATCTTTTTGTATCTGCGGAAATTGGCTATATAAAACATCCAACGGGTGCAGTTTGTTGCTCGTATACGCTGATTTCCAAGCGCTCAGAGTCTTCGGGTCGAGTGGCAGCAAGTGTTCAGTCGGAACCTCATATGCAATCTGCAAACTTTCGTGAACAGAATCAAAGTTTTGCATTCCCTGCATCTTCCGGCTGAGATAGCGTTCAGGGCGGCGCTGCTGAATTAGCGACGAGCAAATCAGTTCACTATAAATCCAAGGAGAGAAGGTCGTGTCGCGCTGCAAATCCTCGTATTTCTTCACACTTATCGCATTTTCTGTATTCAAGAGAATGACACACTCGCAGTGATTAATCATCTTATGCAGGGCAATTGTCAACATTGTGTCAACATGCTTCGAGGCATTGATGCAACGCTGATGATCATAGAGATAGCCACCGCTTGAATCCGGGCGCTTATTGCTATATTGAGAATTAAGTTCTTCTAACAATTCATCAGAATATCCCCAAACATTGGAGTCAATAAAGCAATGTAAATTAAAATTGCTGTTTATCCAGCCTGCAATACCGTTGGCAAGATCAGCATCGTCGCGCGAATGCGAAATGAAGATATCAGCATTGATTTCTGGGAACCACTCGCCTTGAATAGAACTTCCATCTAAAGATTTTGTACCATTGATTACAATTTCTTTGAGCTTACGCTCAACAGCCGCTTTTGCGCTGTCAAGATGATTTTTTCCTTGGATAGCATAGTCTGAGAAATTAATCAAATTTTCCTGGGAATCGATTTTGAAGTCAAAGCCTGCAAACATATTTTTCTCCTCCGTTGTTTGAAAGATTATCTGCTGTTATAAATTTCGCTAAAATAGATATTGATGTACTATAACGGTTGTTACGATGCCCTTCTTATGCAACCAGTGAAATAAACAAACGGTAATGTATGACCGATATCTATGCAAATATTTTTAGCTTGTATGGGGAGTTCCCATTAGACATCATCTCCATTCAATGTTCTTCAATATATTATCTCTTTAGATTCGTCTATTGTGACTCTTTACATTAGATAATCATACAAGCAAAAGCAATGATAATATACAAAATAGTATACTATCAGTCACAGAGTGATGCAAGAAGAGGCAGGCAGTTCATTTTGAACTGCCGACCTCTTCTCGCTTTCACGACATCATTGTTTTATTGAACGCAGGAGTCAATAGGCGATTGAGTATTAAAATTTCCCCCTAACATCCACAATCTCATGAACAATAGCATCACCTGTCAACTCGCTCGTACGGTAAATGTTTTGACAAAAGGCCTTTAAACTGAAATCCATGCCTTCATTTCCTTGATCCAGTAGGATACCCGTAATCGTAAAGCGACGTCTCGCTTGTTCCTCCTGCAATCGGGATATAAACTCCGGTGGCAGAACACATTCACCGTCAGTTATGAACACAATGTCAGCAGTTTCAAAGCCTTTCTCCTCCATCAGTCGTAGTGCCTCATTCAGCGGTGCGCAAAAATCTGTACCGCCATTGAGAAATGTCTCCGCTGCACGCAGTCTATCCTCTACTGTTGTCTGTTTTGGAAAGAATAAATCCGTCTTGATGGTGCTGAAATCGGAGAAGTGAATAAGGGCAAACCTGCGCCCCTCGCTCTCTGCGATCTCCAGCAGCGTCATGGAGACCGCCTTTCCCCAGGCAGCACACTCTCCGGCAGTAGAACCAGACTCATCCAGGCAGCAGATAATATCGCCTGCGCCTTTATAGACGGGTTCTCGCCTGCGGTACTGCTTAATCTGGCGGCGCTGATACTTCCGCAGGAACAGCGGCAGTGTCTCCGGCGCAGCCAGCATGGCAAGTTCCGAGGTCAGTGCACGCGAGAGGTCGTCGCCAAGTTCCAGCGAGTATTTTTCGCCTCGTCCATAGGCATATCCATTCTGTTTCTTTTGGGCGAGCATTTCCCGAAAGCGGCCAAGATATTTAGAAATATCCCGCAAGGCTGCGCTTTCCCGCACACGCTTCAAAAGAGCCAGATTTTCCGGCGTTCTGTTGAGGTTTCCGGGTTCGCTGCTCCACGCGCCGATGATGCCCTGTACATCTTCCGCTCTCTCCGCAGCAGTTGCTACGGCAGCCTGAACGATGCTCTTGATCTCATCCCTACCTTGCAGGGCACTGTCGTCAATGAGCTTCGTGACCGCCGCTACCTGATGATGCTTTCCCTCTGCTTCATTGGCGGCCTTGACCACATCCGCATCCAGTACAGGATCACTACGGTGGGAGACGCTGCGCTGCTCCAGAAGGTCATTCAACCGCTTTACAGCCTGATCTTCTGATTGTTCGAGCTTTTCCAGCGTATGAAGTGCCCCTTGCTTTCCGGCAAGCTGCGGGAGCAGATCGTCCAGTTCTCCGGATACCTTGGAAATGAACTCTGATGCCGCTTCATAGGCAGGAAGCTCCCTGCCTTCGCAGACTTCCTTGAGTGTGGGATATTCTTCGCTCTTTGTCATGTGCTCCAGGATTGGCGCATTAAATTTACGTGCCGCTACGGAAAGAGATGCCTCTTCATTGCGGCGGGGCGCAAGAGAGTAGAAGGACTGGAATACATCCTGTGAGAGAGCGGAAAAGGACTTCAGCTTCTTCTCCGCATCCTGCTCGATCTCATCCATAGCGACATCCTCTGTACGCAGGTCATGGTAGATGCTGCTCTCCAGCTTGGTAGAGCGCAGTACCCGGTCAGTTTTCTGGTGTCTCTCTGCCGGCGGAGATAATACCCAGTGTGAAGCAAGAACATCCTGAATCGTTCGGTAGGGCTTCAGCAAGGCTCGTCACCTTCTTCCGTTTCAAAGGTCTTGATCCACGCGATCAAAATGGTATTGGCCTTTTCCTGGGAACCGCGGAGCTCGGGAAATTCCGACTGCAGGTAGGGCGCGGCACCGTACATATTCGTTTCGCCGCTTTGACGGAGCTTTTCCAGAAAGTCAAAGTATTTCTGATAACGCTCCTCTTTGATGTAGGCGTTTAAGTACATATTGTAGTCTCCCTTGCGGGTGATGAGCCTGATCCAGAAAACGCACAGCTTACCTACATAGTAGAAGCTGAACTCATCCTTATTCTCCTTGGCGATACAGGCATCTATGTGCTCGCCGCAGAATTTCCGCAGCGTGGTGAGATCTTTTAAGGCATCTGGCGCGGTCAGTGCATCATAAACGCGGTCGATCTCTTTGCAGACTTTCTGAGTAGCAAGCGCTCTGTGGCAGGGCCACACGGTATTGTACCAGCGCCAGCCATCGTAGTCGGCGCGGATATGACCGATCTTGCGCCGGGGCTCTGGAAAGGAGCAGCCCTCTATTGTTTCCATATCCTCAAACACCTCGGGGAAAGGACACTTTATCAGGAGCTGCGATAAGATGCTTTCTTTCATGGTGTACCTCCGTCACGCTGCCTTGGCAGGAAAGAACTGCTTTGCCTTTGTGAGAAGCCATGCCTTGACGCCGTTGCGGCAAGTCATGCCGCTGACCTGGCTGTTGCAAGTCGGCATCGCACACATGGCGCAGGCGTAGATATTATTGTCCAGCACAATCTCCTCGGATAGCTGGTCAATAAACCACGCAAGATCCGTAGGGAGCGTATAGGGAGCAAGGCTCTTGGCACAGTGGCCGCACAGCACAATGCCCGTAGTAACAGGTTTTTTACAGATAGCACAGTTTGGCATAGTTTTGATTCCCTTTCATCGTAGATGCTGGAGGGAGGGCATTTCGCCCTCCCTCTGCCTTTTTAGATATTAAAATGGAGTTTCATCGTCGCCAAAGTCTGGCGTAAAGCCGCTGGGTGGGGCACCAAAATCAGCATCAGCGCTGGGAGCACCATCCTCCTTGGGCTTGGAGTCACCAAAATACACATTGTCGGCAATGACTTCCGCACTACGGCGCTTACCACCCTCCTTGTCCATCCAGTCACGGATCTGGAGCCGACCCTCCACGGTGGCCATACGACCCTTCGTGAAGTATTTGCTCACAAACTCCGCAGTGCTTCTCCACGCGACCACATCAATGAAGTCTGTTTCTTTTTCACCGTCGCGCTTATAGTCGCGGTCAACGGCAAGAGAGAAGGAGCAGACGGGGGTGTCAGACTGCGTTTTCCGCAGCTCAGGGTCACGGGTGAGTCGTCCCATCAAAACAATTCGGTTCAGCATACAAAGTCCTCCTGATTTTTAAGTGATTTTTGACTGGTTGATTCAGTTCAGCGCCGCGATCTCAGATAGCGGCGTGTAGGTAAAGCCCGTCTTTTCATGTGCCCGGCGGCTGATGTCCTCAAGGTCATTAAGCAGGCTGTCCGTCAGAGCAGTCTCGCTGTCCGACTGTGCGGCAGCGTGGAGCTCGCATTGCTTCTGGTAGAGTCGCACCATCTCTCCGCGCAGCTTGATGAATGCCTTGCGGGCGAGATCTGCGCGGTTGCTATCTCCGCAGGCCTCTTCAAATCCTGCCTGCGAATCCAGTGCCATCTCACGAACGCTGTTGACCTTTTCCTGCATAGGGTTGATGCAAAGCCTCTTGAGAACGCTCTCTACTTTTTCACGGTCAACTGGCAGACGCCAGAGATAGTCCTTCAGTGCCAGCAGGTCAGAAGACTCCACCTTGTCATGGCCGGAAAGCCATGCCTTGGCCTGTGCGATGGGGTAATAGCCAAGGTATTTTCGATCTGACACCGCCATACTCTTGCGCAGCTCGCAGAGAATATCGTCCGCCAGCTCGTTTGCTCTGTCCGGCACAGGGATCTCTGCCACCTCACGCTGCATCTCAATGAGTTCTTCCAGCGTAATTGTGGTACTGACCTGTCCAAATGCGCCGCTCTGCTTATTTTTCAAAACGGCAAGGCGCGTATCACGGTCTTCGATGTTGGCTGTCACGACCTTCAGTTCCAGACGGTCATAGAGCGCCTCCAAAATTTTCTCCTGCGGGTCATTGAAATTGGGAATCTCATTGGACGCCGCAAAAAAGGAGATGGTCGGAATTGGGTATGTATGGCCCTCGTTGGTGTACTTGCGCTCATTGAGCGCCGTGAGGAGCGAGTTCAGGACACCGTCGTTGCACTTGAATATCTCATCCAGCAGCACAATGTCCGCCTCGGGGATCTTGCCTACTGTCTGGACAACTGGTTCGCTTGGACGCAGCAGCGCTACCGCTTTGCGGTAGGTTGCCAGCTTATCCGAGGCCCGATCAAGCATAGCAAAGGTGTCTTGGGCATTTTTCATCTGCCCCAGGCCATCTACCGCGCACTTCAAATCAAAGCGCAGATTCCGGTATACATTGTCGCCCTCCAGCGCAGAGTCTGGGATGCTCCCGGGGATGAGGCTTGAAAGGTCAACGCGGCCAAAAAGCTGTTCTTCGTCGGTCTGTTTGGAGAGTAATCGCTCAAACTGCCTCGCGCCGGCGATATGCTGGCGGAAAAGGTTGATGGCATAGCTCTTGGCCTGGCCCGGATCACCCAGAACAAACAGGTTCTTGCGGGTCAGCAGGGCGATTGCAATCATCTCCACCAGTTCTTCACGCTCGGCAACGCTGCCGTTCACATCGTCGATCACGGCCAACATTTTATCTCGCAGGCTCATTTACATATCCTCGCTTTCTTTTAATATCCCTCTTTGGTACTCGGCATAGCATCTGGGACAGGCTGCATCATAGCGGAGGCGGCAGCCTGTCTGCTTGAGCAACGCGGCAAAAAGCCGGGCGCTTCGTTCATCCTCAAAGGAATAAACGCTCATGTCACAGCCACCGAGACTGCAAACCTCTGTCACGACCTCCCATGATACGGCTTCTTCGTCTGCTGGAGCGCACGGAAAGGCACGCAAAGCGCGCAGAGCACTGTCCGGCATCTGGAGTACCTTGGCAAAAATGTCAGCCATCGCCTCCATTTTTCCGGAAAGGTCTACACCTTCCGCAGGTTGCTCAGTAGATGGCTCCAGCATCTCCGGAGCCATGATCACGCTGTCAAGGGCGATATCGTCCATGGTCTTCGGTTCCCCATACAGAGCTGAGAACCGGCCTTCCAGTTCGAGCACCATATCCTTCGAGGTGGGAGGATCAAAGGCACAATAGATATCCGGTGTATCGTTTTCCGTTTCATGGTCATCACCGCTGCGGATCTCCATGACCGTGCCGCAAAGGCCGGCATACTCACTCTCATCGTTGGCACAGATGATCCCGCCGATGGTGAATACCTTGCCCTCTGTGCAAAAACGCGCGCCGTTTTCCTGTAAGATCATCTCTTTCTGCCCCCTTATGCCGCCATGACCTGCTCATATAGAGGTCTACTCTCCGGGATATGATCAAGAGAAACCATGTCGCTCTTGCGGTATTCCTTGGGAGCGCCGGTCAGGCCGCACAGGCGGTAAGCAGACTTGCAGTTGAGCAGTTCATATTTGAGCTGTGCGAAGATGTGCTGCTGAAGTGAGCCTTTCTGCGGGTCAAAGCCGGCCACGGCCCGGATGAGCCGGAGCGCAAGCTGCTGGTACACATCGTCATACTCCAGCCGGGCCGCCCTCATAAGAGGGCGGTTCTTCCGGATCACGGTGTCGATGCACCAAAGATACTTCTCCACAAGGGCATTGCGCTGGGCGATGGTATAGTTGTTGTTCATGTTCATTTCCTTTCTCTGGGATAGGGGTCCAAAGGCGGCAGAAGCCCTTGCCCCAGTCCTCCAGTAACATATGATGGGTGTAGGCGGGAGAATTGTAGACTGTGTTGCGGCAGTGCTGCAGCTGAACCAGTTTCTTTCCTCCGCTTGGATTTTTCTCGCTCATGTAGTAGGAATCGTTGCAGGTGTCACAGTTTCTTTCCGTATTGTTCAATCGGTGTCCTCCCGTTTATTTTTTCTTGCCTCCGCTGCATCAAATGACGGAGCCAGTTCATAGCCGTGCTCCGTTTTATAAAAGAAAGCAGGTCTGAGTCCGTCGTCGATCTCTACCACATAATGGCGGTGAACGGCCACATGGAGCGTTTCGGCGTCAGGCGCATCGTTGCAGATCTTGGCAAATTCCTGCGGTGCAAGGTCGGTGTGCAGCTCATAGAGTGGTGCATACCGCCAACTGTCCGGAGAAATATCCATGCCGAGGTCATGACAGAGTATCTCGTGCAGTCTCCACTCATTTTTATTTTTGAAGCAGTAGACGCGCAGTTCACAGGGCTTTTTCCGCTTTGGGCACCAGTCCGGCACATAGATCTTGGGATCACTGCGTTTGAATTTACGCGCCCGCTTTCCACCGGTGCAAAAACGCTCCCCCATGTGCATCATGACACCCATCTGCTTTGTGGGGATGCTTTTCGTATATTGGAGTTCACATTCACATCCGATACAAGTTTCTTTTCGTAACTGCATTTCTACCTCCTTACTCGGTGAGCGCTTCGCTGTGGTTTTCCGGGTGGTCAAACACACTGTCCACCTTATCGCAGTCAAAGCCCTCAATTATGCCATAGTCCTGACAGAGCGACAGGACCGCTTTGAACAGTCCCTTACCTGCGCCGGCCTCTGCATCGCTCAAATGCGTATCTTCGCGGATGGAAGTGAGGCAGTCGTTCAGGTCGGTGCGGGTGTTGGTAAAACGGCTATAGCTTGGATTCGGCGTTCTTAGTTCATCCTCGGGTGCCAGGAAAAGCGGACTCTCGATGATCTCATAGCGGGTAAACCAGCCTGCGGCATAGTTATTGCAATAGGCCTCCCAGAAATCATCACCGTATTCCTCGCGATAGAGCTCTTCATCATAGGGGAAGGTCATTTCTTCCTTTTCCATCTCCACTAATTCACGAAGCCGCAGGATTGCCCGGTCTTTACACAGGAACGTCTCAAGCCCCTCGGGATCAGGGAAATTTCCTTTATCTGCATCCGCCGAGGTATGGACAATCATGTAGGCTGGCCTTGAGTGTTTGTAGCCTTTCAGATAAGGAGAATAGCACCGCTGATGCATCACCCACTTATCGACAACGGGACGGTCCTCCTCGTGGAACATCTCTGCAAACTTGTCGTAATACTCCTCGGGCTGAAGATTCACCTTGAGAGCGCTGTACGCCTGACCGATACTGTCATCCAGCGCGGAGAGAATCTGCTCCGGCGAGACCTTGATCTTTGGCGTCTGGCTGATGCAAAGGCGTCCGCCGCATTTTTTACACCGTCCGATCAAACACAGCCGGTGTCCCTGCACATCCGCAAGGTCCTTATAATCAAGCTCCCAGTCGATATCTGTGATATTCTCCGCAAGATGTGTCACCGTCCGGATCAGATCGTCGTTCTGCCAATCCATGCAGGTACAGATATCCTCCGGCGTGCGCGAACAGTGATTCTTTTCACACATACTATGCCGCCTCCTTATTCCGTTCTTTTTCACATAAGTCGATGAGCCTTTGGCACCGATCCATTTCAAAGCCCCCGATGTGTGCCAGCTGCTCGGAAAGGCGCAGCTTCTTCGCCATCCAATGGTAGCCCTGCGTCCGCGTCATGCCGCGCTCCCGCCAAAAGCTGTCAAATATCTGGTGCGTCTCTTTTCGCTTCATGCGAAGAGTTTCATTGGCCAGATTGCCAAGCGGCCGCGTGGTACCCTTATGGCAGCCAACACGGGCATTGCAGTTCTGGCATTGATAGAATCTCTCCTGTTCAATGCCTAGCCGCTTTGCCGCGGCCATTCCGTAGACCTCTGCCGCGGGAACCAAACGGACAACACCGCCGCAGTAGCGGCAGATCTTAGGAATTTCCAAACGCATTCCCCCCTTTACGCCGCCTTGGCCGCAGGCGGCTCAATGGCTTTCTTGGATTTTTTCTTAGCTGTCGGCGCACGCATGACATTTTGCAGGTAATAGGCGTCCTGTGTGCTGATCGTCAGCATACCGCCCTGGGCGATGCCGAGGGTGATCGTCCCACCGAGCGCCTTCAAGCAGGTCGCCAGCTGCTTTGCACTATACCAGTAGCTGCCGGTAGGAGCGCCTGTCAGCGCGATCACATCAATACCTACCGAAGCATTCCCCCAGTCGCTGGAGCAACGAAAGACGAGCTTTTGATCTTCAAAGGCCAGATTCACCCGGCCATCCGGCGCAACGGACAGCACAGAGGAGAGTGCCTCCCGCATTTCTTTGGTGTCCGTCAGCACGGTAAAGCTGTTGGTAATGGTCTTGAGCAGAGAGTTCGTGTCGATATAGCCGCCCTCCATGAGGCGGGCGCTGAAAAGAAAGTTTTCCTTGAAAAAGACGATGCTTTTTCCTGTTGTGCCGACGCGGAATTCATCTTCGTCTTTACACATCCCCGCGAGTTTTCCCAGCGAGAGAGCAGGGACTAAGAGGCTGATATCTCCGGTGCTCTGGTCGTCTCCTTTGGCCGTTACGATGCACATACCGTTACTTCCCGCAGCGCGCAGGCCTGCATCGGTGAACATCAGGTTGACGCAGCGCAGCAGCGGCTTATCCTTATCCTGAGCCGTGGCAAAAACGGTATGCTGAGCCACGGCAGGAATGCCGCTGACCTTGACAGTATCCTCAGGGAAGGGAAGGTCAGGTTTGGGGAATGCGCCTCGGTCCCACACATCGACCTCATAGCTGACGCTGCCGCTGGTGAGCGTCATACGTCCGCGGTTTTCCTTGCGGCTGATCTCCACCGTATCCTCCGGGAGCCGCTGGAGCATTTCTGCGAGGGTTCTGGCAGAGTAGACGAGAGCACCGTCCTCCTGTGCGGAGCATGGAATTTTCTCTACGAGGGCAATCTCCAGATTGGTAGAGGTCACGGTGAGCATTTTTCTAGCGCTGTCCGATTCCAAGAGCACGCCTTTCAGGACGTCCAGCGGAGAGTCAGGCGGGGCAATGGTCGTTGCGCGTTTGACCGTAGCGAGAAGCTCGGCGCGATTTACAGTAATAAGCAAATAATCTTCTCCTTTATGCAGCAAAATCGAAGATCGACAGTTGGTTTTCATCCACCTCTGCCACCTTCGACTTCCGCTTTTTCTTTTCTTCGTTTGTCCTTGCAAGTAACCCCTCGTAGCGTTCCCAGATCGCGGCAGCCTGTGCTGTGCGGACACTGCTCTCGCGGGGCTCGGACACGACCTCCGGGGCAGACGAGCTTTCCACGTTTGTCTCTTCCTGCACGTTCTTTTTACGATTGGGGTTGATGATTGCCATTTTCTTAAAGGCTGCGGCAATATCCTCTACATTGTCCCGGATGCCGGCCGCCAGCTCCTTTGCCATCTGTGAGGTCAGGTCCTTTACATCGCTCATGGCGGCAAGGCCCTCTTCACTGAATGTGCCCTCAATGATGCCCGCAACCGCCAGCTTGGAGGCCATCAGCTTCATGGCCTTGGCCTGCATGGTGTTTGCGTAGTAGAACATATACACCTCCACCTTGGGCGCCGTCTGATTGATGCGCCAGCTTCTGCGGGAGGCCTGACGCAGCGTAAAGAGGTTATAGCCCATGGAGTAGTAGATGATGGTGGTAAAAGCATTGAGGTCAAGGCCCGTCTCCACACAGCGCGGATTTGTGATCAGGACCTGCAGGCCGCTTTTGACCCGCTTGTCCACCCATTCCTCCCGCTTTTCTGTGGGGATCTGCTTTGTCAGGATCTCCGTGCGGTATCCATTCTCCCGCAGCAGCTTCAGCAGCTTTTGCTGAGAGTCCGTCCGCGTCCAGCTGGTGTAGATCAATACCCGTTCGCCATCTTCCACCTTTTGCTGCACCAGATTCAATATTGCTTCTTCTTTTGGCAGAAGCGTTGAAAAGTCACCGCAGTTTTCTGGCTCTACGATGGTCGAGCCATCAATGGGATGGACAATCTCCGGCTGGTCGTAGGGTTGATCCGGGTAGACCGTGAGCAGATTGAGATAAGCAGAGAGGATCTTCTGCGCGATTCCTGTACCCGAACGGAGTATCTTTTGCAGTATGTTCTCCGCTTTCTCATAGGCTTTGCGGACATTCTCAGGCATCTCCAGCGCTATCGGGATTTCCTCATAGCTCGGCAGATCCTTGTTCATATCCGTAAGGGACAAAAAGGCCGCATACTCCAGCAGGAAGCGGGAAAACACCAGCGGTGAGACACCGGGGAGCAGCCGCGACTTTGTTTTCCGCTTGTTGGCGCGCCGGTTGGAATTGTACTCGGTGTCCTCGATCTCATAGGTGTTTTCTACGACACCATACTCCGCGTCAAAGTCGCCAGGCTTGCGATACCTCTTATCATCTTTGAGCATGAGCCCAGGGACGATGCGGTAAAGCAAATGAAAGATACCCGAGGAGTACCCATTGATGAGCGTCGCAGTCATTCCAACAAACAGCTTTGAAACACCGTAGAGTTCTGCCATGGCGTCGCCCTGGCCACTGGCGTTGTTGTATTCGTGGAGCTCATCGCAGAGGAAACCGTCGATTTTTCCATGCAGTTTCTTCTTGATATAGGTACTGAGCGGATAGCGCCGCTGTGCGCCGCGGACAGGATAGTAGCCATCCGGGTCCTCAGCGATCTTCATAAGCTGGTCAATGACCTTCTCATTTTTCGTCCGCTTGAGATGTGCGTCCGCTCCGTAGCGGTGTACCCAGCCATATTCGCCGATCTTGACCCACTCGGTCCGCTTACTTGGATTGACAGCAGACCATAGCGGCGTGCCGCAATGAGAGCAGACGTGATTTACCCTGTTCTCTTTGCGGAAGAAAAACTGGTCTGCCGGTACGGTATAGCTGATTCCATTCTCGCTGATATCCATTTCGATGACCGCATCGCAGTCCGGGCAAAGAAATGCATGCCGGCGTCTGTTCCACCGCACGGCAGGGCTGCGCATATAGCCGTCTCTGGCCCGTTCCTTGGAAAAGACCGCATACACACTCTTGTCGCCCTGCTCGTACATGGCATAGAGGCGGTTTAAGTCTGTAATATTGCGTACCACCATAGCGTAGGTATCCGGGAGCGTTTCGCCGATCTCGCGTACCCATTTTTTCGTAACATGGGAGGGGCACATAATGATGTTGAAAGACTTTTCTGCGCCTTTTTTCTTCTGCGAAGCCCATAGCCCGTGCAGCGCGCCGAGAGCGGTCGATCCGATCTTGGTTTTTCCAGAGCCGCATTCCGCGATGATGAGGGCGGCCCGCTTTCGCTCAAGCTGACGTTTGACAGCCTCCGCTACAGCAAGCTGTGCGTCATAAAGGGAATAGCCCGCGTGCTGCGTGATAAAGTCGTTGATGGCTAGCACTTCATCAGAGAGGGGCTCACTGGCAGGGTCAAAGAGGGGCATGAACTGATTGCGGATGCGATCTGCGACGGTCACGCCAAAGGTGTTGAGATATTCCGTGACGTTATTGACTTCCTCGAACCCATCCGAAAAGCCTGGAACCGCGCTAGGGATCTGGATGTCACCGGTTTTCAAGCCTTCCTCCAGCACCTCCACAACATTTTTATCCTCTGGCTTCAGCGTCAGCACCCATGCATCGATCCGCTCTTTTTGCGAGATGACCTCCAGCTGTCGGAGATCTCCGCGGTTTTGGAGCGAAGTGAGCACATAGTCCTGAAACGCAGGGATGAGCGGTGCTGCTGTTTTGTGATCCAGTTCCTCAAACAGGCGCACACGATCGCCTTCAGGGCAGAAAATGTAGCATTTGCGTGGCTGTGCCGGCTTTTGCGGAGCGACTTCTTCATCTCCTTTTTGCCTGTCATCCTCCGGCCCGCATTCATCCTGCGGCGATGTTTCTTCCTGTGTGTCGTCTGCTGCCATAAGCGTTGCCACGGCGTATACGCCATCATGGGTGATTTGACGCTGATACCCTTTCAGCTTGCTTTGCAGCTTTCGCACCATATCATTTTGGGTGGCCTCTATGGTAGCCCCGCCGTAAATAGCGTCTGCCATAGCCCGCACCATCTCGGGATATCCACCGAAGCGGATCGCGCAGATCACGCTTCCTTTCTTGTCTGCGTCAAGCACGACTGTATCTGCGTAGGCCGACAGCCGGATCTTCGCCGACGGATCATAATACCCCAGCTCGATCAGCTTGCTCTCTGACATTCATTCGCGTCCTCCTTTCAATTTAGGGGCAAAAAAAGACCGCAATCGCTCTATGAGCAATTACGGTTCTCTTCTTGTCCTTATTTTGATTCCAGTTCGTTTGAGTCTCTGACGGAGGGCGCAATGCCCCCCCTTTCCGTCGCCGTTCCTCCCTAACTTACTCCGCCCTGACTTACTTCGCCCTGAAATGCAACTCAATTCTACTGCCTTATACTTTTCCTGCATAGTTGGAAGTTTTCCATAGTGATTTGATAGTCTATATAGATAATAGGCACGGAGAAGAACTGTATCTGCAGGGTGCTCCGTTATTTCACAATCAGGCTCAGTCAAAACAGCGCCTGTGTAGAGCGAAAAGTGCGTTTAGTTGCAAAAATCTTTTCTAAACATTGATGCGACTACTTGATTTTTGAGCTTTGTTCCGGATATAATAGAGAAGAAAAATGCTTCTGGTTGCAAAAATCTTTTCTAAGGAGGCGACCTCATGGTCATTCGAAGAGACTTCTATTTGGAAAAACTGATTCAGCGAAAGGGAAATGGCCTGATCAAGGTCATCACCGGTATTCGCAGATGCGGGAAATCGTACCTGCTCAACAATCTTTTCTATCATCACCTGCTGGAGTCTGGTGTTGATGCTGAGCACATTATTCGTTTTGCCTTTGACTCAGCCGACGACCTGTATCTGATTGGAGAAAGTCTCATTCAAATTGAAAAAGAAAAACGGGGTGTTGACCCCGAAAAGTTTATGGCATATATTCGCTCCAAAGTTGTAGACAACAGCGTTTACTATCTGCTACTGGATGAGGTGCAGATGCTCGATTGCTTTGAAGCGGTTTTGAACGGCTATTTGCGCAAAGAGAATATGGACGTGTTCGTGACTGGAAGCAACGCCCGACTTTTATCCAAAGATATTGCCACCGAGTTCGCTGGGCGCGGAGATGAGGTCCATATGTATCCCCTGAGTTTTGCAGAGTTCATGTCTGTTTACAAGGGGGACAAATACATGGGGCTTTCAGAATATATGCTCTATGGCGGTATCCCGCTGGTCGTTCTGCGAGATGGGGCAGGTGACAAGGCTGCAGCCTTACAAAACCTTTTCAGTGAGATCTATCTGCGAGACATCTGTAAACATAACAGGGTGAAGAATATTGGAGAACTGGAGGATTTGCTCAATATTCTATCTTCCGCCATTGGATCTCTGACCAACCCGGAAAAACTGAAAAATACCTTTCGGACTGCCAAAAAATCCCGAATTACCTCTAACACCATCCGAAAGTATTTGGGCTACTTTGAAGACTCGTTCCTGATTGAGTCGGCGCAGCGGTATGACATCAAGGGAAAAGCCTACATCGAAACGCCGAAAAAATACTATTTCTCCGATTTGGGACTGCGTAACGCCCGTATCAATTTTCGCCAGTTTGAGCAAACTCATTCTATGGAAAATGTGATTTACAACGAACTTCGCATGAGAGGGTACAGTGTCGATGTAGGTGTCGTGCCGATTGCTGAAAAAGACGCAGAAGGCAAAGTGATTCGCAAGCAGTTGGAAGTTGATTTCGTGTGCAACATGGGTTCCCTACGCTATTATATTCAATCTGCCTTTTCGCTACCGGATGAAGCAAAGCGGACACAGGAGATCCGACCGTTTCGGAAAATTGATGACTCTTTCAAAAAAATCATCATCACCAAAGATATTGTTTCTCCCTACTATGATGAATACGGCATTCTGACTGTGAATGTCTATGACTTCCTTTTAGACGCCAAATGTCTTGAAATATAAGCGTCAATATCTGCACAATAAAAGTGCCGTACCTCCAATGCCCTTCATTTTTTGCAGTCAGGAACGATTTGATACGATGCTGCACAAATTTACGCCCCTCTGAATCCTTACGTTGCAAGGATTCAGAGGGGCGCAGTTTGTGCAGATTATGTTGCCCGATTCATCTATGAAATCTTGTCAATGAATTCCTTCATGTTATCAATCTAGATATATGGTGCATGCTTAGAATAAACCTCATGAAATTTAGAAATAACAATCTGGATTTCATTTGCTCACAATGCTTCTAAGATTCCATGCAGAAATCGTGCCTCATTATAGGACTTGCAGAGATACGCAATGCCGTAACCGCTAACTTTTCCAGATCATGCTCCATTGCAGTGCCTCTGCATAGGGTACAGAATTTTTCATTTCCCATTTTAAACGATTTTGATTCGCGTCGTAGCCAAAGCTACTCTCGAGATTATTGCAGCTGCTTCAGCACGTGTAATGGTGTCAGATGGTCTGAATGCTCTGGTTCTTTCATCTCCGGTTAAGATGCCTGCTCTGTAAAGAGCAAGTATCTCATCAGCGTATTCGCTTCGTTCGCTTACGTCAGGAATACAATCATAGTCAATGTCGTTGACAACGGCAAAATCAGATATTGCTTTCGCGAAAATATGTGCTATTTGTGCTCGTGTTGCGTAAGCATCGAGGCTGGAATATTCGTCGCTCGAGACAATTCGATTTTTTACACAATAGTTCAGATAGGCATCATACCATTTACCACCATCTGATGCTGAAAAAGAGATTGTCTGGTTATTACATGTGGCATGGACAACAGCAGCCATTTTAATTGCTTCGCTCAGTGTGATATTGCCTATAGGGTGAAATGTACCGTCAGTATATCCGTTCATAATGCCCAACTGGACAACTGACTTTATAACGCCCTGTTGCTGACTTCCATACCATGCTGACTCATCCGCGTCCAGGAAGCCATAATAGTCGGTAGACGCACTGAACTTGCTGTCGGTATCTGTAAGGCTATCCGTATCAATACAGGTAATGCTATTCCGAATTGTCTCTGACCATCCCCATAGACGGCCGAGGTTGTCCCTATACTGCCACTCTGCCGGCAAATATATAGCCGTATTGTCGCCGTCTTGTTGGAAAGCCCTTGCTTCGGTGATTGTGTCTGATTTAATAGACAGCTGTTGGTACTCTTTCAGCTTGGAATTGTCGGAGAAACCGTTGGTCATATAAAGCTGCACAGAATCATCATTTTGCTTCTTGGCATGAACGATCAAACCGGCAGTGTCTCCCAGCCTTTTTCCGTCGCTGAGCCTCACAAGGCCGCCTCTGTTCAGACTATTGCTCTTTTCCGGGCCGACAAGATACGACAAGTACACCTCGTTACCGCAGCTTGTCATGGAAGCGTAAAAGTTCACAAATTCTTGGGGCAAAACCTTATTATCGCTAACTGGGATACTGTACTGATTGATCCATTTTCCGTGTTCATTCAAAAGGAATACCTTGCCAGTATAGGCATCGACAAAACATGGCCTGCCATTCAATGCCGAAATCGCATAAGGCTCTGCGCCAGCAGGAATGTCCACAGATTTGACGATCTCATCGCTATCCCAGTAACACAACGAACTTCCTTTTTCCCATAAGGCAACATTTTCGCAGAGGACAACATTACTGGCTGCAGCCACATTAACATTGTCTTGAAGGATAAAAAGGCTGTATTGCAAACCCTTTGGATTCTTCGGATAGAATAGGTCAAGCCAAACTGAACCATTTGGTTGGACAGACATATTCTGAATGATCATCTCATCTTCTAAATCTTCGCCGCTTCGATAGCAAGCCTGCAATTCAAGCGTCTTTTCATTTATACAGGCTACTGCATCTTTGTCTATCGAGTTATCATGCAAAAGAAGCCATATATGATTATCTTGAGCTACCATGTCTTTCACATAATAGGAATCTATTCCGCAGCTCAGTTTGGAATTATTCTCACGATCAATAGCTGCAACACTGGAATTGAATATGACCGCAACAACCAACGGGAGTATTATGCAGGCCTTTTTGAGTTTGTCTATTCCGTTTCTTTCCATGAGAATACCTTCTTTTTCATTAAAAGGCTACTGATATAGTATATTTGTGGTATCTTCGCTCCATTTTGTCGTAATGCTTACGGAAACCTTGTTTGCAAGTGTGCTCGTCTGCGCAGTTTTATGTGCAAATGTCGTTGCCGCTGTTCCCCATAATCCATAGCCGTTTGACGGAGTATAAAGATAAACCTGGGACCAACGCGCATTTAGAATTGTCGTACCAGTTGGTGCACGATTGGACTGTGCAGCATATGCCAAGCATACTTCACGGTTAAAATACAGATTTGTATAATTTGATGTTACGTACGATGTGCTTGCACCACTTACTACTTTTTTAAATGATGAATCATAACCGCTTTCGTTTGTATTGAGCGTTATTGTGTCAATAACCGCCCACGATACACCATTAATGATTTTAAGAGTAACGGTATCATATGCACTGCCCTTTGTGATCGTTGCAACTAAATTTACAGACGATAGCTGACTTGGCGAATACTTGATTGAAGATGGTCTCCAGTAATGCGCATACCCTCCGGCCGAATTCTTAATATATCCACTAATAACGAAACCCCATACACCGTCTTTTTGAAGATAATAGGTTCCTAAATCTAAGCCTATTTTATCACTTACGTATATTCCAAAAAAGCCATAGGGTACATCAGGATCTGACAAGCTGCTTTTAAGATTAACTGATGGTAAAGTAAATGTTCCACTTGCCTTGTAATATCCTCCTGTTACAGTCCGAACCATGTAGTGTAGCCCTGTCCAATCCGAGGAATTTACATATGTTTTCACATCTCCAGAATATGACATAGTCACCGGAGATTCCTTCGCTTCAATGCATGATAGCGGATCTTTGCAAAGAATCGATGCATATTCCAAAGGTAGATGTTCGTCTCACTATTCTCCGTAACAGGGATGCGCTCTCGGATATCACCTGTGGCAGAGCGAAAGGCATCTGACACGGAAAGCCGGTTGCTGCCGCTGTACGGGATCCCCAGGCTCTCACACAGGTGAGATAACTCGTCTTTATCCACCAGAAGATTTGCCAAAGAAAAATACAGAAACTTTCCTAGCATGTGCTGCTGATCACCAGCAGCCGCACCGATAAGTTCATTCATGTTTATGACTTTATCCATATTATAGATCATCCTTTCTTCACAGTAAGTTCTCTCACCAGTTTTTAATTACTTCCGACAGCTTATCATACTGCCCGGATATGAGCAGCCCGCACTCGTAATGAAAATTGATGTCGGTCAGATAGTACTCGATTTTTTCCATCGTTTTTTTGTCACCAATTTCCCGTGCGTGCTGATGCTTCTTGAAAAACTGCTTCATCTGGCTGAGCGTAATGCCATACTGCCTTTTTCGAATTATCGCTTGGATTCGTACTTTTTCTTGTTCTATTAACATCGTTTCTCCTTTACATCGTTGCAGTTCGGCTTAAAAGGTAGTCATCCACGCCCTTGTAGGCGGGATTCCATGTGTATTTTGCATAGCGGATACCCGGTATCTTCTGCACTTCTTTTCTCATAGCAAGGATGGCATTGCGGACATTGGAATTTGTCATCTGATCCATGTCCATTGCCTCCACGACCTCATGAACGCCAAGCTCTCGGATGGTATCGGTCAGCCCGTGAAGTGCGTTGACTCCGCCGATGCAGATAAATAATGCATCTTTTGCGAGAAAGCTGGCCACGTCGCCCTTGAGCGGGCCCTCTGTTAAAAACGCACGCTTTCTTGTCCTATCTCCCGTTACATGAACCCAGGAATAGCTGCGGGTGCCGTTTGGCAGGTTCCGGCTGGAGAGCCAGCGGTACTTCCGGTTGGGATGGTCCGCTTCGTCGAGCCGAATTTTAAGCCCCTGTATGAGCCCGTCCTTATTCCGAACCGGAATAAGGAACCCACTTGGGCCGGAGAGCGTCCATTCGCCGTAGTAGGTGCGAAAGCCGGGAACACCGTGCAGGTCATGCCCGTGGGAGCGGAGCAGGTCGGTCAAAAGCTGGCGGCCCCGCTCAGTCTCGGGCATACTTCTGTATCCGTTTTCTCGGATGCGATCTTCGGATAAGCCTCTTCCCAGCAGGTTTTCACCGTGCTGGTCAAGAAGAGTCAAGTGCTCCAGCATATCCGTATATGCGGCGTGGCGCTGCTCCAGCGAAACAGGCTGCCGCTCTTTCCTTTGGGGAGCGGGCGCCTGGGGCAAAGGATATACCTTTGTCCCCCGCACCAACTCCAAATAGGCCTCTTTATTGCTGATCCCTTTAAGTCTTGCATACAAGCTCACGCTGTTGCCGTGGGCCCCGCAAAGGTTACAGCGGTACTGATCTGTGTCGGTATTGAGGCTCAGATGGTATTTTCCCGGTCCGTGGTCATGGCAGAAGGGGCAGCTTGCCTCGACCTCCGTTCGCCGCAGCGTTCGGGAGTCGAGGACAAGCCCACACCGTCTGGCCGTTTCCACGATAGGGATCTTATCATATTGTCGGACGGCCAAACGGGATCACCCCCTATCAGGCGGCACGCTGCTCCGCGAAAACAATAGGTTTGATAGGCCTCACCTGCAGCGGCGCATTGCTCACGCATTTTGCCATGATGATCTGTCCTGTCGGACGGACATTGGCAAGGTCATCCACGGACTCCATGTTGTCTACGAAGACGGGGTAATTGCGCCCTGTGAGACGCTTTATCAGCTCTGACAACTCCATACCTGCCCGGATCTTCTCGGAAAGAGAGAGCCGGTCATAACGGCGGCCGCTGTAGGTAAACTTGAAGGTATCTTTGACCTCGCCCGTGGATTTCACCACATCGTAGAGGGAAATTTCCACGCGGTTCATTTTAAGCTGTGAAAAAGTAAGCTCGGCCCGCTTGCTGACATACGAAATCACATTCGTCATCGTGCGCTTGATTTTGCCGATGGCCTCCTGCGCCTCACGGATCTCACGGTCAAAGTCAGGCGTCTGTGCAGATGCCATCTCATTCAGCGCAGAGAGCTTGGACTCCAACTCACGGCACTGTTCCCGGCACTCACGCAGGCGGCCATACTCTGCCTGCGTCAAATTGCCGTATTCCAGCTCCGCCGTCAGGGCCTGGATCTCACTGCGCAGTGACTCGGCAGCCTGCGAGCTGGTTTCCGACTGTTCCGCGCAGCGCCGCTCCAGTTCGGCAGCGTCTTCCGTCCATTTGCGGAGATCAGCTTCTTTGAAAGCATCGAAGGTATCTCTGGCCTTTTTATCCATTTCCTGAAGCTCTGTAAGCTGCCCCTTTTGCTCTGTTCCGGCGGCATACAGTTCAGAAATGTTTTTTTTGAGCGCAGCCTGTACCTCCGGCAGCGTTTCCTCCGTCACGCGACGGTGACAGGTGGGGCAGTCCATACCGGCATGAAATGCCTTGTATGCCACGGATTCCCGCTTATACCGCGTCCCCAAGTCATTGACTTTGGCCGCGATCTCCGCCAGCGGCTCGGTAAACTTGGACTGATACTGCTCGGATTGTCTGCGGACAATCTTTTCACGCAGTGCGCGAAGCTCTTTTTGCTGCTGCACCGTATCGCCGCGTTCATCACGGGCCATCTCATCGTAGCGCTGGCTCAGTTCGACGAGCCGTTCCTGCATTTCGGCAGTATCGAGACCGGAAAACTGCTTTTCCGCCAACACCTCGATCTCATTTTGAAGAGCTGTAATGCCATTCGAAATCTCCACCCGCATCGTTTCATGCTGCTTCTTTTGCGTTGCCGCCAGATCCTTTTGCCCGCCGAGATATGTGATACGCTCCTCCAACTCGCGGATCTCCGCACGTCGTCCCTTGAGATAGGCGTCAGGTGAAAGGATCACCTCATCTTTCAGGGACGCCTGCACCGCACCGGGGAGCTGTGCGAGAATTGTCTCCTGCGGAATGAACGGTAGATACCGTTCCAGAAGATTCTTACCGCTTGTCCCCAGCTCCTCGATAAAATACAGAGGGTTTAGGATAGAGAGAAACACGTCTCGCTCCCCGAAGAGATCGGTCAGGTCAAGCTGACGGATGGTATGACCGTCGTAATAGATGGACATATCGTTATTTCGGCGGATACGGGTCAAATCATGGGTAATCCCATTCTCATCCACAAAGCGCATCTGGATAACGACGTCAGGATTTTTCTCATTGTGGAGCCGGTCAAGGCCACGCTCTCCAAAAAACGGGAGTCCGGTCACAGCAAATGCGATGGCGTCCGCAATGCTGGTTTTCCCGCGGCCATTTCCCCCGGTGATGACGGTCGGATTGCCGAAGGTCAACTCCGTAGGTTTTTCATAGGACTTAAAGCCGGAAATACTCATACTGGTGATCTGAAACTGTTCGATCTTTTTCAACTGTCTGCTCCTTTCTTTGGCTCAGGGCAGCTTTTTTATGCTGCCTGCTGGCCCTGCTGATAGACCTCATAGGACTCCAGCACACAGAACACCACGGTATCCTGCTTGCGGGTCGTGAGCCTCACATGAGAAAGCTGCGTGCCCGGTGTCAGCTCGGGACGTACCCCTCGGACATAGGCATAGGTCTGCTTTTTCTCCGGCGTTTCCAGATTGACCAACGTATTGCTGCCGCTCATGCCGCCCTGTACCTTCGCGGCCAGAACTGTGTAGATGTCCTCCTCGGGCATAGCCTGCGCGGCATTGCGGAACGGAACGGTTTTTCCGGTGGATTCAGCAGTATGTTCCTGCTTTTTGGGACCCGCCTGCGGTTTCTGCTGCGCCGAGCGATTCTGGGGCTCAGCAGATCGCTGCGCTGTCCCACCGCTGTGCTGATTCTGTGCAGGTGCGGAGGGCGGCTGCTTATCGTCTGCGGCTTTCTGCTCCGGCGCGGTTTTGGGCATCAGCAGAGATTGAATACCGCTCGCTGCGGCAGGCTCAAGGCCCAGCTTTTTAAGCGCGTTCAAATAAGCGTCATCCAGCTTTTTCCGCTCACTAGCCTTAATAATGTAGCTGCGTCCCCGGCGCTCGATGTCCACCCATACGGTGTCGAGGCTATAGAGGACACGTCCGATGCCCCATTGATAGGCAGCCCGCTTCATGCTGTCGGAAAGGCCGCCTTTGATGGGTTCAATGTCCGAATCCTCAGCGCCGTCCCATTTGGTAATGAAGCCCTTGCCTTCAAAGTAAATGGCAATACCGCAGAGCTGTGCGTCCTTTTTTCCATTGGAGTGCCACGGCTTGAACTCGTTGTACCAGTTTTCCGGGCCGCAGACCTCGTCCAGCCGATTTTGGATGGCGCGGTTGGTCACATAGGGAACCGCCATGCCCCGCATCGATTCCTCGATCGTATTTTGCAGGCGCCATTCCAGATCCTCCGGAGCAAAGGGCTTTGCAAGCGCTGCCTGCATTTCTCTGGTATCTTTTTCTGTCAATTTTTTACCCCCTAAGAATAAAATCACTCAATGTGCGGCCATTGGGGACAAGAATGTCCGTATAGTAGTAGGCGGGGTTCTTGTCCTTGAGATGTTCCAGTAGCGCTTTGTGGTCAAGCCCCTTTTTATTATGTGCGGAGTAGAACATATCGTCATTGTCGGGCAGTCCCAGCAAATACCTCGGGAAATTTTTCAACGCTGAAAGTTTTTTGTATCGCGGCAGGATATTATTGCCTGTGCATACCCTTTCATCTTCGTAAACATTGGAAAAAGGATAATAAAACATGGGCGTATCCTCCGTTGGAGGCTCATCCGCGACCACTCCCATAGAACAATCTGCTACTCTTCCGTCGGCCAAGACACGAAGGCCGAAGACCAGCCGCGGCAGCGGAAAATTCAAATATTCCGTGTCCCGGTAGATCACATCTGCCCGCAGATCAGCGTTCCAGATCACGAAGTGGCGTTCTTCGGCATTCATGGAGACATGGAGACAATGCTCCGGCAGAAAACCACTGTTGATGTATTCATTCCCGATGCAGCTGCCATTGAGGGCAAAGTAAAAATCAATTGGGTCGATCTCCCGGTAACTCAGGACTCCACCGGGACTTCGTTCCTGAACAATGATGGTATTTCGACTCGGTGAGATCCGAACGATTACCTCCTCCGGCGATTCCTTTCTCACAAGCGGCATTACGCAGCCTCCTTTTCGTTAAAAATAAGATGCTGTTCATTTCTTTCAGTCTCCAGCCGTCTGACTTCCTTTTGACAGTAGAGGATCATATTGATAATTGAATTTAAGAAGAGGAGCGGCTCATAGCAATCTGGTGAAAGTGTAATGTCGATCTTGACACCATCTCCGCCGAAATAATAAGCAACATCGAAGACAGAGTGGGATGCGCCAACGACATAAAACAAAAAAATATCCTTGATCTTTTCCTGCCACATTCTAAACTTCGATGAAAAGATATCTCCATCTTGGCAGCCCAACTGGTATAAGCGGTCAATGCTCTGGTCGCTAAAGCGCACGGTGTAAAATTCATCATCTGTTTCTTCCGGTTCTTCATCGAAAAAAGCCCACAGCAAATCGTACATGATCATGTCAGGGTCTTCCACGTCCACCTCCGGGTAATCTCGAATGATCGCGTTGACCATATCGGTATCGCTGGTGTGAAGATATTTTAATATCCGCAAGAAAAGCAGAATATCCCATTCATATTCGTTGTCATACATGGGCGCACCTCAAAAGAAGGTTCGATGCAGTAGCCGGAAGGTCTGCGCTTTTTTACTATTGCCAGTCAAGGCTGCGATCCAGCCGCTTTCAGTGCGCTGACAGATAGCATTCAAATCTGCAGGTGTGACCTCCTCCATTTCAAAGGCCGACCAGTTGATCATAGCCAGGTTCAATACGCCCTCTTTCTTTGCCGTGTCCATCACCGACTGGAGATAAGGGCTGTACTTTGGTTTGGAAAGTACGGGTTCTTTCGCAGGCGCCTCATGGAGTAACTGCACAAAGCGATCTCTATGGAACTCAAGCATCTTTGATCGCCTCCTGCCCAAAGCTGACCATGCACAGGGCGTACTGATCCATGTTCTGCAGGATCTCGCTGCGTTCCTGCTCAGATGCAGATGCCCGGCCGAGCGAGGCATAGTAAATGCCGCAATCGGGGATAGGCGCTCCTTCCTGAATCAGGATGTTCCAGACCGTGTGCGCCAGCAGCTCGGGATCGCTGCCATCCACAACCGTAGAGCAAAGCAGCATATCACCGATCTTCTGCGCGCCGCCGAGATCCGCTTTACGGAGCATTCCCGCAGTATGGAAGGCAACCGCCTCCCGCTGCGCTTCCTCGCCAGCCGCGAGCAACTGGTGGAACACCTCCGGTTCCTGTTTCCCCAGCACAACGCCAAAGGGGCGGGAGATCCTATGCTCCCACACGCCACCTGAGGGATTAAACTGTCGGTACAGCTTTCCGAGTTCCGGGCGCAGCAACGCCGTTACCTTTTCCCACACCTGCAAGCGCAGGGCTTCATCGCCTCCGGTGAGGCCGCTTATAGAAACGACAATCACCATATCTAAAGATTTCATTTTTCTTTCTCCTTTTATCAATATTCGTCGGCCAGCATGATCGTAGTAGCTGAACGGTCTGCCTCTGTGATGATCAGCACGCGGATTTTACCGCTGATTTGATACCAGGACAGAATGCGGTCACCGTCGCGAATCGCCTGCTCGTTGGCCTTTTGATCCGCCATACAGGTATCGCCCCAGTCACCGCGGATATGCCGATTCACAAGACGGATCAGCTTTTCCTTTGAGACATTTGCCAAAGCAGCCGTTGTGGCGCGGACTTCTCCGGTGGGAAACCGGATAGGTCTGTACTGCATAATGGGTAGGCCTCCTTTCTTCAGGTCAATGCCTTAAAGCCGTTTGGCGTCAGGACATTGAAGATCATTTTATTTGTGATGGTTTCTCTGACTTCGCTGCCCAGGTGGTTTCCGCTGGCACTGAATTTCTCCTCGCTCTCGGTACGCACAACCTTGACGATGCGGCCCTTGATGATGTGGGGCGTATCACACTCAATGAGGCCGTTGATCATACCCGAGCCGCCGATCAGCCCAATCTGGCTGATGGAGAGCGGCAAGAGCGGGCGTTTGGCGCCGCTGTCCAGCTCGCTGCGGCGCATCATCTGCGCGAAGCTGTCGGACTTGCGAAGATGCTGTTCCAATTCCTTTTGGTTGAACCGCTCGCCCTTGAAGGTGTTGACCTGCAAAGGCTGTGCCGGGAGCGCATAGCGTCCCTCCTCGATCTTCTCAAGAGGCGGTATCGAGGCGGGACTGCACGCAAACTGCTCCAGCCAGAGCGTATCCTTCAATTCCGTATCTCTGTGCTTTCGGACGCCGAATATAGCAACCTGTTTGAACTGCTTAAACTCGCTGTCTGTAAAGCGCCAGACGGAGAGGTCGTCGAAATTATCAACGAGAATACGGCAGATGTCCGCTGTCAGGCGGTAATAGGGAATGACATAGATCAGCAGTCCGCCATACATCAAGGTGGGTAGACTCTCGATCAAAAACCGCTTTTCACGCCGGGACCGGCCGCCGCTTTCATTGATGACAGACAGGTACGGCGGATTCAAAAAGAGCAGATGAAATGCTTCATGGCTGATACGGCTGTAAAAGAAGCTGCCAAATCCGACGCGGTGGAGCCGTGTCTGCGCTTCTTCCGCACGGCTCTCATCCAGCTCCACGCCGTAGGCATAGCAGTTATTTCCCTGAGCCAACTGGCGCAGAGCCTTACCGCAGCCGCAGCATGGATCAAGGAGGTTCGTGGTGACACCATCCGGGAACCGGATACCTCGCAGCATCAAAGAGATGTTGTCAGGATCGGTAGGGTAATAGCCCAGCTTGATGTTGTTCATCAGGCGACCTACCACGGCGGCATTGGTCTTTTGTCCCGTGGGGAACGCAGCCGCGAACCTGCTCAGCACCTCATAGATTGGCTTGTAGCCTGTACTCATGAGATTGAAGCCGCTCATCCCCCGGCAAAGCTGTCCTGCCATAGATGCCAGTTTGTACTCTTCCATTTCCAGCAGAAATAGCTGGGCGGCAGTGATTTGCTCTGTCAGGTTCCTGCGGATCTGCTCTAGCTCTGTGTAGGTATCCCGCGCCGCCACCAAGTCGCTCTGCCGGTATTTTTCAATCCTTGCTCGCTGCACGACCATGCCCTGCGCTGATTGCATGATCTGTGATTGAAGTTGGGTAAGCTGATCTAGGGCATAGGGCCTTTGTGTTTCTAAATCAAGCGGCTTGCTCATCAAATTCCCAGTCCTTTCTCAATGCACAAAGGGCATCTAAGAGATGGGCATAAGACCATTTTTCAAGTTCGTGCCGGGTGATAAAGTGGTTATAGCCGCCTTTATAGTCTCTGCTATGGCGCACCGTGCGGTAGAGCAGCACTTTACCGCTGCCGCAGGCAGGCTGGGAAATGGAGACATAAAGGCCGCCGTTCTCCCACATTCCGATCAAGCTGCACTCTCCCGATACACCAATGCCGCCGGCGTTGCTGCTAACGGTCACATCGTGAAGCCCGAGGTCTCTTGCGAGGGCGCGCAGGAAAACCTTTCCCACATTGAGGAAGACCTGCTTGCTCCCGTTGGGACCACACTCCTTTTTTCCATGGATATTGCAAAGATTGAAATTAAGCAGCGCGGCCAGCCGCCGCATATTGTTCGTCTGTGATTTTATAGACATGGCAATTCCTCCGATCATTGATATAAAAGAAGGCAAGGAACAGATACAGTTCCTTGCCTTCTTTTCGCACGGCTCATGCCGCGCTCTTCATATTCTCTTCGGCTTGCGGTGAAGATTTAGCCGTGCCTGCCGCCCCCAGCGGGACGCGCTTGGCGCAGTATGCTTTTAACCGCACGCAGCCGTTTTCTGTCAGGATACCGTGATAGCGCTTTTCATAGAGGACGGATTTCCCATTCTCGCTGATCCGTGCCCTGCTCACCACATTGATCTCCCGCATAGGCTCTTACGCAGCGTTGCGGAGGATACGCTCATGCTCAAAATCGAACACGGGTGCATTTTCCTCCGGCGTACCGGGGATGAGCTTGAGGGTGTAGCCCTGCTCACGCGCCAGCTTGAAAATGCCGACGATTCGATTGAGTTCTTCATCCGCAGGTTCAGGCTCGGCGATATCCTCTGTCGCGCATGGTGCAGCTTGTGCTGCCACAGATTCTTGCTTTTCTTCCTGCACCGGTTCAACAACAGCCTCTCGCACATTATCATCGACGTCTGCCGTGGCTTTCAGTTCCTTTTGACCAGGAACCGTCAATACCGTCCAGATCGAGCGGAACGCGGAAGCAAGAAGCGTACCAAAAAGCGTGCGCTTTTTCGGCGTCAGGTTAATGATCTCTGCGGCATTTACTGTGTCGATCTCACTAAGCGTTACCGTCAGCTTTCCTGTCTCTACATAGGCAGAGGATAGAAAGCAGGATACCGCGGCGCTCTCCGAGGCAAAGACCTCCGGCGACTGCACACGCTTAGCGAGCAGGCGCTTACAGACGATGCTGCCAGCGTCCATATCATCGACCCGAATCACATCGGCATTCACGGTTCCGGCATGGACTGTTCCGTACCCTGTAATCGTTTTGGCCGTGATGCCGCAGGTCACTTGAAGGCATCCGTGAACAACCAGATGCTCCGTCGCAAGAGATTCGTAACGGATAGTTTCTCCCTTGGGAATGTAGATAGTTTTCATATTGCTGTCTCCTTTTCATTTTTTGAGGGCGCATCGCCCATTTTCTTTTTAGTCTCAGGCGGCCATTTCATCACGGAGCCGAACCGGCAACACCAGCGCAAAATCGCTGCGCCCCTCTGCCTCGACCACGATGGGCGTATAGGGGCCGCTGAGTTTGAGCCGCACCATCGGCTCTTTTCTAAACTGTCGCAATGCATCTATCATATAGCGAAGATTAAACCCAATGGCAAGATCACCGCGGCCGACCATAGATACACGGGTCGCAAAACGTCCGGTGGGTACGTTCATGGACAATTCTTTCCCTGCAAAGCGCACATACGGAAATGTGCAGCTGCCAACGCATTCTTTGAGGTAGGTGAGCTCCCGCAGCAGTTCATCCGTCTGCACAGTAATAACTTCTCGATAGGCCTTGGGGATCGCGGCATCGGGATCATAGGTGTCCACGCCATACCTACGGACATACAATTTCAGCGTCTCGTCCGAAAAGCATACCTTGTGAGCGCCAATCTGCACTGTCACTTCATTTTCTCCGAATGCCCTTAGATGTGTGAGCGCATCACCCAGCATCAAACAGGGCACCGGAAAAACTGTATCCGGCTGCGTATCGCAGGCCATGCGGCGTCCATCCAGAGAAAAAATGCGGTCTTCTCGAAACTGGACACAGGCACTCTGCGGCCGACGGTCGAGGCATCCCTTTTCCGCGGCATAGCGTACGCGCTCGATCCTGCGGAAAAGCGCAGCGGCGTTCACACGCAGGGATGTGCCGTCCTCTACAGTCCCGCACTCCGGATAATCTTCATGGGAAGAAACAGAAAATTCCGCGGCTCTTTGTCCACAGCGCACCTCCAGCGTTCCATCTTTTTCGTCCTTGAAAACGAGGGTGATCGCCAGTTCTCCCTCAAAATGGGAGTAGGCTTTCATCACATCCTTTGTTCTGGAAAAAACGAAGGACATATCATCGCCGAGAGTAGGAATCTCTGCTACGAGCCATGTTTCAAGGTCTGTCGCTGTCAGCGTACACCGCCCATGCTGAATGCAGACCGCAATCTCCTCCAGAATGGGGAGCGGACTCTTCCTCAAGACCTTGCTGACCTTGTTCATGGCGTCCGCAAAGGCCTGGGCATCTACTGTCGCTCTTTTCATGCTGCTTTCCTCCTCGGCTGTTTTTCCAGTACTGTCTGCATTCGAATCGTTCTTGTCGAAAAATCCGTCTGAAGCGCGAGGTTCTCCCCGTGCGTCAGGATGTTGTAGACCATCGTTAGAATAGCGGTAGCCGCCGTGACATTGGCGACGATGCTCTGCGGATCTGCCTGAGCGGCCTCAGCACAGCTTACTTCCGAGGGAAACCTGTCTGTGATTTTCAACATTTCCGGGTGGACACCTCCGATAGGTTTTCTCACGGTACGCCCGTTTTTCCGCACACCGCAGACCACCTGGCCGGTGTAGCTGCCGTTGCCGCTGTCGATGTAGATGAGATCTAAGCTCTTTTTGAAGGCCTCATGGCAGAGCTGGCGCGTGCGGTTATTGTCCACGCACCCCAGCAGGAGGACCATCTCTCTGACTTTTCTTCTCGGATAGCCGTCCGTTTCCCATTCTCCCGGTTCGATCAGGGTCATAAGCTCCGAGAGCGTTTCAATGAAATTGGGAACATACTCCGTTTCCATGCCCAGCACGGCGGAGTAACGCTCCGAGAGCACACGGGCCTTATTTTCACCAAGATCAGCTTCCACAAAATTCTGTCGATCAAGGTTCTTGGCCTCGACGAGATCTCCGTCGCAGATAATAAACCGTGCCGGACGATCGAGCATGTGCAGCAGGCGGAAGAGGTACGGCGCAACATAGCCACCTGTCCCGCCTGCGCCCAGCATCACGACCTTTACCGGACGATCCATTGGAAATCTCATCACCACACCTCCGAAAGAAACTCTCGAAAGCTACGTTTCTTTTCCACCTTCACAGGGACAGGTCTGCGGACGCTGACCTGATCCAACCATTCCTGCGGAAACGGCTGCTCCAGCCCCTCGATGACCGTAGCAGGATCAATAGTAACGAAGTTGTCGCCGCAGAAGACACGGGCTTTGATCTCCGGGTAAAAATGATCAAGTTCTCCAAGGACAAAGTAAAGCCCTACGGAGCGCTCGTCCCGGTCGTCCTTTCCCGAGAAAAAGGCGTCCATGCTGTTGTGGGAGTGGATATCGGCATAGCAGATATAGCGCTCCTCATCGTCATAGGGGCAGTCATGGAGATTGGCCTCCACTTCCTCCTTGCAGACGCTCTGCTTGGGAACATAGGCGAAAAAGCGATTTTCCGCCTTATCCCAGTAGATCAGCGCCAGCGCCTCGTTTTCCTCGTTCTCCGTCATAAAGGTGCGGAAGAAAGCGATGATTTGGCCCATTAACTGAGCGGGGATCTTCGGCAGAGCCGGGGTAAACCCGGCTCTGATCTCCGAAAAATCCACTACATTATTTTTGGGGGCGATAAACTCGCCCTGCTCCATCTTCCGGAGCTCATAGATCCTGCCGTCACGGGCGGGAATCAGGCAAATGACTTTATCCGATGCCCGAGCCTCCTCCAGAGTGCCGAATTTTCCCTTATAGGCGGCTTTTCCCTTGGTCTTCATCTCTACCTTGGGCTTTACATAGCAGCAGGGATCTTTTTCTTTTGATTTTTTGAGGGCCGCCAAGAATTCGCGAGACCGTTCGATCGTCTCTTTCACGGAAATGATCGTGGTGCCCTTGGGGTCTTTGATCTCCTTGCGGATACCGCAATATTCCACACTCCACGATACTCTCTTACTTTCCTCAAGGTCGGTAAAGTCCTCGGATTTGCGGATACGCAGTTCCTCAAAGGTCATAGAGGGGTCCTCAATCTCCTCTTTGACGCCCTTGTGATAGAATACCGGCGGCTTTTCCAAAAGCCCTTTCTTGGTGTTCTCGGCTGTTTTCTGCTCAAAGGCCGCAGCGATGGGATTTTCTGCGGCTGCGCTCACCTCCGGCTGATCAGGTGCGGGCTTTTCCGCAGGCGGGGCAACGGCAGGGTTGGGTGCAGGTGCCGCAGGCGTTTCAGGCTCCTTGGGTGCTGAGGCGGACACTGCGGCAGGATTTGGTGCAGTCGCCGGTTCAGCTGGCTCCGCAGGAGGCTCCTGCGCCTCGGGTGCCGGAGCAGGTGCTGCAGCCTCCACAGGAGATGCAAAGGGATTGCTCTGATCTGCCCCTGTGCTGTCTTTGAAAATCGCCTCAATGTCCAGACCTTCCTCACCGGATATCTCGCCAAAAGGCCACGCGCTATTGCTGGATTCACTCATAAATGCTTGCTCCTTTCGATTTTGGGACAAAAAAAGACCGCAACTGCTCCCATGAGCAATTACGGTTTTTCTTATCCTTATTTCATTCCAGTTCGTCCGAGTCTCTGACGGAGGGCGCAATGACCCCCTTTCCGTCGCCGTTCCTCCCTAACTTACTCCGCCCTGACTTACTTCGCCCTGAAATACAACTTTATTCTACTGCCTTGTACTTTTTCTGCATAGTTGGAGATCTTCCATAGTCCAGAAAGCACTTTGCACATAGTTCAAGGCATCTTTTGTGGCAAGAAGCCAATTTTTGACAATTAGCGGGTATACTCAAAATTTTTTGCAAGAAAAGGAGTCTATTTGCATTTATAGAGTAGAAGCGGCAAGTTGTTAGATTAAAGGGGTATTATGATATGCGAGTTCAAAAATTCAGTCCTGTTTTTTCGGTATATCTAATGTTGCAACAGCCCATATTTTTACCAGACGCCGGGCTGAACTATGAACTATCACAGACTTTTTGCTAATAGCTGCTTCAGATGTCCATTTGAATACATGTGATTCCAAATTAAGAAATATGGAGGTGTTCCCAGTGCAGCTTTAAACTAATTTGAGAGTAAAAGAGATGTTTAATTAGAGTAAGAAAGGATGATATTTTCATGCGTAGAATTATAACGTTAGCATTGAGCGCCTGCTTAGTTCTTTCCCTTTCAGTTCCTGCATTCGCGGATTTCAAAAGTGATCAAAAGGTTGATAACATCTTGGAAAATGCCGAGGTGATTTCTTTAAAGGAAGCGATCCCATTTGACTCTGCTGCAGTTAGCGAATTTGGCTCAGCGTCTGTAAAGACATCCGTTATGATTAACGGCGAAGAAAATTACCTATATCCGACCTTTGATGATATCGATAAATCTATCGCCAAGCTCGAAGAAATTGCTCCCAACTACTGTGCACTGGTTTCCGATGCTGCCACGCTAAAAGAAGCATACGGAAGTGATTACGAAGGCATTTTAACTGCAAGTTTTGAATCTTTCGATAACACGGATACGATGTCCGTTCCTGCTGACGGAAACGACTCTGTATCCTATCAGAACATTAGTTCTGAAGAAGAACATGCATTTAATGCCTTTTGGGACATCTATGAGAACGAAGCAAAAAACAACGAAATCTTACGTATCCTTGCAACGGAATCAAAGGAAAATATGGAAGAGTTAGCCTATTTGCTGCCCTACAATTCTCCATACGTACAGGAATATTTTAGTTCACTCAACTCTGTTCGTCCAATGGCGGCTCAAGCGTTTAACAAAACGCTTGGTATTGCGTATGCAAAACAGTATGCTACGGTGCCCAACACCTCTGAATATGGGACAGCAACTGACCGACTCTACCGTGTTGCAGATTGTACAAACTTTGTATCTCAAATCTTAGTTGCAGGCGGTGTGTCTATGCACGATTCCTACCCTGATGAGACGCAAGGATGGTGGCATCGCCGATTACAGACGCAACACGGCAGTTCATATGTATGGACGCATAAATACTCTGCAACATGGGTTGGAGCAGATCGCTTTGTTAGATTCATGGGCACGAGCGGCAACGAATATAATAGTTTTCCAACCTTTGCCGCAAAAGTTGTAGCGGGTGATTTTATTGCCTTAGATAGCGACAACGATAGGGACTGGAACCATATGGGGTTTGTTTGTGAAACAGGTAAATATGTCACTACAGACGGCGTAACGTACCGAGACTTTCTTGTTGCCCAGCATACAAATAATTATTGTGATTGGGTAAGTTCGTCCGATAACCATTGGGAAACTTATGTCCATTATGCAATTGTCAGACGCAATGAAGTCGCATAAGAAGATTTTATTTGCCGCGCTCGCCGCTGCTATCTTAGTACCGCTGCTTTTCGCGCTCGCGCTCCGTTCGCAACTGGCGGTCATCAATCCAGCCGACGAATCGCCCCTGATTACATGGCTACAACAGAACATGACATCTGGTGGCTTTTGGATGAAAGAAACCGGAGATGGTACCTCTTACAGCCTTGTGCTCCTTGCAAATAACTCGCGAATCGGAACGCTGCTGTTTCTCCAGAGTCACGCCTGCACCGTGGTCACGTTCATTCTACTCTGGTTGACGCTGTATTACAAAAAATACTATCTTGTGCCGTTTACGACCGCCTATGCGCTTTTGTCCGCGCTCATCTTCTTAGCCACTATGGGTGACTACAACATCAATGGGTCGGCTGGACAATACTGTGTTCTCATGCTTTGGGGCGCTTATATCCGTGAAGCGCGCGGCCTCGGCTCGGTACTGGTCTATCTGGCCGTCGTGATATCCTATCTTGTCAGCATTGCACGTAGCCGCAGGGTAAAATGATACATCAATACACTTATACCTAGTTAACAGCAATAGAGACGTTGACCTAACTTGGGCCAACGTCTCTATTGCTGTATGACCTTGTGCTCAGATATTGCTGAGCACCCTGAAATGCAAAAGATAAGGTAAGAATGAAACTACACTCTCGCTTTGCCTTTTGACGTATGCTACTCTCAGATAATTAGAGAAGATGAATTTTACTTATCAAAAAAAGACACCTGATCAGCTTCTTCAAAAATGGAAATTTCTACTTGTCGAACTCCTTGTTTCCGTTCACCTCGTAGTACAATATCGACATTATCGGATTTGACGCTTGGACGAACCGCTCATTTATCTAATGTCACCGGCACTTTTATTCATGATCCCCTCAAAAGTCAATACTACTAATACTGATGGAGTGCTGTGCAATTACTGGAATACTTTCCGTAATTTTGCTGATATGGTAGGATTGTGCAATCCGCAGATTCTATGCTATTATTATGTTGAAAAAGAAGAAGTGCTCTTTGTGTAAACCGGAGAGAACTTCTTTTTGCTATTTTAGCCCTCCACAGCGAATATATAGATGAGGTGACATGAACGTATGAAAGAGAAAATGTTTGCCGGTTATCCAGATGTAGTAAATGTTGATCAACTTAGAGAGATGTTGGGTGGCATAGGCTACAAGGCGGCATATGGTCTGCTGCACGATGGCAGCATTCGCTTTTTCAAGATAGGGAAAGCGTTTCGTATTCCCAAAATCAACATCATCGAATATCTGCAAAGGAACTCTGAAATCTAAATTCTTTTGTCCGTGAAAATAAAATCTTGCGCACCATTGTTCCGGCGGATTCAGCATGCTACAATGATGTTGTCGTTTGTTGAAAGACGCTACTGTTAAGTAAGGAGGTTAACAGAATGGTAGCGGGCCATCTGCAAGAGAAAAAAGGACTTTTTTATATTGTATTAAATTTTGTGGACTCGGATGGAAAGCGAAAACGTAAGTGGATAGCAACAGGACTGCCGGTGAAGGGCAACAAACGAAAGGCGGAGGCAATGCTGGTAGCAGAACGACAAAAATATCAGCCTGCTGAGTATCAGCGTACAGCCGATGCTAATATGCTTTTTGCCGACTATATGCTCTACTGGCTCAGGCAAATCAAATCATCCGTGGATATAACGACTTACGCTGGATACAAAACAAATGTTGAAAAGCGTATCGTCCCGTTTTTTCGTGGGCGTAAGGTCACGCTGGGCGGTCTGCGTGCCGGTGACATTCAAGACTTCTATACCTACTGTGCAACGGAACTGGAGATCAGCAACAACACGATCATCAAGTACCATGCAAACATCAGCAAAGCCCTCAACGATGCCGTTCGGTTGGAGAAAATCCCAATGACTCCCCTAAAACGTGGAATGCGCCCTAAGCAGGTCGAACACATCGGAAAATTCTATACCCTGACGGAAGCGGAGCGATTACTTCGCTGTGTGCAGGGGGATGGAGTTGAGTTTCCTGTACTAATGGCGGCTTTCTATGGGTTGCGGCGAGAAGAGATTATGGGACTGCGTTGGCAGTCGATAGACTTTGACGCCAATACAATCACCATTGCACATACGGTCGTCCAGGTCAATATTGATGGTAAGAGCACCGTTGTTGCAAGAGACCGTGCGAAAAACAAAAAAAGTTACCGCACCTTACCGCTCGTTCCAGAGTATAGGAACTTGTTGCTCAAAATGAAAAAACATCAGGAAGAATACCGCGAACTCTGCGGCAACTGCTATCATGAAAGCGATTATATTTATGTGAATGATATCGGTGAGCAGATCAAACCTAATTATGTGACACAGCATTTCAAGCTGATCCTACGGAAGAACAATCTGCGGGAGATCACCTTTCATGAGTTGAGACATACCTGCGCCAGCCTTCTCCTTAAGAGCGGAGTGTCCATGAAAGATATTCAGGCGTGGCTGGGCCACAGTAATTACAATACGACCGCAAATATCTACGCTCATCTGGAATCAAACTCGAAGGAGCTTACGGGAAACGCGATGCAGGGTAATCTGACCATCAGCGGGAACCTCGCTGCCATGCAAGAGTGAGCAGAGATGCGATACGCGGGAGAACTCAGGAGAGAACTTGGTCAAAAATGACGAAAGACTGGGTATCTCCAAAACGGAGAACCCCAGTCTTTTCAAGTGGTGCCGGTGGTGGGACTCGAACCCACACGGAGTTGCCCCCGGCGGATTTTGAATCCGCTACGTCTACCAATTCCATCACACCGGCATTATTCAGTTGTTGCGAGTCTCATTTTTCTGAATCCGCCGTAGGGCAGAACTTTAGGGCAGAACTCACGAAAAGCCCATTCTTAGGATACACCGAAAAGTCAATAATTGCAAGGGCTAGGCCGGTTGGATGAGCTGGTAAGCGTACAGTCTTTTGAGTCCGCTACGTCTACCAATTCCATCACACCGGCAGGTGCAACAATTATTATATGCGATGCAGGGGGCATTTGCAAGCAAAACTTTTCGAAAAAAGGCTCCGACGCACTGCGCCGGAGCCTTTCACAATGTAAGATCACACGTAGCGCTGATTGATGACGTCGAACACGCCGCGCGTCGTGAGGCGCAGCGTTGGAATGACGGTCAGCGCCATGAACGAAAGCGTCATAAACGGGTCGACCCCGCGCGAGACACCGAGCTTGAAGGCCTGCTCCTTGGCGTTTTCGAGCGCCTCGTTGACCTCGATAAGCGGCGCTTCGCTCATGATGCCTGCAATCTGGAGCTGGAGCTCGCCGAGCACCTTGCCGTCGTCCATCACGACGATGCCGCCGCCAAGCTCGACCACGCGGTTGACCGCCGCAGCCATGTCCTCCTCGTTCGCGCCGACGACGATGATGTTGTGGCTGTCGTGCGAGATGGATGTCGCCACCGCGCCGGACTTGAGGCCGTAGCCCTTGATGTAGCCGATGCCGATGTGGTGCGTGTTCTTGTGGCGCTCGATGACGGCAATTTTCAAGATATCGTCCTCAACGCTGATCTTTTCGGCGTAGCCCGCATCGGTCGTGACGATCTCGCCGGGCACCATGCCGAGCACCGCGCGCGGGCGGGACTCGATAAAGTCCGTGGCCTCAAGGTGCGCAACGTGGAACGTCTCGTGCGAGCGCTTGACGAGGTGCGGATCGATCTCGGGCGCTTCAAACGGCGTGACGGTCTTGCCGTCGAACATCAGCTTGCCCTTCTTGTAGACCTCAAGGATGTTGAAGTCGTCGAAATTGTCGATCACGACAAAGTCCGCAAGAAAGCCCGGTGCGATTGCGCCGCGGTTGTTGAGCAGGAAGTAGCGCGCGGCGTGGTGGCTCGCGCATTTGACGGCGATGATCGGGTCGACGCCCGCCTTGATAGCGCGGCGCACGATGTAGTCGATGTGGCCCTTTTCGAGAAGATCGTTCGGGTGCTTGTCGTCCGTGCAGAACATGCAGTAGGTGTAATACTGCGGTGTGAGCAGCGGGAGCAGCGCGTCGAGGTTGCGCGCGGCCGTGCCCTCGCGGATCATGATGTACTGTCCGCGCTCGAGCTTGGCGATGGCATCCTCCACGGTGCTGCACTCGTGGTCGGAATAGACGCCGGCGGCGATGTAGGCATTCAGGTCGTTGCCCGAAAGGCCGGGGGCGTGGCCGTCGATTTTTTTGTGGTGCGCCTGCGCGGCGACGATCTTTTCGAGCACCTGCTCGTCGGCGTTCGCGACGCCGACATAGTTCATCATTTCGGCCAGACCCTCGACGCGGTTGTGCTCGTAGAACGAGTCGATCGCGCGGTAATCGAGCACCGCGCCGGATTCGTCGAGCGGCGTTGCGGGCACGCAGGAGGGGAGCATGAAGCGCACGTCAACGGGCAGATCTTCCGTCGCCTGCAGCATATACTCGATGCCGTCGGTGCCCATGACATTGGCGATCTCGTGCGGGTCGGTGATGACGGTCGTGGTGCCGTGCGGAATGACGGCGTTGGCAAATTCCTTGGGGGAAACGAGCGCGCTCTCTAAGTGGATGTGCGCGTCGACAAAGCCGGGCAGCACGAGCTTGCCGCCCATGTCGATCTCGACCGCGCCCTCGTAATGCTCGCCCATGCCTGCGATCAGCCCTTCGGCCACGGCGATGTCGCCATGACTGAGCTCATTGCAGAAGACGTTCACATACGTCGCGTTCTTGAGCACGAGGTCGGCCTTCTGCCGTCCCGAGGCCACCTCGACGACGTGGAGCTTCTTGTTCAGCTTGCGGTTGATCTTTCCTGCGTAGCTTTCCCGGTATGCCATGCGTTTTCCTCCTTATTTTGTTGTGTTTGACCAGTTTATCAGATGAATCATCCATCTTCCTCGTTTATTTTTTATAGGATACTACGTTCTTTCGCACTTGTCCAGCAGAAAAAGCTAAAATACTTTTAGTAAAACTGACGAAAAGTGAGAAGGATGCAGAGGTTCACTGTATCATAAACTGTATGATGGACCGGACAAATACAGGCCGTTGCCGAAAGATTGCTTTTCACAAAATGCTGTTTACAAGCATCTGATAATACAGTATAATTAAACAAACGGTATAGAGATAAATGAATATTTTCAACTAAAAGACGAATAAAACGCGCTGGCATTCACTGCGCCGGGCTTGCTTGAAGTGGCCCGCACACAAAATGGAGGCTGCGGCAATTTTAGGACCGGACAAGGAGGGGGGAAGATATGAAAACCGAGCATTCCTATTCCGCAAAGGGCGTTTTGGCTGCGCTGGGGAGATCCGCTTTGTATCTGCTCTTTTTTGTGGCGGTGCAGGTTTTGCTGCCCTTTGTCTATGGAATCGGTATCGCTGCCGATGCGGCAATCAATAGGGGAGCGGACCTTGCACAGGGGGCGCAGGCGGTGGCGGAGCGGCTTCTGGACAGCCTGTCGGCGCTCACGCTGCTATCGTGCCTGATCATCGCCGCAGTACTGCTGCTGTGGTTCCTGCTGCGGAAAAAGCCGCTATCCGAGGCGGCGGGCCTTCGTCACTGCTCGGGCTGGACGGTGGGCTTCTGCGCCTTCGGCGCGGTCGGCCTCTATGTGCTGGTCAGTCTGGTGCTTGCCCTGCTGCCGGAAAGCTGGATGGAGGAATATGGAAAAGCCATGCGCCTGAGCACAGAGACGGGGCTGATCCCGGCGCTTGCCGTGGTGGCCGGCGCGCCGGTTGCGGAGGAGCTCGTGTTCCGCGGCGTCATCCAGTCGCGGCTGGAACGGGCCATGCCGGTGTGGATCGCAATTGTACTGCAAGCGGTACTCTTTGGATTCATCCACGGAACGCCGGTGCAGATCGGCTACGCGTTTCTCATGGGCCTGCTTTTCGGCTATATTCGCTATCGCACGGAGAGCATCCTGCCCACGATCGCCGCGCATGCCGCGTTCAACGCAATGAACGACCCGCTGGGGCTTTTGGGCGGTTTTGCGGAGAAGTGGCAGTTCCTTGCCGTCATGGCCGCCGTATGCGCGGCGGGCTGCGTGCTCTGCCGCCGCGGTTTGAGCGGACTAAGAACAGCGCCGGAGGCCGAAGCAAGGTCCACATCGCCGACGGTCTGCGAGGAGATCACCGAATAACAGAGAAAGCGCCTTTCAAAGAAAGCTCTTTGAAAGGCGCTTTGCGCTTCTGTGATTGAATCTTTTTACTTCACGCTGCCGTCGGCGTTGAAGACGGGCAGCTTTTCAAGGAACAGGATGTCCTTGCGGTCGGCTGCGCCGCCCTCGGCGAGAACGGCCATGCGGCCCGTAACGGTGCCGCCCGCCTTTTCGACGAGTGCTTCCATCGCCTTGAGCGAGCCGCCCGTGGAGATGACATCGTCGACGAGCAAAATCTTCTTGCCGCGGATGAGGTCCGCGTCGTCAGAGCCGAGGAAAAGCTTCTGCTGGGCGACGGTGGTGATGGACTTGTCCTCCACGGAAATGGGGTCGGGCATGTAGACCTTGGGGCCCTTGCGCGCGATAAAATACTTTTTCGCGCCGCTCTGGCGCGCCATTTCGTGGATGAGGGGGATGGACTTGGCCTCAGCGGTGAAGAGGTAATCGTAGTCGATGCCCTCGGCGAGCTTCAAGAGCTCTTCTGCGCAGCGCACGGTCAGCTCCGCGTCGCCGAACATGATGAAAGCACCGATATAAAGATCGTCCGTTACCTTGCAGATGGGAAAGTCGCGGTCAAGACCCGCGACATGCATCGGATAAGTCGCCATAAAAGGAAGCTCCCTTCGCGTTTTACATCTTTTTCTGCCGTTTCGCGCGGCAAACAGGATTTAGTATATCTTTTTTGCGCGGATTGTCAAGCAGTCAGACCTCGGTGTCGCCCTCGGGCAGGATGATCGCGCAGGCAATATAGGCGAGCACGCCGGTACCGGCGGCCAGAGCGAGGACCGCCCAGAGCACGCGCACGATCGACGGGTCAATGTTGAAGTAGTCTGCGATGCCTGCGCAGACGCCGCAGATCATCTTGTTGTTGCGGGACTTGTAAAGACGCTTTCTTTCGTCCATGATCGTTCTCCTTATCCGGCTGCGAGAGCAGCCACGGTGGGTTTGTAAACAACTATTATAGTATACCACGTTTTTGCACGTTGTAAAGTGCGGTTTTTCCGCGTTTTGGGCAGGAAAAGGGGAGTGCGCAGAGGAAAATGCGCGATATTTTGCGCTTTTGCCGCTTTTTTGCCGGCAAGGGGCAAATTCCCCCTTGCAAGTTCCTTTTTTCTGTGATATAAGTACCACTTAGACAAATGCTGTGAAAGGGAAAATAGCGTGTTTGTTCCGCGTAGAGAGGACCGGTCGGCGGCTGGGAGCCGGTCTGCGGGATGTCGCTTGGTTCGCCCCCGAGCAGCCGCGAGGAAATGCGCGGCCGGTCAGCCCCCGTTACGGGCAGCGAGCGCGCGCCTTTGGGCGCGAATCAGGGTGGTACCGCGGAAGAAAGTCTTTCGTCCCGAGAGTGTCGGGAGGAAAGGCTATTTTTTTGCCCCTGCCGCCGATTTTTGAAATTCTGCAAATTTTTACCTGAAAAGGAGAAATGATATGAAACAACAACTGGAAGCGATCCGCAAGGCGGCGCTCGATGCGATCTCCGACGCCGGCAAGGCGGAGGACCTCGAAGCACTGCGCGTCCGCTACCTTGGCAAAAAGGGGGAGCTGACCGCCGTTTTGAAGCAGATGGGCAAGCTCAGCGCCGAAGAGCGCCCCGTGATCGGGCAGCTCGCCAACGACGTGCGCGCCAAGCTTGAAGCGGACATCGAGGAAAAGATGAAAGAGCTCGCCGACAAGGCCATGGAGCTCAAGCTCAAGTCCGAGGCCGTGGACGTGACCATCCCCGGCAAGCAGGAAAAGATCGGCGTGAAGCACCCGATGTATCAGGTGCTCGACGAGATCAAGGACATCTTCGTCGGCATGGGCTTTGAAATTCTCGAAGACCGCGAGGTCGAACTTGCCGAGTACAACTTCACGAAGCTCAACGTCGAGGAGGGCCATCCCGCCCGCGAGTGGAGCGACACGTTCTACTTCACCGAGGACAGCTCGATCCTTCTGCGCACGCAGACCTCTCCGATGCAGATCCACGCGATGGAGACGCGCGAGCTGCCCATCCGCATCCTCGCCCCCGGCCGCGTGTACCGCAAGGACGAGGTCGACGCCACGCACTCGCCCATGTTCCACCAGATCGAGGGCATGGCCATCGACAAGGGCATTACGATGGCGGATCTCAAGGGCACGCTCAACGAGGTCGTGCGCCAGCTCTACGGCGAGCACACGGTCACGCGCTTCCGCCCCCATCACTTCCCGTTCACCGAGCCGAGCTGCGAAATGGACATTCAGTGCCACAAGTGCCACGGCGCAGGCTGCCCCACCTGCAAGGGCGAGGGCTGGATCGAGGTGCTCGGCGCCGGCATGATCCACCCGAAGGTCCTCGAGGGCTGCGGCATCGACTCCACGGTCTATTCCGGCTGGGCGTTCGGCATGGGCCTTGAGCGTCTGGCGCTCGGCCACTTCAAGATCAGCGATCTGCGTTTGATCTTCGAGAACGATGTCCGCTTCCTCGAACAGTTCTAATATTCCTCGCGAAAGCGGCGAGCCGCTTTCTGCGATCTCTTTCGCAGGGTGCTGCACCGCACACGCTTTGCTCGCACGCTTGCACCCTGAGCGGTGTTTTTTCTGGCGCGCATGTCGTCACAAAAAACGAAATTTGATTGTTACTTCTTAGGAGGATACAAATATGATCCTATCCCGTAATTGGCTCAACGAATTCGTTGACCTCAAGGATATCACCGATAAGGAATTCAACGACGAGATGACGCTCTCCGGCTCGAAGGTCGAGACCATCGAGCGTCCCGACGAGAACCTCAAGAACGTGGTCGTCGGCAAAATTCTCGAGATGAAGCGCCATGAAAACTCCGACCACATGTGGGTCTGCCAGATCGACGTCGGTCAGGCTGAGCCCGTGCAGATCGTCACCGGCGCGTGGAACATCCATGTGGGAGACTATGTCCCCGCAGCGCTGCACGGCGCGCATCTGCCCGGCGGCGTCAAGATCGAAAAGGGCGAGCTGCGCGGCGTCGCGTCCGACGGTATGCTCTGCTCGCTCAAGGAGCTTGGCATGACGGCGGAGCATGACTTCCCCTATGCCGTCATCACGCCCGCGGCGCTTCTGAACGACTACCATCCCATCGACCCCGCGAAGCCCTCCATCCCCGCGGACATCAAGCCCGGCGACAAGGTCTACGGCCCCGTGGTTGCCGCCCGGGTGCTTGAATGCGCCCCGCTGATCGACGGCACGTTCCACACCTGCCTTGACCTCGGCAATGCGACCGCCGTGCCCGATACACGCTGCTCCAACCTTCACGAAGGCGACCTTGTCGCCTACAACACCAAGAGCGATACCATCTGCACGCTCGAGGACCTGCACGCAGAGCAGAAGGAATTCCCTCACTGCATCGCCGACGGCATCTTCATCCTGCGCGAGGAGGACGCCGAGCCGGGCCTCAACATGGCGCACATCCTCGGCTTTGACGATTCCATCGTCGAGTTTGAGATCACGCCGAACCGCCCCGACTGCCTTTCCGTCATCGGCCTTGCCCGCGAGGCGAGCGCGACGTTCAAGCGCCCCCTTAAGCTGCACACGCCCGAGCCGCACGGCTGCGGCGGCAGCATCGCGGAGATCGTCGACATTGACATCGAGGACGGCGACCTCTGCCCGCGCTACACCGCGCGCATGGTGAAAAACGTCAAGATCGCTCCGTCTCCGCGCTGGATGCGCGAGAGATTGCGCGCGAGCGGCGTGCGCCCCATCAACAACATCGTCGATATCACAAACTATGTGATGCTCGAATACGGCCAGCCGATGCACGCCTTTGACTTCAGCTGCGTCGAAGGCGGCCACATCATCGTGCGCACCGCGCGCGAGGGCGAGACCATCCAGACGCTCGACGGCAACGAGCGCAAGCTGACGCCGAACATGCTCTGCATCTGCGACGAGCACAAGCCCGTCTGCGTCGCGGGCGTCATGGGCGGCGCGAACAGCGAGATCGTCGGCGACACGGCGATGGTGCTCTTTGAGTCCGCTAACTTCAACGGCGTTTCCGTGCGCCGCACGGCCAGCGCCCTCGGCATGCGCACCGACGCCTCCTCCCGCTATGAAAAGGGCCTCGACATGATGAACACCATCAAGGCCGTCGAGCGCGCCTGCGAGCTCGTGGAGCTGCTCGGCTGCGGCGAGGTCGTCGACGGCGTGATGGACGTGGTCGCCAAGGAAAAGGCCCCCACGGTCGTCAAGCTCGAACCCGACAAGATCAACGCCCTGCTCGGCACGGAACTCAGCGAAGACCTGATGCGCGAAATTCTTGTCTCCCTCGGCTTTATCCTGAATGGCGACGACATCTACGTGCCGTCCTGGCGCGGCGACGTCGAGCATTACAGCGACATTGCCGAAGAGGTCGCGCGCTTCTACGGCTACAATAAGATTCCCTGCACGCTCATGCGCGGCGAGACCACGCGCGGCGGCTTTAGCGAGCAGCAGCGCTTCGACCGCGCCATCGGCGGCGCTGTGCGCGCGCTGGGCTACGATGAGATCATCACCTATTCCTTCATCAGCCCGACCTATTACGATAAGATCCGCATGCCGAAGGATTCCTCGCTGCGCAACTCCCTGAAGATTTTGAACCCGCTGGGCGAGGATACCTCCATCATGCGCACGACGATCCTGCCGAGCATGCTCGAGATCATTGCCCGCAACCACAGCTACCGCAACAAGTCCGCCCGCCTCTATGAGCTCGGCAAAATTTACCTGCCGCGCGAGGATGGCCTTGCTGACGAGCCGAAGTACCTCTCCCTCGGCGCTTACGGCGACGGCGTGGACTTCTTCTCCTTCAAGGGCAGCATCGAGACGCTGCTGCACGAGCTGCGCATCACGGATGTCAAGTACGTCGCCTGCACCGACAATGATTCTTATCACCCCGGCCGCTGCGCGAAAGTGTATGCGGGCGAGACATACCTCGGCGTGTTCGGCCAGATCCATCCGCTCGTCGCGGCGAACTACGGCATGGACACCGAGGTCTACACCGCAGAGCTGAGCTTCGATGCGATGTATGAAAAGCGCGGCGACATCCCTGTCTACCAGCCGCTTCCGAAGTTCCCCGCCGTCACGCGCGACATCGCCGTCGTGTGCGACGAGGCCGTCACGGTCGGCGCGCTCGAAGAGAGCATCCGCCGCGGCGCGAAGGGCCTTCTCAAGGATGTGTCGCTGTTCGATATTTACCGCGGCTCCGGCGTGGCCATCGGCAAGAAGAGCGTGGCGTTCAACCTCGTTCTGCGCGCGGATGACCGCAGCCTGACCGGCGAAGAGGCAGATGAGGACGTCCAGTCCATCCTCGCAGCGCTCAAGGCCGACCACAACGCGGTGCTCCGCTGAGAATTCCTTAAGGAAACATTACGATTTGGTTACAGTTGACAGCGCTCTCTTTACTTTTTGAAATTGCGTTGCTATACTGTCTGCATGGAAAGGAGGGGCTCTCCCAATGGAAGAATTTACCCGAAAGTTTAATGTTGCGCAGGAAAAGGACGCTGAGATCCGTCATATTCTGACCACCGTTTATGCCGCGCTGGAGGATAAGGGCTATAATCCCATCAACCAGATCGTGGGCTACATCCTGTCGGAGGACCCCACCTATATCACGAACCATAACAACGCCCGCACGCTGATCCGCAAGCTGGATCGCGACGAGCTGCTGCAAACGCTTGTGCGCAGCTACCTCGGCAAGTAAGCGAAAAGCGTCAGAATAACGACCCTCGGAGACCGTGAACGCGGCCTCCGAGGGTTTGTTGCATTTTTTTGCCCCACTTTTATTGACAAGGGGGGCAAAAAATGCTATACTGCAAAAAGTTACAAAACGGTTACAAAGTTACAAATTGGTTACAAGGACAGGAGTGAGTCAGATGGCAGAAGCTACGGAAGGTCTCGTTTACCGCGGACACCCGCTGCGCCGTGTGGATAATCTCATCTACTACGGCTCGATGGCGGATAAATATATCGTGATGATGCAGGTGTTGGATACCACGCCGATCAAGGATATCACGCTTGCCAAGCGCGTTTCCATTCAGCTGCAGATGACGGACGCAAGTCTCCGTTCGCGCGACCGTGTGGTCCGCTCGACGGAAAAAGGAAGCCTTGGCGAGGCGATGGAATTTGCCTCCATCTGGCTTGAGCGCGCGCTGAGCGGCAAGATGTAAATAGCCGCCGCGCAGCCCCCTGATTTTATTCACGAAAGGATGACTCAGCTATGAGAAACCATTCACGATGCTTATCATTCCTGCTTTCGGGCATTCTCTCCGTCAGCCTGCTCGCGCCGCTCTCTTCGGCGCAGGCCGCTTACGACGGTTCGATCCGCAACCTCGTTGACCGCGTGACGGTGCTGACGGAATCCGTTCAGACCGAGAGCGCGAACGAAGAAGAGCTCGCCAAGCTCGATGAGATGCAGGCAGAGCTTGAAGACAAGGCCGACGCCAAGGAAGACGTGAGCGAGACCGAGACCGTCTCCATGGTCGTTACGGGCGGCACGATCAACGTGCGCACGGGTCCCGGCACGAATTACGACAAGATCACGCAGGTGGTCAGCGGTAAGCAGGTCACCGTCGTCGGTGAATCGAACGGCTGGTATCAGGTCACGTTCGACTCCACGACCGGCTGGCTGCTCGGTGAATATCTGCGCGATCCTGCCGACCTCGACGGCACAGTGGGCGCAAAGGTCGTCTCCATGGCGATGCCCTTCCTCGGCACGCGCTACCGCTCCGGCGGCGCGTCCCCCAACGGCTTTGACTGCTCGGGCTTCACGATGTATCTCTACGCGCAGCTCGGCTACTCCCTGCCGCACTCGGCGACCGCCCAGTATAAGAACTGCGGCTACGCCGTCGCCAAATCCGACTTGCAGCCCGGTGATCTGGTGTTCTTCTCGGATTCCTCACACGCCATCGGCCACGTCGGCATCTACATCGGCAACGGTCAGATCATCCACGCGCGCTACAGCGTCGGCAAGATCACGATCGACAGCCTGTCCGCGAGCTACTATGCTTCCCGCTACGTCGGCGCGAAGCGCATCGCGTAAAAGTACATAAAGAAAGCGGAACAGCTTAGGCTGTTCCGCTTTTTTACTTCATCAAAAAGCAGCGAAGCTGCTTCTTGATGAGAGAGCTTCAGGAAATGGTGCTCACCGCGCCATTTCCTGCAAAGTGTCGCTGCGGACGCGCGTGTCGTCCTCCGCGACGGATCAAAATACTTGCCGCCTGCGGGCGGCAAATGAAGTCGATTGACCGTTCGCCTTGCCTTGCGCAGATAGTGCGAGCTGTTACTCAACAGTTGTTTCGGTGTCGCTTTCCTCGGCCTTCTTCACCTCCGCGGCGCGGATGGCTTCTGCTTCGGCCTTGGCTTCGGCGAGGACTTTTTTCTCGCTCTTTGTTTTGAGCTGCTTTTCGTCGAACTGCGCCCAGAGATCAGGGCGGCGGAGCATCGTGCGCTTGTAGCTCTCTTTTTTGCGCCATTTGGCCACGTTTTCGTGGTGGCCGGAGAGCAGCACGTCCGGCACGCGGCGGCCGTGCCATTCATCGGGGCGGGAATACTGCGGATACTCCAAAAGCCCAGCCCAGTGGGACTCCTCGGTGAAGCATTCCTCCTCGGGCAGCACGCCCGGGATCATGCGGCAGATGGCGTCCGTCACGGCCATGGCGGGAATTTCGCCGCCCGTGACGACGAAGTCGCCCATCGAGAGCTCTTCGTCCACGCACTCGTCGATAAAGCGCTGGTCGATGCCCTCGTAGTGGCCGCAGACTAAAATGAGGTGGTCATACTTATCCTTCAGCTCGCGCGCCACGCTCTGTGTGAACGTGCGCCCGCAGGGGGAGAGGTAGATCGTATGCCCGCGGCTGCCGGCCTCCTCGCACACATGCGCCCAGCAGCGGTACAGGGGGTCTGCCTGCATCACCGCGCCGCGCCCGCCGCCGTAGGGGTAGTCGTCGACCTGCATTTGCTTGTTCGTCGTGTAGTCGCGGATCTGGTGCGTCTTGATCGTGATGTAGCCGCGCTCCTGCGCGCGGCCAAGGATGCTGACGTTCATCATCGCGTCGACCGAAGCGGGGAAGAGCGTTAAAATATCAATCCTCATCGGTCTCTAACCCCTCGATCATGTGCACGCTGATCTCGCGCGATTCCTCGTCAATGTCCGTGATGAAGATATCCTTCACCGCGGGGATGAGATAGGTCTTCTCCTCGCCTTTGACCTTGTAGAGCTTGTGGGCGGGGTAGGAGAGCACGTCCACCACCGTGCCGATATACGTGTGGGGGAAGTAGTTATAGACGTTCATGCCGATGATCTCGGCGTCGAAGTGCTCACCTGGCTTGAGCTGGACATCGTTGCGGCGGATGGAGAGCACCTTGCGCTTGAGCGCGGCGGCAGCATCCATGTCGTCGACCTCGGGCAGCTTCATGAGCACCATGTCGCCCTGCACGCGCTTGCTCGTCGGGCGGAAGGGCGCACCGTCCATGTAGAACGTTTTGAACCCGCACAGAAGCTCTGGGCTCACGTCCCAGGGCTGTACCTTGACCTCGCCGCGCACGCCGTGCGTGTTCACGATCTGGCCGACTTCGATATATTCCGGGCGCGCGCTCGGCTGCGGCGCGCTCTTTTTGGAAAAGAGACCCATTGTCATGCTCCTTTGTTTTGTTCTATCCATCCAGTATAGCGGAATCGGCGGGGGATGGCAAGAATAAAAAACGTTCCCGAGAGCTTCTCGGGAACGTTTTTGCAGTTCAGTCTACGATGTCGACAGACACCTTTACGCCGGTGCGCTGAGCATAGGAACGGACGACCGTGCGGATCTCCTTGGCAATGCGGCCCTGACGGCCGATGACCTTGCCCATATCGTCAGGTGCGACGCGCAGCTCCAACGTAAGCTCGTCCGCGCCCTGCTTCTCCGTGACGGTGACGTCATCGGGATGCTCAACAAGGCTGCGGGCGATGTAGAGCAGCAAGTCTTTCATTTCTTGCACCCCGGGTCTTACAGCGCGTTGACTTTCTTCAGCAGCGCACGGACCGTGTCGGTGGGCTGAGCGCCGGTCTTGATCCACTCCTGAGCGCGCTCAGCGTCGATCTTGATCTCGGCGGGGGAGACGCAGGGATTGTAGGTGCCGATCTCTTCGATGAAGCGGCCGTCGCGGGGATAACGGGAATCAGCGACGACAACACGATAGAAAGGAGCCTTCTTGGCACCCATTCTGCGCAGACGAATTTTAACCATGGTTACTACCTCCAAAAATAATGTAAATGATTTTGTATTATGATGAAATGCTTGTGCACTTATCAACGGAAATTACTTGAAGCGTTTCTTGCGCCCGAAACCGCGCATCCGGCCGCCGCCGAAGCCGCCCATGCCCTTTGGCATCTTGCCGCCGCGCGTGACCTGCTTGATCATGCTCTGCATCATCTCAAACTGCTTGAGCAGGCGGTTGACGTCCACAACCTCGAGTCCGCAGCCGGCGGCGATGCGCTTTTTGCGGCTGGCGCCGAGCACCGCGGGATTCTCACGCTCGTAGGGTGTCATCGAGAGGATGATCGCCTCGGTGTGTGCCATCATCTTGGGGTCAAGCTCGGCGTTTGCCATCTGCTTGCCGAGCTGGCCGGGCATCATGCCCGCGAGCTGTTCAAAGCTGCCCATGCTCTTGAGCTGGACGAGCTGGTCGTAATAGTCGGAGAGAGTGAAGCGGTTCTTTTTGAGCTTTTCTTCGAGCTTTTTCGCCTTTTCCTCGTCGATGCTCTGCTCGGCGCGCTCGATGAACGACAGCACGTCGCCCATGCCGAGGATGCGCTGCGCCATGCGGTCGGGGTGGAAGGGCTCGATCATGTCGAGCTTTTCGCCCGTGCCCATGAACTTGATGGGTTTGCCGGTCGCCGCGCGGATCGAGAGGGCTGCGCCGCCGCGGGCGTCGCCGTCGAGCTTCGTGAGCACGACGCCGTCGATGCCGAGTGCCTCATCAAAGGCGGTGGCGGCGTTCACGGCGTCCTGACCGGTCATCGCGTCGACGACGAGCAGGATCTCGGTCGGCTTGACGGCGGCCTTGATGCGCTTGAGCTCGTCCATCAGCGCTTCGTCGATGTGCAGGCGGCCTGCGGTATCGAGGAAGACCATGTCGTTGCCGTGGTCACCGGCGTATTTGACGGCCTCCTGCGCGATCTGAACGGGGTCGATCTGACCCATTTCGAAAACGGGAATATTCAATTGCTTGCCGACGACCTGTAACTGCGTGATGGCCGCGGGACGGTACACGTCGCACGCGGTGAGCAGCGGACGGTGGCCCTGCTTGCGGAAGTAGCCCGCGAGCTTGGCGACGTTCGTCGTCTTACCGGCGCCCTGTAAGCCGACCATCATGACGACCGTCGGCGGCTTGGAGGCGAAGGTCAGCTTCGCATTGGCGCCGCCCATGAGCGCGGTGAGCTCTTCGCTGACGATCTTGATGACCTGCTGGGCAGGGGTCAGGCTGTCGAGCACCTCGGCGCCGACGGCGCGCTCAGAGACGGTTTTGACAAAGTCCTTGACGACCTTGTAGCTCACGTCTGCTTCGAGGAGCGCCAGGCGCACCTCACGCATTGCGAGCTTGATGTCCTCTTCGCTCAGGCGGCCCTTGCCGCGCAGGTGTTTGAATGTGGCGTTGAGCTTTTCGCTCAGTCCTTCAAATGCCATGGATGTATTACTCCTTGAGTGCCGCCGCCTCGGCCTCGATCACGCCGGCAAGCTCTTCGAGCTGGCGGTCCTCATACCGGCGGAAGTTGAGCTGCTTGATCTGCTCGGCCGCGTCCGTGATCTTTTCCACGTGGGGCTGAAGCTGCATGAAGCGCTTGATGAGCCCCGTCTTGTCTTCGATCTCGGTCATGTAGTTCTCCGCGCGCACGATAACGTCGCGCACGCCCTGGCGGGAGATGCCGTAGTTCTCGGCAATTTCGGAGAGCGACAGGTCCTCGTTATAGTAGAGATCGTAGAATTCCTTCTGGCGGTCGGTGAGAAGCTCCCCATAAAAGTCGAAGAGCATCGTCATACGAAAGGTCTGGTTTTTCACGGGAAGTTCCTCCTTGTGCAGATTCTTATGTAAAGTTTTATACCTTTACAACATGAATCAGTTTACATGATTTTATCAAAATTGTCAAGGAAAAATCGCAAGAAAAACGTCATGCGAGCAGAAAATTCTTCCGTTTTTGCGCCGGAAAGTGCGGTGTAAGCAGAAAAGAGTGGAATTGTTCACAGTTTCGTGGTATCCTAAGGGCAAATTCTGAAAAATGACCACAGGAGGAATCCGTGATGGAACCGGTCAGACTTGAGATCGCACCCGAGGTGAACCTCGACTATGTGCGCTCGGATAAATTCAAAACGGGGACGCTGAGCGTGCAGCTCATCACGCCGATCAACGAAAGAACGGCGAGCTTTGGCGCGCTGCTGCCGAGCGTGCTGCGCCGCGGCACGATGTCGCACCCCGATATGCGCTCACTTTCCACCGCGCTCGACCTGCTCTATGGCTCGTCCATCGGCTGCACGGTACGCAAAAAGGGCGAGAACCAGTGCATCGGCTTTGCCGCGAGCTTCATCGACGAGGAATTTGTCCCGGGAGGAGAAAAGCTGCTCGAGCCGATGTGCGACCTTTTGGGCGAGCTGCTGCTCGACCCCGTGACGCGCAACGGCCGCTTCCTGAACGACTATGTCGAAAGCGAGAAGCAGAACCTCATCGACGCCATCCGCGGCATCATCAACGACAAGCGCGACTACGCAGACCTGCGCTTACTTCAGGAGATGTGCCGCGGCGAGCGCTACGGGGTGGACAAGTTCGGCTCCATCGCGCGCGTTGAGAAGATCACGAACCAGACGCTCTTCCGCTACTATCAGGAGTTACTCTCCACCGCACACTTGGAACTCTTCTACTGCGGCAGCGCCGAGCGCGAGCGCGTGGAGAAGGCCATCTCCCGCGCGTTTGCGCCGCTTCAGCGCGGGCGTGTCGTGCCGCCGGTCATCGCGGAGAAGAAAAACGCGCCGGAGACGCCGCGCGAGATCACCGAGCGCATGGACGTGACGCAGGGAAGGCTCTCGATGGGCTGGCGCGCGTCGACGAACGACGCGCCTGCGATGATGCTGGCAAATTTGATTTTCGGCGGGTACAGCAATTCCAAGCTCTTTTTGAACGTGCGTGAAAAGCTGTCCCTCTGCTATTATGCTTCTTCCGCCTATCACCGCTCCAAGGGCATCGTGACGGTCTCGTCCGGCATTGAGTGCAGGGATGTGGAGACCGCCAAGCGTGAAATTCTTGCCCAGCTTGCAAGCGTGCAGCGCGGCGAATTTGAGGAATGGGAGGTCGAGGGCGCGAGAGCGTGCCTGATCGCGTCGCTCGAATCGCGCGGCGACAGCGCGGGCCGCATGGAGGAAAATGCCCTCGGTCAGGCGGCCACGGGCATCCGCGAGACGGCGGATGAGCTCATCGCGGCGCTGCGCGCCGTGACGAACGAGCGCATCGCCGAGGCCGCGCAGAGCATGACGCTTGACACGGTGTATTTCCTGACAGGGGAGGACAGCAAGGATGAATGAGAAAAGCTACCCCCGCATCGGGGAAACGGTCCTGGAAAAGACGCTGCCGAACGGCTTGAAGATATTCATCGTCCCCAAGCCCCAGCACCGCAAAAAATACGCCTTTTTCGCCACGCGCTACGGTGGGATGGACATGCAGTTCATCCGAAACGGCGAAAAGTGCGACACGCCCGCGGGCATCGCGCACTATTTAGAGCACAAGATGTTCGACACGAAGGACGGCAACGCCCTTCAGGTACTCTCGCAAAACGGCGCAGAGCCGAACGCCTTTACCTCCAACGCGATGACGGGCTATTACTTTGACTGTACCGAGCATTTTGAAGAAAACCTGCGCATCCTGCTCTCGTTTGTCTCCGTTCCGTACTTTACGGACGAAAGCGTGGAAAAGGAACGCGGCATCATCGGTCAGGAGATCCGCATGGTCGAGGATTCGCCCGACTGGCAGGTCTACGAAAGGCTCCTTGCCTGCCTGTACCGCTCGTCGCCCGCGCGCGTGCCCATCGCCGGCACGGTCGAGAGCATCGCGGGCATCACGGCGGAAACGCTGTACGACTGCCACCACGCGTTCTACTGTCCGTCCAATATGGCGCTGTGCGTTGTTGGCAACGTCGATCCCCACACGGTGATCGCGCTGGCCGAGGAGGTCTTGCCCCGCGAGCGCGGCGAGGAGATCGCACGCTGCTATGGCGAAGAAGAGGACGACGTTGCCGCGCAGAAGGAGACCGTCACGCAGATGGAGGTCGCGCTGCCGCAGTTTTTAGTCGGCTTTAAGTGCGAGACGAACGAGGGTGACCTTTTGCGCCAGTCGCTCATCGGCGAGATGGCGAGCGACGTGCTGCTCGGCGATTCGTCGCCGCTCTACCAGCGCCTTTACGACGAGGGACTCATCAATTCGAGCTTTGGCGGCGGCTTTGACCAGCTGCCGGGCGTCGCGGTTCTGTGCGCCGGCGGCGAGAGCGGGCAGCCGCAGGAAGTGAGCGACGCGATCTTGGGAGAGGCGCAGCGCCTCGCGCGCGAGGGCATCGACCCTGACTTTTTCGAGCAGATCCGCCGCGCGAGCTTCGGCGCGACGCTGCGCGCGCTCAACTCGTTTGAAAATATCGCCATCTCCATGGCGGACGGCTACTTCCGCGGCTTCGATGCGCTCCGGTTCCCCGAGGCGTACGCGAGCATCGAAAAAGCGGATGTCGAGCGCTTCCTGCGCGAAAACCTGACGGACAGCCGCCGCGCCATCTCCATCATCGAACCCAAGAAAGAAGGATAACGATCCCATGAGCTTTTCCGACGCGCCCATCAGCTTTCCCGGCCTTTTCGGCGACTGGCAGTTCACCGTGCCGTCCAAGGCATTGAACATCGGCAACGGCATCTACTGGTACGGCATCATCATTGCCGCGGGCATGCTGCTGGGACTCTATTTCTGCATGAAGCAGGCGCACAAATACGGCCTGACCGAGGACAATGTCATCGACACGGTACTCTGGGTCATCCCGCTTTCCATCATCGGTGCGAGGATTTACTATGTGCTTTTCTACCTCGACCTGTTTCGCGGGAGCGACGGCTCGATCAACTGGTCGTCGACCTACCGCATCTGGGACGGCGGCCTTGCCATCTACGGCGGCGTCATTGCGGGCTTTTTGACGGCGTATCTTTTCAGCCGCCGCCGCAAGATCTCCTTCTGGGCGCTGGCGGACTGCTGCGTGCAGGGACTTTTCATTGGGCAGGCTATTGGCCGCTGGGGCAACTTTATGAACCGGGAAGCCTTCGGCGCGGCAACGGAGCTCCCCTGGCGCATGCGGCTCTGGACGTCGGCCACGACGTATATGGATGTACACCCTACGTTTCTTTATGAGAGCCTGTGGAATGTGATCGGTCTGCTGCTGCTTTATTTTGTCGTGTCCCGCGCCCGCCGCTTCGACGGGGAGAACACCTGCTTTTACTTCATCTGGTATGGTCTCGGCCGTTTCTGGATCGAGGGGCTGCGCACCGACAGTCTGTATCTTTTCCACTGGACGCTGTTTGGTCAGCGCATCCGCGTGTCGCAGGCGTTGTCGCTCGTGATGGTGCTCGTGTGCGCAGGGATCCTCGTCTATCAGTTCAAGGTCAAAAAGGCCGACGGGTCGAATCTGTTTGTCAAGCGTGTGCAGCAGACAACGGAGGCGGAAGAAGCCGCCGCTGAGCCTACCGCGCCGGACGAGAAGCAGTAAGCTCTATGCACTATCACATCGACAAAACCGCCGCGCAGAGCGCGTATTTACAGCTCTATCACCAGCTGCGGCGCGACATCGTCAGCGGTGTTTACCCGCTGGGGACGAAGATGCCCAGCAAGCGCCTGATCGCAACAGAGACAGGCGTGAGTGTCATCACGGTCGAGCACGCGCTGGCGATCCTATGCGACGAGGGGTATTTGGAATCCCGCGAGCGCAGCGGCTTTTTCGTGAGCTTCGCCGCGGCGGACTGCTTCCCGGTCTCCGAGACGGAGACCGAGCGCCGCACGACCGTTTCTCACGGGACGGAGGATGAATTTCCGTTCCCGTCGCTCGCCAAGACGATGCGGCGTGTACTCAGCGAGTACGGCGAGAGTATTCTCGTCAAGTCGCCGAACAACGGCTGCGCCGAGCTGCGCGGCACCATTGCGGCGTATCTCTCCCGCTCGCGCGGCATCAGCGTCCAGCCGGGACAGATCGTGATCGGCTCGGGCGCGGAGTACCTCTACGGACTCATCGTGCAGCTTTTGGGGCGCGAGCGCGTGTTTGCGCTCGAAGACCCGTCTTACGACAAGATCCGCAGGGTGTATCAGGCGCACGGTGTCACGTGCGAGATGCTGCGCCTCGGCAGCGACGGCATCCGCTCCGACGAGCTCACCCGCGCGAGCGCGACGGTGCTGCATGTCACGCCGTTCCACAGCTTCCCGAGCCAGGTGACCGCCAGCGCGGGCAAACGCCGCGAATATCTCCGCTGGGCGGAGGAGCGCGGCGGCTACATCGTCGAGGACGACTTCGATTCGGAATTCAGCGTGTCGAGCAAGAGCGAGGATACGCTCTTCGCCCTCGAACCCGAGCGCTCGGTCATCTACATGAATACGTTCTCCAAGACCATCGCGCCGTCGATGCGCGTGGGCTACATGGTGCTGCCGCCCGCGCTCTCCGAGCAGTTTCGGCGCGAGGTGGGATTCTATTCCTGCACCGTGCCGGTCTTTGAGCAGTATGTGCTTGCCGAGCTCATCGGCAGCGGCGACTTCGAGCGCCACATCAACCGCATCCGCCGCAGACGGCGGAAAGAATGAAAAAGCGGCGGCAAAGCCGCCGCTTTCAAAAAGTTTGAAAAATCGCTTGACGCGAAAAAATCTTTGTGCTATACTTCCATTTGCATTTGAACGAATGCGCTGGTGTAGCTCAGTCGGTAGAGCAGCTGATTCGTAATCAGCAGGTCATGTGTTCGAGTCACACCACCAGCTCCAAAATGCATCGAAAACTTCGGTTTTCGGTGCTTTTTTGTTGCAAAAACGCTGAAAATGGTGTGGGTCAAAATGTGGGTCAACTGCCTGACCCACACCCTGACCCACACGCGGAAATGTGCGGATAGGTTCAAAGAGTACCGGAGAGGAAACTTTTGCTTTCTCTCCGGTATTTTTGCGTCTTTTTTCTGCTCACATCACTTGCGCCATGAAGCTGCCCATTTTCTCCGCGGCCTTTTGCTGCATCTGTCGTGTGGCGTGGGTGTAGGTTCGCAGGGTGAATCCCGCGTCGTAGTGACCCAGCATGCTGCTGACGGTTTTCACATCCACACCGTTTTGGAGTGCCAAGGTCGCGAATGTGTGTCTCAGGTCGTGGAACCTGATATGCTCCAGTCCCGCGTCCTTGAGGATCCGCTTGTGGAGTGTTACCACCGAGTCGGGGTGGTACATTTCTCCTGTTCTGCCGGATGGGAACATCCACGGATTGTCGGGGTGTTTGGCGTGTTCCTGCTTCAGCAGCTCCACGGCATCCTGCGGGATGGACACCTCGCGGATGGAGTTGCCGGTTTTGGGGCGGCTTAGAATGAGCTGGTGCTCTGTGTCCCAGCTGGCCTGCTTACTGACGGAGATGGTGCAGTTAGCTTCGTCGAGGTCGCTCCATTGGAGCGCGACAAGCTCGCCCTTTCTCAGTCCGCTGACCAGTTCCAGATAGAACATCGGCAGGGCATTACGCCGCTCGGCGGCGTTCAGATACGAGCTGATGTGGTCTGGGTGAAGGATTTTCATCTCTTGTTTTTCAATTTTGGGGATGATGCAATTCTCCGTGGGATTGCTGAGAATGAGTTTTTCTTTCACCGCCCGGTCAAGGGCATTGTGCAGCATCATATGGATGCCGCGCACAGTGGAATTGCTCAGTCCGGGTTTTTCCTTTTTCTGTACCTTTCGCAACCTGCCATTGCTTTGCAGATCGTTGTAGAGCTTTTGCAGGTCACGGGTGGTGAGCTTATTCAGCGGGATATTCCCGATAGCAGGGATGATATGCTGTTCGATGTTTCGGTGGTAGTAGTTCATGGTAGACGGACGGATGTGTAGCTTGGAATAGAGCTCGAACCATGTTCTCAGCCAAGCGGCAACCGTGTATTCATCGGCGCGGCCGATGTCCAATGACTGGCTCTCCTCAATGGCTTTCTTTAGCTTCGCCTTGCATTCCGCCTGCGTTTTACCAAGTACATTTTTGATGATGCGCTTTCCGGTTTCGGGGTGGTAGCCCGCTGTGTAGCGACCCT
>OOAC01000187.1_pt1 | contig 61989 bp, 72 predicted proteins | sample 1671041 | NCBI WGS metagenome assembly OOAC01 (sample SAMN06348116, study PRJEB24527) | human gut metagenome | biome: human gut; feature: ankylosing spondylitis patient; material: feces | host: Homo sapiens | place: China | collected 2015-10 | reverse complement strand
TCAAAAGGAAACCCTTATCGTGGTCTTCTATTTAATTTCTGATGCGTCCGACCTGCTTTTCGGTGAACTGCTTTTAGCAAGCCTGATATAGTGCAGTTAGGGCGCTGAGTTGGCGCTTATCTCAAAGGAAGGATAACGATGAATACTAAAAAGATTTTTTCTTCTGCAGCCTTAGCTGCTTCCCTTACTCTCGCCGCCGGTGCTGCATTTGCATGGGGTTGCGGAGCCGGCTCCATGATGGGTTACGGTCCCGGCTGTCAAGTCGATCCGCAGGGTGCCTATCCCGGCTGCCAGTATGGTCCCAACGGGATGATGCGGCAGGGATATCCCTGCTGGTCTTACGGCCCGCAAGGCGCTCAGGGAGCAAGAGACTTCCGCCCTGGCTTTGAACAAAGAAAAGTTTACCTGCGCGGGGCCCTCAATCTTACCGATGCTCAAAAACCAGCTTTTGAAGCTTATTTCGGCGCCGTTGATGCCTATCATCAGATGAAACGTCCCCAAGGCGTTCAAGGTCAGACACGACAGGATATTTTAAATCAGCGTTTGGCTTTCCAGAAAACTCGTGTTGAAGCCCTGCAGAAAGCCATCGACGCTCGTCAGGAGCTCATGAAAGTTTTAACGCCCGAACAGGTTAAAGTGTTCGACGCCGTTGAATCCCGCACACACGCCAGAGGCCCAAGAGGCGGTTTTGGTCCCGGACACCGTGGTTACCATCACGGCGGCTACGGCATGATGTATCAGCAGGGTGTTCCTGCTCCCCAAGGCCAGCAGCAGGGCGGCAGACTCTAATCTCAGCAATTAGTCAGATCTGATACAAAAAAATCCCGAACTCCAAAGAGTTCGGGATTTTTGTATGTGCTTCAAATGAAACCTTGAAATTGAAGGGATTCTTTCTTCAGGGTTTCTAAAACGGCAGCAAAACCATTCTCACCCGAGCAAACCGTTTATCTAATTTACGGGATCAAAGATAAGCGTTAATCCGGTTCACAAAAGCAGTGATTAGCTGTTTTGTTCATCAACGATCTGTTTGAATAAAGTACCCGGAACGAATTTTGGGACACTGCGGGGCTTCAGCTCAAGCTTCTCTCCCGTATGGGGATTACAGATCACACGAGCTTTCCTCTTTACCTGGCGAAAGGTTCCGAAACCGACTAAGACGACCGGCTCTCCGTTTTTGACAGATGTCATAATAGAGCGAATCATTGTATTCAGCGTGCGGGTAGCCATGTCCTTAGTTATTTCATTTTCTTCCGCAATAATTTCGATCAATTGCTGTTTATTCATATTGTTCTTCCGAAGATGTGGTTATCGGGTGAGGATCAGAGTATTCAATTGAGGATGCGATTCCTCAAGAAACAATGAGGCTCATGGAGATATTAGCAAGATTGAGGAAATAATACTACTGAATTTTAGGTATATGGCATGAATTTCATTTTTTAGTCATAAGTTTCTTTATTGTGATTCTTAATTTTCACTTAATGAAATTTTTCATTAGTACTTATGCCTATATTTGATGAAACCTCTCTTTGAGCGCATGGCAATAACAAAAAACAAATTTTCACCGCACGAAGTTTCCTCTCTGAAAATTAATGAGCCTCTTGGGAATTTCGCTCATTTAACGTGTTGTTCTAAAAACAACCTATTGTTAGTTGCAATGGGGGATTAGATTTCTGGAATTTCGGTCTAAAGAAAAGCCCAAACGAGGTGTTTGGGCTTCTCACTACTTCTTTTTCTAAAGTTCTTGCAGGGAGGTTTTAGAAAAGTTCGGACGAATTAGATAGCGCCGGTACCGAATTTTTCAGCGTGAATCTTTTCTGCCGGAACACCGTTTTTAACGAGTTCAGCAGCAGCAAGCTTCATGAAGGGAACAGGACCGCAAACACAGAAATTCGTGTCTTTGTCTGCCAGGTGCTTGAAGAATTCTTCAGAAGGACGACCGTGGGCAGAAGTTTCAAAAACTTCAAAGGTCACGGTACCTTCCTTAACGAGTAGATCGATCTCATCGGAGAAAGGAACGGCTTCTTTGGACTTGCAGACGTGAACGAAAGAAATCTTGCGAGTCGGGTCTTTCTTCACTGCTTCTTTCAGCATGGCGAACAACGGAGTGATGCCGATGCCGGCGGAAAGGAGGCAGAGGCTGCCGTCGCCTTCGGGAAGATTAAATTCACCGACCGGGAAAGAAACCTCAACGAGATCGCCTTCCTGGATGTCGTTGTGAAGGGTATTGGAAACCATGCCGGCAGGAGATTTTTCTGCGGCTTCAACTTTCTTAACAGCGATTGTGAAGGATGCTGCGTCAGCTTTAACGACTGTGTACTGACGAGGCTGAATCAGTTCCTGGCCTTTTACGAAGACACGAACGGAGATGTACTGACCGGCCTTAACGTCAGGCATCTTGCCGTGGTCAACCGGAACCAGCTTGAAGGAAGTGATATCGTTTGTCTGTTTGGACTTCTCAGCAACCTTGAAGAAACGCCAGCCTGTCCAGCCGCCTTCAACAACAGCGTTTTTGTCATAAATGTTTTTCTCTGCACCGATAAGGATGTCAGCGAGCCGTGTGTAAGCAGCAGTCCAAGCATCAATTAATTCTGGTGTGGCGGCTTCGCCGAGTACATCTTTAATAGAGGCGATGAGGTGCTTACCGACGATTGGATAATGTTCGGCGCGAATGCCGACGGAAACGTGCTTGTTGGCAATGTGAGCAACAGCGCCTAAAAGCGGCTTAAGATTTTCGATGTTTTCTGCATAAGCCAGAACAGAGCCGGCCAAAGCCTGTTGCTGGAAACCGGCGCGCTGATGACCCATATTGAAGACCTGCATCAGTTCCGGATTGTGAGAAAGCATTCTTTTGTAGAAATGAGAGATGAGGGCTACACCGTGTTCGCGAAGGACAGGAACAGTAGTCTTAACGAGTTCGATTTGTTCTTTTGTAAGCATTGAATTCACCTATGTGTAACCAAAAATTCTGTGGTGATTCTAGTTGTAAAGCCTCATTCCTTTTAAAAGGAAATGTTCTCATCTGTAAAAAGAGTTCTAGAACACGACTGAACTTGTTATCAAAATGCAAAGTTAGAAATTCTCGCTAAATCTCTATTTCATGCTCCATTTAGCTCTATTTATGTGCAGGGGGAAAATCGGGATGACTGGAACGCAAAGTTCCTTAGAGATATTGGTGCGAGTGGACGGCACACTAATTTTGTTTTAACTCAACAAATTGCAAAAATTAAAACTCTTTTTTAGCTCCATTTTTTGCTTTTTCTGCTGAAAAATATTTTCTTTCGGCAACTTCCCCCTGTTTCCCAATATTGAATGAAGAGATCGGACGATGGTATCCCATCACGCGGGTCCAAACTTCGCAGCGGGTACGTTCAGAATCATTCAATTGGATGTCCATCTTTATCTCCTTAGTTGGATTGCGCACCGTTCAATGAGCTTTCTATCGCTGACTGCGCGCTCTGCACATCGGCTAAGAGCTGCTGAAGAGAGCTCCAGTGCTGATTTAAATCTACTACAGTTTCCAAGTTCGGACTGTAGTTTTCGCTGTATCTGGGCGTCTCGCTCGCGCACCCGGAGAGCAGTGTCATTAAGAGTAGTAATAGTAGTTTGTAATTTTGAAAGTTCACGATCCTTTTCCTGTAAACGTGATATTTGGCTTTGAAGCATTAACTCACGTTCCTGGGTCCACTGCAGCTCCATTTTTTGCTGGCCAAAATGGTATCCGGCAACATAAGCTGCAGCTAGGCCGGCAATGATCAGCAATGTCCTAACCATTCCATCTGCGCTCCGGCCCTAAATCCACATGAACAAAAGAGGAGTAGAAACCTACTCCTCCTTTACAGCGCCTGTTGGCAATAATTTTTAAACGGCCAAGTGCTCGCTTCCATTTTTCCGGATCTCGATATCGCTTCGGTCTAATGTCTGCAGCCTGTCCTCTAACATGGTAGGAGTTCGGTACTCCTCCAACTTTCTTATTGTGCTCTGGTGACCTGTAGCCGGAATTGATATAAATCGGTTCCCCGAAATCTGCCCGAATTTCCTCCAATAAAGAATAAAGCGCTGGATCAACGACCTCGGGCCACGGGCTCTGTGCGCCGTCCTTGGAGACGAACTCTTCAGGCTTGAAATGCTCACTCACTTTTATCTCCTATTGGTAACTTAACTTTGATTTTGTTTTCCTGCTCTTTGCGAACAATGTCGAGCATTTCCCGGATGTATTTTGGGATGATGCTGCCGTGGCCAGCCCTCTCGATGTTTTCCAAAATTGAGATCAGCTCATTGATCGCCAGGGCGCCCACGGCCCATACGCCGATAAACGGCATGGCTAAAATTTGATCCACACCGTGGAAGCCGATAGCGACAAAAATGATCAACAATTTTTTTGCGATGCCCGCATGTCCGATGGCGGAAGCATAGGTTTTTGTTCTTTTGGCGGCGTAAAAACCTGTCAGCCAGTCAGCGGCAACGAAATAACAAAGCCATTGAAGCAAATAAAGATGGTCGCCCATAAGCGCGCCTAACAGACCGCCGGCGCAGCTGAATATCGCTATGATCGTGTCCTTAATCGTTTCGGGCTGGAGAGTCGAGAGTAGCTCTGAAATTTTCTCCCACATAAGACGTCACTCCTATGAGTGCAGAACTTTATATTCAGGCTCCTCCGGCCAAACTACAGTTTCCGGAAATCCGGTTTGTTCCGGAATATCTCGAAGTGCTTGTCTGTATGTTTTTACCGCCGCCAAGTCGGCATCCGAAATCGGATAATCTCCGGATACCAAGAAATCGGTTTTAGTTAATAAGTAATCTCGCTGACTGCGAACTTCTGCTGCTTTGCGCTCTTTCAACTCTTCCGGCGTCGGCTCCGGAATTATCTCCACAGTAGTGGCAACTTTATTTCCTTCAGCGTCATTCACAGCAACTTCTCTGTAATGCTCCGGATCGTCCTGTACGAACGAGGTTAGGAGTGTTCTCAGGACATTGTTTCTCATGGTGCGGGATTGATGCGGAATCTGAACACCCACAAAGTCTTCAGCAGATGACGGATAAGGGACGGCATCCCATTCTGAATTGGGGTTGTTTTCCTCTCGGATCTTGTAAAAAACTTTTGGGGTTAGAGCGGGCTTAACAGTCGTGACGCGCGCCGGCATTAGCCATTGCCCGGGAGCTCTCGGATTAACCTGAGCAATGTGGGTGTCGGAAAACCACCCATCCTCGTCGTATGAATAAACAGTTTTCACTGAATTTTCAACATTGGTTACAGTCATGCTTACCTCGAAAAAAATCAGGGCGCTTAAGCCCAAAGAAACGCGCTATCAAATAACTGACTCCGCAGGACTAGCGCTTAGGGTCCAACGGTCAGGAGTTAAATCTTGGGTTTTACGTGTTCCCCAGAGCGGACGAATACACGACATAACCTTGGGGCATTGGCCGGAAATCTCGTTAATGCAAGCTCGTGCCATAGCTCGACAAAAGAAAAAAGAGTTGGAGCTGGAACCAAGCGGCTCCTACACCGTCAAAGATGCCTTCAAATTTTGGTGTTCCAAGAAAAAAGGCAGGATTATCAGTTACAAAGACGAAAAACTTCGTCTTGAAAAGTACATAGTCAGCAGAATTGGCAGTAGACAACTCGACTCGATCACGCCTCCCGTGATTATCAAATTGATGGAGCCAATTGAATCGGCAGGTAAGGCTTCAACAGTAAAGCGCTTGTTAATGCGCACCCGTGAAATCTTCGATATGGCAGTAAATGCAGGGTATCTTCATTCAAATCCCTTATCAAAGATCACGAAAGTTTTTGCCGTACCTGAAGTACGACACATGCCAGCACCAGATTGGAAGGAGCTGCCAATCGTGATTTCCCAGATAGAGTCCTTGGCTCCTCAAAAGTACAGAATCCTGTTTTATTTTTCTTTGGCTACTTTGCTGCGCCCTGGTGAGGTTGTCTCAGTGCGGATCGATTGGATTTCCGAAGAAGCAATCACAATACCGGCGGAATGTATGAAAATGAAAAGGACGCACCGCATTCCATTAACTCCCTTCCTTATATCGTTAATCAACGCAGCCAAATCCATCCGGAAAAACAAGAGAAGTCCTTTTCTTTTCCCGGCAACAAATAAAAACCGCCCAATATCCAGCCAAGCCTTAGCTAAATGGCTGCATAGCCAAGAAGTATTCAAGGATCGGTTAGTTGCACACGGGCTCAGATCTATAGGTCGTAGTTGGTTCGCCGACAACGAGGTCCCGTTTGAAGTGGCCGAGGCGTGTTTAGCACATCTAGTCGGCTCTCAGGTCGTGCGCGCATACCAACGAACCGATTTTTTCGCGCCGCGTCAAAAAATTATGCTTAGCTGGCACGCCTATATCGAGACGTGTGCTCGATGTGCTCAAGTTTTGTTGAAAAAGCCCGAAGAATCGGGCCCTTCAACTTAAAAATCTTGCTTTTTTAGGTTGTGCCAGGCACAGCAGAAAAGTCGAGCTCCGCCGATAATCAGCGGGGCCTGCGGAAATCTCAGGAAAATTCCCGAATATTACGGGTTTCTCAAACATTGCCGGCTACTTCGATCCATTGACCGCAGCTGGTGGCGCCCTGAGCGCGAGCACTCGGTGGACATTCACAATTATGCGGGAACCGGGGACGGCGTCGGGGATTGTTAACTTTAATGCTGCGGGCTCCAATCCGATTTATGGAGCGTCGACGACAAACCAGCCGGCAGCAATCAGAGGCTACTGGTTAATACGCTTTAACTAGAGACAAAACTCTCACGGCTTCGGGCTGATTTGTGTCTGAAGCGCCGTACACAGAATTGATAGCGGTTGAATTCAATCTGTAGTCAACAAAATTCCCAGAAACCTCTCCGCTAGAGAAATTAATTTGTTGCTGATAATTGATGCTTATCCCTTCGGCCCAAACCTTAGAGCCCATCAGAAAAGTACCGGCGAGAAAGGAGATATTCGGGAATTCTCAGAAACCGCGATTTGCTAGAATGAAAAAACCAAACTCGGTAGAGCATGACGAGAATGGAATTGGGGAGTTGCTGGTTACCTCTCCGATCTGTGCAGAAACCAAGCAAAACGGCTCTCGGATTGCACTCCGGAGCCGCCTTAAAGGATGAGATCATGCTTAGGTTTAAATCTCATGCCTCTAGTATAGCAAAGCGTGGCAAACGATGGTTGCTTAAATTGGTCATCGCGTTGATTCTGCTGATAATATGCTAGGCACTTAGGTAAAGAGCCCCAAGGCGAAAGCTGCGGGGCTCAAGTGTTTCTAACCGAATATTACGGGGAATTTGAAGGGCTTAAGAAGACTCGACTTAATCAGGGAATCCGATACACGCAGTAATGCACTTAGGTGGGAGTACAACGAAACCGACCCAAACCTTCACGATTTAGCCGAAACCAAACAAGCGGGAACGATTCAAATAAATTTTGACCCTACACTCGATGCTTCGAGACAGAATCCGATTTATGGGTGTTCTAATTCGGTTCAGGTTGATTCGATTTACGGTCTTTACTTAATACGAGCGTATCAAAGCTAAAAGGCGTAATGAATCAGGATGTACCGTTGAGGAATTACCAAAAATCGAGCTTGATCGGCTAGCGGAAAAATTCGGCCTACTCCACGAATACATTTGGCTTTGAGACGGATTAGAGTTGTTAATACCTTCTACAAACTGAATGCCGTCTCCTTCAAATGCGCCTGTGGATGGGTCGGCATTCTGAAACTTTATACCTGATACCGTACCTAGAATATTCGGTTAGGCCGAATATCTTGAGCAGTGGCCGAGGGTTTGACGATCAATTCGACATATCACAGTACGGCTTTCACGACCTTACTGGAGCAATGTTTATCTCTAGGACAGGGCCTAGAAAATTTGACCGTGATATGTATGAAAGTCATACATCCGGATCACTCGCTTGGACTTTCGATGCCTCGCGAAACTCTTCTCTCTTCGGAGCTTCGACAACCAACCAACCCGCCGCTTTACAGCTTTATTGCCTTATTCGCTATTGATACCGAATGAGGCAATGCATCCTAAGTGAGGCAGGCTGAACCGTTGTTACAGTGTCGGAATATACAGTAGAAACGAGATTCGCTAAAAACTTTACCGTCTCCCATGCGTAAGGGCGGCTCTCTCCGGCTTTCCTTACGATTTCGACGCCATAGTCGCATCCGTAACTTTGGAAAGCACCGTTAGGCTGAGGCTGGCCTTGTTCTCGCAGGTGCGAGATGTTTCCTGGAATATTCGGTAAGCCCGCGGCAATGTACTGCCCGACCTCCGAAACGCTTGTGGTTCCTTCAAGGAACCGATGGTGAGTATCCGGCAAAGTGAAATGTGCTGAATCGACTGCCCCGCATTTAGTTCCGAGCACCTCAAAAAGCTCGGGATACTCTGTGCGGCTTAGGCTGGCGCCATTGCAAAGCAGGTAACCATCCGGGATTGTGGTGCCCAAATAGAAGATGACAGAGCCGATGGGCACAATAGTTTTGCCCAGATTTTTTAGCGCGCCTAATAATTGATCTGTCTTTGTTTGATCAAGCGTGAGCCCATTGCCAACAATTACAGATGCAAGTGACTGTGTGATCCAGTGAAACCAAGGAGCGCCCGGGAGAGTGGGCGGGATCCCTTTTGATGGATCTCCGTTTGTAGGGTATCCGGAACTGACCAGAGCCGTCAGATCGGGAGGTGTCTCAATTGCATTTGCAGTCCATTTCGTTGCATAAGTAGTCGCGGTCATTATTACGCTCCTTGGTATTCAAAAATTGCAGTGACGTGCGCGGGAATCAATTCCCGCATCAAGCATTCAAAAAGTCGATCTCCCCAAACAGAGAGGGGTTGATCGACTGTCCACGTAGTGTTAAAAATTCGTTGTGCCGAAATTGCTTTTACCTTCACTCCCATTGAGTACGCTGTATTCCATTCAGTCCCGTAAAGGCCCTTGTCAACTGAGTCATTGACGGTGAAGGCCGAGTAGGTGACGATTTCGGCCTCATAGCCGAGTGTCTCAGCCATATCTTTGAAAAACTGGGTAGTTAAACTGCTGCCGGAAAGAATCTTTGCAATCAGCTCCCGACGTTTTTCTTCGAGTGTCGGATCAGACAAAGCTGTCAGACATGCAGAAGGAATGCTCCAATCGGTAAACCAGTGATCCAGAAGATCGAAAGATGTCCGGGAATCTGCCTCATCCAAAACTTTGTCGGCTTTGGCATCAATCCTAGCGAGCTCAATTGCTATGGAGTGAAGGACCGCATCGAGCATGCTCCCGGGAACTCGTTTCCAGATGGGGCCGCGCGGTAGCAGACGATCTAATGCCTGGTCGTAATCATCAACAGTGAACATTTACGCCTCACTGATAAGTAATAGTTCCGGGAATCAGTATTTCGCCGGTGGCTGCATTGACATCATCGGTAGGAGAAACAATCCGGAAGGATTTGATCTCTTCAACACTGGCTACTGCACGGTTGAGCGCAGTTAAAAGCACCTTTGTGGCCGGCTCAGCTTCAGCTCGAATAACGGACTGAGCAGCGCTTTCAACTTTTGCCCTGATCTCAGGTGAATCCGGAGTGATGTCCAAAGTCATGTTCAAAGACTTTGGATTTGGCGCCACAACCGTGAGGATTGTTGTGACTGGCATGAGGGCCTCGATATGATTTTTGACCCGCTCAACCATGACGGAAGAAGGGATTCCAGTGTTGGTGAGGCCGTCTGTCATAAATCTGACCGACACATGGCCGGGCCCTAATTCGAGCGGATAGCACCAAGCACGAGTTACTCCCGGGACCTCCAGCGCCCACGCAACATAGTCAGTCCTTGTTCCGGCCTTAGGAGGATTTCGCATCCGGAATAGCAAACGGGAACGCAGACTTTCATCATTTTCAGTATCCGATCCTCCGGATGTTGCAGAAGACGTCGCTTCAGTTTCGATACCAACAACAGGAGAAACAAGTGAAAGTACTGTTCCCGCCTGGATATTTCCTAAAGATCCTGCATTAACCGCAATAATCGGAGCCGTGTTGTTGGAGCTGGCTGCTGTGGTTTCAAACTGAATTTCATCGTCTGTCTGGAGCAGAGTTCCGGAAGGGACGGTGCCCGAGCCAGAGAAAGTTACGGTGCCTTCTGCTGCCGTGGCTTTCTTTCTGTAGATTCCGTACTCTGAAGCTCGGCGCTCCAGATAAGGTCCTTCAGCCGTTGTCGCGAAAATCTGCTTAGAGACATACTCGATGTATCCATACAAACTATAGGCAGCGCCTGCGAATACACGTGAGAAAACTGTGATCAAGGACCGCCTCAAGACTCTTTGTCCATACCGACTTTCCGCGTCGGTTTTAATGCGATCAATTAGCTGATTTAATGTTGGTCTTTGAAAGCTCATTGCACATCCCATAAATTTTGAAAACGGGCCTGAAGGGTTTTTGCGTCGCCAGGGCGAACGACATCGATGGTCATATCCAGGCGCCCGTTATCTCGGTAAGTTTTGACGTCAATTTCCTGAGCTAATGCGTCAGTGATCATCCATTGCAAAGATTCCTCTGCATACTCACGTGCTCTTGCAGATATCTCATCGGTGAGTTTTTCGCGCTGCAGCAGCCATAGCCGGGAGCCGATTCGGTCATTGGTTTCATCGGCGAATGTGTCTCCCCACCAACCCTGTCTCCGAGGAATTTCGACACCATCGTCATCGTTGCTGCGACGCCAAGAAAAAAGGCTGATGAGCAGTGCCTGGACTAACTCATCAGCCTGATATTCAGTGATATCGGCTTGTTTGCCGTTAATAAAACATTCCATCAAACCTCCTTATTTGTCAGGAGCAGGGCCATAGTCATGTGTATGGTTGTCGAGAGATACTCCGTTGGCTGTAACATCACCCGTTGTAGTCAGATCGCCGTCCACTGCTGCTCCACTGCCTCCGGAAATAGCCAACCCTCCGGAACCCTTGATTAAACCGTCGACGATTAACTGACCATGGATTTTTGTCTTCGGTGCTGTTATGTCCACATCGCCGGCACTTGAAAGCGAAGTTGAACCTCCGACAGTCGCAACGAGGTCTTTGGGAGTTTCTATAAGCAAGTTATCTCGCGTGAAATAAACTTTTTGGCCTTGATCGTCGTAAATAGCGACCTCTCCGGGCTTCATATTCGTGAGGCGATACCTTCTGTCAGCAACACAAAAAATGATCCCGTTTGACCTGTTGCCGTCAAAAAACATTGCAAAGGCCTCGGCGTTGCCGTCCGTTTTTGGCTCGGAAGTAAAACCGTACGGCTCAACATGCTCCAGTTCGCTGCGAACCTCTCCGGCAAGAAATTCGGCCTGCAATTCGCGCATTTTTTTAGCCGAATTTGAGAGCGTAACGACTCCCCGAGCCAGCATGTCCTGGATCTGCTTTACAAGATTCATATATGAAAAAAGCCCGCGATTTGCGAGCTTTGATGGTTATTGATAGAGAAGGGCCAAGAATTATCGTTTAGGCTCAGGCAACTCTAAAAATGAGCTGTAAGTTCCATTATTCTGTTTATACAAATGCTCAGAATGGCCATCTGCGAATTTAACGCTAAGCGAGTCATCAAAATTTTTTCTTATTGAAACTACCTGATCACGATCGTCATTAACAGCGTATGGTGAAGCTTTCTTTGGAATGTCCAAACAATTAGAAGAGTATGTCACAGTACCGGTGTTTGGATCTCTGCAACTCTGAAAGAAGCCGCCCTTTGCTAAGGACACACTAGAAACGGTCCCAATAAGCAACGCTATAAGAATTTTCTTCATAGGACCTCCCAAGACATATGCTTTATTTTACTGCTCCCCAAGGATCTGCCGCTGAACTCTTTTTTCCGGATGTTACAGTTGCACCTTTTCGGTTATAACCAGCCTCCGGGATTGATTCCAATGTAGTAACCGACCCTTGATTGTTCAGTGAAAAACTGACCTTTCTGATGAGCTGAACATCGCGGATATGAAGAATTTCATCCTCAACTTTAATTCTTGAGTTTGCTTTCCATAAACGGCTGTCGGATTGACGCCAGCCCTGAACGGTATGATTGCATGCCAAAAAATTGGCCTTTCGGAAAGTCAGTTCAAATTCAGCGCGATTTTTTGCAATGTTGCTTGAGCTTTGCCCCGTGTCTTTAATCACAAGCAGTCGGTAGCGATCAATATCGCTATCGGTGGCGATGCCTTTGTCTTGGCTAACTCTTTGCCCAAACTCTAGATCAGATCCTTTGTGTTGCCCCAAGATTGCATAGGTGCTAAACAACTTGGTTGCATCAAAACTCGCACTTCCGGAGAGAATATTTTTCCCTACAGTCAAAGAATCAGAGGAATTCCCGTTAGAACCAACTTCAGAGATCACCAAATCTCCAAATTCGTTGTCTGTAACAATGAGATTGTCCTTAGTCAGCAACCTGTTAATTGAATCGACAACTTTTTCTCCCGGATTAACAGTGAAATTCACAATTTTCGAGTTGAAATCTTTAATTTCGCAGATGACTCGTATTCCATAAGGCGCGCACAAGTCGGAAATTATTTGCACAGGTGTCTGATTGTGCCAACTTGTATTTACCGTTTTTGCAGGTTTAACCTCCAGTTTCTGCTTATTAGTCGTCTTGACGTCTTTCCATTGATCCTCTGAGGCGGAAGAGGTGCCGGATGCAATGGCAGCCCATGGAGAACAACAGTCCACTAAATCAACTGTCTTAGATTTCCCCTGAACCTGAACTGTGACGCTTCTCGCGTCGTAACTAATAGGAGTGGCGGTTATGTAACCTGTACAAATCGTATCTTCCCCAATTTTTAGAACAACTTTTTGCCCTGGCTGCAACCGCGAAAAATTATGATTCCCGGGAAAATTATCCGTTACCGATAAAACGAACGCCCGGCAAATCTGGTCAATGCTCATGTCAATGCGAGCAGACTTCCATCCTTCATACCGAACTCCATCGACCTCAATAGATACCTTATTGAGGTCTGCCGTGGGATCGTTCTTAGTATTCATTTACTTAAAATCCTTAGCTCACTAGGGCAGAACGCAGCATGTTTAACTTTGTTCCGAGTCACGATTTCCTGGAATCTCCGAGAATCGTCGTAATAGTCATAAGCTAAAACCAGAGCCGGTTCGATTTGCGGAGTTTCGATTTCCAGCAGACGGCTGAGACCTTCAGCTTTCGTTGTTAGGTTTGAAAACACAACCGCGCGTGCGTCGAGCAAAGTCATAAACATCGAATCACTAATAAAAGGATTCTCCAGTTCAGCGTCAATTGCTGTAAGCAGCTGATCCCGAACATCCAAAATCTCATCGACCGAGGTGGTGACGTACTCTGCCGACTGCTCAGTGTTTTCAAATTCATCGGACGGATCCGAGACATCCATATCCGTGCCGATGAGGGTACTGGCTCCGACAGCATTCGCCAGAAGCAGCTCACGCGTCAATGTCTCGATTGCGCTGGAATCTTCCAGCGTCTCAGCTTCGATGTCACTTGTTACCGCAGGCATTGCTGCAAGTTGTCGCGTGTGACGATTTAAAGAGTCTGATTGAGTTGTTCCGGCAATTTGATTCACAATTCCGGACCAACGGGCCTGAGTCGACGCGAATCTGGAAAGCCCCAGAACGGACGCGAATTTGTCGGCAAACGTCCGGGGATCGTCCAAAAGAAGCCCTGAAGCTTGCTCAGCAAATGTCGTGACCTCATCGACCACATCGAATATTTGCGCCAAATCAGAGCTGGAAATAACTCCGAGAGTTTCAAGCAGAGTGCCGTTAATCGCTGATTGAACTAAGGAATAAACCGCACTCTGCTTAAAGCGATCAACAAAATCTCCGACTGCACCAAGCCCAATCTTGTCCGCTAACTGCCGGGCCAAGGTTGGTCCGCTCGTTAGCATATTGGGGAAGGACAACTCTCCGGCTTCAACAAATGTGATGTCCAATGAGCAGTACCGCAACTCACTGCTGCTGTAACTAATACTGCTTGCATCAAACACTGTTACCGTCAGAGCGCCCTCGACCGGGTGAATAAAGGTTCCCGGGCCGGGCGACAGCAGGGCTTTTTCCAATCTTTGGGCCTTTGCATCGCAGTCATCACCTACTAAGAATGCCGAGACCTTATACATTGTTGCGCCCTGGCCAAGATCCTCCACATAAGGAATGTCACGCTGAGGGTACTCATGCAGGACTTTTCGACGCCGAATCGTTTTTGAAACAGTGGCAACGTGAAACGGAACCCCTTTGTATGAGCTGTTCCGCAAGTTTCTGGTGAAAATTGAGGTCATTGTTAATCTCCGCCGATACCTCTGCCGGAGTGGCCGACGTCTCCGGAAATCTTCAAGTTGTCACTCGAAGTAGCTTCAGAAACGGTAGCTTGAGCGCCTCCGGTGGCCGTGACTTCGATCTTCATCGTTCCCTGCATCGATTGAGGTGCTGCAGCAATCGGAGCAGTGGCATAGATTCCTGAGTTTGGGACACCGGCCACAGCTAAAGCGGGCTGGCCGGCCACAGGTGCTGCCGTCTTGTTATCTGTCCAACCCAGTTTTTCAGCAATGAAGTTCATCCCTTTCTTGAAGGAATCCGGCAACATGCTCATTAAATCAAGATTGGAGAAGAAGTTCGTGAACGAGCTGCCGATACTGGAAAGGATGTTTCCGGCGTTTTCAAGCATTTTCGGTCCGATCTTCTTCACAGAATCCGGCAGTAGGTTGAAGCTGGCTCCGAACGTCTTACAAAAGCCATCCGTTATCTGCTTCAGGTCCAAGTTGAACAAACCTTTGAAAATGGTGATTACGCCGTCGGCCAAATCAGTGAAATACTTTTTGATGTTTTCAATGACGGGGCCGAGAGTGGAGTAAATCGACTCCCAAAGGGATTTGAAATACGGGCCAACCGTATCCCAATTGGAAATAATCAGAGCAGCGCCGGCAGCAATACCCGCGATGACCATTCCGATCGGGGAGGCCAAGAAGGCGAGACCGACGGTTTTCAGGATCGACAGCAGTGACCAGAAGGACGAACCTAACGTCATTACAGACCCAATGAAATTTGCAATGCCGATCACCAGTTTCCCGGCAAACAGCCCCGCAATAACCTTTAGAACTGTCTCGAACCCGCCAATGGAATCAAAAAACCTGCCGATAGCGTCAAATGCTGCCGAACAGGTATCCGCCAGCCGCTGAAAGTCAATCTTTTGGAGCTTGTCGGCAAATGTAGCCACAGCCTGAGAGATTCTGTTTGAGAACGCCTCTTTGTTTTTGGCAATGAACTCAGTCAGATTATTAATAATCGGAGAAAGCACCGGAGCGAGTTTTGCGCTCAGTGTGTTGCCAAAAGCATCGAATACCATCCCCAACTCGGAGAATCTATCGCCTAGATCAGCCGCTGCCTTGACATCCGCCCCGGACATCGCGATCCCGAGCTTGTCTGCACGTTCCTCCATTGCCTTCAGGCCGTCGGCACCGCCTTCCAACATCGGAACAAGGCGCTGGCCTTCCTCCCCGAAGGCTGCAATCATCATTCGGGCACGAAGGCCCGCATCAGTATTGCGCTGAATTGCATTCGCAAATGCCGGCATTACGTCGGCTGCCGTCCTGAGTTTGCCGTTTGCGTCTTTTAACGAGATTCCCAGTTTCCGGAACAAGGATGCCAAATCCTCATTCTTCCCGGCAGAGGCTTTCGCGATATTTTCGTTCAGTTTTGCGAGTGACTTATCCAAAATGTCCGTGCTGGCTCCGGACAAGTTGGCCGCGTATCTGAGTTTTTGCAGCTTTTCAGCCGAAACTCCGACTCTCGTTGAAGCCTTGTCGATTGAGTCTCCCACCGACAAAAACTTACTCATCATTGTTGAGAGGGAGAATCCAACCGCGGCAGCCGCTGCAGTAATCGGCAGAGCCAATTTTTTGCCTGCAGCAGTCACCTGATCGGTGACGTTCGTCAACGAACGGCGAAACTGCCTAAATTGTCCGTTGAGCTTTTTAAAGTTGTCAGAATTGAGGGTGTTTCTGAGCCCCTTCCAGCGGGCAGACAACTTTTGAATAACGGGACTCAGCTGATCCCTGACAGCAAAAATGGCTGTCAGCCTTAAGTCTTTACCTGCCATTTTGTTCCTCTCTTTCTCGTAAACGTCGGTACTGCGCGTCCAGCAGGAACATTTCGTCTAAGGTCATGGAAAAAATTTGGCCGGGTGTCATTCGCCACACCCAGCCAATATCGAACATCCAATCTGTCAACTGTTCTATTGAACAGAGGAGGAGGCTTCCTGTTCGCGCGTCCCGAAAAAACCCACGATTTCCCCGGATGCGGTCATCAAATCCACGGGATCCATTTTTTCAACGACACTCATGGGGATAGAGGCGCACACAGATATGTACTTCATGCAGATGTTTGACTTCATTGACATGGAGCCTTCGTTGTCCAGAGAGAACGGGAATCCGACCTCTCGGATTTGTTTGCCGGAAGGGCGCTTGAAGTTCAGTTCGGTGATTTCCTCTTCACCGAACTTCACAGGCACGGTTAACTTCATTCTCAGCTCCATTTTCCGGTCATCCCGGCAAAATTAATCGTGGTGTCACTATCGTCACCGCCGACTTGAATTTCCTCGGTAACAAAGGCGCCTCCGAGCGTGAAGACCTTTCCATTAGCAAACTCGGCCACAACGGTCATGTCAGTCGCTTCTTGGAGCTTTTCAATTGGGAAATTTTTATCAACGACAAACTGTCCGGAAAGCGTCGGAGCGACCGGAACCTCCTTGTGGCCTTGAACACCGCCGTTTGCCATTACCGGTTCCCGCGTTACCTTCGATGCGGTCGCAGTCGCCGAACCTTTAAGTAAAAGGCGCTGGCCGTCAATGCTGACATAGCAAGTGCCTGCAATAAGCTGAGACATTATTCCTCCGAATACTGAAGTCTGAATTGATTAAGAAGAGCAAACACACGCAGCTGGTTCACGTAATCGGGCGGGAACAAGACGTTCATTCGATTGACGTTATCGGCGTCACGCTCAACCACCAGATACTTCTCAAAGAGGGCTGCGTTTTCGACAATCGCTTCTCTTTCGAGTTTTGCGTAGGCAACCGTCAGCTCCGCACGAATGATCGACGGTGTGACAACAGCCTGCCCCGGGCCGAAATTCGTACCATCGTTGGCCAACTTATGACGTCCGTATTTGGATGTGATGATTCCTTTGAGGTAACGGATCACATAAGCAGACGTGAACAGTGTTTCGCAGTCGAGATAGCTCAGATCCTGTTCGCCGTAGCTGTTGACTCGATAGTTCGTGACAGAACGCTCGATCTGAACAACGCCGGAAACGGATTTCAGCGTGGCCATGCCGTTCTGCAGCAACGTGTTTCTTTCGGTTAGCTCGAACATTTCGCCGACCGGAGCGCCGGTGATGCCGATCAGCTGACCTGTTTGGGTCGGTCTGGCGGGGTCCGCATCAATGAAAATTTTTGTCCGGGCAACGATGGCTGCCAAAACTTCCGGATCCCACGATCCGAAGGCGGGCTCCAGAGAGAATGTGGTGCAATGCTGATCGTTGCGAGTCTTGCCGAAAGTAAGCAGCGTATTGAAATCACCGCGCTTCACAGAGAAAACATGTCCGTAAAGCATGTCATAGGGACCCCAGCGGCCGGACGTGTCATTCATCACGTCCTTAAACGCATCGAGCGTAGTTGAGTCGCAATAGGGGACGCCGATATATTCGTATGGCTCGGACCCCATGGCTTGAATAGCGTCAGTGAGAGTAGGATCTGTGGCACCCCCGGTCATGCCGGTGATCTCGACTCCGAGGCCGACAATATCGGCCTCACCACCGATCAATCCTTTGACGTTTTTGCGAATAAGGATTGCGTTGCCTAATGTGCCGGCATTACGGGCTGTGATCGTTACCACTCCGGCGGCAGCTGTGGCCGTGACCGGAAGAGCGCCGTTGGCGTTAATCGCAGTGACAATTGCAGTTGCAACTGTGGTAGCTACATCTTTTGCTGTCACGCCGACCTTAACAAGATCAGCACCGATGTAAAGGAACACCGTGCCGGACTCGCTGGCCGTGCCGGTGACGGTAACGGTCGCAGTGGCCTTTGTGCCTGTGGTTGCATCTTCGACAGGGATGCAGTACAAAGTTCCGAGCATATCGGTTGCACGGTAGGCGGAGACCATTCTGGCCAGCTGGGAGCCGCGGCCGAAGAGTTTGACGGCCATGTCGGCACTGCCGACGGCCACCGGTTTATTTGCAGTCGCAGTGCCGGTGTCCAACATCTGGCCAAACAAAAGGGCAACATTGCTGTTGCCCGGTGTATATGCAGCCGAATTGTCGATTTCGGCGTAAAAGAGCGGAGTCATCAGACCGTTCCCGGCCGGAATCGTATTAAAAGATACTGCCATTTATTACTCCTGTTTCAAAAGAATTTTTCCGTTGAGCGTTACTTCGTTGCTGTTGAGATCGAGATCCGCCACTTTGAACGGCGGATAAGAGGCGTAATCAACCGATTGATATGTATCCTCCCAACCCAAGTCGTATTTCGTCTTGAAATCGAATCGGTACACCATGCGCGCAGCATCCAGACGAATGACCTCTGCCCCGTCAAATGAGAGCTTTTCCAAAATGCCGGGAGCAGGCGTCCAGAACAACAGCGCCTTAAAGAGTTGTTCTCGGATAGTGTCGACCTGAAGGAGTGCAGCCTGACCACGATGTTCATCATCCTGGTAGGCAATCCCGATCACGACGATGACGGCTAACGAAACATCAACAGACTGCTTGTATTCGCAGTTCAGATTTGCTTCTCGACCCTGTTCATTTTCCAAACAGACATACGCTGCCGGGTAGTCTGGGGCCTCTTCCTCCAATAGAGACAAAGCAGCCCATTCAGCAGCGCCGGCAACTCGATTTTCAAAAATCGGGCAACGGTCCCGCACTGCCTGAACGTAATCAGCTAAATGAAGAATCATTCTTTAAATCCCTCACTGAACGCATCACGCATGTGAGAATCAAATTTGGGCGCGTATTTGTTTGCAGCCGTCTCAATAAAGTTTTGGCGAGCCTCAGCAACCTTTTGGCCGTTGCGTTTTTTGGAGCGCTGGTCAATGGAGTCAGAGCCCGGGCCGCGGTGGCCAAATATGACAAATGCGGGATAAAAGTCCCGCATTTTCGATGTCTTTGCCGGTCTGATCCAGACTGAATGCCCGCTTTTTGAGACCGTTGCTTTAACCGAGCGCTGCAATTCCCCGGATTGTTTTCCAGGCGGTTCCCCGGGGCGAGAAACAGCCCGCTTGCTGATAAGCTGCCGCGCCTCTTTTCGGACGTCGCGGCCGACTTCACGCAGCGCTTTCCGGATAACTTTTTTGTCAAAGTCGAAAAACTTGAAGCCGTCCGGAGTTTTTACTTCTACAAATCCCGCGCTCATAGGGTCACTCCTTCGGCCTGAACTTCAAGCAGCGTAAACCTGTGCGCACTGTTGACGTCCAGAACACGCCGAACTCTGTACTTAAGACCCTCGGATGACACTTTCACGAGTTTTGTCAGATCCTGGGGATAAGTTTTGCCGGGAATTGCCCGGACAAAAATTCTGTGTGTGACGGTCTGTTCGATCTGAGCCGAGCCCCAAAAGACTTGAAATCCAACGGGCTCAATCCGGCCCCAAACCGTAAACGTGTTTGTCGTAACTTCGTCAAACCCGCTTTTAGTGTTAGGGACAGACTTTCTAAACTCAAAGGTGATTCGGCTATTCATATCGCCGGAAAGGGGCTCAATCATAGGTCCTCACTGAATCCAGCAAATAATGAAAGGACGGCTGAATCTCCAGCTTTTGGCCGGCAGACTCGCGGTGGTTGTACCAATACGCGACCTGCGCCTTAATCCAAAGCTGAATCTGCGCAAACTGAGGCTCAGTAATCGCAGAAAACTTTCCGCCGTCCGTTCCTCCGACCGTCAATTCTTCTCTCGTTACATAGTGCTGGCATTGCCCGGTGGCCGCCAACGCGAGTGAAGATAACAAGTCATCATCAATATCAGGCTCGCATCGCACATAGTCACAAAGCTCCTTGACAGAAACAAGAGGATTACTTTTGTAGTCGCTCATGGATGATGCCTATGAAAAAGGGCCCCGGAGGGCCCGTTTGGTTAGGAGGCGCTTTCGGCCGGGAAGGTACCACCGATTAAAGCGGCCGGAACCTCAACAGCGAGCGCTTTTCTGCACTCTGCGCGAATAGTGAGCAGGTTCTTTTCAACGTTGTCGCCGTCTTGTTCAAAGATTTCGACAACAGTGCCCTGGCGTGTGTAAACGGTAGCCGCAGCGAAGAAATCTCCAACCATGAAGTTGCCGCTGGTTACGGAGGCAGACAAGACAACCGGAACTCCCCAGACGACATCCTGAGTGGAGCTGGCAGGATTGCCTAAGAGGTAAGAGCCGTCTGTCTTTTTGGCCAGTGTGAGATCAGCCCAATCGAGCGGATTCATCAGGACGGCCTGCGGACGGTAGCCGGCAGCCTGAAGACGAGCAATACACTTCTTCAGAATGTCGAGCTTGGAAAACTTATCGGTGGTCTTGTAACCATGAGCTGTGTAGTTGCCGTCCTTGAAGAGGCCTCCGAGGTTCTGTCCGGTGCCGTCGCCCTTGATGATCTGTGCTTCAACGCGATCCTCAACACCCTTGGCCATGCGGTTATCAATGAATGCAGCCAGAGCAGGCAAGTCATCCGCGAGTTGGCGTGTAATGCGAGTGATGTGGGCAATCGTGCGAACCGGAGCAGTTTCCGTTGCAAAGGAGAAAGTGGAGTAGGGCTTTGTGGCGCCTTCAGCAGTTTCAGCGGCATTGTTGTCTTCATCGGTTTGCTTCAGGTACTCGATCATGTTAGATGTCGTAGTACCGGAGTTGAGAAGGGCTCCAACAACAGGCGGAATTGCCGGTGAAGCAATGATGCCTGCAATACGGTCTTTAGGAACGCCGTTTGTCGGTGTGGTGATCGGGCTGTTTGTCTGCGTGGTAGTCGTATCACCCTCTGCAAGGGTCACGCGAACACGGCTGCTCTGGCCAAGCTTGAAGTTGTTGTATTCCTTGGATTCAACGAACATCTGGCCGAGAGACTTCACAACGGGAGCCTTGGGTTCGCCGGCAGAGAAAGAGTTTTTCTGCTGCAGTTCAAAAACCTGCTTAGACAACTTGGCAGTTTCTTCTTTGAGCTTGCCGACTGCATCGTCGGACTGCATATCTTGGAGCTGCTTGGAGAGTCTGGCGAGTTCCTCTTTCAGCTGTTTAATTTCTTCGGCGGAAGCTGCTTTGCTGAGATTTTGCTTGATTGTTTCAAGTGTTGCTTTGATTTCTTTAGGGTCCATTTTATTTTCCTACAAGACGGTTAGATTCACGGCAGATGTCTGCCAGAAGGTTTGAGTCGATCGGCAGTTCAGCATCACGCTGAGCAGACAAACAACTCTTTGCTTGCGAGATAAATTGCTTCGCTCTCGCTCTCGACAGACCGCCGGCGTCACGCAGGAAGTCTTCAAAATCTTTTTCATTAGAGAGGCTCTTGATCTGTGTTTCGAGCTGCGCGCTCAGGGCCTCCGTGATTCGTGCCCTTTCATCGGCCGGGAAAGTCACGACGCTGATCTCATCTAGGCTTAAAACCTTAATAATTTTGGAACCAAGAATGCAGTCATCGTCATAACCGATACAGACGCTCAATCCGTCCACAGATCCATGTTTCAGACAAGCGAGGATGCGGTCACTTTCTTCCAGACCTTCAGTGAGTTCTCCGGTAACTTTCAACCCGATGTCGTCACTTTCGAGCTTTGTCCAAATACCGATGGGCACGCCCCAGGAATCGTGATTGAAAAACATTCTGGGCTTAACACCGTTTTTCAAAAGTTCGTCATAGGCACCCGCCGCAATTGAAAAACCGTAAGTGTTTACATTGTCATAAACGGTGGCATAGCCCGTAAAGGTTCGGCCGGTCGCAGAAAGCCGAGCCTGTTTCGCGGTCAGTTTTAATGCTCTTAATGTCATTGTCTGATTTCCTCAGGAATTTCCTTTTGGCTGGTTTGACTCGGATCAATCTTTCCAAGTTGATCAATCGGAACAAGATTGTTCTGAACGGTTAGACCGTCTCCGCCGTCCAGAGGCGCATCGTTTTCAAGTTCGCGGCACTCGTTACGAGTTTTGAGGCCGTTCTGGACCATCTTCGCGTACACCTCTGCACGACTGGACAGACTCGCGCGCAGCATGGCATCGAGGTTAAATTCACAGGTGAACTTTTCTCGCTGGTCGGCCGTGAAGATTGATTTCCGGACGGCCTGTTCAATATTGATGGCCAGCGGTCTAATGGTTGTTTTGTAAAACAGATCCATAGCCTCCTCGACCTTATCGCTTGAGCCGTTAATCAGGACTTCCGGAACACCGAACCAGCGGCAGATTTCCTCAACGCTGAATCGGCGGCTCTCCAGAAGCTCGGTGTCAGCCGGCGATAAGCTCACCTGCTGATAACGCATGTCGGCCGGAAGAATCCAAAGGCCCGATTCGTTGTAGAGCTGAATGCCGGAATACTTTTTGGCTAACTTTTTGCGCGCGGTGTCGTCCAGATTGTGGTCGACCGTCAAGATGCCCTTGGCCGAACTTCCGTTGCCAAAGAGAAGGGCGCTGTTTTCCTGCATCTTGACGCTCTCATCCAGATTCGGACGCATGAATTCAAGATTTGATAAACCAATGAGGCCTTTTCCCATTCCCTTCAGGTGAAGAATGCGCTCCGGCGCGAACTGGTAAGGCACGCCGTTTAGTTTGTATTCATAGACGATTTCAATCTGATTTTCAGATTTTTCTACCGTTTGAACAGTTACCTGATCGGCTGAGATCGGGAACATGGCGACCACTTCGCCGCTGCTGTTTCTGTCCACCACCGCATATCCGTTGCCTCGAAGAATGAGATCGAGCAGGAGGGCACGATAGAACTCGAACGGCGTCATCAGCGCATTCGGAGAATCGTGGAGCAGTGTCCAAAGGTTGCTGCCCCGGGAAATCTCGCGCTTGTTTTTCTTGATCTCAAAAATCTGCATCGGCATGGAGGCAAGGGTTTTTGTGATCAGATCAACGCAGGCCCAGACGGTACTGATCTGCAGCGCTTCATTCGGACCGACGTTTTTCAGGTTCGGGACCGTTGCGCCCATCGGGTAGGGGCTTTGAATGCCTCGTTTGTCACCGAGAAGGCCTCCGGTGAACCATCGTGTAAATGAAAACATATCAAAATCTCAAACAGACATCGCGGTCTAAAAATGCGTTTAGGTCGTATTCTTCGCCGGCAGCCATTGCGCGATTCATGGCCATAATCAAAGCGACAACGCCGTCGATTTTGTTTTCGACTCTTTCTTTGCGCGGGAAGATGTTTTCCTTGGCGTCCTGGTGACAGGTAACGTTAGAGAACATCCAGGTCAGCACACGATCCCCGTTGTAATGAAAACGGCCGTCTCGGACGGCCGCTTCGATTTCCTTCATCGGAGTACTGAACTGAAGGACTGTTGCTCGACACTCGATCATCGGAACGTTCTGTCGGAGCATTCGTTCCGAAAACTGTGTCGCCTGGAAGGGGTCGTAAGGAACCTCCATGACATCGAACCGGCTGCAGTCTTCCAGCAGCTGTGATTCGATTTGATCGAAGTCGGTAGACGCGCCGTCCGTGACATGCAGCTCGCCTGTGACATCCCAGCCTCTGTACTGACTGTTCGGAGAGGATTCAACGGTGTCTCGCGGAAGCCAGTAATCGCCGAAAGCGTAGTAGTGAGTTTTTCCGTCAATAGTTCTCCGGAACAATTTCACCATTGCTGCAATGTCGATGCGGCTGGCAAGGTCTATGCCTATAAAGCATTCCTCGCCTTCAAATTGCTCTAAAGATAGGTTCTCATCGACACAATTTGAAAGCGCGACCATATCCATCCAGGCAGAGTTCGCATTGCACCAAACGTTCAGATGTTTCGTTTTAAAGTTGTTTGCTGCACTGGCGACCTGAACCGCCTTATCCCGAAGGGACTTGATCGTCTCTGGCATAACCGATACTGCCCAGTTCGGATTTGCTTTCTGCAAAGCAGCGTCCGATTTCCAATCATCATTCTTGTCAATCGTGTAAATCACACCGAACTGATCTTCACTTTGTGCCGCTCCGGACAGAATTTCCAGAACGTAGGTCCGAAGTTCGTAGCAAATACCGGTAAGGTCAAAGCCCGCGGTTGTAATTGTGAAGAGTAACGGCTGCAAACGTTTACCGATTGAAGTCTCAACAACGTCGTAGACCTCTCTCGTTTTATGAGCGTGCAATTCGTCAATGCAAGCAAAGTGTGTATTCAGGCCGTCTAGCGTATTGCCCTGGGCGCTTTTCGGCATGAAGCAGCTGGCTGACTGCTGCTGTGTTATCGAATGCTCAAAAACCTTAACGCCGAGACTCTCACGAATGTCCGGACAACGCTTGCACATCCCTTTTGCGACGTCGAAAACCTCTCGGGCCTGCTCGCGTGTAGTCGCAAAACTGTAGCAGCCGGCACCGCCTTCGCCGTCCATCGTCATCATGTACAGACCGATGGCAGCGGACAAGGTGGACTTCGCATTGCCGCGAGGCACCTCAACATAAGCGCGCTTGAATCTTCGCTTTTTGGTGTCCTTCCGGATCCAGCCGAACACTGTAGTCAAAATGAAGCACTGCCAAGGCTCCAGTTTGATGTTCTGTCCGGCAAGCGGTCCCTTTACGTGCCTCAGGTGCTCAATGAATAAACAAACCCGGGTGGCTCCCCGGGCTGAAAACTCAAACGGGAAGTCTTCTCGGGAAGATCGCTCAAGATCATTTTTCTGCCGGGCGCACGCCTGTTTCACGTAAACGCAGGCCGGCAGGCTTCCGGAAAGGACTTGATTGATATACCAATTGGCCTTTGCTACATAGTTCGTCATGTCATCATGCCCTCATAGTTCAGGCCTTCTAAACATTCGTCAATCGCGTCATCACCGAACAGCGACAGCGTTTTGTTATCGACGTTCCCGGGTTCTTCGCCGGTGGCCATCACGCGGGAGCGAGAAGAAGGCGTCAAACCTAATTCCGATGCAACCGCCTTAAACGGCTGAATTGTTTTCACAATCAGGTTTGAAAGATATCTTTCACGATCCTCAAGTCGGTCTCTTTCCTTGGTCCACGCGCGAGCGGCTTCCATCGCTTGGCATCTGATCATTTCAGCGAGATTCTTTCGAGCCGTGGCGAGCTCCTTGAGTACCTCTTTCTTTTCCTCGCGGGCAGCGATTAGTTCCGCCCAAATTTCGCAATACTGCTCCAGCATTGCGCGGTCGCACTGCTTCAGCCAGAAGGTGCCTTCATTGGCGACCACAAATCGCCAATGGACTTTGGCCCGCTCGGACAGGTACTTCGGCGGAGCCGTGTCATTTTCGATTTTTTTTTTGAGCTTCGGTTCTAACGGGTTTGTGCGGCACGGCTGAAGTGTTCCCTGAAGCTCTTTTAATTCGGTAGGTTTAGGTTTACTACCTCTCATTTTTCACTCCAAACACAAAAGCAAAAAAGGTCGAAATTTACCAATTCTGCATGCACAAAAATTTGACTGGGGGCGCGGTCTTGAAGGCCTTCAGTCTGATTTTTTGACTCCCCCTAGGGGTGTGATTGATTTGTTTTTAATTTGTTAAAAGGTTTTACGGGATTGGAGGCTGCTTCAATGTAAGACACGGTGACGTGACTCATTAGCTCTCGAATGCTGCTTGCTAGCTCAACCTCTTTTATTAGATCGAAGTTGTTTTCTATCACAGAGTTAGCAATGAAACTGTCAAGCTCATCAATCTTTTCCTTCAAGGATTTGGTCGATTGAAGAGGCCCAGAAAATTTTAAAATATCATCAACTTTTCTCATACATCATCCCTATAAAGAAAATGAGTAAACCTACATACTTTCAGCCGGAAATAGATAAAAAGTTTTTTACTTGTCCTCATTGCCATACAGCTTCGCAAATCCGATGGTCTGTTTGTACGCATCCCGACGGTTTTCAGATTAATCCTCAAAATTACATTCGAGCCGGCTTTTGTTGTGTGTGCAATATGCCGACGATTTACTGCGGAAGCCAGTTGGTTTATCCCGAGTCATACGGGATCGATCCCCATGAACAGATGCCTGATTATGCAAAAGCAACCTTTATAGAAGCTCAATCCATAATCGGGAGATCCCCTAGAGCAGCGTGCATGCTCCTTCGGTTGTGCCTAGAGCAGCTCCTTGTCGAACAAGGCTTTGAGCAAAAACGTCTCATCGATAAAATCAATGCAGCAGCCCCAAAAGGTTCTCAATTAGAGACTCTCTTTACTGCCTGCCGTCTGGCCGGAAATGAATTTGTTCACGCTGGGACCCTAGAAGAACTTAATAAATCAGAATTAAAGCCGGAGATCATCGCGTCTGCCTTGGCGCAATTCATCAATTTGGCGGTTGAAATTCTTATTGCAATCCCCAAAGCAGCTGAGGAGATAAAGAACAATTTTGGAAAAGCATAGCCTTTCCATTGTTAAACAATTTCCTGATTAGCAAAACCGCCATTTTCAGAGGCCGTCTTTTGTTTGTGACGCTCAAAGCATCATTTACGTTGATCTTCAGTAGAGATCCCTAGATCTTTTCCGGACAACTTGCATTCCTTGTTTGGTCAAAACAAAGATCAACCCAAAAGAAGAACGGCCGACGATTGTTAACGCATTAAGTTCATGCAATCTTCCAAGCGTAGGTTCGTAGCCATATAAGCAGAACCGAGTTTCTTCGCTCTGACAATTCTTAATTTCATGCTTTGTCGGTCCGGGAAGAAACGTAAGTGCGTTGACAACCTCATCTTCCCATTCTTTTTGAGCCTGGACCTGTCTCCACCGGAGATATTTTCTATCATTCCATGCATCGATTATGGCTTTGGTTGCCTTTCCAGCAATAACGAAAACGGACAAGGCAATCCCAACGCACAACAGCAAGATGAGCCAAAATATTTCAGGTCTCTGAAATTCCTTCCAGTCTCCGAATATGAAATAGGAGACGAAAAAGGCAACCAACCCAAGGGTGAGAGGAATCACGTACTTTTCAACAAAAGATATAATTAGAGCAATCCAATCAGGCATAGTTTTAATTAAAGAATGTGGTGTTCTTTAATTCTATGTCTGATTTTTTATTCTCCCAACTGCGTTTCTGCAGCGGTCTTTCTATTAACCGTTAATCCACTTCCAAGTTAAAGCGATAAAACAAGCCAAGATTGAAAGCTTAACGGCATACATGAACATCCAAACAAATACCGCAGTCGCGAAAATAATTATCTTTGCTCGACCACTGTAACTTTTGTTGGAAATAAAATTCAGAATTGCGCTCCAGTTACCGATAGGCATGTCGGCAAATTTGACCTGCATATGTCTCTCATGGAACTCCTTAATGTCCCTTTCTTGGGCCTCGTTCCATACAACAGTATCTTCCCAACTTACTTTTTTCTCCACGTCAGTTCTCCGTTAATCTGTTTCCAAAACCGCCATTTTCTTTTGCAGTCTTTCGGCTGTGACATTCATGGCACAACGGCTGCAAGTTATCCAAGTCAAAAATCTTTGCCTTGTCTCCTTTGAACGGAATGATGTGATCGACTTCAGTCGCCAGTCGGCCGCACATCACGCAGACTGGATGCTCACGCAAGTAACGCCGACGGAATTGTGACCATCGATAGTCATAGCCGCGTGAAGCAGCTGATCCCCGGAACCGATCCCGGGAGGCGCGAGCTTCCTCCTTCTGTTTTTCTCTCATGGCCTGATGCTTTTCACAGTATCTGTCCGGGAGAAAAACGGCTTGGCCGCAGCCGGGCCAAGAACAAATTGTTCGTGCTTTCATAGCTAAAAAGACCCGGACCGCTCCACCCGAGCGCCCCGGCAACAAGTTCCCTCAACAAACATACTGGCTCGCTTGATATCGCTCAAACGAGAAAGCGTTAAAGTTAAGATTTAAGAGAGTAGGTCGGAAATTATCCGGCTCAAAGCACTGCCAAAAGATCACGCTGAGGCAAGATCTATTTGTTTCAGTTTTGTACCATCTGGCGCAGAAGATTAAAAAATATTAAATTTTTTTGTATTACACTACCGCCATCGGGTGAGAATTTCCTGTCTCAGTACTTTCTACCCTTTAGTTTAGTAGGCCTTAGGAGTCGCTTCGCTGCCATTTCTTCGAGCCTCTAACACTTGATAAGCCCGTTACGAGTTTTTTGTAACGGGTTTATTTTTTCCAAACTTGAGCCAGTCATAAATCCTAATGAGTCTGTAGATATCAGAGGAAACATCTTTATTCGTTGTTAGCAACTCAGAATCGTTTCTAAATTTCACAAAAAGAAACTTTTCTAATTCCTCGAGAACTACTTCTCGTTCAGGCAAAAGCGCCCAAAATTTATAGATGCTTTTGCCACCGTACCTAGGGAAACTAAAAAGCTCTTTGATATTCTTGGGGCCGAGTCCTTTATCTCTTTGTTTCCTAAGGGTTGGAGAAATTAGATCATCATAGGTTTTAATCCTTTTAGCTTCACTGATCTCATCGATATTTGGAAACGGTGAAGAAAGAGAAGCTAAAAACTTGAAGACAGGTAAATCACTTCCGCCGCTTGTTTTCTTTACTTGGCGATATCCAATACTTAACAACTGCTCAGGCTTGTAACCACTCGTTCCTTCAAGAATTATCTCCTTAAACCACTCGGAACGGCTAATCCCAATCAGACCCTTTTCGCTCGATTTCTTTTCGACTCCAATGCTGAAAACCACTTTATTTTCAGGGATTCGAGGATCTCCGACGTTGACCACTAAATTCTTTGATGGTTTCGAGGTAACACTGTACTCATAACGTTCTTCACGAAACATTCTAAGAAGCTTGACCGGAGCACCTCTTTGAGTTTCTTTTAAGCCCTCAAAAAGCTGTAAGAAGTCATCAGTTCTCACATTGGTCATCAAGAGAGTCTTTCCGTTTATTACTCTGGCCTGTTTCTCGATTTCAATCGAAGAGGGAAGATTTTTATCTCTCTCTACAAAAATTAACGAGTTTGCTAACTTATCTATCTTATCTTGATCCTTATCAAGACAATCGATGATGGAAGCCAGTATTGCCTGAACATTCTGATCTCCTAGCCTGTAACCGATAAATATCACCGGATATTCAATGAAAATGGTTAAAAGCTTCGCTGCTAGGTAAGCTCTTTTCGCAATGAATTCTTTATAGTCGGCATCAGTTAAAACAAGACTATTTGGATCCTTAACAGTTCCATGTATTTTAAAAATCTCAGCTATCCCTTGAGGATTAGAAAGCAACAAATCCTCTTGCCCCACAAATGTCTTGTAGAAAGGATCGATCTTTTCCAGCAAGGTGTCGTAATTCGTAGTTATGAATCCAGATAAATGTCGATCTGCCAAAGACTTGAGAAGATCTATCTCTGTGCTGTAATTCGAATCAATTGTGCTCGAATTAGTGAGGTACCTTGCTACTTCAGCTTTAAACGGTGAGACTTCGCGATTCAAAACCGCATCCTTCATGGAAGCATCTTTTGTTCCAAAGTCAGGTTCGTCGTACCACCGTCGGTTGAAGTCTCTTTCTAACAACCTGCCTACCACAGACAAATCTTTATCGGCTTCGTCTAAAAGCTTGGAAAAATAATACTCGTTTGAAGAGACTTTCGAAGCGAAATGAAGGAGTAGTCCGCGCCAGCAAGGCAATTGCAGATACCGTCTGGACAACCCAGAGCCTACGAAAAGGAAGGGAGTTGTCTTAAATCCTTTTACGATTTCTGGCCAGGCGGAAAGCATATCTCTTCTCTTTCTCTCTAAGATTGGGAATAACGCGTCTTCAGATGTTTTTATCTTATTGACGCTCTCAAATTTAAGCTTATGTAGTCTTTATACACTACACCAGGAAGAAAGAGAAAAGCTATCAGAAGATAGTTAATAGAAGGACAAATAAAAAAGGGTTCAAACGCAACGCTCAAGCCCTTAACCCACTCACTGCCAAATTTTATGAAAATATAGCAGTTTTTCTCGAAAAAGGTGACATAGGTAATTTCCCTTAGCATGATTCTTCCTTATTTCTTAGTTCATCCAGAGCTTCTGCAATTGCCTGATCTACCCGGCAAAGACGGCGGATCATCGTGCGTTTGCAGATACCAAGTTCATCGGCTGCATGAATCACTCCTCTCAATGATCGATGGCCATAAAAGGCATAAACCGCCTCCTTCAGTGACGGCTCCAACTTGTTAATGATTCGGTCCAAACGAAACATCTCAAAGTCGCACGCACCCGCATTGATCAGATCGTTACGGGATCTGGAAGCATCCACATGATCGTTTTTGAGATCGAGCTGAGGCGGCAAAGTGCTCCGGCAGCAATTCCGCCACTTCCACCAGCAGAACAACAATCTTTTGACATAAGGGATTCGAGCCATTCTTTCCGAGCCTTTCAGGATCACTTTTTCTTGGTTATTTGGGTTAATTTCGGCTTTGTTCATACTTGTTATTAAGTTGTTCATACCCTGTTCAGACCTTTTGTTCACCCTTAAGAATTGAATATTTATTTGATTTATTTATTCTTTTTCTTCTTCTGTTCATACTGTTCATACTTAAATTAACTCCCGTACACGCGAGAGAACGTACACACATATTCCGTCTCTTATTACTCTCGCGCGCACGCGCACATGTAAAGGAGTTGACCTTTAGACTGAACAGTATGAACACACATGATGTAACTAATTGAATACAAAAATTAAAAGTACGTTCATACTCTTTGATTAACCCATCTGAACATGGTGTGAACAGGGCTGAGGTATGAACAAAGGAATTGGAGACAATAGAAGCCTCCAAACCCCAAACGGGCCGTCTTCCAGACTCTGGAAAAATATCCGGACATTTAAAGCGGTTCATAGTTTCTAAACTTTTGACGAGCAGTGTAAATAGAACGTTGAAACTGGAGCACTCCGGCATTGAACTTTTCTTTTGGAACCGTTCCCCAGGAGGGCTCAGCCGACGGCCAATAAATCTGCTTTTGCTGAGTGACTAAATTCGGATAAAGCGCTCCATCCGGAGGGCCCTGATAAAGATTGACCCGCATTCGTGCTCCTTCAAGCCGGTGTTTGCAGTAGGTTGTAAAAACTTCGCGATTGACGGGCCTCTCGCCGGAGGCGGTACACCACATCCGATAGGCGTCGTAGAGGTGCCAGGCCACGGCCGGAACCGCAGGGAAAGGGCTGTCCCCGGACTGCCATTCATCAATAAATCGGATACTGTTGTTGCTGCCGAGCTTTTTGAGTTCGGCCCGGGCCTCAGTCTCCAGAGGCCGAGTGTTTTCATCGAAGTCGCCGAGGTCGAGCGACAGCAGCCACCCATACAAGGCTTCCGCACCTCCGTTTTTAATTTCGTCGGCCAATGCCTTGAAATATTCAGGAGGCGAATATTCCTCAAATCGAATCGCCATGTATCGGCGGTCCTTCGGATCGAGAATGCCCGGCTGCTGTTCATTAGACAAAAAGACAATATTGGTCTTATTGACCTCAAAGCGTGCCGGGAAGCCTTTTTCATTGATCGTGTGGGTCGGATTTGTGACCAGGTTTTTGAGCATCCCCTTGAGCGTGCGCTTGTCTTGATTGGTTACGACCTCTTCGCCGACCATGAACAGTTTTTGTGAAATCCAGCCATTGAAATCAGACTGGATCATTGTCTGGTTAACCGAGCAGCCGTAGTCACCGTAGATTTTGGCGATCACATTAAAGAAGAGGGATTTGCCCGTGCCTTCGCGCTCACCGTAGATCATCAGGCCGGAATTCATTTTTGCGCCCGGGTGCTGGAGCGGGAAAGCTAACCAGGAGGAAACCCAATTGAAGATGTTTTCGTCCTCACCGCAAATTTTGTTCAGATGCTCAACAAGCAGGCGGCACTTGCCGGTGTCATAGGACGGTTTAAGAGGCCAAGATCCGAATGTGGAAATACATCCGGGCGGAACCTTTTTCGGATCAGGCTCAAATATCAGCTGCTCGGGTTGAATAATCTTTCGGTTATTGAAGATTCCCTGGAGCCAGTTGTTCACAACTTTGCTGCCGAAATAGTTCCGGATGTAGGAAATTTTGGCGATACGGTTATGCTCCACATCCCAGCATGTGTCCGTATTGTCAATGGCCACATAACGCTCACCGAGCGTTTTAATGATGGACCTGTCCTCTGCAGTGGGCTCATTTTTTGCGCTCCTACCCCTAACTGACCGCCCTGCGGGCTCAGCCGCAGAATAGTCGAGCTGCTTACGCACAACGTCCAAACCTTCTTCAGCTGCCAAATCATTGAAATCCGTGCCTTCGGATTTTTGGTCCGCAAACTGAGGAATGAACACACAGGCCTTAACCTCGGACGCTGCGACTTTTGCCTTATAGACGCCGGTGTTCAACAGTGTTCGATGGGAGGCCTGTTTGCTGTCTCCAAGCCACTCGTAATACTCAACCGAAGTTTCGCCGTCTTTCTTTGACCAGTAGCATTTGAGACGTCCGCCCTCGAAACACTGATCCTGAGCCGAGGCCCGGGAAGCATTGATTCTCAGTTCAAAGCCGAATCGTTTTTGAACTTCGACAGTGAGACGCTTTGCATAGTGAGCATCATTGTCTGCAGCAATGCAGATTTTTGCCTCCGGATACTTTTCCCGGAAAGCGGTCGCAACCGGCTGAAGATTGCCGGCGGAAAAGGCGACCACGACAGGCACATGCAGTGCCTCGAAAATACTGCAGCCTGTGGCCCATCCTTCACAGATAAAAATCACTTCCGGAAGAGAGGGCAGAGGCTTGTCGTTCAGGAGCGCCCAAGATCCTTTTGTGGCACTCCCGTAAATGAACTTTTTAGAGATGGACTTTGTGCCGTCATCGTTTTCTGCCTCAGCAATTGACTGGAGACCAACGAGCGCGATCTTTGAATCTTTGAATTGATTAAGCGGAATGAGGATCGATCCTCCGAGCTGGCGAGCTCCGAGCGGACGAATCTTTTTCTTTACGACATACGGATGTTTAGCCTCGACAGAATGCTGAGTGGCCGCACCGTTCCACATGGCGTCCGCTTTTTTCGCTGCTTCCTGATGCTTTTCAGCGAAGGCTGCTTCAATGATCTTTTGATCATCTTCACGGCGTTTCTGCAGCTCAGTCCATTCTTCTCTCGTCCAGCCTTTGCGGTCCTGCTCTATTTTGTAGACTTCGTCTGCAACTCCGTAAGAACCTTTGTAGTACACCTTGCCGTTTGGAAGACGATCCTCCCAGATCCTATACCAACCTTCTTTTCCTCTTTTAAATCGAGAATCTTGGGGTTTGAATCGATGCCATTTGCCATCATTTTGATAGACCTGAAGATCTTCTCCGGATGGAAAAAAGATCCCATGGCTTGCCATTTGGTCAATAATCTTTTGTTGAGAGGCGTAATCAATAGGCATAGCGACCTCTCAAATTCGTAGCTACATCACTTAACAAGGACAAAACAATGACAGTAGATAAAGTTAGGATTGAGCAAGCCAAGAAACGCTTGGACTTTCTCGAAAAATACTCAAATGCAACAGGAATCTCGAAAGCTGAATTTCTTCTTCTGGTGATGGCTGTATCTGGAGCGATCAAACTCGAAACGGTAGACCAAGACGAAGGGATCCCCGTAATTGAGAACACGACAAAACTCTTAGCAATCCTTGAGAGCATTGAATTCGCAATGGGGGTCCGTAAGGCCGGCGCGCAATTCGAGAGCTTATCGGATGAAGAGGTCGAAGCGATTGCGGACGGAACTGCGGAAGATCCTTTTGAAAAATTGTGATTGTTCATAATTCCCCCTTAAATCCCCTTTAGAGAAGAAGGCGCACCCGAGGCCCGGGGCAGGCAACTGTTGCAACAGTCGGTGCGCCTGGAAACTTGTCTACAAAACTCCGAATACTTTCAGCAGCCACCAGACCATCCAGATAAAGAGCGCAACGGGAACCGCACACAGCCCGATAATCACCAGTGAAAAGATGGTTGCCAGCAGACAATTAACAAGCTGCTTCAGAAAATCGATCATGAAAGCCTCCCGGACAGTACGGAAAAAGGCGGAAGAGCCTTCTCCAGAGCGTGAGAAAATAGAGGTCCCAAACAAAATTCCCTCAAACTAAGGAGAAGGCCATGGAAAGCAGTGAAATCCTTTCGTACATCGGCGCTGTCGGTGCAATTGCAACCGTCATCGCTCTCTTTCCGGAGAAAAACAGAATGGCCGCTTTTGATTTTTTGAAAAACGCGATCGAACGTCTTGTCGCTTTTTTCCGCAAGTTTCTTAAAACAGCTCAGCTTGAAACTATTCAGAAGACATCCCCAGAAGGCGAAAAAGCAACGGGCACCTTTTTGATAACGCGCCCCAAACCGATAGGCGGTATCGCAGTGACGAAAAGCTGGCCGAGTGAGTACACGATCTTTGAAGTCACCTACCGGCCGGAATCCGAAGTTTTCCCTTTTGAAAAAATCAGCAGCAGTATTCCGCTTTATAAGGTTTTCCCCGGAAGCCTTCACGGCTCCGAGTATCGGCATGTTCTCAGTGGTCTTTATCAAGAAGATTTGGCCATCGGAGACGAACCGGCAAAAGAGTTCTTTCATAACTTCTCCGAAGAGAGAAGTCTCATGCTTCTGGCTCCGACCAGAGATACTTCCAACTTGAGTCTGGCTATTTCCGGCCCGGCTTGGCTCAAAGCCAAAACCCTGAAAATTTGACCAACAGCTTTTCATAATCTTTGCCTAGCGAATGAAGTAAAACGCGCAGAATGCAGCCATCAAAATCAAGATGACTGCAACCCAATCGACCTTCATCCAGTCGGACTTTTTGAGCCGATCGGCGTCCATCCGTCTTAGCTCCTTTTCAAATCTGTCGGTCGTCCGGAATCTTTCTTCTTCAGTCATTTTTCTTTTCCTCTTCTGGCGACCGTAGCGGTCCCGTTTCATTTTCTATTCCCCTTGGTGCCGTAGTCCACGGCATCGATACGGCATATTTCGGAACTTTCCGGCATTGCCCGGAGAAGTCCGGCATTTTTCGGAAAACTCCGGCAGACTTCGGCTACTTTGCCGTCTCCTGCCGTAACGACGCCGTATCAACGCCGTAGCTTTCGTAATCCCGAATCCTTAAATTGAGGGCATCCCTTTTTCGGAGGTCCCTCATGACTTTCTTCTTAGCCCACGCGTCCATAACGTCCCTAATGATCGAGTTTTGGGATCGATCCGGATCATCAGCCACGACTTGGCGGATTACCGAAATCGCCAAATCAGTTAGCAGAGCTCTGACTTCGTTCGTGCCTTTGTCTCTCATGTTCAATCAGTTCCTTTGCCTGAGCAGGGCTCAGTTTTCCAACCCGAACAGCTGCGCCTATTACTTGGTCGCTTCTTCTTCGATCAAGTTCATCGGGCCAGTTATGGATCGCTCCTCTCGTGTATTGAACAGCTCTGCTCAACTTCGACGCCGATCCAAACAATTCAATAGCAGTCTTTTTTTTCATAACTTGAATTGTATATGTACATAGACATCGTCTGTCAAGTCTTTTGTTTATCCCCAAAGACATAATCGTTAATAAACTACTTAACATGAATACAGTTGCAGAAAGACTCGCTTACGCACTAGCCATTCGCGGGATGACCCAATCTGAACTGGCTCGAAGAGCTGGCGTAACTAGGGGGACCATTTCCAATGTGATGAAAGGCGTAGCAAAAAATTTCACAGCTGAGGTCTCTCTCAAAGTTGCAAGAGCACTGGACGTTGATCCTTATTGGCTAGTGCTTGGGGAGGGAACCGCCACGACAGACACAATTCAAGGCGGAATACCTGAAGAGGCCAGCGAAGTTGTGAGGAAATTGTCTGAAGAAGGGCAGCAAATAGCTCTAAATATTCTTCGACAACTGAAGTAAGTTACTACTTATGTATACGTCCGTAGACAAAAATTAAATAGTCTATTACCATAGACGCATCTCTCAATGAGGTGCGTTATGTTAAACACTGAAAATTCTCTACCCGTTTGGATCTTCTTTTCAAACGTCGACGCCATCACCGTCAACAACAGCGCAAGCCAATTGCTTGCCTGGAGTGGCGAGTCTTTCGGACGCCTTTTCGGCTCCACCCAAAATCTTCTGAACGTCCTTCTGGACGGCAATCACAAAATGGCCAAAGAGCACGTGATCGAGTTGATCGGACTGCTCGGGGCCTGCGTTGCTTCCAATCCGTACCCGCATCCGGCAGCCAGAGAACTCTTTACCGACTGCATCATGATCCTATCCCGCAATCTCGCAGGACTGCCGGAGGAATAAATGATCGGCCACAAACTGACCTTTCTTTTAGAACGTGAAAGCCTTGAACGGATTATCCGCCTGATAGAAGTTTGCGATGACCTGACAAAGCAGCTCTGCTACCCAAAAGGCGATCGCCGGACAGACAAGATCATGGCTGAATTGGACAGAACCTATCGAGCATTAGGCTCCACTCTGGCTAATGAGCACTTGGGTTTCTACTGGCTTGATGAGGAAAAGGACAATGAAAGCCAGGAGGAACAACCATGAAGGCGAAACAGAAGAAAATGATCCTCAAGGCTTGGGAAAGCCTTGAGATCAAAAAAGAAGCGGAAAAAGTCTATGGCAGGCCTGTGCCCTTGAACAAACAGGCCGCCGTTAGCATATGGGAATTTATTCGTAAAAACTCAAAAGTGGCCTATACCGAAAAAATTAGCAACTATGGATATGAGTTGCTTTCGCTTTTCGGACGTCAAGTTATTTATTTAATCAGGGTGGATTCACTCTGTGGCGGCGGTCAATCCGAGATCGGCGAGAGTATCTTTGGAAACTCCTTCAGTAAGAACGGCAAAAAGAGAAAGAAGGTAAAGGCCGTCCGCACGGGCCGGAAGAACAAATTGACTCATAAGCCTGCCGTCCAAAATTTCCTGAACGGGAACTTTGTCGTGCCGGACAATGGTTTCATAACTTCCGGACACAAGAGCCTTAGAAAGCTCTTGAGAAAAAGCGGTCGCATACGGAAGTTTTAATGTTCCGCTCCGAAGAGCTGCGGCGATAACCGTAGCCGCATCGGTTTCAGTCATCTTTACTACATTTTCGTTCGTCTTGCTTTCAGCCATTTTCACTCCTTGTTCGTTAATGGGATTTAGACACTTCAATTATCGAACAGGGATGGCAGCCGGGAAAGACCGGCACCCACACAAGTTTTTGGAACAACTATGAAAACGCTCAAACCTGAATTCGTCAATGCACTGGACAAGTTCATTGCTGCCCGCTCATACGACAAATTGGACAATTGGTTTCTCAGACGCCGCATTGTCGTAGAACTCGAATGGCAGGCAAATTCGTATAACTGTGACGCCGGCCAGCTTGTGTTTTTTCAGAACCCTTCCATACCAGCGGAATTTGCAGGTGGGTACCGCCATGAGGTTGAAATCCGCGGGACGCTGTACTCCATCATCGCCAAACTGGACGATTTCACTGAAACGAAGGGTGAGGCTGGAGCCACGAATGGACAATTAGGAGAGAGTTAATGAAGCGACTTAAACGCTCGACCATATTTGCGATTCGCGAATTTATCTCACTGCATGTTCCGTCGGCCAAGAAACAAGAAGTTGAAACATTGCTTCAGCTCGCCGTTGGGGATTTAGAGCGTTATGCAAACGGATTTGCTGGCCACACTTGCATCCGGACATTTTGCAAATCCGAAGAAAACGGAGATTTTGATCGTTACATCACTTATCCGCTCTTTACAGCTAATGAAGTTTATTGGCTCTCATTTAATCCAATCCACGACTTCGAGGAAATCGATGCCTAAATCAAAGAAGACCCGGGCAAAGAAATATCACCCGAGAATGAATTTACTTGGGCTTATGAACGAACCAAAGAAAAACTTAAAAGGAGAAGCAATGCAAAAAGAGAATCGAATTAAACAACTCGTAGAGGAAAGAACACGTCAGGCTTTCAGCGAGAAAGGCTTCCAGCCTTTGGACCTTACGAACGTGACCGTGAGCAAACTCGATATTCATATAAAGGATACCTGCGTGAACGTTACCTTCCCCGCTTTGATCTGTGAATCTCCGGACGACCCCGAGCAGAAATTCATGATTCCTCTTTCTCCGGAAAAAGCATCTGCAGTAGCTACCGCCTTAATCGCCAGCGCGGAACAAGTCAAAAAGGAGACTGAATAATGGCCTCAGTTAACAAAGTAATCCTCATTGGCAATCTCGGCCAGGCCCCCGATGGCCGGGCTTTGATTCCGGACTTGCGTGATTAAAACCGAGTTTCTCCGCACAAAAGTGAATGAATTAAAAATGTGAAAATGACCACAAAGGGACAAAAAATGAACGACAGTGAAATGGACGCCCTGGCCGACAAAATAGCAGAACGATTGCTGCAGCGGCCGAATATCCCGCCGGTTTTGGTTCGCAAACGGGATATTTCCTACATGTTAGGCAACTCAGGTCGATCCACCTCCACGGATCAGGTGATTAATGATCCAACCTTTCCGCCGCCAGTCTGCGTTACTGAAAAAGGGTACAAAAGGTGGCGTTTTGAGGATGTTAAACGATGGATCGACAAACACTATGAAAAGCAGGCAAAAGTTACTTTTCTTGCTCTTCGAGAACGGCAGCGTCTAATCTCATAGCGATTTCTTCTGCCGCTGCTCGATAGTATTTCTGCAGCATTTTCAAATCACGATGCCCCGTTTGTCTGGCCAATGCCAGAACGTCCAAACGGGGCGCTCCAGTTCGTGGATCTGGGGAGGCCGCCCAAGTAGCGAATGTGGCCCGGCCATCGTGGAAATTCAAGCCCTCACGAATTTCACGGCCTTGAGAGTCTCTTAACGGTCCTAAGCCGGCTCTATCTCGCGCTTTTCGCCAGAGCGCGTCACGATTTTTATCTGTTAAACCTTCAAAAATTTTTGGTGATTTGGTCTTTTTTGCTTTGATTGCTAGATCTATCAACCGAGTTGCATCCAGACTTAAAGCGACATCACGACGGGTAGAAGTTTTGGTCGCTTCCGCTGGCAAATGAATGACACGGCCATCGATCCAGGATTGCTCAAGTTTAAGAATTTCCCCAGCACGCATCCCAGTCGTGCATGAAAGTACAAAAGCCAAAATGACCGACTGAAGAAGATTGTCCGGAACGGAAACGCCATCCCATCCCGTTGCGGCTTTTAAGCGCTCAATCTCTTCTTCTGTTGCCACTCGTTCTCTGTGATCGGGTTTTGCAGGCAGCCTAACTCCGACAACCGGGGACTTCGGAATAAATCCTTTCCGGGCAGCGTAATTCAGCACTCCGACAACATGGCAATATTCACGGCGGACCGTTCCCGGGGAAATCGTCCCGCCATTTTTTGAAGTTTCAGAGCCTCGTTGATCCACCCACGACTGAATGTCCACAGCCGTCAGCTCAGAAAGCCGAATGTCAGCAAACGGATACCTTAGAAGCCTGTTTATCCGGATAGATTCTTCCCGGGCACCTCGTTTTTTAATCGTCACGGTGTCTCGGTATTCCTTCAGACAATCTCCGAATGTCAATTTTGAGGAAAGTACTTCAGGGGAAAGTTCAATGCGTGCAGCAAAGGTCTTAGCTTCGGAGCGAGTTTTAAAGGTTTTAGAGCATTTTTTTCCATCAACGTAGTACTGGACACGGTAGCTTCCCGTCGGCAACTTACCAATGCTGGCCATAACTTTTCCTTATTAAATTATTTATATATCTGCGAGTCTAGGCGGTCCCATGCGGACCTATGCGGACGTATGAGGGTCACACACGCACTGAACAATTTGATATTTCCTTATCTTTTTGATAATATATTCGCACCAAGACCTTCCTCTAACCCGATCGACTCAGTTGATTGTGGTGTTCGAGGAAGGTTATTTTTTATGCATTCAACTTGCTCCTCCCAATCTTCTGGAAACCCCATGCACTCGAGAGTTACATCGAGTTCTAGCGCGGACGGAAACTTTTTCAGGGCTGATTTGAATCTCTCTTCCCAAGTCGATTCAGATTCAATAAATTTTAAGAAATGAATGATTCCACAAACTCGGAAGAATAGAGTCTGTTTTTCGTTTTCATCGAAAGCTGCGCTCCAGCTTATGGGAGCGTGGGCATCTTTTTTAACTGGTTTGTTTGGGCAGAAAGAAAATACTCTGTTCCAAAGTCGAGAATGATGCGCACAGATATTTCTCAGTTCCTTTAGGCACTTTAACCAAGTTAAAAATGACTTGGAACCTAAAAAACCATAGTTCCGGCTGATAGATTCGACTTCATCATAATTCAACATACCTAAAAGCCAAGTCAATTGGCCAAATTCCCATGTTTGACAGACGACCCATACAGGAATGTTGTCCCCGTATTTTTTAGTATTGTGCCTAATACAATCCTCTTTCGATTGCTCTATTTTTTCTTGCTGCTTTTTTAACCAGAGAGGGTATTGAGTTGTCCTGAACTCTGTTTTGAAATTATCTGGATTCTTATAGAAGAGCGGGTCTCTTTGGCCGAGATGATAGGAAATTGAGGCTCTGAACGAAATTTCAATTCTTTCCAACGCATCTAACATCAAAAGCCGGAGCATCTTATCAAACTCATAGAGTTCGATAACATAATCAAAAGATGTTCCGGCTTTAAAAGAATTAAGTCTGACGCCTGTCTCTGGGTCTACCTCTCTTAAAACGTAGGAATAGCCGCTTAGTCGGTAATACCCGAACTCTTTAAGCATTGAAGATGCTCTCGCCGTACTGGTAATGTGCATTCCTCGGGAGCGCATTAACTCCAATTGCTGTTCGATGCTTAACCAAGGCTTGGGCGGACAGTTTTGTGTCATTTTTGAAAGCGAAAAATAGGAGGTTTCTAGGCCTTTATTTTATCCTTTCCATGCTCTACGTCATGCTCTATTTATGCTCTATTCATGTGTAAATATGTGCAGATATGCGCAGTTGGAAAAACAAAAAAGCCCGCATGTGCGGGCTTGTGTAGATATGTGTATGTGTCTTGGTGCGAGTGGACGGACTCGAACCGTCACGTCAAAGACACTAGAACCTAAATCTAGCGCGTCTACCAATTTCGCCACACTCGCAGGAAGACGAATTGTACCTGAGTTCTCAAAGTAGCGAAAGCAAAGAACTAGGAAGCAACTTATCTTGAATTTTCAACCTCCCTAAAAGTGAGGTTCTTCACTAGGAATTTTTAAAGGCTGGGAGGGAAGTACACAAAAATGACCTCCCTCGGACATCGCAAACGATTGAATCGTTCGGATTAGAGGAAGGGCGAATTGAGATCATCGTACCAAACTCGTAGGACCTCATCAAGACCAATTTTTAGCAGTAGAGATTGAGCGAGGGAGAAAAGGTCGATTTGGATGCAAAAATCCTACCGATATTTTTAGATTTCTCAAGGTTTCTACTTAGAATCGATTGCATCTTAGGTATCAACATAGAGAGGAAAAATGAGAAAAGTTGGTGTTATCGGTTTGGGCCACGTCGGCTCCACCGTTGCCTATACCCTTGTGACAAAAGGAATCGCTGACGAATTGGTGCTAATTGATACAAATGAAGCAAAATGTACTGCCGAGTTTTACGATCTTCTGGATTCTTTAGGCCGCTTGGATACCTACACAAAGCTTTCAATGAATGACTACAAGGCTCTGCAAGATGCCGATGTCGTCATTACTGCTTTCGGAGATATCAAAGCGCTGGCTGACGGCGGAAATCGTTTTCTGGAATACTCTTTTAACTGCCAGCAGGCTAAGCAAGTCGGAACTGCTTTGAAAGAAGCCGGTTTCCACGGCGTGCTGATCAATATTTCGAATCCTTGCGACGTTATTACAGGTTTGCTTCAGCACTACACAGGTTTGAGCCGCCAGCAGGTTTTCGGAACCGGAACCTTCTTGGATACCGCTCGTATGCAGCGAGCTGTCAGCATGTCTTTAGACCAAAACCCGCACAACATTGCCGGTTATGTTTTGGGTGAACACGGAGAATCTCAGTTTGCCGCTTGGTCGACAATTACCGTTCAGGGTGAGCCGATCACTGAAATCGCCAAAGACCAGCATCTTGAATTGTCCGAATTAGATAAGGCAGCAAGAGGAGGCGGCTGGCTTGTCTTTAACGGTAAGAAATACACTTGCTACGCGATTGCCACCTGCGCAGCCAAACTTTTGCAAGCAGTTTTCTCAGATGCCAAGCTTGCCTGTCCTGCCTCGGTTTATTTGGAAGACTACGGCTGTTATGTCGGATATCCGGCAGTCATCGGTAAGAATGGAGTGGAATACGTCCATCGTCTGGAACTGACTGAGGAAGAAAAAAAACTTCTTGATAAATCTGCTCTAATGATCGCGCAGAAGACAAAAGAAGGTCTTCTCTAAAACATGGAAAGGGCCTCCGAACGGAGGCCCGAATTCTGCAATCTAGCCTAGCGCTTAGTACGTCATTTTCGCTTCAAGCTTGCCGGCTTCTTCAATCCATTTGGTGACTTCCTTCTCGGATGGATCACGCTGCGCAAGATTTTTTGCTTTGTTTATTTCGACCATTTTTGCAGTTAAGTTGGCCGGAACTCTGTGTCTTAACTCTTTAACCGTATCAACACCGGCTGCTTCGAGCAATTCGGCATATTGAGGTCCGATACCGCTGATTCTGAATAAGTCAGCATGGTTGGCCCATTTAAGAATGAGCTTTCCGGATATCCCTGTTTTATCCGCAACTTTTTTGCGGGCTGCCGGTGTCAAGCAAGCCTCAAGCAACTCATCCGGAGTTTTAATACCAATTGCAATTAACTTCGGAGCGTATGCTTCCCCAATTCCTTGAATATCAATGATTTTGTATGCCATAAATCCTCCAAAATTCTTCGTCTTCTTAAGGATAACTTTATTCTCGTGCTCTGAGATTAAAAGCAACTCAAACTAAGCCTGATTTTTGCAGGACGTGCTTTTATTGTTTCTTCATTGTTTTTGCTTCACTTAGATTCTTTTTGCCGTTTTCATCCGTTTTTTCCGGAATCTCTTCCGCTGCTTCTGCCGCAGCGGTTGTTACCGTATGAAAAACGGAAACGATGTTGTTAACGTATACAGTGAACATAGGAATGATCAAAAGTCCAAGCACGCCTACGATTACAGAAAGAATTTTGCCCCCGGTTGTGACCGCCTCTATATTGCATCCGATAGTGATTGCTTCCATTACCGCCCACCATAAAGCATCCCAATAAGTTCTTACGTCCGGGTTTACGTTAGTTTCGCAAACATAAAAACCTAGACTTCCGAGGTAAAGTCCGGAAAACAAAATGATGACGTAAGTTAAAAACATCTTTGAAGATGTCTGTACGGCGAACCAACTTACGACAATCGCTAATGCATAGCAGCTCCGTATCAAAGGCATGAAGCTCACAAAATAGCCAATGTCTCTCGGAAGGGTTATGCCGAGCTTAGGAAGGATTGTTCCATACGGAATACATGCAATGAAAAGAAGAAAATAGGTAATGATGTAACGAGTCTTTCTCTTGGAGTAAATGAATTCAAGAGCCAGATCCGCCATGAAAAAGATACATACCCAAAACTGCAGTTTCATTGCAAACTGGCTTTGGTAAAACGGGTTGTTGTAGACAAAAGTGTCGTAGGAAATGCATCCGACTAAGGCTAAGGAGCAAAGTAAAACGATTAAACGAAGAATTCCCTGAATGCCTTGCTCTTTAATTCTTTCCCATGTGCTTTTGCTCAAAACCGACCTCTCATCCTTTTTCTCCGGATCGTTGTGTCATTATTAAACAATCGGGGCGCTCAACAATGTTTAAGCGCCCCGTATCAGGAAATAAATTTCTTTTAAGTCGAGGAGGTGTTATTCCGATTTTTCCTGCGTTTTAAGGAAGTTTTCCAGCCAAAAAGCACCTACGATGGTTTTAACATCGGTGATTTCTCCGCTCAGGCACTGCCTGAGGACTTCGGGGAAAGGCAATGTAATGACATCAAGAACTTCCCCTGCGTCTAAATTTTGTCCAACATATTTCAGATCACTCGCGTAGAACACCGTAATTTCCTCATCGGAATAACCGATGGCGTTATTGAACCGCCCGAGTTTTTTCCAAAATTGAGCTTCGTAGCCGGTCTCTTCAATTAGTTCGCGTTTTGCACAGTTATAAGGTGATTCTCCGGGATTCAGCTTCCCTGCAGGAAACTCAAGAAAGTTCCTGCGTAAGGGATGTCTATACTGACGTTCAAGGATGACAGATCCGTCTTCCAACATGGGGATGATCATTGAGGCGCCGGGATGATGGAGGTATTCACGCGTCGTGACGACTCCGTCAGGTGTTTTGACCGTATCTCTGTGTAATTGTAGAAAAGAGCCCTTATAGGCAATTCCGCTTTCTAAAAGTTTTTCAGCCAAGGGGTCTTTTCCCGGATCTTTCTGCTGCATGTTAGTGCCTCTTTTTATTGGAAGGTTCTTTTCGGAGCCTGTTGTCGTGTTCCATGTGCTCATTTTAGCCACCAAGAGTTCACTTGTCTTTTAGGATTTGCTCGTTGCTTGGCTTAAAGGTCTAAAATCAAAATATTGGCTAATGATCATATTTATCGTCACGTAAACCCTAAAGATGCGTGACGCTGGGTTGATCTTCAAGATCTTGGGAGAAACGATATGGTTCTGCGCACAACTCAAAAGTTTGTTAATTGGGTGAGCTGCTTGTATTTCTTGGGCGCTCTCGCAATGTTTATTTTCCTTTGGGCTTATATCCCCGTCCTTCACCTTATTTGGACGAACCTTTTGGATTTCGCATTTAACATTATGTATGTCGTTATCGGCGCACTTTTGTGGCCGGGTACACTGTTAGCAATCCTTGTCTGCGGTTTCTAACTTAGTCCAACGACATATCTCAATTCAAAACTCACGAGTCGGCCGCTCGTGAGTTTTATCATATCTAGAGCCGAAGTGTCCCCCTTCAGATGTCTTGCCGGCGACGATATTTCTCTGTTCAAGACCGATCTTTTAGCGAACGCTATTTCATGAACAAAGATGTTTTCGTCTAATATGAAAGATGCAGACAGCTCGTTTTCATCCTCATATGGCCGGCCATCAGATCGTTCTCAAATCTAATTTGGAAGAGACTACTCAGCACGGAAGTGAAGGCTTTCCGGCGGCTCTTTACGAAACGGTCTTTCGCTCAAAAATGCTTCGATACGTGCCGCTTCATTGGCATAAAGAACTTCAGCTGTGCCTCATTCTTACTGGCCGCGTGCGTTTCTCTATTAATCAAAAGGAGGTTGAAGCGGGCGCCGGAGATGTCATCTTCATTAATTCTCAGGTTATTCACAGTGCGACTTCTATATCTAACGACGAAGAAGAGGCTTCCTACTGCTGCATTAACTTTGCGTATGAAATGGTCGGAGGCTTTCACGGAAGTTTGATGGAACGAAATTTCGTTCTGCCTTTCCTCAGAAATGAGCAAAACGATTTTCTCTTGATCTCTGAGAAAAGCGAGGAGGGCCTGCTCGAGGAGATTTCTTCAAAGATGCTTCATATTCGAAAGCTCTTCAAGGAAACCGAGCCGGAAAGATATTTCGATATTTTTGCGGAGCTGGTTCTAATTTGGAAAGAACTTGCGCGATGGCTTCACAAAACAGAAGACCAGCCTTCGACAAGGCGTCCGGAAGATTATGAGACGAGCCGAGAAGTGATCTCTTATATTGAGAAGAACTTAGGTGAAAAACTTACCTTAGATCTCATTGCTAAAGAAGTATGTCTTTCTAAATGGGAGTGTTCACGTCGGTTTAAGCGCATTGCGGGAGAATCGGTTTGGAGCTATCTGATCTCGGCAAGAATGGCAAAGGCCGTTGAGCTTCTTTTGTATAGTCGTAAATCCGTTGAAAGGATTGGATTTGAGGTTGGCTTTCCGAACGTTAATCTCTTTATTCGCCAGTTCAAAAAAGAATTCAGGACAACGCCGGGACAATTCCGAAAGAATCATTGAGCAACAAAGGTATATTTTCAGCGGGTATTGGAATATCCGAGAAGAGCTGTTTTCTTAGACTAGATGTCAAACAAAGACATTTAGTTCTAAGGAGACAAAATGAAACATTCAGTTCCTGCTCAAACCGAAAACGACCTGATCGATTTTTATCGAAACGCAATTCGCACGCGCAGCTATTCCAATCAGGAAGGCGACATCGCTGTGCTCATTCTCAAAGAAATGGAAAAGCTCGGTTACGATGAATGCTATATCGACCGAGTTGGCAACGTTGTAGGCAGAGTCGGCAGCGGTAAAAAAATCATTCACTTCGACTCTCACATGGATACGGTTAACGCTGGCGACCCGGCACTTTGGGACCATCCTCCGTTTTCCGCAGATTATGCTGACGAGTACATTTACGGAAGAGGTTCTGTCGACATGAAGGGTGGGTTAAGTGCTTCCGTTTATGCTGCGGCAGAAGCTAAAAAACAAGGACTTCTGGACGGGAAGACTGTTTATGTAACAACGACCGTTTGCGAAGAGGACTGCGACGGCGTCAATCTGATCAATTTCTACAAAGATTCGGGTATTAAACCCAACTTTGTCTTCATCTGTGAGCCTTCTTACAATGTCATTACGCTCGGACATAACGGCAAGATGCAGGTACGTATTCGTACCCAGGGCATTTCTGCACACGGTTCGGCTCCGGAAAAAGGTGTGAACGCGGTCTACGAGATGGCTGAAATCATTACTCGTGTTGATGAGCTTAATAAGAGGCTTCAAAAGACGGAAGGAAAAGGAACGGTTGTTCTTTCCAAGATCAGCTCCGTTGCCGCTTCTTTAAATGCGGTGCCGAGTGAATGCGAAATTTATTTGGATCGTCGCCTCCGTCTTGGTGAAACCATAGAAGATGTAAAGAAAGAAATGGACGCTCTCGTGGAAGGTAAGCCTGCTAAGTGGGAGCTCGGTGTTCTGAAAGAAACTTCATGGAAAGGAGAAGAGCTCGTCTATCTTCCCGAACACGATCCTTGGAAAATCGCTGAAGACGCTGAATTAACAAAAGCCTGCATCCGAGCCTATGAAGATGTATTCGGAGAAAAGCCGAAGAAATTTGAATTCTGGGACTTTGGCACCAACGCAGTGGTTCCGGTTTCGATGGGGATTCCGACCATCGGATTCGGTCCCGGAGAATATAAATTAGCGCATATGATTAATGAACGCTGCCGTCCTGAGCAAGTTAAGGAAGCGGCAAACTTCTATCTCAATACCATTGCGGAGCTGTGAAATGAAAGATCTCGACCACCTCAAACTGCCTCGTGCCGGTGAAACCTCTAGCCGTTTTACGAAAGAGCAGGCTCTCGCGGCACAAAAGTTTCATCAAACGCTTCCCGGATATTCCGTTACTCGTTTGGTTGAACTCCCTGCCTTAGCCAAAGAACTCGGCGTCAAAGACATTTTTGTTAAAGACGAAGCCTCGCGTTTTGGATTGAATTCATTTAAGGGACTCGGCGGAAGCTATTGTTTGTTCCATCTGCTTTCAGAAAAGTACGGATGGTCAGGTAAAGTTGAAAGCTTCGCACAGCTCAAAGATCAGATCGCGTCGCTGGAAGAAAAACCTAAGATCATCTCCGCGACTGACGGTAATCACGGCCGAGGCTTAGCCTGGATTTGTCATTTGCTCGGACTTAGGTGCGAGATTCTCATGCCGGCCGGCAGCAGTGAGGAGCGTCAGGAAAATATCCGTAAGCTCGGAGCCGATTGTCGGCGCACAGACGGCAACTATGATGAAACCGTCCATGAAGCAGAAAGGTTTGCTTTGGAAAACGATTGGCTGCTCGTTCAGGACACAGCGCTTCCGGGATTTGAGAAAGTAGCTCGGTTCATTATGCATGGTTACCTCACGATGGCCCTGGAGACGGTGGAGCAACTAAAAGGCAAATGTCCGACGCATATCTTTTTGCAAGCGGGCGTTGGCTCCATGGCTGGCGCTATGTGCGGATTCTTTGCCTCTCTTTACGGGCCTGATGTTCCGGTGATTTCCATTGTCGAGCCGAAAACCGCTGACTGCGTCTATCGTACAGCTGAAAAGGACGACGGCAAACTTCACAATGCTCCCGGCAGTCTGGAAACCATCATGGCAGGCCTTTCCTGCGGAGAGCCTTGCAGCGTCGGCTGGAAAGAAATTCGGGCTGCGGCTTCCCATTATTTCCGCATTGAGGAATCCGTTGCTGCAGATGGAGTCCGCGTCCTTTCTTCTCCTTTGGAGAACGATCCTCGAGTGCTTTCAGGAGAGAGCGGAGCGGCTGGTTTCGGTACAGCGTTTGAGCTCTTGTTCCACAAAGCACAATACCAGGAAGAAATTAGCTCTTTAGGTTTGAACAGTGAATCTGTCCTTCTGTTTTTCAATACGGAAGGTGTTACCGACAGAAAGAATTTCCTGAAGATCGTTTGGGAAGGTGCGTTTGCCGAGAAAGTTTAAACGCCAAGTCTTTTAGGAGTATTCTCCGACAACACAATATTGCATAAATAGAAAAAGGTTTTAGTTTTTCAAAAGGCTCCGTTTGTGAGTCTTTTCCTTTCCTAAGGTAATTAGAAAGACATGAGCGATTCGTCGTTTAGCAAGGGCATCGGGTTAGCCATCGCCGCATCCGTGTTTTGGGGCTCGATGGGCGTTTGTGCACAGTATCTTCTCCAGCAGTGTTCATTTACGCCGCTGGATTTGGTATCCATGCGTTTGGTATTGGCTGGTCTGATCCTGCTGATTATGGAACGGTTGGTATTCGGCAGAAATATTATTTCGCCGCTGAAAGACATCCGTACTACGGTCGGGATTTTAGTTGCCGGTCTTTTGATTCTTGTTTCTCAGCTCACGTTCATGCTTGCGGTCGCCGCATCTAATGCGGGAACGGCCGCCATTGTGCTTACGCTTGTGCCGCTGATTTGCGCCTTCTGGCTCTCTATCACCGAGAAGCGTCCTTTGACAATGCGTGAAGGGATCTGTTTTGTCCTTGCGGCTTCCGGGGTTTTCTTGATCGTGACCAAAGGAAACTTCAGTACGCTGGACTTGTCTTTTGCGGGCGTGCTTTGGGGTTTTGTATCGGCAATATTTTCTGCCGCTTACTCCATTCAGCCGAGAAAACTCATTATGAAAGTCGGCGTTGGCCCCGTTGTCGGCTTCGGAATGCTCTTCGGCGGTCTTGTTGCCTCTGTGATGAATCCGCCTTGGACGATGAACGTTCAATGGACTGCTATGTCTGTTTCGGCTTTCACTTATGTTGTTCTTGTTGGAACGGTTGCCGCTTTCTGGTGCTACTTGTCCAGTCTTAAGTATGTTTCTGCTGTTATCGTTGGTTTGATGGTTTGTTTTGAACCGTTAAGCGCCTATTTGCTTTCCGTCTTTGCCTTTGATCTGAGAATCGGTATGTGGGAGGGCGCCGGCATTTGCCTTGTGCTGCTGAATGTCCTTGTTTTGTCTCTTCCGAAGAAAAGCTCCGAAGCGATAAAACCATAGAAACAAAAATCCCGGTGCAAAGCCGGGATTCTTGTTAAGGGTCTTTAATCGAGATGCGGACCGAATTTTTCTAATCGCTTACATTCTTCATTGGTAGCAGAGAATTTTTTGAAGTTCTCTATAAATTTTGCTGCCAATGCTTCTGCGCGCCTGTCCCATTCACTCGGATCCTTATAGGTGTTGCGAGGATTCAAAATCTCCGCATGCGCACCTTCAGCGTTAATAGGAATCTCCAAGTCGAAATAAGGAATCTTCTTTGTCGCGCCTTTGAGGATGCTTCCTGAGAGGATGTCATCGATGATGGCTCGCGTGTCTTTAATCGAAATACGTTTTCCCGTTCCGTTCCATCCGGTATTGACTAAATAGACACGGGCACCGTTAGTGCGGGCTTTCCTTGCCAGTTCTTTGGCATATTTAAAAGGATGCAGAGAGAGGAAGGCAGCCCCAAAACAGGCAGAGAAGGTAGGTTGAGGCTCCGTAATGCCGCGTTCTGTTCCGGCCAACTTGCTGGTGTAACCGGAGAGGAAATAATACATTGCCTGATCAGGAGAGAGTATAGAAACTGGAGGCAAGACTCCGTAGGCATCAGCAGAAAGGAAAATAATTTCCTTGGCGGCCGGTCCTTTGGAGATCGGTTTAACGATGTTTTCGATGTGATAGATAGGATAAGAAACACGAGTGTTTTCAGTAGCTGACGTGTCACTGAAATCTACTTTTCCAGCTTCATTTACGATGATGTTTTCCAGAAGGGCGTCTTTTCGAATGGCGTTGTAAATATCCGGTTCGCTGTCTTTATCCAAATTGATGACTTTGGCATAACAGCCGCCTTCGTAATTGAAAACGCCTTCATCATCCCAGCCGTGTTCGTCGTCGCCGATTAAGAGACGTTTAGGATCGGTTGAGAGCGTTGTTTTGCCGGTACCGGAAAGACCGAAGAAGATGGCAGTGTTTTTGCCTTCTAAGTCGGTATTGGCCGAGCAGTGCATCGAAGCGATATGACGAAGAGGGTTGAGATAGTTCATGACCGAAAACATGCCTTTCTTCATTTCTCCGCCGTACCAGGTATTCAAAATGACCTGCATCTTTTCTTTGAGGTTAAAGACGATGGCAGTTTCGCTGTGCAGTCCGAGTTCTTTGAAGTTTTCAACTTTAGCTTTGCTGGCGGTTAAAACGATAAAATCGGGTTCTCCGAAGTCTTTGAGTTCTTCAGGGGTCGGACGAATAAACATATTCGTCACAAAGTGTGCCTGCCAAGCCACTTCCATAACGAAACGAACTTTCAGGCGCGTATTCTTATTGGCGCCGCAGAAAGCGTCAACGACGTAAAGACGGTCTTTATGAGAGAGTTCGTCAATGGCTTTGTCTTTTAGGATCTTCCAAGAGACTTCTGAGAGCGGCTTGTTGTCGTTCTTATATTCCTCGCTGGTCCACCAGACGGTGTCTTTGCTGACATCGTCAACAACGAAAAACTTATCTTTGGGAGAGCGGCCGGTGTAGATGCCGGTCATGACGTTTATTGCACCGAGTTCGGTGACAACACCTTTTTCGTAGCCGACCAGTCCTTCTGCGGTTTCATCTTTGTGGAGTTGTTCATAGGAAGGGTTATGAACAACCTCTTTGACGTCAGTTATGCCGTACTTTGCTAAATCTAATGTCATGGTTGTAATTCCGCATGGAAAACGGCGCCGAAAGCATGCGTACATTCATCAGCGACGAATCCCACGAATAAAAGTTAGCGTTTTCAATTAAGTGAAAACGAATGGTGTAAATCTCCTCAATTCTACCGCCCAATCGCGAAATTTGTAAGAAAGTATTAATACGGTATTAATCCGAATTATAGGACCGTGAAGAAAAAGAATTTTTGCTTAGTTCCTTTAGCCGGAATTTGATTCTTTATTTTTTACTCTCTAATAAAATAACCCGACATCATTTAGGTTAGGAAAGAAAGATGGACAAGAAGTACGCAGCGCAAGAGGCCATTACGCATTCCATGATGGGAAGTCTCGGTTTAAAGCTCATAGAAGAAAAGGAGGGTTTTATTCGCGCTAGTATGCCTGTCAATGACAATACTTCTCAGCCCTTCGGAGTTCTGTGCGGAGGCGCTTCATTGGCGTTTGCGGAGATTATTGCCGGATATGGCTCTTATTTGTGCTGTCCGGAAGGATTCATTCCAGTCGGAAGCTCGGTTTCTGGAAACCATGTTAGTTCAGTGCGCAAGGCGCCGGATGTTTTGGTTTACGCGGAAGCCACGGCTTTACATCTCGGCCGCACGACGCATCTATGGAATGTTGATATAAAAACCGAAAACGGAAGGCTCGTCTCCACTGTCCGGGTGACGAATTTCATCGTTAAAGACAAGTCGGAAAGCTGGAAATAGGAAAAGAAAAAAAGGAGGAAGACCTAGGCCTTCCTTCCCAAAGGAGATTCTAAAGACCCCAAAGTGTTGGCAGGAATGTGCTTAGGCTCGGGAATAACACGATGACGGCTAAGGCAACCAGCGTTGCAATTAAGAGCGGAATGACCGGCGGCGTCATTTCTTCCATCGTCAAATCGGCGATTTGAGCGCCGACATAGAGGTTTACAGCCACGGGCGGTGTGACCTGTCCGACCGCTAAGTTCACAGTCATCATGACGCCGAACCAAACCGGATCCCAGCCGAAGTGATGAACAATCGGAAGCAGGAAGGGAAGCAGAACGTAGTAAATCGAGATCGCGTCCATAATCATTCCGGCTGCCAGCAAAATCACGTTGATAAGGAAGAGGAGCGCCCAAGGGTTATCAGACAGCGCAAGGAGCACCGCGGCGCCTCTTTCTACTAACCCGACGGTACTCGCAACCCAGGCAAATAATCCGGCGCAGGTCACCACAAACATAATGACGGCGGTTGCCTTAACGGATTCAAAAAGGACGTGAAGTAGTTTGTCCCAGGAGTTGAACGCCTTATAAATAAAGGTCCCGACAAACAAACCGTAAAAGATCGCGACAGCTGCAGCTTCGGTCGGCGTGAAGATTCCTCCGTAAATGCCGCCCAAGATGACGACCGGCGTCATGACGCCCCAGATCGCATCTTTAAATACGAGCCAAGTCGATTCCTGACGGGGCAGTCCGCGATAGCCTCTTTTCTTTGAGATGAGGTATACGGTTAACATTAAGAAACCGGCAACCAGCAGTCCGGGGACAATACCAGCGGCGAACAATGCCGGAACGGAAGTATCCGCAATGCCGCCGTAAACAATGAAAGCGATACTCGGCGGAATCACGATGGCTAGGCCCGAAGTCACGGAAACGTTGGCTGCGGCAAAGGCTTTGTCGTAGCCGTTCTTAACCATAGCCGGAATGAGGATTAAGCCGAGCGCAGCGACAGTCGCAGGGCCCGATCCGCTCACGGCGCCCCAGAAGGTGGCGACTGCTACGGTTGCAATGGCTAGACCGCCGGTCATGTCGCCGACGAGGTTTTCGACAAGACGCACAATACGCGCGGCGATGCCGGCGCTTTCCATAATGAAACCGGCCAAAATAAAGAAGGGAATAGCTAACAAAGGAACTTTAGCGACGCCGGCAAAGAAGTTGTAGGGCAGCATGTCGATGCCCATGTCAAAGAGCCAGCTGACGATGGCGGCAGAAAGTCCAAGACTGATGGCAATCGGAACTCTGCACACCAGCATGAAAATAAAAAGAATCAGCAGAACCAGTCCGGGATCGGACATCAGCGAATTAAGCATGATCTCCTCCTAGAAGTTCTGTTTCTGAATATCTTCAACAGTGCGCTGAAGAATTCGGACAATAATGAGCGCCGAGAAAAGCGGCGTGGCTATGGTGTAGAGCCAAACCGGAATATCCAGAGACTCAGAGGAAACGTTTAGTTCAATTTCGTCAATAACCTCAATCGCACCTAAGTAAACCAGCATGACGAAGAAAGCCAGTGAGCAAATTACGCCGAAGAAGTAAAGCGTTTTGCGCAGCCATCCGTGGGTAATACTGTAAAGCAGATTCATCGTGAAGTTGCTGCTTTCTCGGAACGCAATCGAAGTGCCGAGCAGTACGATCCACACAAAGAAATTTACTGTCAGTTCCTCGGAAGCAGAAAATGACAGGTTTGTGCAGTAACGGATGATGATGTTGATGAAGGCAATGCAGGCCATGACTGCTAAGAGAAATGACCCAAGGAGCTCTTCAAATCGGGTGTTGAGGAAATGAAGCATAGTTGTTCTTCTTATATTTATTTGTGGTAAAGCCGGTGCGGCCGGAGCCGCACACGGCGTGTCGCTGAGTAATTCAAAAATTACTTGGCAGCCTGCATGTCTTCTTCGGCAGCTTTGACGACATTCGGGCCGATCTTCTGAGTCCAGTCAGCACGGACACCGGCTGTGGCTTCATAGAAGCGTTTGATCATTTCAGGTGTGTACTCCGTCACGGTCATGCCGTTTTTCTTAAGTTCTTCCTTCGGATTGGTGACAGCAGGGAGCTTATTGATGCTCTTGAGGTATTCATAAGCCTGACCGTTGTCGTTGCTCAGACGGGAAAGGGCTTTGCCGTATTTTTCAGCTTCGGTAGCGCAGCTGAGAATAAGCTTCTGATCTTCCGGAGAGAATTCCTTCCAGACTTTCATGTTGGCAGTGAAGAACAACGGGTCGATCATGTAATGCCAATCGGTGGAGTACTTGTGCCACTGCCAAACTTTAGTCGGGACGTTAATGCCGTTAGTCGGGTTTTCCTGACCATCGACGATGCCCTGCTGGAAGCCGGTCACAGCTTCAGACCAGTTGATAGCCTGAGGGTTGGCGCCAAGGGACGAGAAGATGTCAATGAAGATCGGGGTACCGCATACGCGCAACTTCATACCCTTCATATCTTCCGGTTTTTCGATCGGGCCTTTGCTCGTAGTTAATTCACGGAAGCCGTTTTCAGACCAGCCGAGGAACTTAACGCCGGTTTTTTCGATGGCTTTTTCCAGCATCTTTCCGGATTTTCCGGCTTCAATAGCGTCGATAGCTTTATAGCGATCCGGATTGTTGGCGACAAAGAAGGGAAGGGCGGTGAGGTTTAATTCTTTGATTTGAGGAGACCAGTTGATGGTGGAAGCTAAAGCAAAGTCAATTGCTCCGCGGCGAACGAGCAAAAGTTCGGAAGTTTGCTTGCCTGCCATCAGCTGAGCACCGAAATACGGTTTGATGTTGATTCGGCCGTTGGATTTCTGTCTGACGCAGTCGGCAAAGAAGGTTGCGGTTTGGCCCCAGCCGGAGGAGGCGCCGGGTACAACGCTGAGCTTGTACTCGGATTTATATGCGGCGGAGGCGGCAGAAAGGCACAGGCCCATGGCAGCGAGTGCGAGGGCAGCTTTGCTTAAGAGTTTAAAGGTCACAATAGTTACTCCTAGAGATTAGAGAATAAAAAGTGTTAGTTAGGTCGAATGAAACCGAAAGCTCATTTGCTCTCGATTTACTGCCGAAGCACACCATTTGTTTAGTGTTCTTTTTTCAATGGAGTCCGGTACGACCCTTGAGGATTTGGTTAGTCTCATACAGGCTTTTGGCCCGTTCCAGACTATAAAAATATTGTATTCTTCGATTACAAAAAACTTCGTTTTTTCACTAAGGAAAACCCTGTATTAACGAGAGCGGATCATCGCAGTTATAGGTGTTTTGAAGTAGGATACCCGCCTATTCGTGCTTGTTCCGCTGGGAGATATAGATGCGCTATTACGATATTGAAGTGGCCGGTACCAAACGTGCCCTGAAACTCTGCCCTATTAATCAAGATCTTTGCATTGCAGCCTTTTTAATTCTCGGCGATACCGAGCTGACTGTTAATTGCGCAGCTGCTCTTTTGGAAAGAGCTCCTAAATATGATTTCCTTTTAACTGCCGAAGCCAAGAGCATTCCTCTGGTTCAGGAAATGGCCCGTCAGAACGGTGATGCACACTATATTGTTGCTAGAAAGGGCCGAAAACTCTACATGGACAACCCCATCTGCGTTGGTGTGAAATCCATTACTACGGAGAAAGACCAGAAACTTTATGTTGATCAGGAAGAGATGGAACAGATGCGCGGCAAACGCATTTTGATCGTTGACGATGTCATTTCTACCGGACGCAGCCTCCAGGCTTTGGAAGAAATTGCTGCCGCTGCGGGTGCCGATGTTGTCGGCAAGATGGCCGTTTTAGCCGAAGGCGATGCTGCTTCCAGAACAGATATTTCTTATCTCGAAAAACTTCCGCTCTTTAACGGCAAGGGCGAACCGCTTCCTTTTGATTAATTTCAGAGAGCTAACTGGATGATTGGCATTATCGGAGCGATGAAGGTTGAGCTTGAGGCTTTGAAGGCAAGGCTTCAGGACGTGACTGTAACCAGAATTTCGGGCGTTGATTTTTACAGCGGAAAGCTGCACGGTACGGATGTCGTCGCCGCAGTGAGCGGGGTCGGTAAGGTGTTTTCCGCCGTTTGTGCGCAGACGATGGTTTTGAAGTTCGGTGTGAAAGCCATTATTAATACAGGTGTGGCGGGAGGATTTTCTCCTAACCTTAAGCTCGGTGAAGTTGCCATTGCATCTCAAGTCTGCCAGCACGATATGGACACGTCTGGCGTCGGCGATCCCAAAGGTTTAATTTCCGGAATTAATAAGGTCTTCATTGATGCCGATCCTCTCTGGGTCGCAAAAGCTGAGAAAGCGGCACAGAAATTAGGCATTCATACTGAAACCGGCGTGATTGCTTCCGGCGACCAATTTGTCTGCGATACGGACCGTAAAGCTTGGATTCGTGATTTCTTTAGAGCCGAAGCTGTAGAAATGGAAGGCGCGGCCATCGGTCAGGTGTGCTTTGTCAATGAAATCCCGTTTGTTGTGATTCGATCTATTTCCGATGATGCTTCCGGCCACGCACCTGTTTCTTACGAATCCTTCTTTAAAGAGGCGGCTCAGCGAGCCGTCGCACTGACGGAAGAGATGCTCAAAGAAGCCTGAGAGCATTCCAAAGCAGAAGGACTTTTCCTGGAGTTAGTTGAAGGAGCGAACTTCGCGAAAAGTCCTTTTTGCATTTTGGATGAATTTTTTAGATTTTTGCTGCTTAACGGCTTTCAAGCTTTTAGAAACTTTTTCTTCAAAACAGAAGAATCTAATTGAGACAAAACGAGTCCGAAGAGCACAAGGAACGCTCCGCTGGCGGACCAAACAGTGCGTTTTTCGCCAAGGATAGAGTAGGAACAGATAAGGCAGATCACCGGAATAAGATAAGTATAGGCGGCGGTTTCCAAGAGTTTTGAGATTATTCAAAGGAGGGGGGTGGCAGGGGAAGAAGGATTCGAACCCTCGAATGCCGGAATCAGAATCCGGTGCCTTAACCAGCTTGGCGATTCCCCTGCAACATAAAGTTCAGCGAGATGGCAGGGGAAGAAGGAGCCATTTTTTACTCAAATTCAATAAATTAAATTAAGCAATTTGCTTGGTTACCTAAATGGCAACCAAAAGATAAAAAACAATTAATAAAGTACCACTGCCCTGCGAAATCGACAACAAAAACACAGAGTTGACTTAAGAGAGTTTGAAAACTTAAGAAACCAAAATACTCTCCCGTTGAAAACACTCCTTGATGTTTGCAAGATGATCGAGGCTTGAAATCTTTGGGTTTCAAGCTCAATTTTTTAGAAAGGGCAGACCAGGAGCTCACCTTGCGTTGCCTTGCTCTTTTTTTCGTTTTTTCATTGCCTGCATTCGTCTGATTCGTTCTGCCTTCTGCTCGTTGAAGACTCTGACAATTTTTTGCTGCTGACTTTCGACAGGTTCAAGGTTTTTATAAAAATGTGACATTCTTTGCCCAAGCTCCTGATGTACCGAGTTTTGTGATTGAAGTAACTCCCCGGCAGCCGTTTTTGCCTTATTCAAAAGATCGCCCCGCTTTTCCTTCAGCTTTTTTATTGCGGGATGATCAGGAATGTCTATTCCTTGACGAATAGCTTCACTGGCTTCGTTTATTCTTGCTTGTTGATTATTGGTGAGCTGTGTTTTCTTGCGTTTTTTTGCTATTGCATAAACTTGAGCACGTTCTTTGTTGGCTTTGAATCGTTTGGCTGCATTAAATTCTTGCTGAGTTGCTGGACGCTGTGTTCTTCCCCGGACAAAGCGTGTTGTGCAGTTTGCCCGGATGCCAAACCGATTCAGGCACACGGCGAAATGTTCTCTTAAGACGGCTCTTTCGACATTAGTCAGATGCAGCCTTTTTTTGTCCTTTCCAAGAGTTGACAGAAGAATGTGACAGTGAGGGTGTGTGGTCTTTTTATCAGAATATTCAAAATGAAAAGTCATTAGATAGTCGTAGTCTCCTAAACAATCTCTAGCCCATAAACGGCATGCAGACTCAAAACTCTTCTCATCAGTTCCTTTCGGCATTGAAAGAATGATTCGGCGTGCAAAACTTTTCCCTTCGTCTTGTTCCGGGATTTCGTTTTGAGTGCGCCAGTTCTTAAGAATTTCACCATATTCATCCTTACCTTGATAAAGATTACCGTCTTTGTCTTCCAATGCTAGTTTTCCATTTCTGGAAATGTAGTCGGCAATCGCTTTAATGTGAGGAAAGTCTTTGACATCGGATCGACCAAGTTTAACCATTACCTCAGGAGTTTTTCGAACAACTCCCCACGCCTTGTGGTACGAGTTCAATGTTGAGAGGCGCTCTATTTTTGAGACTCTGCCCTTGGTTTTGCGAATTGCGTCCGGGTACAGATCATCCAACGTTTTTATGATTTTTTCGCTCATGCCTTTTCGATCTCGTCTTGAATCATTTTCTTTAGCGGCGCCATAAAGGACTCGAGGTCAGTTTTCCCGGATTCAACTTCTTTTAGCTTTCTTTCAAACATGGCGGTGAGGATGGGATTTTTAACTGAGTTAGGAACCAGTCCTAAAAGACGAAAACCTAATTCCGTAGCGTGGATTTTTTTGCCTTTTACCTCTAAATATCCTTTTCTTTTTAATTCCGAGATAATTGCGGCTCGCGTTGCAGGCGTTCCAATACCGTCCGTTTCTTTTAAAAATTTTTTGAATTCAGGGTCTTTAACAACCGTATGAATTTTTTCCATTGCCGAAATTAAAGTACCTTCAGTAAAAGAATTGGGAGGCGTCGTTTTTTTGTTTTCGGCTCTAATCTCTTTAAATTCAACAGAGCTTCCCTCTTGAAGAATGGGAAGATTTTGGAGTGTGGTCTTTTCCTCAGAATTTTGATCTTTAAGGTATACGGCTTTCCATCCTTCAATCTTGGTCGTTTTCCCGGTACTTTTAAAAGATTCTCCATTGAAAGCCAGGACAATTTTAGTTTCTAGATATTCATGAACCGGTAAAAATTGGCATATATAGCGTTTGGCAATCAGGTTGTAAATTTTCTGTTCTTCTGGATTTAGCTCTGAGACAGCAGCCCGTTGTCTCGTAGGAATTATTCCGTGATGAGCGCTGATCTTTTTGTCGTTCCAGGCTTCTGAACGAATCTTTGGATTTGCCTGGCGGACCAATTCTGCAAGATTGGGATTCGTGGCAGCTATGGCATCTAGAACGGCCTTGGCGTCAGAAAACTGACTTTCCGGCAAATATTGACAATCCGACCTCGGATAGCTGGCGAGCTTATATTTTTCATAAAGAGCCTGGCAAATGTTTAGAGTTTCCTCAGCAGAAAATCCGTATCGGTTTGATGCGTCAAGCTGGATGTCCGCAAGGGAATATGGTTTGGGTTGAAGAGCTTTTTTGGGGAGCTGAGTAAAAGAGAGAACCTTCCCGGAACCGAGACTCTGAAGTTTGCTGAGAATCTTTTGAGCCTCTGAAGAGTCGATTAGCCGCTTTTGAGCGTCTAATCCCTGTTGATCTGGCTTTGGTTCCCATTGCGCGGAAAAGTTTATGCCCTCATACGTAATAACAGCATTGAAAGAATAGAAAGGGATGGGCTTGAAATTTTTGATAAGCTGGTCTCGGGCAGCGACCAATGCGAGTGTGGGTGTCTGTACCCGGCCTACCGCTATGAGAGTTTTCTCGCTCGGTGTTGAGTGCTTTAATGTGAAAAGCCGCGTAAGGTTCATGCCAATAAGCCAGTCCGCGCGACTTCTTCCGAGTGCGGCTTGCGCCATACCTTTAAATTGACTGTTTGGTTTTAAAGATTGAAGAGCTTTCTTGATGGATGTTGAATCTTGAGCGGAAGCCCAAAAGCGCAAACTTGGTTTTCGATAACGATAAAACTCCAAAATTTCGTCTACCAACAGCTGTCCCTCCCTATCGGGATCTCCGCAGTTTACGACGGTATCAGCTTTCGATAGCAGAGTTTTTATTATCTTCAACTGGTTTTTGACACCTTTATCGTTTTTAGGCAGCAATTTCCAGTTGTCCGGAAATATCGGCAGATCCTCCATACGCCACCGTTTTTTCCCTTTGGGAGTGGTGGGAACATCTTCAGGAAGATAGTAGTCGGGTTCAGCTTGCTCCAGTAGGTGGCCAAAGCACCAAGTGACGCAAATGTTTCCTTTGCATTCCACATAACCGTTGAATCTTTTAACGGTTCCCAGCTCGGCAATGATAGCTTTGGCAACGGATGGTTTTTCAGCAATAAATAATCTCATATCAAACTCGGTTCTTCTATTTCTTTAAAGGCTTTAACTTTGGCGTTGAAGTACGACCAGTCTTCTCCGCGCCAGGTTGCGGTCCTTACCTCCCCGGTGGAAATAAAAACTTCATAAGTTTTTCCGGTTACAGGAACGTGTTCCGGGTAGGGGAGCCATAAATTGGATTTTTCAGTATCGCTTAAGTTGCGGCATAAGTTTGTCGGTGCTTCAGACGGGTCTCTGAAGAAAGCAATTTTTTCATCCGGCCATCTATGCCAGCCGCCGTTATATTCTGCGGTAATAAATCTTCCGTCTTTGAGCTTGACAAGCCATAGTTTTTTATCCGGGGAAGCCCTGTTTTCCCAGGGAAGTACAAATGGGTATTGGTTCCAACCTTCGATGTTTGGAACACCTTCTTTAGTGAGATGCGTTCTTGAAACGATCAACCATATTTCTTTGCCCGTTACTGAAAGCTCTTCGTCGATATAGAACGGAATCTCTCGGCTGTTCATGCTTGAAAGACCATTGGCGAGGACAGACTCAAGGTAGTCTCTCTCTTTCATTAATTGCAGCAGTGTGTTGATGATTTTTCTGTCGATAGAGAAGGGAGACAGTTCTGATCTCATTATTGTTTCTCCTTTGGCTAACGTTCCAATGAGGAATTTGCTTTTCGTTGTTTTTTCTGAGAGAGGCCTTCAGAAGCCGGCGAGTGCTCCTGGATTGACTGATGTTTTAATAATTCCGGATGCAGCGCAATCATATGGAGGTTGGATTTTGCGATTGTCACAAAATCATCAGTGGTAAGTGTTTTACAGTCTTTAAAGCCGTGATTAAATAGCCAGACGCTTACAGCCGAGCGCATTTGTTTGTACCAGCGCTGAAGTTTTGGGAGAGCGTTTCTTTGTTTAGAACACTCTTCAACAAGGTACGCAGCAGTCTCTTCCGCATAATTGGGATGATCTTTTGTAATTCCGGAATCTTTTAAGCGGATCTCGGCAGCTAGGCAAACGGGATCTCGTTGCCTGAAGCCTTCCTCTAATAGACGAGGAGCCTCTTTTACTAAAGGGATAACTTTTTCTTTCAGCTCGGAGTCGTAAGCCATATGGATTCCGACTTCGTGAAGCAGCACTGAAGAGGCAGCTTCCGGCACTAAATTTTCAGCAATAAGAAACGCAGTTTTATGCTCTTGTTCATAGAATCCTTGTACTCTCCCTTCACCGGAGTTAATGAAATGAGGAGTTTTTTTGAAGCTCCTTTTTTCCCCTGAGCGAACTAGAGCAAGTTTGTTTCTTATTTCTTCGGTATAATTGACATCAGTGTAAAGATCCTCGTGCGACGTAGTCGGTTGAAGTTCGGTTTGATTATCTTCAATGTCTGGTCCAGAAGAGGGCGGTGTAGCCGAAGCATCGCGGTCAGGAAAGATGAGCGCGCCTGACAATCTCACACTATCATTTCCCCATAATCTTTCGACATTAAATTTAGGCTTTACTGGTCTATCCGTGATGACTGAGAACGAATTGTTTTTATTGTTAAATTCACAGGGAACCCCTCTGTTGTACTTCGGTGAATAAAAGACAAACTGAGTCTCACTTTCCTTGTAAAGCCTTGTTGCGCTTGTCAGAACCTCTCTAAGACTCAGTAAAGCAGCCTCAGTTTTATTTGCCTCGGTTGGGAAAAGATCTCTGGAAGGAAACTCTATTGCGTTTGCAGTAAGGTGTTTGGCTCCTAAACCCCGATGTTTATTTAGGCGGTAAAAACCTTCCTTAATGACAATTTCACCGTTGGGATACTTTAGGTTTCCCTTAATGTTCAGTGTCGCAAAAATTCCTTCCGGATTGCCTTCGTGAGCAAACTGGTCAGGGACAATAAATCCGGTCTTTGTGTTTTTCTTGGAATTTTTTAGTTCTTCCGGCAAAGCTGACAGGTATGGCGGTACATCATTGATGTCGGAAATAATTTTGAGACGACCGTTGTCAATTAAGGCGTTAATGGTAGT
>OOAC01000161.1_pt1 | contig 68566 bp, 58 predicted proteins | sample 1671041 | NCBI WGS metagenome assembly OOAC01 (sample SAMN06348116, study PRJEB24527) | human gut metagenome | biome: human gut; feature: ankylosing spondylitis patient; material: feces | host: Homo sapiens | place: China | collected 2015-10 | reverse complement strand
AATGACACATACCCCTTTTGTCAGCAACCCTTGTCCGGCAACTGCCATAGTATTTTTTTCTCAAAACCTGTTTTATGGACAGCTACCCCAAGCGTGCTCCCTTTTTCTGTCAGTCTCGATCAAAATGTGATGCGCATCTGGTGCCAGACAACGCCGCCGTGCACGGACTTGTCTGTCACGCCCTCGTCGACAAAGCAGAACTTCGCGTAGTAGTCGACGAGCCGCTGTTTGCAGGTCAGGACTGCACCCTTTCTCCCCTGCTTTCTCGCATCCTCAACGGCACGGTGGAGCAGTTCGCCCGCGTAGCCGTTTTTCCGGTACTCCGGCAAGGTGTTCAGACCGAAGAGCATCTGCCACGCGCCATTTTCGTCGTGCATGGATGCTTTCGCGTACATTTCGTCGGTCAGGTCTGGCTCGTCCGTCACAAAGCCGTCGAGAAATGCGATGAGCTTGTCGCCCTCGAACATCAGCCAGAAGTGGTCGCCGTAATATTTGATTCGCTCGGCGAATTCCTCTTTTGTCGCCGCCTCGGCCACGGGAAAGCACTCGGCTTCCACCGCCGCGACCGCGTCCAGATCGTTCATCGTTGCTGTTCTGATCTCCATGGTTCTGCCCTCTCTATTTAGTCCCACTTTTCACGGCTGAGCTCGCGCATGTAGCCAGCCGTAATGATACCGGTGGGCAGCGCGACGATGGCGATTCCCATGAACGACGACATCATGCTCACGATGCGGCCGATCTCGCTCGTCGGATAGATGTCGCCATAGCCGACGGTCGTCAGCGTAACGACCGCCCAGTAGATGGCGTCGAAAAACGTGTCAAAGCTGTCGGGCTCCACCTGAAACATGATGAGCGCCGACAGCGCGATATACCCGCACGCCAGCACACACACCGCCGCGATGCACACAAGCATGAAGCGGTCGTAAATGAGACTGTCGCGGTCGTCCTTGTCCGCGACCTCGATGACCTCGTAGATTTTTCTTCGCAAACTCATGCCGTTACTCCCTTGCGCCGGGCAGAAAGCGCTGCTCGACCTCTTCCGCGCTCATCTGCCCGCCGGAGAGCTCCGTGAGCGCGGCGGAAAAGTCCGCCACCTTCTGCACAGGCAGAAGAAACGTGAGCGTCACGGCAGCGCCGTAATCGCTCGACTCGATCCTGCCCTCGTGTCCCTCGATCAGCAGCTTTATGCGCTCGAACATCGGGTACGGGCATTCGAGCAGCAGCACGGAAAACGGCTGCATCCGCGCCTTGCCCGCTGCGTCAAGTGCGTCCTTCGCCGCCTTGGCGTAGGCGCGCGTCAGCCCGCCCGCACCGAGCAGAATCCCGCCGAAGTAGCGCGTCACGATGCACACGACGTTTTCGACGTTTTCGCGCTGGAAGACGTTCAGCATCGGCTGCCCCGCCGTGCCCTGCGGCTCGCCGTCGTCGCCGTAGCGGACGGTGCCGTCGTGCAGGACGAAGCACCAGCAATTGTGGCGCGCGTCGTAGTATTTCTTCTTCATCTCGTCGATGCGCGCGCGGGCCTCCGCCTCGCTCTCCACAAGGAAAACGTGGCTGATGAAGCGCGAGCGCTTTTCTTCAAACTCGCTCTCCGCGCTCTCGTATGGGACAAGGTACTCTGTCATGGTTTCAATGTTCCTTTCAGCGGGTTTTCTCCCACTTTTCTTTCGTGAGAACGTAAAAAAGCGCCGGCCGCAGCGCATCGTCCACAAGCGCCGGCCTTTCACAGGTCAGCTGATAAGAAAAGCCACACTTTTCGATCACGCGCTTTGACTTTTCATTGCCGGCATAGTGCGAACACCAGACCCGCTGTGCGCCTTTATCCTCAAAGCAGTACCTCAGCAGCTCTCGCACGGCTTCGGGGATAAGCCCCTGACCCCAGAACGGGCGGCCGATCCAATAGCCGATTTCCGGCTCACTCCCGATTTCTGGCGCTTCCGTCGGAAACACGCCGATGGAGCCGACAGGCTCGTCTGGCCGTTCCTTCAAAATGACTGCAAACGTGTCCGGCTCCGAGAGGACGGTTCGGATGATCTCGCGGGAGTTCTCCACGCTCGTATGCGCCGGCCAGCCTGCGGCAGGGCCGACAAACGGATCCCTCGCGTATCGATAGCAGCTCTCCGCATCGCTCCCGCGCCACGGACGCAGGAAAAGGCGCGTCGTTTCAAACGTCATTCCTCCCAGTCCTCCTTCGGCTCGCGGTAGCCCTCGATGTAGTCCTTGACCTGGCCGATGACGCGCGGCACGCAGGTGGCCACGATGTCGATGGTCTCGCCATATTCGACGGATTCGACCTTCGCCTCGCGGTAGAGCATATCGAGAAGCCCGCCCTTGTCATAGGGCAGGTGGATCGTCACGCGGCGCGTGCCCTTGTCGAGGAGCTTGTCGATGTGCGCAAGCAGCTCATCCACGCCCTCGCCGGTCTTGGCGCTGATGTTGACGCTGTCCTCCCCGTGCGGGCGGATATCGCCGAAGTAGAGGTCGGACTTGTTGTAAACGCGCAGGCAGGGAATTTGCTGCGCGCCGAGCTCTTCGATGAGCTCGTCCACGATCTGCGCCTGCTCGAGCCAGTGCGGGTCGGAAATGTCGATGACGTGCAGCAGAAGATCGGCGTATTCGAGCTCTTCAAGCGTTGCCTTGAAGGCCTCGACCAGCTGGTGCGGCAGCTTGCGGATAAAGCCGACCGTGTCGGAGATCACGACATCCAGCGTGTCGGACACCGTGAGAAGGCGCGTCGTCGTGTCCAGCGTGTCAAACAGGCGGTTATTCGCGGGAATGCCCGCGCCGGTCAGCGCGTTCAAAAGCGTCGACTTGCCCGCGTTCGTGTAGCCGACGATGGCGACGACGGGAATTTCATTCTTGCTGCGGCGGTCGCGCTGCGTGGCGCGCACGCGGCGCACCTCTTCAAGGTCCGCCTTCAGCTTGTCGATCTTTCTGTGGATGTGGCGGCGGTCGGTCTCAAGCTGCGTTTCGCCGGGGCCCTTCGAGCCGATGGGGCCCTTGCCCGACGTGCCCGCCTGACGCTCCAGATGCGTCCACATACCGATCAGGCGCGGCAGCAGGTATTGATACTGCGCAAGCTCGACCTGAAGCCGGCCCTCTTTTGTCTTCGCCCGCTGGGCGAAGATATCGAGAATGAGGCCGCTGCGGTCGAGCACCTGCACGCCGAATTCTTCGCACAGAACGCGCATCTGCGAGGGCGAGAGGTCATTGTCGAAGATGACCATTGTCGCCTCCTGCGACTTTACCAGCTCGCGGATCTCGTCCACCTTGCCCTCGCCGATGAATGTGTGCGGGTTCGGCGACGGCAGCGTTTGTAAAACCACGCCGACGCTGACGCCGCCCGCCGTTTCGACGAGCGCACCGAGCTCTTCAAGGCTCTCCTCGTCGGCATTCTCTTTTCGATCGAGCCGCGGCGACGAAAGGCCGACTAAAATCGCCCTGTCGCGCGGCGCGTTGCTCTCTTTCAATGCTTCCATAGATTCTCCTTATCGCGCCGAAATCGGCGCTGTACAAATCATTTTTATTATAGTGTATTTTCCGCCAAAAGAAAAGGCAAAAACGCTTTTCATTGACATTTCCGCCCCTTTCATGTGAAAATAGGGTGGACGCAACCTCAGGTTGACAAAAAGAAACGCCCGGTTGGTGGTGTTTTCTCCCGTTTTCCTGCTATGCTTTTCCTGCAAAGGCGCAGTGCACGGCGTCGAACGCAGCAACATTTCCCCAAGGAGGAACCTTTCATGGAACTATATGAAAAGCTCTACGAACTGCGCCGCGCGAGCGGCATGTCGCAGGAGGAGCTGGCGGAGAAGCTCGGTGTCTCGCGCCAAGCCGTCTCCAAATGGGAGAGCGGCGCCACGCAGCCGGAGCTTAGCAAGCTCATCGAACTCTCTAAGCTCTACTCCGTTTCCGTCGACGAGCTGCTCAGTCTGGAGCATGCCAAACCCGAGCAGGATGCCGCCGAATCGCCGGTTCAAAGCAGCGCCGAAAAAGCTCCCGCGGAAAAGCTGAGCTTCCGCGATTTCTGCATACAGCACAAGAAGATCATCGGCGGTGCGGCCGTGGCGCTCGCCGCGCTCATCGCCGTCGGCGTGCATTACAACGACCGCATCAACACGCTCAGCACGCAAGTAAATGACCTTCGCAGCCAGCTCTACAACGTGCAGAACAACCTCTCGAACCAGATCGCGGGCATCAGCAATAATGTCTCAAACATCTTGGAGCGCGAGTCGAGCCTGATTTCGCAGTATAATTACGAGATCACAAACGTCGATTTTAAAAAGCAGGAATGCACCATCGCGTTTTCCCTGCTGCCAAAGACAATCAGCGAGAGAACGACTGTCATCATCGGCGTGACCGACCATGGCAATTCCTCGCCGCTCGACAGCTATCGGCCGGGCTACTCCGCCGACCTTACACAGGATGGCTTCGGGTATCTGCACGGCAGTGTAACCGTCCCTCTGAGCGACGAGCTCGGCGTTGGTGTCAACTTCAAGCACGATGGTGAGACACAGTCAGAGGAGCTCGACACGATCAGCAATCTCAAATCCCAGTATCAGCCGCAGCTCAAAAGCTTTCTAGCCCCCATCTCCTACGAGCGTCAGGCCGGCAGCAAATGGCAGTACCAGTTCACGCCGGGCAATGCCGGCATCCCGCTCGGCACCATCTCGCTCGGCGCGCTGTCCGATGTGTCCATCCGCAGCGCGTGTCTTGAATACACGTGCGCCAATCAGTTGCTCAGGCGCGTGCCGCTCGAAGCATCGTACAGCGATGGCAGCGCCGTCACCTATGTCGGCGATGACAGCGCCGAAGCCGTGGGCGCATCCGTCATAGAGGGCGTGTCGTACTACGACCTCGCCTATGCCTCCAGCAGCGAATCGGAGGCTTTCACGCTCCCGCTCGGGGCAACGCCGCTCGTCTGCGAGCTTGTCATCAACCTTGCGGACGACACCGTACTGCGCGTCCGCCTCTTCCAGGTGCGCGCCATTGCAGGCGGCGACAGCTACGAGGAGATAAACTACCTCGACCAAAGTCTCAGTGAGCCGCTCCCCTTCATCGTCGAATATCCCGACGGGCAAAACTGAGCGTTCCAAAAAAGCAGAAAAAAGCAGCTCTGCCGTAGCAGAGCTGCTTTTGTGATTGAATTAGTTCAGGCCGAACTTCTTGTTGAACTTGGCAACGCGGCCGCCGGTATCGACCAGCTTCTGCTTACCAGTGAAGAAGGGGTGACACTTAGAGCACACTTCCACCTTGATATTCTGCTTGGTGGAACCTGTCTCAATCACATTACCGCAGGCGCAAGTAATAGTAGTCTGCTGATAATTGGGATGGATTCCTTCCTTCATTGCTCGTGTTCACCTCTTTCTGATCCAAATGTACTTTTCTAAAAAAGCCATATAGGATATTACCACGCTTTGTGTCAAATTGCAAGAGAAATTTTTGATCCTCTCCGTGCTTTTCTCTTCCTTAGCACTTTTCCCTAATTTCATCGTCAATTTTTTAACGCTCGTTATGCAATTTCTCTTTACTTCTGCCGGTTTCAGTCGTATAATGGCACTTACGCGCCTTGCGCACGGATGATTGGAAGTAAAGGAACATCAGAATTATGTCGAAAAAACATTACCTGCGGGGACTGCGCGACGGCATCCCCATTGGGCTTGGTTATTTTGCTGTCAGCTTCGGCATCGGCATCAGCGCGCACAACGCGCACCTGAGCATTTTTCAGGGTTTTTTGCTGAGCTTTTTGAACAACGCCTCGTCGGGTGAATACGGCGGCATCACCATCATCGCCGCCGACTCCGGCCTCTGGGCCATGGCGCTGATGATGCTGGTCGTCAACGCGCGCTATCTTCTGATGAGCTGTGCGCTCAGCCAGCGTCTCTCGCCCGATACGCCGCTTCCCTGGCGGCTCCTCATCGCCTATGACCTGACGGATGAGATCTTCGGCCTCGCCATCGCGCAGCCTGGGTATCTTGAGGTGTGGTATTACTTCGGCACCATGTGCGCGGCCATGCCGGGCTGGAGCATCGGCACCGTGCTCGGCGTGCTGATGGGGAATCTCATGCCCGTCTGGGCCGTCAGCGGTTGCTCCGTGATGCTGTTTGGCATGTTTCTCGCCATCATCATCCCCGTCGGCAAGCAGAACCGCATCGTGCTCGGCTGCATCGGCGTGAGCTTTCTCTGCTCGCTTCTTGCAAGCGTTTTGCCGTTCACGCGCGAGCTGTCCGAGGGCATGCGCATCCTGGTCTTGACCATCGTGATCTCTGCTGCCGCCGCCATTCTGTTCCCGCACAAGGAGGATGATCTCGTCGCATGAAAACGTATTTATATCTTTTCGTCATGGCAGCCACGACCTATCTCATCCGCGTCCTGCCGCTCACGCTGATCCGCAAGCCGATCCAGAATCCCTTCCTGCGCTCGTTTCTCTTCTACGTGCCCTACGTCACGCTCGCAGTGATGACGTTCCCCGCCATCATGAACGCCACGCAGTCGCCCATCGCGGGCGCGGCGGCCATGGTCATCGGCATCGTCGCCGCCTGGTGCGGACTGGGACTTCTCCCCGTCTCGCTCGTCTGCTGCGCGACAGTGCTGATCTTAGAGCATTTTATCGTGTGAGCAAATCTTGTAAAACACCCTCCGCGGATTTAGGTGGGTGTTCATAAAACAGTCAACGGAGCGTATCGATACAGATACGCTCCATTTCTCATGTCAACATACTATGTAATGGGGTGCAGCCCCTTGGCTCTCCCTTTGGGAGAGCTGTCACCGTAGGTGACTGAGAGGGTCTTGCAGTCTTTTTCGAATGATGAGATCAATTTGCGTGCACACACCACGAAAATCCCTGTCGATATCCCGGTTGGAGAATCGCAGAATCTCCAACCCAAGAGACATCAGGAATTGAGAACGTTCAGCATCATAATCAAGCCCCTGAGGTTCATAATGCTGAGAGCCATCTAATTCAATGACCAGTCTGGCCGAAGCACAGTAAAAGTCCACAATGAATCTGCCGATAATCTGCTGTTTATAAACTTTTACTGGATATTTGCGGAGAAAAAGGTACCAGAGCTTACGCTCATGGGGTGTCATCTCCCTGCGAAGTCGCCGGGCATTTTCTAATTGGGCGTTGTCTTTTGGTATAGTCATTGTTTGCCCTCTCCGTCCTCGCTATGCTCGGCCACCTCTCCCAAAGGGAGAGATAAGGGATGCTCGCACGGTACACCGAAAGGTGTATAGAAGTGTGCCCTTTATCAGTTCGGCAAATTGGAGTTTACTGCTCGATACGGTAGTATTTGAATGTTTCATCTTCTCCAACAAAGCGAAAGCCTACCTTTTCCAGCACATGCTGACTCCGGGTGTTTTTCCTGATGGTATCTGCGTTTACCGCAGCCATTCCAAACTCGTCAAAGGCGGTTTTTACCGCCAAACGTTCTGCCTGCGTTCCGTATCCCCTTCCCTTCACTGCGTCGTTTTGCATATGGATACTCAGGGAACATTCTTTTTTATCATGGTCGATCTGCTTCAATTGCAATTCCCCGATCACCTTATCTCCAAGCATGATCGCAAACAGTCTGCGTGAAGCATCCTGCCCCTTCATATCAAAATATCGATTTACCGCAGCTTCGTCATAAACATAGGGCTGAAACAGGTGCATATCCATATAGATAGACGCATCATTCGTCCAATGCTTGTACAGTTCGTGACATAGTTCTCGCGTCATCGCCTTTAACTGAATTGTTGGCATGTTAGACCTTACCTACCTTATCATTCCGATTTATTGCTTTATTTAATCATATGGCTTTAATATATGCAAGAACAATCCCGGCAGACATGACTGCCGGGACTGAAACTGTCTTACGACCACCTGCCATTCCCGCGGAGGGTGTTTTTATGTATTCACAGCACCTTTTCTTCGCCGACCGAGAAGAAATACAGCACCTTTTCCCTGACCTTTTTGCCCATCACGCGCATAAGGGCCATGGAGTATGCCTCGAGCTGAGGGCGGTAGTGCTCAGCTCGTTCTTCGATCTGTGTTCTTCCGATGCGGTCAGTCTTGAAGTCCACGACCACAAGCTCGCCGTCCTCTTCAAAAAAGCAGTCTACCACGCCCTGCAGCAGCACCGCGTCGTCGGCGTCCAGCGTGGCAAAGTCCCGCACCGGCCGCAGCAGCGAGAAGCGGTACTCGCGCCGCACTGTCTGCGCATTCTTGCGAATGCGCGCGGCAAGATCACTTCGCAAAAATCGGACGATCGCGCGCACATCGACGGCGCTTGCCTGCTTGTCGGTCAGCTTGCGCTGCGCTCTGAGCTTTTCGACCTGCTCACGCACGCTCTGCTCGCTTGCTTCGCAGAAAAAGTCAAGGTCCTGCATCACAAGGTGCAGCGCCGTGCCCCGCTCCGCACCCGTGAGCGTCGTTTCGCCCGCAAGGAATTTTGGTTTATATAGGCTGCGCAGCCGCGGTGGGAGCGTTGTATTTTCGGATATCTCCTCGTCCAGCGCGCGGCCCTTGAGCTGCGTGGCCGTCAGCTTGGCGGGAAAGGCCGTCTGCCCCGCGTAGGGATAGCGGTACGACAGCGCAGCAAAATCCACCGGCAGCTCATCCTTCGGCGGCGCGGCATCCACTGGCGCGTCATCGGGCCGCTGCTGCGGCGTCACAAAGCTCAAACCGTCGTGCACACGCACCGTCCACGGCGTTTCGTCAGCATAGAAGCTTCCCTCGCCATTCTGCCCCGCAAGCTCGCGCAGGGACGCCGCTTCGCTGCGCTGCAAAAGCGGCAGCATGATCCAGTCGCCCATGCACTTGCCGCTGTCCACAGCCTCGGGCAGCACAGGACAATCGCTCAGCGCCAGAAGGTCGGCGACGCGGCTTTTCGCGTTTGCCTGCGTGTGCACCATGACGAGCTTTTCCTTCGCGCGCGTCATCGCAACGTACAGCACACGCAGCTCCTCGGCCTTCGCCTCGCGCCGCAGCGTGCGCTCGAGCGCCTGCCGTGCGACCGTCGGGTACTGGATGTGCCTTTGCGTGTCCACGCACACCGGCCCCAGCCCGAGCTGCGGGTGCACAAGCACCGAACTCAAAAAGTCCATATTGCTGAAGCGACGCGCGAGGTCCGAGAGGATCACGACCGGAAATTCGAGGCCCTTCGACTTGTGGATCGACATGATGCGAACGCCCGTAGAGGCGTGCGCGGTCTGCATCGAACCCGCCTCGCCTTCGGCAAGCTGCTCGCGCAGCGTGCGCACAAAGTCGAAAAGGCCTTGCCGCCCCGAGCGCGCGTAGTCCTCGCTGAGCTCCAAAAACGCGAGCAGATTTTCCTTGCGCTCCGCCCCGCGGCGCATCGCGCCGAAGATGCCGAGCACATTGCACCGGCGGTAAATTTCACTCAGCAGCTCGCACACGCTCAGGTGCGCCGCGCTGTTGCGCAAAGCGTCCAGCGTATCGAGAAATTCTCTGCTATGGATGTCCTCACTCAAAAGCAGCGCATCGTAGAAGTCACCCGTGCGCTGCCGCGCGCGGATCGCCGCGAGCTCATCGGGTGTAAAGCCGAAGAGCGGAGAGCGCAGCACGGCAATGAGCGGCACGTCCTGCCGCGGATTGTCGATGACCTGCAAGAGCGCGAACAGCACTGCGATCTCCATCGAGGCAAAAAAGTCCTCGCCCGCGTCAGCGGCGCAGTGGAGGCCGCGCGCTTCCAGCGCGCGGCGATAGTCCAAAAGGCGTGTGCTCGGCGAGCGCATCAATATGACGATGTCCTCCTCGCACACGGGCCGCAGCTCTTTTGTTTTGTCATCCTGTATAGGAAATTCACTTGTCAGCATATTGCTGATATAGTCCGCGACGAACGCGGCCTCAGCCTCGCTCGCGCGCACGCGCTGCTCGCCCGTCTGCGTCGGCAGATCGAGCAGATGGAACTCCGCGCCGCACGCGCTCGATTCGACATAATTCGCGCCGAGGCGCAGCATTTCATCCGCGCCGTAGTCGAGCTCACCCATTTCCTCGGAAAGAATATTGCAGAAGATAAAATTCGTCGCGTCCAGCACTTCTTTGCGCGAACGGAAGTTGCGCGAGAGCAGCAGCTTCGCGCTGTCGTGCTCCTCTGCGTCCTCAAGCGGCGGCCAGGTGTTATAATGCTGCAAAAAAATACGCGGGTCGGCTAGGCGGAAGCGATAGATGCTCTGCTTGACATCGCCAACAGTGAAAAGGTTTTCTCCTTTACAAGAAATTGCGTCAAAAATGCGGTTCTGCACCTCGTTGGTGTCCTGATACTCGTCCACCATGATCTCGCGGTAGCGCGCGCTGACGATGCGCGCAAGCTCTGTCGGCGCGCCGTCCTCTCCGATGAGAAGGCGGATGGCCTCGTGCTCCTGATCGGAGAAGTCAGCGGAATTCCGCCGCCGTTTTTCCTCGTTGTACCGGCGGGAAAAGTCCGCCGTCAGGTCGATGAGCGCGAGCATTGCGGGTGCCATCGTGCGCAGGTCCTCCACCGCCTCGTCGGACGAGGCGGAAAAAATCTCGGCAAAGCCCTTGACGGTCTCCTTGCAGTTGTCCCACAGGCTTTTCATGCGCGCTTTCATCTCGCCGCCGTCGCTGTCCTTCACCGCGGCGAGGCGCGGAAACGCGATGGTCACGCCGCGCGCGGCGTCCCAGCCCTCTGCGGTCTTCCCCTCCAGCGCTTCAAGCTGGTAGGACGCGTCGAGGAACGCGGGCGCATACTTCTGGTTCAGCGCGTCATTCGCGCACATCTCCTGCGCCGCGCGCTGCAAAAGGTTTTTGCAGTGGCGCGCCTTGCGCCGCACCTCATTGAGCAGAATTTTTCCATAGGGCGTGTCCTCGATCTTATCCGGCACGGCGCGCCAAAACGCGCGCTGCGCCTCGAGCCATTTGTCCTCATACGGCTGCGCCTGCAATTTTGCGTGCAGCTCGAGCACTAAGTCCTCAAGCGCGCTGTCATCGCGCCCCGCGCCGAGCGTGTCGGCCAGCAGTGTGCCTCCGGGCGTCAGACAGTCGTAAAAATCGTCCAGCGTGCGCGCGAGCACGCGCTCGCGCAGCACCTGCGCCTCGTTCTCGTCCAGCACGCGGAAATCGGGCCGCAGCGCGTGGCCGCGCGCGTCCTCGCCGAGCAGATGGCAGTTTTCGCGCAAAAGCGCGGTGCAGAACGCGTCCACCGTCTTGATGTCCGCACGGTAGACGCGCAGCATCTGCTGCCGCAGGTGGTAGTTGCCGGGGTCGCGCTCCATGCGCTCGGTGAGCGCCTTCGCGATCTTGCCGCGCAGCTCGCTCGCCGCGGCGCGCGTGTAGGTAATGATGAGGAAATCGTCGAGATTCGCCCCTTCGCGCTCCACGTAGGAAAAAAGCCTCTCGACGAGCACCTTCGTCTTGCCCGAGCCCGCCGCCGCGGAGACGAGCAGACTGCGCTCGCGGCTGTCCACCGCCGCTTGCTGTTCGTTTGTCAGCTTTTCAGCCATTTTCGCGCGCCCCCTCTCCGTTCACCTCGTCGATGTACTGCCAGAATTCGTCGTTTTTCGTCGCCTTGATGTATTCCATACGGTCACTGCCGCAGCCGTTTTCAAAGTGGCACGCGCTCGCGAACTCGCAGTATGTGCAGGCCGACTGCTGCGGCGTGCGCGCGTAGGGGTCGGCGTCGATGTTGCCCGCGAAGACCTCCTGCGTGATTTCATGTAAAATATGGTCGACGTATTTCGAGAGCTTTCCGAGCTGCTCGGCAGAAGCAAGGCTTCCCGTCACCGCGCCGTCCCTTTTCACCGCGATGGGCAGGTAGCACGGCGATTCGAGCGCGCTGTGCTCCATCGCCTGCAGGACCGCCGGGTCCTCGAGCACCATGCCGCTGCGGCGCAGCTCCTTTTTGAGTGCTTTTTCGATCTTTTCGGGCTCTGTGTCGCGCGCGCAGCGCAGCATCGGCTCGCGCGCGGGCGTATAGAGAACTCCCGCGGGAACGATCTCGTGTCCGCCGAAAAGCATCTGTCCCTCTTCTTTAAGCGTAAAGAGGTAGAGCAGCATTTGGAGCCCCAGCCCGTAGCGCAGCTCGGCGAGGTCGAAGCTCTTCTTGCCCGTCTTGTAGTCCACGACGCGCAAATATAGCTTGCCGTCGTGCAGCCAGCCGTCCACACGGTCGACCTTGCCGACAACGCGCGCCGTGCCGTTTTCCTCGCGGATCGTGATGGCGGGCAGCTGCCCGTCCGCACCAAATTCCAGCTCAAATGCCAGCGGCTCAAAGTCGGAGCTTTGCAGCTCCTCGCTCACCTCGTCCATGATGCGCTCGACCGTCGCACACAGGCGGTTGAACAGATAACGGAAGCGCGCGCTTTTTTCGCACAAGTCCGGCAGCACGCGGTCGATGTATTCCTCGATCGACGCGCGCACGAGCGCGTGCAGCTTCTCCTTTGATAGCGTATGCAGTCCGCCGCACTCCTTCGCCTGCCGCAGCGTATGCTCCATCACATCGTGCACGAACGTGCCGATCTGCGGCGCGTCAAAGCCCGCGCCAGTGCGCTCTCTGGCTTTCAGGCCGTAGCGCATGAAATAGGCAAAGTGACATGAGCGCGCCATGTCCATGCGCGAGGCGGACAGTGTCACCGCGCCGCCGTAGAGCGCGCGCACCGCGTCGCGCGACAGATGCCCGCGCGTATAGCGCGAAGCGTCCTTCATCGCGGCAAGCGCACGCTCCGCGTCGCCCCGTCCTTCAAAATACTGCCACAGCGCGCCGCCGATATGCTCTCCCGCATACTCGAGCGCCGTCGACTTTGCTGACAGGCGATATTCCTTGTCAGCGCTTTCTGTTTCGACGCTGATCGACGGCAGCAGACGCGCGATGCGCCCGATGACGAACGATGGCCGCTTCTCCGCGCCCTTTCCGTCCGAAACGGGATAGGACACCGTCAGCTTTTCCGTCGGCTGGGCCAGCGCGGCGTAAAGATTCTGAATTTCCAGATGAAACTGCTCCATCCCGTGCGGCGCGAGGAAGATTTGCTGCCTCTCGAGCGCCTCGCGGTCCTCGTCGCGCAGCACGCCGCCGCGGTTCTCCGCCGCAGGCAGCACGCCGTCGTTCGCGCCGAGCAGGAACAGCGCGCGCACCGTGTGGCGGTCGTTTCGCGTCATTTCGCACAGGTTCACCGCGTCGAGCGTCACGGGGATCGTGCCCACGCTGTACTGCGTCAGCACAAGGCGCATCAGACTCGCAAACTCCTCGGCGTCGAGGATCGCGTCGCCCAGGATTTCCACAAACTGGTCGAGCACGCTGCAAAGAATGCTCCACAGCTGCGCCGTTTCCTCGGCGCGCTGGGCCTCGTCCGCGGCGAAAAGCTGCTCGGTCTGCGTCTGCAAGGTCTCCGGCAGGTTCACCTCTTCCAGATAGTCGTACAGCGCGCGCACCTTCTGCTCGGCCTCGCCGCTGCCGCCCACGCCTTTTTTTAGGCGCGCAAACGGCCCCTGCACGCGCTCGCGCAGTGCGTTGACCGTCTTGAGCCGCGCCCTTGTCTCGTCCGTCCATTCTTCGCCGTAGCCGTCGGGATGCGCCGACCAGGGCGTCTCGCGCGTCCACATCGCGCCGCGGATCTCCCACTTGAGCGCATAATTTTCCAGAATGTCGCATTCCGCCATGCTGAGGCCGGCGAGGCCGGTCTTGAGGCAGCGGAACACATCCTCGTACTCAAAGCCTCCGCTCGCGGCGTCGAGCGCGCCGAGCAGCAGCGTCAGCACGGGACTTTTCAAAATATCGCTGCGGTGGGCATAATAGAGCGGGATGCCGTAGCGGGCAAACACGTTTTCGATTGCGCCCGCGTAGGAGTCGAGATCGCGCGCCGTGACGGTGATCTCGCGGTAGCGGTAGCCCTGCTTGCGCACGAGCTGTAAAACCTGCGACGCGACCCATTCGCACTCGCTGTACGCGCTGCCCGCCTCATAGAGCGCGACGGTGTCGGTCGGCTGGGTAAATTCGTCCGCCGCGCCGAAAAAGCAGCGCTCGATATGGTCGAGCGCGCCGCGCACCTCGCCCTGCGGAAGAATTTTCTCCTCGCATGCGACGCCGGCATCGCGCGCGAGCGCGTACAGCCGCTCGCGCACGCGCAGGCTCTCGGAAAAGAGCTCGCGGTCCTGCGTGTCGCCAAGGAGCGTGACGGTCACGCTCTTCGCGCACCGCAGCAGGATACGCAGAATGCGCAGCTCACGCCCCGTAAAATACGAAAAACCGTCGAGGAAAATGTCTTTATTTTCAATATATCCCGACGCTTCGAGGTTTTCCTCCAGCTTTTCAAGCACATCGCGCGCGTCGTGCCCCGGTGCGTGGAGCTTGCTGAGGTAAATGCCGTAGATAAGAGAAAGGTCGCGCAGCTTGTCGCCGCTCTCGCCTTCGATCTGCGCTACGCTCTCGGATAGCTGCTCGGGCGATACGGCGTAGGCCTGCAATTCCTCCATCACGGCGAGCAGGCTCTCCAAAAATGCCGCGCGCTGCGACGGGCGCTTGTAGACCTTGAGCACCGGCGCAAGCTCCGTGAGCGTGCGCTGGAGCGTCAGGAGCTTTCCGCCCGAATCGAGCGTCACGTCCGCGCTGCCGCCGCAGATGCTCAGCACACGCGAGGCGAGCAGCTTGAACGTCAATGCCTCGGCATGGCGCGACGCGGTGTCGCCGCAAACACGGCACAGGTCCATCTCCGCCACATGCGAGGCGTGCTCCGGCACGAGCAGGATTTGCTGCGACGAGTCCCCCAGTGCGGCGATCCTTTGCAGCACGCGCTCGGATTTGCCCGTGCGCGCGCGTCCCATCAGTATATGCAGCAAGCGTCCTTCCCCCTTTTTCTCTCTTAAAGTTATCAATATTTTATCCTAATTTTATCATAGTTTTCTTTTTCGGGCAACGCAGAAAACGCCGTACGCATATTTTCGCCCATCACGGGAAGACTACCGAAGACCAAACCATCTTTTTAAGGAGGGAACTTCATGGTCATCGACAAGATCGCGCTGACACTTGCTATCATCGGCGCGCTCAACTGGGGCAGCGTGGGCCTTTTCGGCTTTGACTGCGTCGCCTTTCTCTTCGGCGGACAGATCGGCATGCTCAGCCGCGTGATCTACACGCTCGTCGGCCTTGCCGGCATCTGGTGCATCACGATGTTGTTCCGCGAGAAAGAGCCGATGGAAAGCGGCGGCCAGACGTAAAAAATAAAAGGAGAGGGGCTTGCCCTCTCCTTTTATTTTTGCGTTAAAAATTTTCTTTACCGCTCCCCAGTCGCTTCCGCACCTTCCAGCTCGCGCATTGAGCGGCGGAACTGGCGATAGAATGTGAAGCTCGTCAGCGCCACCGCGCCGAAGTCCGCCACGGGCTCGGCCAGGAACACCGCGAACGCCTTGTTCACGAAAAAGTGCGGCAGAATATAGATGAGCGGGATGAGCAGGATGATCTTGCGCCACACGGCGAGGAAGAGCGACGTCTTCGCGTTGCCGAGCGCCACAAACGTCTGCTGGCAGGCGATCTGGATGCCGAAAATACCGCTGCACCCCATGTAGATGCGCACGGCCCACGCCGCGTATTCGACCAGCGCGGGGTCATTATTGAAAATCAGGATGAACGCGCGCGGGAAGAGCTCGACCAGAAGCCAGATGGCCATTGAATAAGTAAAGCACGCGCGCAGCAGGCAGAAGTAGGCGTCGCGCACGCGCTGGGCGTTCTTTGCGCCGAAGTTGTAGCTCACGATGGGCTGTGCGCCCTGTGTCAAGCCCTGAAGCGGCATGTTCGAAAACTGCATGATGCTCGTCAGCACTGTCATCGTGCCGACGGCCATGTCGCCGCCGTAGCGCAGGAGAGACGAGTTGAAGCAGATGGCGATCAAACTCTCCGTCGACTGCATCACAAACGGGGAAAGGCCCAGCGCGATGCACGGCAGCACGATCTTGGCGTCCACGCGCAGGTTCTCGCGCTTTAAGTGCCAGCGCGTCTTCTTTCCCGTGAGGAACGTCATCACCCACACGGCCGACACTGCCTGCGAGATCACCGTCGCCAGCGCCGCGCCGCGCACGCCGAGACCGAGCACGAAGATGAACAGCGGGTCGAGAGCCGTATTTAAGAGCGCGCCGATGAGCACCGTCTTCATGCTCACGGTGGCGAAGCCCTGTGCCGTGATGTAGGCGTTCATGCCAAGTGTCAGCTGCACGAAGATCGTGCCGAGGGCGTAGATGCGCATATAGTCGAGCGCGTAACCGATGGTGTTCTCGCTCGCGCCGAACATCAGTAAAAGCGGCTCGGCAAAGGACTCGAACAGCACCGTCAGTACCAGCGCCGTGATCACAAGCATCGTCAGACAGTTTCCCATGATGCGCTCGGATTTTTCGCTCTCGCCTGCGCCCTCGGCGATCGAGGCGCGCGGCGCGCCGCCGATGGCCATGAGCGACGCGAACGCCGAAATAACCATGATGATCGGCAGGCATACGCCAACGCCCGTCAGCGCGAGTTTTCCGACGGTCTCGGCGGGCTGCATGTGGCCGATGAACACGCGGTCGACCAGATTGTAGAGCATGTTGACGATCTGCGAGGTGATCGTCGGCACGGAGAGCGAAAAGAGCAGCTTTTTGACGTCCCCGTGTCTCAGATCTGCGCGCTTATCCAAAATCATCACCTGAATCTTTCGTATTTTTCCGCATAGTTTGTTAGAATATCATGCCGCGGGGCGTTCGTCAAGCAAGCGGGCCGCGAAGCGCTCTATCATGGCATTTCCATAAAGCGCTTTTGGACATTTTTTCACTTTCTCCATTGCTTTTTCCGTGTGGGCTATTGTATAATTTGTTTTACAATCGCACCAGCGGAGCACCCCGCGTTCCGCTTATCAAACAAATAACGGAGGAATCACCATGAACGAAAAGTTTTCCAAACTTGGCTTTTATCCTTCCGACATTCTGCTGCCCAAGAAGGATGTCGATATGAGCAAGTGGGCGGTCGTCGCATGCGACCAGTTCACCTCTGAGCCCGAGTACTGGGAGCGCGTGGAGAAGACCGTCGGCGACGCGCCTTCCACCCTGCGCCTCATCCTGCCCGAGGCCAACCTGAAGGCCCCCAACGTCGACGAGTTCATCGCCGACATCAACGCCTCGATGAGCAAGTACCTCGAAGAGGGCATCTTCGAGACGCTCAAGGACTCCCTCATCTACATCGAGCGCGGCCAGAGCGACGGTAAGATCCGTCACGGCCTCATCGGTATGGTCGACCTCGACCAGTACGACTTCACCCCCGGCTCCGGCGCGCTGATCCGCGCGACTGAGGGCACCGTGCTCGACCGTATCCCCCCGCGCGCCCGCGTGCGCCGCAACGCCCCCATTGAGCTGCCCCACGTCATGCTGCTCATTGACGACCCCGAGAAGACCGTCATCGAGCCCCTGACCGCCGCGGCCGACAAGATGGAGAGCGTCTATGACTTCGACCTGATGGAAAACGGCGGCCATATCAAGGGCTACAAGCTCTCCGCTGCGCAGATCGACGCAGTCGCCGACGCGCTGACCGGCCTCACCTCCGACGAGGCGATGAAGAGCAAGTACGGCGTCTCCGGCGTCGCGCCCCTGCTGTTCGCCGTCGGCGACGGCAACCACTCCCTCGCCACCGCCAAGGCCTGCTATGAAGAGCAGAAGAAGGGCAAGACTCCCGAGGAATACCTCGCGCTGCCCTCCCGCTACGCACTTGTCGAGGTCGTGAACAACCACGACGATGCGCTCCAGTTCGAGCCCATCCACCGCGTGCTCTTCGGCGTCGACCATGAGAAGTTCATGGAAGAGTTCAAGAAGTTCTACCCCAACGCCCACGAGGGCAAGGGCGAGGGCCACGTCATCGAGGTCTGCTGGAACGGCCACGACGATTTCGTCACCGTCCCCGACCCGAAGGTCCAGCTGGCCGTCGGCACGCTGCAGACCTTCATCGACGAGTACCTCAAGCAGTTCGGCGGTGAGGTCGACTACATCCACGGCGATGAGGTCACCCGCGAGCTCGGCTCCAAGGAGGGCAACATGGGCTTCCTGCTTCCCGCGATGGGCAAGGAGCAGCTCTTCAAGACCGTCATGGCCGACGGCGTTCTGCCGCGCAAGACCTTCTCCATGGGTCACGCGCAGGACAAGCGCTACTACGTCGAGGCGCGCAAGATCCGCTAACCTAATGTAACCATTGCAGAAAAGCGCCGCCTTGCGGCGCTTTTCTCATCAGGAGGATTCTCTATGGATTTGAAAACAGCCAGGATCTGGCAGGACGTATTGCTCTGGGGCGGCGCAGTGGTCTCCCTCGTCGGCGCATGGGGCTTTCAAAACACCGTCACCGCGCTCGTCGGTCTCATGATGGTGGGCGCTTCGCTCATCGTCTGGTGGCGCTTTTACCGCTGCCCCAAGTGCGGCGAGCACCTCGGCCGCGGCAATCCCAAGCGCTGCCCGAAATGCGGCGCGTGGATCGCCGACGAGCCGGAGCCCGAGGAGAAGAAAAAGATCCAGCACAAGAAAAAGAAGCACTGAGCGCACAAGGAGGCCGCGATGAACGACAAAAAGCCCCTGATGGACTATCGCAGGGTCCAAAAGCTCCAAACACCGCTGCTTCTTACCGGCGCGCTGCTCAGCGGCGTCGGCACAAGCGTCAGCGTACCTCTTGTTATTCTCGGTATCGCGATCATGCTCTTTGCCATCGTGATTGGGGTTCTTTACTACCGCTGTCCGCACTGTGGCAGACCGCTCGGACGCATAGGTGAAGGCGGTGCCTACTGCCCCCACTGCGGCAAGGCGCTGAATGCGCCGGTCGAGGAGCCCGTGCGCAGCATAACTGTCCCCGCCTATGCTAAGCTCAACCTGACGCTTGACATTCTTGGCAAGCGCGATGACGGCTACCACGAGATGCAGATGGTCATGCAGACCGTTTCGCTCCACGACGATGTGACCGTCACGCTCACAGACGGCAAAGGCATCACCTGCCGCGTCGACGGCGCGGCGCTTCCCTGCGATGAGCGCAACCTCGCTGTCAAGGCGGCGAGAGCCTTCTGCGAGGCGATGGACTACGGCGGCGGCATCGACATCGCGCTTATAAAGCGCATTCCGTCCGAGGCCGGCATGGCCGGCGGCAGCGCAGATGCCGCGGCGGTGCTGCGCGCGCTGCGCGAGCTCGTCTCCCCCACCCTCACGGACGAGCGGCTCGAGCAGATCAGCGCAAGCGTCGGCAGTGATGTTCCCTTCTGCATCCGCGGCGGCACGCAGCTGGCCGAGGGCCGCGGCGAAAAGCTGACCGTCCTCAAGCCCGCACCGCGCTTCTTCGTCGCCGCCTGCAAGCCGGACTTCCCGATCTCCACACCCGCGCTCTTCGCGCGCGTAGACGGCGTGACGATCACCGACCGTCCTGATACGGACGCGATGCTCGCCGCCATCGAGCACGGCGACGCGGACACGCTGTGTGCAAACGTGCGCAACGTCTTTGAGCAGGCGCTCGACGGCGAGCAGCGTGAGCGCATTGAGACCATCAAGTGCGATCTTCTCGCCTACGGCGCGAAGACGTCGGCGATGACCGGCTCAGGCAGCGTGGTGTTCGGCCTCTTCTCTGACAAAGCGGCTTGCCGCAGAGCGTGCGAGGCACTGCAAGGCGAGTGCGTCAAAACTTTCTGCGCCGAATTTGTTTGAAAACTCAGAAAACCGTCCATACTCGAAGCAAATTCTTTGAGATGGGCGGTTTTTCGATGAAATGGACGAAATGGGAGCTTTCCCTTGCCGTTGGCCTCGCGGTCATGCTGCTTTTCTGCGCCGCGCGCGGCACTAATACCCTCCAGTGGTGGAGCGCAGCGTTCTCCCCGCTGTGCGACGGCATCCTGGCGCAGAGCGCCGCAAGCGGTGATGTCGTAGTGAAGTCGAAGCTTGCAGAGCTGCTGGCTCTGCTGATGGGTGGAAAATGACATGCTCTGCCTGCCATTTGAGCGAGAAAAAGGGAGTCGGCACTTTTTACGCCGGCTCCCCTTTTCATTATCCCTCGCACAGGATGTCGATCAGCTCATCCTTCTGCAAGCCCGCGAAGTAGCGCGAAACGTCCACATCGCCGAGTGCCTTTTCATAGCCCGCGCGGTACGGCGTGCAGCCAACAAAGTGCGCCGCCAGCTCGTCCGGTTCCGAGGCGCTGAAGAAGTCGCCCTTGAATGTCAGGGCCGCGATCTTTCCGTGCTCCACGGTGATGTAGGCCTCGATCAGGCCGCAGCCGTCCACGCGGCGGCGGCGCAGCATCGTGCACGCCGGAGAGAAACCGTAGTTCCAGTCCCATGTGGCGTAACGCTCCGCGCGCAGCTTTTCCACCGCCGCAAGGTCGTCCTGCGTCAGCGGGTAGGCCTCGCCCGGATTCTCCTTCAGAATGTTTTCCAGCAGGATGCGGCGGAATTCCGGCAGCATGACCTTTTCCGGCAGATGCTCTGCAACGTTCGTCACGCGGCTACGCACCGAGCGGATGCCCTTGGTCTGGATCTTTGTCGGGTCGACGCGCAGCGCCTCGCTGACGACAGAGAGGTCCGAATCGAACATGATCGTGCCGTGGTGCATCACGCGTCCCTGGCGGATGTACTGCGAGTTGCCGGAAAACTTCTTCCCGTCGATCGTGATGTCGTTGCGGCCGTTGACCTCCGCCTTCACGCCGAGCGTCGCCAGCGTGCGCACGACCGGTTCGCAGAATAGCTTGAGGTTCAGCGCATTGCTCTCGCCGACATCTGTAATGAACGTGAAGTTCAGGTTGCCCATGTCGTGATAGACCGCGCCGCCGCCGGAAAGTCTGCGCACCACGCGAATGCCGCGCTCGCGCACGGCCTCTTCATTGATCTCAGCGATCGTGTTCTGATACTTTCCGACAATGATCGCGTTATCATTCTGCCAGAGCATGAAATACATGCGGTCGCGCGGGAGGCAGTCGAACACGTACTGCTCCATCGCCAGATTGTAGCTTGGATCGCTTGTCATCAGGTCCAGATATGATAGCTTCATGGTCGTGGTCTCCTTCTATCAGGGTCGTTGATTTTCAAGCCTTTTTCAGGGCTGTTATCCTTGTCTTTTCAGCTGCGCGCTCAGCCGCCGCGCCATCAAGCGGTGTCCCTCCGGCGTCGGGTGCAGACCGTCAAGCAGCAGCTCCGAGCGGGTCGATCCGTCTGGCGACAGAAAATCCGCGCAGAAGTCGATATACGGCACGCCAAACGCCGTGCAGTACCGCTTGAGCCATGCGCAGTACCCTTTCATCGTCCGCTCCGCCGCTTCAAAATCGACCGCGGCCGCCCACGCCCGCGGCGCATGCGGTGCATCCGCCGGAAGCGGGATACCAACCACCGGCAGCACACCCACGGAAAAGAGCTGGTGGATCATCGCGCTCATATTTCCCCGCGCCGCAGCGTCGGAGCCGGAGTAGAACACATCGTTGCTCCCGCCCATCAGCAGCACATAGGGCCGGTCGGCGCCAAGGCCGCCCTCGCGCAGCTCCGCGAGCACCCCGCCCTGCATGCGCGCCAGCATGCCGCCGGTCGTGTCGCCGTTGATGCCCTCATTGACAAACTCCCAGCCCGTCTCCTGTGCGCACAGCCGCGTCCACCGCTGAGACAGATGCACGCCGTATCCAAAGGTCAGGCTGTCACCGATGCGGATCAGTTTCATGTTCTTTCCACCCGCGTTTCTTTCGGATCGATGGTAAGCAAAAAAAGCCTTGAAAGTTTACACTTTCAAGGCTTTTTCATGGTGGAGATAAGCGGGATCGAACCGCTGACCTCTTGACTGCCAGTCAAGCGCTCTCCCAGCTGAGCTATACCCCCATGCCGTTTTGTTTTTACTGTTCCGTTCGGCTCGGAACAAGTGATAATATAGCACAGAGAGTAGAACCTGTCAACACTTTTTTGAAGAAATCTTTGTTTTTTTGAAAGGTTCTCCTTTCACTAGAGCATTTCCCCCGATTTGAGAGGCTTTCTCCTTGGTCTCCGGATGCCGCCAAAGCCTCTTTCTCCCGTCAGATGCCAAGGGGGTGTGACCGCATGGATCAGGAGCGCGGTCAAAGCGGTACCCCCCTCTAATTTTGCTTAGCGCGTCAAAGCCGCAAAAAAGCAGGGCCCTTCCGCGCTCAAAAAAGGCCCTGCTTTTCTTTTTACTCTCTCGCAAACACGGTGTAGCGTCCGCTCGGCGCGTCGAAGAAGTTTTCGCCTGCGACGGATTTGACGTGCAGGCCGTCGCTGCCGCGCAGCAGCGTAAACGCGCCGTAGCGCACCGTGCCCGCATTCTCGTTCAAGTGATAGCCAAAGACCATGCCCTCGCCGTTCGTGCCGAGGTAGTTGAGCTGGCCGGTGTACTCAAAGTAAATCCCAACCTCGCTGTTGATGTCCTGCACCGTGAGGCCGCCGCCATCCGTGAGCGTCAGAATATAATCGCTGTCATAGCTGCCCTGCTCGGCGGTGTCGTGCGTCACGGTCGCCGTCCACTCGCCGAGAAATTCCGACGGGATCGTGTAGTCTGCGTCGCTGACCGCGCCGGAGAGGTCGTGTTTCTCCCCTGATGCGTCGACGGCGAACACCGTCTGATTCGTGCCGTAGTCCTCCTCGACCTCACCGGACTCGAACGAAACAATGCCCTTCACGCCGCCGAGCGGTCCGCCGTCGCAGAGGAAGCCCGCCGTCAGGCCCTCGAGCAGGTTCACGTACTCCACCGTGCCCTCGCTCGTCAGCAGGAAGATGTACGGGAAGTACCCCTGCCCCACCGGGCCGACGAACACATCCGTGTAGTCGGAATACAGGCCTTCCACGGGGTAGATGGTCTCGTAGTCAAAGCGGAAATTCTCCGCGTACCACGCGGAGTCCGCCGTCTTTTCAAAGCTGACGGTCAAATCGCCGCCCGAGAGCGCGGCCTTGACAAAGCTGTCCTGCGCCGTCTTCTCGACCGTCTCGCGCGCGGAGAGGTCGAGCGCGAGGTCAGCGTCGTAGCTCTCCGCCCCGGCAAACGAGCCGATGGGCACGATCATATGCAGCGCGCCGCCGTCGAGATAGAGCCGCATCTCCGCGTTGATGTTCTCGTCCGAGAGCGTCCACGCGCGGCGCTCGGCATAGGACGCGATGAAGCCCGCGCCGCCCATGCTGCCGCTGAGTGCATCTCGGTACGTCTCATCAAAGTAGTTTGCCGCAGTGCGGCGCGCCGCCGTGATGAAGTCCTGCGTTGAAAGCTCGCAGCGCGCCAGCAGGTCCTCGCTCATGAGGCGTTTGCCGCCGAAAAAGTCGTAGCTGTACGTCTCCGTCATGCTCGTGTCGCCGTCCATCTCCGCGCGCACCACAAGGCAGAGCAGGCTGTCGTTCCAGTAGCTCGTCCACGTGACGGAAAGGCATGTGAGCGAAACGCGGGAGGCCATCATGTTCTTCTGCTCCTGCACGAGCGCGCCGAATTGATCGGCGATCTCGTCGTTCAGCGCGGCGGCGACCGCCGTTTCCGACATGATTCTTGGCACATGGTAGCTGTATGCGAGCGTGTTGTTCTCGGCGTCCGTGTACTCGCCCTCCTCGCTGTAAAGCTCGGAAATGAGCGAATCGTCGTAGCCGGACGGGGTGTCGTCCGGCTTCTTTTCGCCGCAGGCGGCAAGGTTCAGCAGCAAAAGCGCCATGAGCAGCGCGGTGGTCAGTTTTTTCATAGGCTTCTCTTCTCCGATCTCAAAGGTCTTGTCTTTTCTGCCATTATAGCGGATTTTTGCAAAAGCGCAACGGCTTTTCGCGCGCGGCAGCGCGCGCCGATTGACAGAATTCCGACAAGGTTATAGAATATGTGTACTTTCAAACCTCAGGAGTTTTTATGTACGATTATACACAAGCCAAAATGAACGACGACGCCATCCGCGCCATCAGCTCCATCGGCCTCGCCCATCTGGGCGACGCGGTGTATGAGCTGCTTGTGCGCACATATCTGTGCGTGCACGGCAAGGCGACGGGCAAGGGCCTTCACCGCGCGACGGTCGAGCTCGTCTGCGCGCCGCAGCAGGCGCGCTTTGCCGAAAACCTCTTACCCCTTTTGACGGAGGAAGAGGCCTCTGTGTTCCGCCGCGGGCGCAACGCGAATGTCCATTCCATCCCCCACCACGCCGACCGCGCGGACTATCAGAAGGCCACAGGCCTCGAGGCGCTGTTCGGCTGGCTGTATCTGCGCGACGATCACGCGCGCATCAACGAGCTTTTCAACCGGATGATGGAGGACGACAATGCCACTTGACGCGATCTGCCTGCGGGCAGTTTTACACGAGCTGAGACCTCAGCTCATCGGCGCGCGCATCGACAAGGTGCAGCAGCCCGCGCGCGACCAAATCGTTCTGCTGCTGCGCGGCAATCTGCGCCTGCTGCTCAACGCGGGCGCAAACCAACCGCGCATCCAGCTCACGAACATTCTGCGCGACAACCCTGCCCAGCCGCCGATGTTCTGCATGCTGCTGCGCAAGCACTTAGTCGGCGCGCGCGTGCTGTCCATCGAGCAGCCGGATCTTGAGCGCATGGTGATCCTGACGCTCCAGTGCACGGACGAATTCGGAGAGATCAGCCAAAAGCAGCTCGTGCTCGAGTGCATGGGGCGGCGGTCGAACCTCGTCCTGCTCGACGCGCAGGGGCGTATCGTCGAATGTCTGCGCCGCGTGGATGCAGACCTTTCCACCACGCGCCAGCTGCTGCCCGGTCTTTTCTATCATCTGCCGACACCGCTCGACAAGCTGTCGCTCCTTTCGCAGGAGGAGGACTCCCTCGCCCTCGCGCAGCGCGGCGGCGACGCGGAACAGGCTGTCGACAAGTGGGTGCTCGACCATTACACCGGCATTTCGCCGCTGATCGCGCGCGAATTTGCCTTCCGCGCGGGACGCGAGACCGACGTGCGCTTCGGTGCGCTGAACGATGCGCAGCGCGGGGCGCTGGTGCAGGAATTTTCCGATACAGCCAACGCTGTAAAGGAAGATAACTATATGCCCGTCATCCTCTACCGCGACGGCAAGCCCGTGGATTTCACCTACCGTCCCATCGCGCAGTACGGCGCGGAAACGCAGGTCGAGACGCGTGAGAGCTTCTCGCAAATGCTCGACGAGTTCTACGACGCGCGTGAGCGGCAGGAGCTCTCCGCCCGCCGCGGCCGCGAGCTGACGCACGCGGTCACGGTCGCGCGCGACCGCATGGCGCGCAAGGCCGAGAACTTAAAGCACGACTACGCCGCGACGCAGAAGCGCGACGAATTCCGCCTGCGCGGCGACCTCATCACCGCAAACCTGTACCGCATGAAGAGCGGAGAAAAAGTCTTGCATGCGGAAAACTACTATGAGGACGGCTGCCCGACCATCGACATCCCGCTCGACCCGCTGCTCTCCCCCCAGCAGAACGCCGCGAAAAACTACAAGCAGTACAACAAGCTCAAGACCGCCGAATTCCACCTGCGCGAGCAGATCGAAAAGGCGGAAAACGAACGCGCGTACTTGGAAAGCGTCCTGCAGGAGCTTTCGCAGGCGGAGACCGAGCAGGAATTCAATGAGATCCGCCGCGAATTGCAGGAGACAAACTATATCCGAAAGTCGAGCGGCAAAAAGGAGCTCAAGCGCGCCTTCGCCCCGCGCACATTCAAAACCTCAAGTGGGCTTGAGGTCCTCGTCGGCCGCAGCAACGTGCAGAACGACCAGCTGACAAAAAAGGCCGACAAGCGCGACTACTGGTTCCACACCCAGCACATTCACGGCTCGCACGTCATCCTGCGCTGCGCGGGACTCACGCCGAGCGACGATGATCTGCGCGAGGCCGCAATGCTCGCATCCTACTTCTCGCAGGCGAAGGAGAGCAGCAGCGTCCCCGTCGACTACTGCCCCGTGAAGTTCGTCAAAAAGCCCGCGGGCGCACGCCCCGGCATGGTGACCTACGACAATTACCGCACACTCTATGTCACGCCCGAAGAAGGGCTTGCCAAAAAGCTCTTGATCAGGTAAACTATTAGAAAGCGATTCCCCTCTCCCCTGTTGGACGGCAAAAAGCAAGCTTGATTTTGGAAAGGAGAACCCCATGGACAAAAAGAGAAAAACCGTGCTCATCGCCGTCGCCGCGATGCTGCTCGTCGTGGCTATCTTTTTGCTGCCGCGCCGTGCGCAGCCGCTCGGCGAGCTGATCCCCGCGCCTGAGACCGCCCGCGTCGACGGACTCTTCTGCATTTCGACCATTGTTCCCACGCCGGACGGCTACGGCACGTTCGACACCGGCGACTGCCGGGTAGAGGGCTATCCGGACAGCGAGGCCGCCGCGGCTCTGCGCAGCGCTATGTCTGAAATTTCGGTGCAGCGCTATTACCGCCTGCCCACGTCGCTCCTCTCCCGCTTCACCCAGAACGAGAACTATGTCACCGTCTGGTGGATCCCCGAAGACGGACAGAAGCACGACCTGTACCTCAACTGGGACGAGGGCTTCATCTACGACGACGCCAACCGCGCCGTCGCCTACAAGATCGACGGCAACGCGCAGCAGGCGTTCAGTCAGCTCTGCGCCGTCATCAGTGAGTACGGCACGTACACCCGATAAAATTCAGCAATAAAAAACTCCGTATGAGAAATCTCATACGGAGTTTTTTTGCGTCCTTACAGCATTTTCTGCGGCATCTGCCACGCGTTGTGGTCGGTGTGCAGCAGGTGGTGCGACTTTTCGCCAAGCGGCGCGCCGAGGTAGTCCTTGTAGAGCGCCTTGACATCCGGATTCTCGTGTGAGAAGCGCAGAAGCTCACCCTGATCGAGCCGCCAGAGCACGTTGCCGCGATCCTCGGCAAGCTCGGTACCGTCGTGGATGGGCTGGCCGCCGCCGCCCGCGCAGCCGCCGGGACAGGCCATGACCTCGACAAAGTCATACGCTGCGTCGCCGCGCTTGACAGCCTCAATGAGCTTGCGGGCTTTCCCGAGCGAGCTCACGACCGCGACGCGCACGTCGCCCGCGCCGGGGATGTTGAACGTCGCCTCCTTCCACCCGTCCGTGCCGCGCACGGCGGTGAAAGCGTCAGGGTCAGGATTCTTGCCCGTGATGAGGAAGTACGCCGAACGCAGCGCCGCGTCCATCACGCCGCCGGTCGTGCCGAAGACGACCGCCGCGCCGGTCGCGGAGCCGAGCGGGCTGTCGAACTCCTCCTCGGGCAGGTACTTGGGTTCAATGTGATTCGCGCGCATCATAATATTCAGCTCGCGCGTCGTGATGCTCACGTCGACATCGGGGTCGCCCGCGTCGTTTTTCATCGTCGGCAGCGCGCATTCGCTCTTTTTCGACACGCACGGCATGATCGAGACGACGAAAAGGCGCTTGGGGTCGATACCGACCTTTTCGGCAAAGTAGCTCTTCGCCACCGCACCGAACATCTGCTGGGGCGACTTGGCCGTGGAGAGATTGTCCGTCAGTTCGGGGTACTGGGACTTCACAAAGCGAACCCAGCCCGGGCAGCAGGACGTGAACATCGGCCACTGATACTGGTCCTTGTGGGTGAAGCGCTCGATAAACTCGCTGCCTTCCTCCATGATCGTGAGGTCGGCGGCAAAGTCGGTGTCGAACACATAGTTGAAGCCCAGCTCGCGCAGCGCCGCGACCATGCGCTTGGGCGTTGCGAACTCGCTGTCGAGCCCGAACTGCTCGGCCCATGCCGCGCGCACCGCGGGCGCGACCTGCGCCACGGTGACGATATTCGGATCGTCGATCGCGTCGAAGACGAGACCCGTGTCGTCGCGCTCGCGCAGCGCCGCCGTCGGGCAGTGGGTGATGCACTGGCCGCAGTACGTACACTCGGTATCTTGAATGCGGCGGTTGTACGACGCGTCGACGACCGTGCGCGAGCCCGTGCCGAGAAGGTCCCAGATCTTCACGCTCTGCACGTTTTCGCACACCTGGATGCAGCGCAGGCATTGCACGCACTTGTCGTTTTCGCGAATGAGCGGCGTGGAATAATCCACCGCCTCGTGACGCAGCTTTTTGGGGAAGTGCGTGCCGCGCATGTTGAAGTCGTTCGCCAGCTGCTGCAAGGTGCAGTTGCCGCTTCGCGTGCAGTTCGTGCACGATGTATCATGGTGCGAAAGAATGAGACGCAGGTTCATGCGGCGCGCCTCGCGCGCCTTGGCGCTGTTCGTGAAGACGACCATACCGTCCGCCACCACATTGTCGCACGCGGGGACAAGGCGCTCCATGCCCTCGACCTCCACGCAGCAGATGCGGCACGCGCCGATCTCGTTGATGTCCTTTAAGTAGCACAGCGTCTGGATATTGATATTGACCGAGCGCGCGGCCTCCAAGATCGTGGTATTCTCGGGCACGGTGACGCTCTTGTGGTCGATGGTCAGTGTAACGTTTCTTACCATTTGCCTTTCCTCCCTCCGCGGAAGATGCCGTAGCCGAAGTGGTCGCAGCGCAGGCAGCGCGACGCCTCGGAGTACGCCTCTTCATCCGTGAGGCCGCACTCGATGCACTTGAAGTCGTGCTTGCGCTCGCCTGCCTCGCGCTCGGTGGTGTCGATACGGCCGTGGGGCGGCTTGTTGTTCAGCCGCGCCGTGGGGATCTCGACGCCGGGGTCGATCTCGTGGTGGAAGCCGAGGTATTCGTCGATATTCGCCGCGGCGACCTTGCCGGCCGCGATGGCGCGGATGACGGTCGCAGGGCCGGTGACGCAGTCGCCGCCGGCGAAGACGCCGTCCATATTGTCGATCTGGCCGCTGGCCTCGGCGACGAACGCGCCGCGCTTGATGGCGATCTTCGTCTGCTCAAAGCCGTGGGTCTCCACGCCCTGACCGATGGCGACAACGACAACGTCCGCCGCGATGCGCTTTTCGCTGCGCTTGGCCTTTTCGGGCGCGGGGCGGCCCTTTTTATCCATCTCGCCGATGATCTGCGGCTGTGTCCACAGCGCGACGGCGTGACCGTTCGCATCGGTCTCGATGCGGACTGGTGCCTGAAGCGTCACGAGCTCCACGCCCTCGGCAACGGCGCCCTCCACTTCCTCGGGAAGGGCCGTCATGTCCTCCTGGCGGCGGCGGTAGACGCAGCTCACTTTGCGCGCGCCGAGACGAACGGCGCTGCGGCAGACATCCATCGCGACGTTGCCGCCGCCGATGACGACGATGTCCTTGTTGCGAAAGTCCGGCATGTAATCGTCGCCGATCTCGCGCAGCATCTCGACGGCGGAGATGACGCCCTCAGCGTCCTCGCCCTCGATGCCGGTCTTTTTATCCGTGTGCGCGCCGAGCGCGATGTAAAGCGCGTCGTTCTGCTGGCGCAGCTCGTCGAACGTCACATCGTCGCCGACATTGACGTTGACATGCACATCGATGCCAAGCGCCAGCATCGACGCGATCTCCGCGTCGAGCACTTCGCGCGGCAGGCGGTAGTTGGGGATGCCGTAGCGCAGCATGCCGCCGAGCTTCGCGCGCTTTTCATACACGGTGACCTTGTGGCCCATCAGGGCTAAGTAATACGCCGCGGAAAGGCCGCTCGGGCCGCCGCCGATGACGGCGACCTTCTTGCCTGTGGGCTCGGCACAGTCGGGCTGCGGCACGTAGCCCGCGTTATCCACCGCGTAGCGCTTGAGGCCGCGGATGTTGACCGCGTCGTCGATCATGTTTCTTCGGCAGCGCGCCTCGCACGGATGCTCGCAGATGTACGCGCAGGCCGAGGGGAATGGGTTATCCTTGCGGATCAGGCGCACGGCGTCGGCGTAGCGGCCGTACTTGATGAGCACGAGGTAGCCCGGGATATCCACGCCCGCAGGGCACAGCGCCACACAGGGAACGGGCTCGCGCATGCCGCCAAGGCAGCGGTGGCGCAGAATATGCTCTTCGTAGTCGTCGCGGAAGCCCTGCACGCCGTCAAGCACCAGGCGCGCCGCATCGCGGCCAATGGCGCAGTCGGCGCTGTTGACGATCACGCGCGCCACGCGCTCGATGATCGAGATGGTCTCCATCGTGGCTTCGCCCTCGAGCACCTGCTCCATCAGCTCAGAGAGTTGGCCGAGGCCGATACGGCAGGGAACGCACTTGCCGCACGTCTGCGCATGGCAGAGGTCCAGAAAGCTCTTGGCCAGGTCCACCGGACACAGTCCCGGAGGGCTTGCGGCGATACGCCGCTCCACATCGCGGTACAACCCGTCGATGACGGTCTGGGCATGGGAGGGCGTCATAATATCGAGTCTTGACACTGCTGTTTTCTCCTTTCACTGCTTGCCATCAGTGTAGTATCGGCCGGCGGGACAAATGCACGTATCCCGCCGCCTGATGTCAGCACCCATAAATAGATGTTATCTATAATAAACGTTAGTCATTCCATTTTCAATAGTCAATGCGGATTTTTTGTCATATTTTTCCATTTCACTCCATTTGGCTAACAAAGAAAAGCGAGGGCCGCAGCCCTCGCCTGTTCTTCCCTTTTATTTGCCGCAGATCTCGTCGAAGGTATCGGTGACGGCCTTCTCCGGCGCGGGCGTCGCGAGCGATACGATCACGATCGCAATGCACGCCGCAAGGAACGCGGGGAGCAGCTCGTAGATGGCCCACGCGCCGCCCATCGGCGCGATGAGGTACTTCCAGATGAAGACCACCGCGCCGCCAGTGATCATGCCCGCGAGCGCGCCCTGCTTGTTCGCGCGCTTCCAGAAGAGCGAGAAGAGCATCACGGGGCCGAACGCCGCGCCAAAGCCCGCCCACGCGAACGAAACGACACGGAACACGGAGCTGTTGGGGTCCCAGGCAAGCACCATTCCGATGATGGCGATGCAGATGACCGTGGCGCGCGCGGCCAGCATCGTCGTACGCTGGTTCATCTTGATACCGAACGAATGCTGCATGAGGTCCTGTGACACGCTGGACGCCGCGGCCAAAAGCTGCGAGTCCGCAGTCGACATCGTTGCGGCCAGAATGCCCGAGAGGATGATGCCCGCCATGACGGCGAGCAGCACGCCGTGCTGGCTCATCAGGTCTGCCAATTTAATGATGATGGTCTCAGATTCCGCGCTCGTCGCCAGGAAGGGCACTTTGCCCGCGGCGGTCACGCTGTTGCCGATGATGCCGATGCACACGGCGATGAACATGGAGATCACAACCCAGATCGTCGCGATGCGGCGGGACTGGTTGAGCTCCTTTTCCTCGCGGATGGCCATAAAGCGCAGCAGGATGTGCGGCATGCCGAAGTAGCCAAGACCCCACGCGAGCGTCGAAATGATGCTCAGCGTGCTGAACGAGGCGGCTGTGCCGCTCGCAGCATCGTAGCCCTGCGTCATGTTAAGGTAGCCCGGCAGCGCACGGGCATTGTCGATGACCGTGTCCAGTCCGCCCGCCTGCTGCACGCCGAAGCATACGATGACGATGAGCGCAATGGTCATGAAGATGGACTGGATCAGGTCGGTGAACGAAACGGCCATAAAGCCGCCCATCACTGTGTACAGCACGACCACGATGCCGCCGACGATCATTGCCGTATGATACTCCACACCAAAGAGGCTGTTGAAGAGCGTGCCGATGGCCTTGAAGCCGGACGCCGTGTACGGGATAAAGAAAATGAGGATCACGACCGCCGCGATGCAGGAGAGCAAATGCTTCTTATCTCCGAAGCGGCGGGCGAAAAAGTCGGGGATCGTGATGGCGCCGAGTTTGGCCGAATACCGGCGCAGGCGGCGCGCGACGATCAGCCAGTTGAGATACGTGCCGATGGCCAGACCGATGGTCGTCCACGTCACCTCCGGCAGGCCAAACAGATAGGCAAGGCCGGGCAAGCCCATCAAAAGGTAGCTGCTCATGTCGCTCGCCTCGGCGCTCATGGCCGTGACGACGGGGCCCATCTTGCGCCCGCCGAGGTAGAAGTCGTCCGAGCTGCTGCCGCTGCCCTTTTTGCCAAAATACACGCCGACCAACACCATCGCGGCGAGATAGAGAACGATGGTCACTACAATAATGATCTGTGCGCTTGTCATGTGATTTTCTCCTTCAGCTTTCGTTAAGACCTGCACAATATAGCACAAAAGAAAGTAGACGTAAATACAGAACGCCGTACAGAATAATTCCTGTACGGCACTGCAAAATTCTGAATTTTTGATTGATTTTACTACATTTTCTGCAAGACGATTTAGTAGACTGTTTTTGAAACGAATTTTATTTTTTGCGAAAGCCGTCTAAAAAGAGCGGCATCATCTCGCGCGCATACTGCACAAGCGAATATTCCCCGCCCGAAAGGCACCAGTCATACATCAGCCCGCGCTCGAACATCGCGTAGGCCTTGACGATCTCGCTCACGGTACGCGTGTCGGTCAGCTCCTCGCGCTCCTGCCCCTGAGAGACGATCTGGCGCAGAAGCCTATAATATGTACGTTTGCGGTCGAGCAGGTGCTTTTCTCCCTTGGTCACGAGCTGGGAGGAAAAAAGCCGCGCCAGAAGCTCGATGGAAACCGTGTTCTCGATCGTCGTGAACAGCTCCTGATTGAGCCAGCATAAGAGCTCGATGCAGTCCATCTCGTCGTGGGGCTGCTGCATCAGCTCCTCATACCGCTCGTCAAACAGCACCGAGAGGGACGAGAGCAGCGCGTCCTTGCCGTCAAAATAGTGGTAGAACGAGCCCTTCGACGTCTCCGACTCGAAGATGATCTCCTCCACCGTCGTCTCCTCATAGCCCTGCTCGTAAAAGAGCTTCCACGCCGCCGAGACGATGCGCGCCTTGGTGTTGCGGCTCGATTTTTTTGCCATGTGCTCCCCTCCCCTGTTTTTATTGATTGTATCACAGTGCGCCGCCCGCCGCCAAGCGTTTTGCGCTCACCCAAGGTTTTTCCGCAGGAATGTGCGAGCATTTTCAAAGAAAATGCCGTCCGCGTCCTGCTGCGATACGCCGCGCGAAAGCAGATACTCGTAAAAATCCGCCGCCTTCTCCGGCGAATCAAGGCACGGCGGCAGCACCGCGCCGTCGAAGTCCGAGCCGAGGGCGAGGTTTTTGCGCGCGCCGAGGTCGAAAAAGTGCGCCACATGGCGATAGACGTCGTCTAAGCTCCTGACCGCTCCCCCGTCGCGCAGGAATGGCCCGTAGTAGTTGAGGCCGATCAGGCAGCCGCGGCGCACCATCTCCTTGATCTGCACGTCCGTCAGGTTGCGCTTGTGCGCGCAAATTGCGCGGGCGTTGGAGTGCGTGGCGAGAAACGGCCTTTCCGCCGTCTCGAACACGTCCGCGAGCCCCGCGTCGTTCAGGTGCGAGACGTCGATCAAAATGCCGCAGCGCTCCATTTCGCGCACGGCGGCGCGGCCAAAGTCCGTCAGGCCGCGGTCCGTCACATTGCCCGAGCCGAGCTCGTTTTCCCCATTCCACGTCAGCGTCACGGCGCAGACGCCCTGACGCTTCGTCTTCCCGATGCGCGACAGATCGCCAGCAAACGCGCTGCCGTTTTCCACGCTCAGAAAGGCCGCGGTCTTCCCCGCCGCCCACGCGCGCTCCATATCGGCAACATTGCGGCAGGGCGACACACGATCTGCGAATTTTCGCATCTGGCGGTCGAAATTCGCGCAGGCGTCATCAAAAAAGCGGATGGCCTTCTCCCCGCGCAGCTCATCGGGCACGAACACGGCGAAAAACTGCGTCCAGTGGATGTCCTTCGGAATACTTGTGAGCGACAGCGTGCGCGCGGGATCGTCGAGTGTGTCGATGATGTTCGATCCTGCGTACATGCAGTCGGTCAACGTGTCGCAGTGGAGGTCGATGAGGGCGTAAGGGCGCATGCGAGCACTTCCTTTTCAAAAAAGATCACGCTGCATTATACGCTCTTTCCGCCCGTTTCTCAACCGGCAAAGCTTAAGGAATTCTGAGGATTCTTAGCGTGCTCTTTACAAAGGCGCGGCAACACTGATATACTGGGCATCGAAAGGGGCGAAACGCCATGGACAATATTTCCCAGATCATCTCCCGCTCGATCGGTGGCTACAGCATCGGCAGCATCCTTTCCGCGCTGCTGACGTTCCTCATCTGCCTGATCGTCGTGCGGCTCGTGCTCAAGCTCTGTTCGCGGCTGCTCTCGCGCGCGAACCGCCTGAACGAACGGCTGCAAAAGGTCATCCTTACGAGCCTCAAAACGCTTCTGTATCTGCTTACCATCATCATCACAGCCGAGGCGCTCGGCATCAACACCTCGTCGCTCACCGCCATCATGTCGGTGCTGACGTTGGGCGTCACGCTGGCCGCCGAGGACATTCTCGGCAACGTCGCCGGCGGACTCGTCATTCTCTTCTCGCATCCGTTCTCGCTCGGCGATGAGATCGAAGTCGGCGGCACGACCGGCACGGTGCGTGAAATTTCACTGACGCACACGAAGATTGAAACGCCGGACGGACAGATCGTGCTCCAGCCCAACCGCGAAATGTCCAGCTCCAAGATCATCAACTTCACCGTCCTGGGCCGCCGCCGCATCGTCTACAAGGTCACAGCATCCTACGACGCACCGACGGACGAGGTGAAGCAGGCCTGCATGGACGCCGTTCTCGCCTTCCCCGCCGTGCTGAAAGAACCCACGCCGACGGTGTATCTCTCGAATTACGGTGCCAGCTCCATCGAATACACCATCCGCTGCTGGACGGCGGCAGACGCCTACTGGGACACTTATTTTAAGATGTACGAGCTCCTGCGCAACACCTTTGCAAAGCACAACGTGGAGATGTCCTACGATCATCTGAACATCCACGTCGTGCCGGAGAAACAGAATGAAAATTAAAGTCGTCGATATGACATATGAACAGGCGCTTGCCCAGCCGCCGCAGGTTCACAAAAAGCCGAAAAAGCCGTCGCTCCTGTTCCGGACGATCCTGCGCGCAGCCTCCGCGCCCGACCTTCTGGCGACGCATTTCCACTGCGAGAAGATCGGCATGGCGCAGATCAAAAGCGATGAGCCCTGCCTTGTCCTGATGAACCACTCGTGCTTTCTCGACCTCAAAATCGCGGAGGCGGTGCTGTACCCGCGCCCGTTCAACATCGTCTGCACATCGGACGGCTTTGTCGGCAAGGAGTGGCTGATGCGCAGCGTCGGCTGCATCCCCACGCGCAAGTTCTGCTCGGACACGACGCTCGTGCGCGATATGCTCTACTGCGTGCGGACGCTCAAAACGTCTGTGCTGCTCTACCCCGAGGCGAGCTACAGCTTCGACGGCACGGCCACACCGCTGCCGGAGAGCATCGGCAAGTGCGTCAAGGCACTGAATGTGCCAGTCGTGATGATCCGCACCTACGGTGCGTTCGCGCGTGACCCGCTCTACAACGGGCTGCAAAAGCGGCGCACGAAGGTCTCAGCGCAGATGCAGTGCCTGCTCTCATCCAGCGACGTTGCAGAGAGGACCGTCGCCGAGATCAATGAGCGCATCTTTTCCGCCTTCCGCTTCGACAATTTCCGCTGGCAGGAGGAAAACGGCGTCTCCGTCAGCGAGCCGTTCCGCGCCGACGGACTCAACCGCGTGCTCTACAAGTGCCCGCACTGCCTCGCCGAGGGGAAAATGGAGGGCAAAGGCACATCACTCATTTGCCGAAGCTGTAACAAGGAATACCGCTTGACAGAGATTGGTACGCTGGAATGTTTGAACGGCGAGGCCGCGTTCACCCACGTGCCGGACTGGTACACCTGGGAGCGGCAGTGCGTGCGCGAGGAGCTGGAAAGCGGCGCATATCAGCTTGATATTCCCGTGCAGATCTGCATGATGGTCAACATGCGCGAGATCTGCCGCGTGGGCGAAGGCCGGCTGCACCACGATGAAAACGGCTTCCACCTGACCGGCTGCGGCGGGAAGCTGGACTATTTCCAAAAGCCCGAAGCGTCGTACAGCCTGTACGCCGACTATTTCTGGTACGAGATCGGCGATATGCTGTGCATCGGCGACCACAAAGCGCTGTATTACTGCTTTCCGCAAGGCGGCGGGGATGTGGTCGCCAAGACGCGGCTTGCTGCCGAAGAGCTCTATAAATTAAAGCGCGCCGCTAAGGCGCGGGGATAATGCAGCACAAAGTGCTGCCGCCTTGTTCCCCACACCGTGTGGGAACGCGGATAAGGGAGGGGTGTCTCTTTTTTGAAAAGAGACACCCCTCCCTTACACCCTCCCAGAGAAAATTTTTCATTGCAAGCGAGCAGCTCGAAGAGCTGCAATGCTTGCCGATTGCACCTCTTGCGTGCGGCAAAGCCGCATTTACCCCTGCTATACGACTTGGCGTACTCCTATCATCCGCTGCCGCTCTGCCCATCTCGCGCTGGTACAGCCTAATTTCCGTCTACCGGAGCACTCATCAATGCGGCGAGCGAAGCAATGCCGCATTCCGCAGGCAGTCTGCCGCCAATCTAACGTCACTCGCGCCTCACGATAGTAAGGCGCGGTTGCAAATCGGTCACAAATTGCAGGGATTCATGGCGAAGCCATGTACACCGCACCTGATTGCGCAGCGTGTGCAGTTCTTCAAGATTGAAACTGCCAATGTGTGGGGTCGAGGGGGAAGGCCCCTCGTCCTTTCTCTCGGGGGTTTAAGGGGGATACTCTCTTTCGAGAAAGAGAGTATCCCCCTTTAGCGCACTCCTGCACCGCGCAGGGAATCCCCCGACGGCCTCAGGCCGTCATAATTATCAAGCGCTTTGCGCATCAAAGCCTTTCAAAGATTTCTTCTCCTCGCGGAGAAACACGATCACGCTCAGAAGGAACGGGAAGAAATACGTCGCCACGCGATAAAGTACCAGCGCCGACGAGGCGATTGCCGTGTCCGCCCACGGGGCGAAGAGCAGCAAAAACGCAAACTCCATCGGGCCCACGCCCGCGACGTTCGGCAGCGCGCTTGTGATGAGCAGCATCAGCGAGGCGAGCAGCTGTGCCTGCGCAAAGTTAAGCGCCGTGCAGCCCACGAGCCGCAGCGCGGCATAGGGGATGGAATAGAGCACGAAGAGCTTCACAAGGCACACGGCGATACCTTTGACGCGGATTGACGGAACGAGCAGCACCTTTTTCGCCTCGCGGTTGAGCTCGGTGAGACTATTCGCCCACTCTTCGCGGCGTTCGTCCCACTTCGGCGTGTGCGGGAGCTTGCCGAGCAGCATCAGCACTAACTTCAGCACCTTATCCCAGGTGTAGAGCAGCGTGAGCGCGATCACGATGAGCGCGCCGATGACATAGCCGATCAGAAGATAGCGTGCAAGGCCGCTGGCGCTCTGCTCCAGCCAGTCGCCGCCGAGCAGCAGCGCGACCGTCGCGTAGATCAGCACGGATATCTTGTGCAGCACGTATTCGCTCGCCATGATGCCGAGCCCGCTGCCTGCGTCCAGGCCTCGCCTGTAAAGGTAAAAGCTTTGCATCGGCAGCGTGCCCGCACCCAGCGTCGCGATATTGCCGAACACGCCGAGGAATGTCACGCGCAGCGCGTCAATAAACGTGCAGTCCGGCTTTTTGTGGTGGATGATGACGAGGCACAGCACGGATTCCATCGCCTCGTAGGCAAAGCCGAGTGCGAGCAGGAGCAGCACACCCCAGAACGGCACAGTACTCAGGTCCTTGACGATATCGGGCAGCACGTCGCGGAAAACAAGGATGATGGCAACAAAGATCAGCGCCAGCGTGAGACCGCTGACGAGATAGGTTCTGCTCCGTTTGCTTTTCAATGCTGTTCCTCCCCGCCTTCGCAGATAATGTTATGATAAAATTTCCTTTTGCAGCACCTCGGCGATGTCGGTCCACTCCCACGGAAGACCCACGGCATTTTCGCCGAAGTGTCCGCCGCAGGAGACGTGGCGGTAGATCGGGCGGCGCAGTTCAAAGCGCGACGTGATGCTGCCTGGGCGCATGTCGATATGCTCCATAAGCCAGCTCGCGATCTTTTCGTCGCTCACGCGCCCCGTGCCAAACGTGTCGACCATCACGCTCACAGGGTCGGCGAGGCCGATGGCATAGGCAAGCTCGATCTCGCAGCGGTCGGCCAGCTCCGCGGCCACAATGTTCTTGGCGAGATAGCGCGCCATGTAAGCGCCCGTGCGGTCGACCTTGCTCGGGTCCTTGCCCGAGAACGCCCCGCCGCCGTGGCGTGCCATGCCGCCATAGGTGTCGGCGATGATCTTGCGGCCGGTAAGGCCGCTGTCGCCCGCGGGCCCGCCAACGACAAATCGTCCCGTCGGGTTGATGAAATACTCTGTGTGCTCGTCGAGCAGTTCCGGCGGCAGCACAGGGAAAATGACCTGTTCTAAGATCGCATCGCGCAGCGCGTCGATGCCGACCTCCGCGCTATGCTGCGCGGAGACAACGACGGCGGAGATGCGTTTGGGCGTGCCGTCCTCGTATTCGACGCTGACCTGCGCCTTGCCGTCCGGCAGAAGATACGGCAGCAGCTTTTCGCGCCGCACCTGTTCGAGTCTTCTCGTCAGGCGGTTCGCAAGCGTGATGGACAGCGGCATCAGCGCGCCGGTCTCGCGGCAGGCATAGCCGAACATCATGCCCTGATCGCCCGCGCCGGCTTCCTCCGGCGCGCCGCGGTCAACCCCGCGCGCGATGTCCGGCGACTGGGTGTGGATGCTGACGCGGATGCGCACGTTTTCGGCGTCAAAGCCGACGACGGGCACGGTATAGCCGATCTCGGCGATGACCTTGCGCGCAATGGCTTCATAGTCCGGCACATAGGATGAGGTGATCTCGCCCATCAGGTGAACTTCGCCGGTGCAGGCCGTCACCTCGCAGGCGACGTGTGCGTCGGGATCGTTGGCAAGGATGTCATCGAGCACCGCGTCGGCGATCTGGTCGCAGACTTTATCGGGATGTCCGCACGTGACGGACTCAGAGGTGAAGTAGGTTTTCATCGCTTTCGCTTCCTTTCTGCTCGTTCGCATGGGGAAAGAGCGCTGTCTCAGTTTTTGACAGTCTGATGATAGCGGGAATATGAAAGCGGGAAAAGTGGCAAAGTCCGCAAGGCGCACAAAGTTTTCACACTCCCGCGAGGCTGACCAGGTTTCCGACAGGAAGCGGCGAGTATAGTGTAAAGATTTCGTTAAATGTTCACGATTTTGTCACTTGCAAGTTTTTCCCATATCGGATATAATGAATTTTATCGAATCGAGAAAGGGAGGAACCCACCCATGGCTCTGCGCACCAAAAACGCCATCCGCCGCAGCTTCATCGAGCTTCTGGCAGAGCGTCCCTTCGACAAGATCTCCGTCCGCGACATCGCGGAGAGAAGCGAGGTCACACGGAACACTTTTTATTATTACTACACTGACATCTACGCGCTGGCCGAGGACGTGTTTGAGTCGGAGATTGAAAAGCTCTCCGAGCGCGTGGAGGGCTATGAATCGTGGCAGAAGGCATTTTTGACCGCCACATCCTTCGCCGCGGAGAACAAGCGCATGATCCTGCACCTGCACAACTCCGCCCACAGCGATATTCTGGCAAGATATTATCATAAAACGATCCTGACGACAATGCTTTCTTACGTCCGCAAGGAGGCCGAGGGCCTGAACGTCAGCGAAAGCCAGATCATGGCGCTCGCGCGCTTCTACACGGCAGCGCTCGCAGGGCTGACGCTTGAATGGATCGGCAGCGGCATGAAGGGCGAGCCGGATTCGTTCATCGATGATCTCGGCGGAATGCTCGACGGCAACATCCGCTGCTCTCTCGAGCGCGGATGTGCGCACGCGGCACAGTAAATAATATGCATTAAAAATAGGAAAGCGGCGGGATGGTTTGACCATTCCGCTGTTTTCGTCCACGTCTGGTGAACAAGCTTAACACATCCTTTACCCTTTTTTCCTGTTCATCGCGGCGAATCTCTGCTATGATATTTTTGGAAGTATTGAATTGATAAAGGAGTGAGGTTTTGTATCAGAAACAGATCTTAATGGAAAAGCTGAAAGAAGCCACCGCCTCCGTCCTGCCCATCAGCCTGATCGTTATGGCGATCAGCTTTGTGCTCGTGCCGGTAGACGCGGGACTGATGCTCTCGTTCGTGATCGCCACGGCCATGCTGATTCTCGGCATGGGGCTCTTCACGCTGGGCGCGGACATGTCGATGAGCCGCATCGGCAACTACATGGGCTCCAAGCTGACGAAATCGCGCAAGCTGCCGCTCATCCTGACCGTGAGCTTCGCCCTCGGCGTCGCCATCACGGTGGCGGAGCCGGATTTGCAGGTGCTCGCGGGCAATGTGCCGGAGATCGACACAACGGTGTTGATCTTGACCGTTTCGGTCGGCGTCGGCTTCTTTCTGATGCTGTGCATGGTGCGCATTCTCTTTTCGATCTCGCTGCGCACGATGCTGATCGTATTTTACGCCATCGTCTTTGCCGCGGCGTTTTTGTCGGATGAGAGCATCCTCTCCGTCGCGTTCGACTCCGGCGGCGTGACGACGGGACCGATGACCGTGCCGTTCATCATGGCGCTCGGCGTCGGCGTTGCGTCCATTCGAAGCGACGAAAATGCCAAGGCGGACAGCTTCGGCCTCGTCGGTCTGTGCTCGATCGGGCCGATCTTATCGGTGCTGCTGCTCGGTGCGATCTACAAAACGCAGCCCGCGCAGGGCGAGAGCAGCGCCGTCTCTGGCGTCGCCACCACGGTAGAGCTCGGCAAGGACTATCTGCATGCCCTGCCGGAGTATTTATGGGAAGTGACAATGGCGCTGCTGCCGATCGTTGTCTTCTTCCTGATTTTTCAGGTCATTTCGCTCAAGCTCCGCAAGCTGCCTTTCATGCGCATCGTGATTGGTATCCTCTATACATACTTAGGTCTCGTGCTGTTCCTCACGGGCGTGAACGTCGGCTTTTCGCCGCTGGGCTACGCGCTCGGTGCCGCGCTGGCCGAGGGGTGGAAGGTCTATCTTCTTGCCCCCCTTGCGATGCTGATGGGCTGGTTCATCATCAACGCCGAGCCCGCCGTCCATACGCTCAACAAACAGGTCGAAGAGCTGAGCGCGGGCGCGATCTCTGCCAAGGCGATGGGCATGAGCTTATCCATCGCGGTCTCCGCCGCAGGCGGGCTTGCGATGCTGCGCGTCATCACGGGCATTTCGATCATGTATTTCCTCGTGCCCGGCTATCTTATCGCGCTGGCTTTGAGCTTTTTCGTGCCGCGCACGTTCACGGCCATCGCGTTCGACTCCGGCGGCGTCGCGTCAGGTCCTTTGACGGCGACATTCATGCTGCCGTTCGCTACAGGCGCGTGCGAAGCGCTCGGCGGCAATGTGATGACGGACGCGTTCGGCCTTGTCGCGCTCGTTGCGATGATGCCGCTCATCACCGTGCAGGTGATGGGAGCCATCTACGTTGTCAAATCCCGTCATGCTTCGCAGGAGCCCCAGCTCCCCGACTTTGGCGACAACGAGATCATCGAACTGTGGGAGGCCTGCTGACATGGAACTCTATTACATCATTGCCATCACGGATCACGACCGCGGCGAAGCGATGGGCTCGCTCTACCACGCGGCGGGGCTGCATCTCATCTTGAGCATGCCCGCGCGCGGCACAGCCACGAGCGAGCACCTCGCCATCTATGGGCTGGACGCGACGGAAAAGTGCGTTATCGCCGCCGTCGGCAGCGCGCAGGAGGCGGATTCGCTTATCCGTTCCGCCAAGCGCAAGCTCTTTATCGACATTCCGGGCAACGGCGTCATGCTGACCGTGCCTCTCAAGAGCGTGGCCGGCGGCAAGACACTGTCCTATCTCACCGACGATCTCAAAGCAGGAGGAGCGCCGAACATGAACTTTGAACATGAACTCATCACCGTCATCTTAAACGAAGGCTATTCCGACTTTGTCATGGACGCGGCGCGCGCCGCGGGCGCGGGCGGCGGTACGGTGCTGCACGCCAAGGGCACGGGCGGCACGCGCGGAGAAAAATTCTTCAGCGTCAGCCTTGCCGACGAAAAGGATATGATCTACATCATCGCCCACAAGGACGAAAAGGCCGCCATCATGCGCTCGATCAACGAGCAGGCCGGCCCCGGCACCAAAGCGGGCGCGATCTGCTTCTCGCTGCCGATCTCGTCCGTCGCAGGCCTGCGTGCACGGGAGGATAACTAAGCGTCCCCATAATACAACAAAGCGCCGCTGCTCACGCAGCGGCGCTGTTAAGCTATAGATGAGGATCTGCTCGTTTGACAAACCGGAATTCGCACCGCCCAAATATTTCATCTGTTATTAGCGGTTATAAGCAACCGTCAAAATCGGTGCAAAGCATTGAAATCACTGGGTTTATTGAGAAATCAAAACCACCCGAAATTATCTTCTTTTATACGCTGTTACCCTTGACCGCGTGAGCTGATAAGGGCAAAATCAAGGGAAAACCCCATGAGGGAAACACAATTATTTGACAAACGGCTGACAGTGATGTGTTAAGTCAAACTGAATAAGAATCCACCGGCAGGTCCGGTTACGGTAAGGGAGCATTGCGTGGCAATGCTCCCTTTTACTATACCACAGACCGCCGTTGAGAGATAGATAAAATCTGTGGCAGAACGGAGGTGTCAGATATGCCGCAGGCGATCTTTGCGTACCATCTTGGCATGGATGCCGAGCAATACGCCTTTTTCCGCATCCCCAAGCTCCTGATCACCGAGCCGTACTTTCGGCGGCTCTCCACCGACGCGAAGCTGCTGTACGGCCTCATGCTGGACCGCATGAGCCTGTCCATGAGAAACGGCTGGATGGACGATGATGGCCATGTGTATATCTACTTTACGCTGGAGGAGGCGTGCGAACAGCTCTGCTGCAAGACGGATAAGGCGGTCAAGCTGTTCGCGGAGCTGGACAGCGCCAAAGGCGTGGGCCTCATAAGGCGGGTCAAGCAGGGGCTGGGCAGACCGGCGAAAATCTATGTTCTCCGCTTCATGGGTATAGAGGACGAACCAGGCGAGGATACACCGAAAGCGGAGCCTCCGAGCTGCCGAAATCCAGACTTCGGAAAAACCGAAGTCAAGAGTTCTGAAAAACCGAAGTCTGGACCTCGGAAAATCAGAAGTCAAGACCTCGGAAAAACCGAGTGTAATAAGACTGATAAGAATAATACTGAGTTGAGTAATACTGATTCATCTATCCATCCGGGCGCGCAGCCGGAGGAGGTGATCGAGGAATACCGAAAAGAGATTCGGGAAAATATCGAGTACGACCACCTGCGCCGGCAACATCCCTACGACGACATCGACGAGATCGCGGACCTCATGCTGGAGGTCCTCTGCACACAGGGCAGCTTCATGCGGATCGGCGGAAAGCAGCTTTATACGGCGTTAGTGAAGGAGCGTTTTCTGAAGCTGGATTCCTCCCACATCGAGTATGTGCTGGACTGCCTGCGGGAGAGCACCGCGGACATTCGTAACATCAAAGCCTATCTGCTGGAGATGCTGTTCAATGCCCCAACTACCTGCGGCAGCTACTACCGCGCCAAAGTGAATCACGACTTCCATGACAGCGGATAGGCAGAGCGAACAGCTCTGCTTTTTTGAAACCCATTTTACGACTGAAAGGAGCATCGAACCCGTGAAAACAATCGCACTGGCAAATCAGAAGGGCGGCGTGGGTAAGACCACCACAGCCGCCAGCCTCGGCATCGGTCTTTCTCGGCAAGGTAAAAAAGTCCTGCTGATCGACGCCGATGCACAAGGCAATCTCACGCAGATGTTGGGCTGGCCGCAGCCCGACGAATTATCCCCCACGCTCTCCACCCTGATGGAGAAGATCATCGCAGAGCTGCCCATCACCCCCGACGAGGGCATTCTGCACCACCCGTCCGGTGTCCATCTTGTCCCCGCCAATATTGAGCTGTCGGCACTGGAGGTCACGCTGGTCAACACCATGAGCCGTGAAACGGTGCTGCGGCAATATCTGTCCACGGTGGCAGACCGCTATGACTACGCGCTCATCGACTGTATGCCCTCGCTGGGTATGCTGACCATCAACGCCCTGACCGCGGCGGACAGCGTGATCATTCCTGTGCAGGCGCAATATCTCCCCGCAAAGGGGCTGGAACAGCTTTTGCGAACCATCACCCGCGTCAAGCGGCAGCTCAACCCAAAGCTGGAGGTGGACGGCATCGTTCTGACGATGGTGGACAGCCGCACCACACTGGCGCGGGAGATCAATGCGCTTGTCCGTAAGACCTACGGCGGTCATGTGTTCGCAAGCGAAATTCCCCGGTCCATCAAGGCAGCGGAGATCAGCGTAGAAAACAAAAGCATTTACGACCATGACCGCAGCGGCAAGGCGGCGCTGGCGTATGAAAATCTGACGAGGGAGGTGTTGAGCATTGGCAAGCAAATTAAGCGGCATCGAACTGACCCGGTACGATGACCTGTTCAAAACGGACGCGGAGCGCGAAGCCGACCGGCAGGAGCGAATTCAGATCGTCCCCGCAGCAGAGATTTTCCCATACTCCCGCCAACCGTACACCATCGACCGGCCTACGCCTGATTTGGCGCGCCTCATGGACAGCATTGAGCACATCGGCATCGCGGAGCCGTTGATCGTCCGCCCCCGTGAGAGTGGTGGCTATGAGATCATCTCCGGTCACCGGCGAGATTACTGCGCGAAGGCTGTGGGGCTGGACACCCGCCCCATCCTCGTCCGCAATTACAGTGACGAGGAAGCGGACATCCTTGTGGTGGACTACAACATCAACCGCGAGGACTTACTGCCCAGTGAGAAAGCCAAAGCCTACAAGCTGAAGCTGGACGCCATGAAACGGCAGGGCCAGCGGACAGATTTAACTTCTGGCCAACTTGGCCAGAAGTTAAAGGGACATAGTTCAATAGACCTTTTAGCGGATCAGGTAGACGAAAGCCGCAAGCAAGTACAGCGATATGTGCGTCTAAATAAGCTGATCCCTCCGCTGTTGGACGCGGTGGACGCGGGAACGCTCAAGTTCGTTCCCGCGGCGGATTTCCTCTCCCACCTGTCCGAAAAAGAACAGACCTACCTCCTGCTGGTCATGGAGCGTGACGAAGTATCCCCGTCGCTTGGACAGGCCCAGCGGCTCAAGCAGCTCAGCGGCGAGGGAAAATTGGAAAATAACATCATCGACCTCATCATGCGGGAGGAAAAGCCACTGGAGCGCAAGGTCACGATCCGCAATGACCGTCTGCAAAAATACTTTCCCTCCAGCTACACCCCAAAGCAGATGGAGGATGTCATTATCAAGCTGCTGGAAGGCTGGCACCGTAAGCGGCAGCAGGAGATGAGTCGATAATGCTTCTGCCGGGGCATTTGTTGACATCGGACTGGCGTGTTGCTATGATGCGAGCATCAACGAAAAGTGAGGTGCCGCAAGTGGCTTTGCAAGACGATAGAAAAAACAATGCCGATGGTCACTGTGATTGGGAACAGAATTTGCCGGAGTTTTTGCAGGAGTCAATCCAAGCTATGGTCAGCGCATGGGATAAGCTGGATCGTGGTGAAGAATATTATCTCTGGGATTGCGATTACTGTTCTCTGCAAAGCGACATCAATAGCGCGGAGGTAAACCGGATCATCAGTCCTGAACAGGCATGGTATCTGCGCGAAAAGTATTTGCGAATGGAACATGAAGTCATAGAATGACCGCGGATCTGCTCTGCCTGTCGGAACAGAAGATTTCAATGAAAACGGCACGGCTTCCCGTGCCGTTTTGTATTGCAGCCGCCGAAACAGGCGGCTTTTTTCATGAGCAAATTGGAGGTGATTTCATTCAACAAGCAGATTTTTCATGCAGTGTCCCTCTCAGGCGGTAAGGACAGTACGGCTATGCTCTTGCTGATGATTGAACGAGGTTTGCCCATAAACACGGTCCTTTGGGCAGACACCGGCATGGAATTTCCGGAAATGTATGACCATATCCGCAAGGTGGATGACTACCTTTACCGGGAGCGTGGTATCCACATCACCATGCTCCGTCACCCAAAAGGCTTTGAATACCTGATGTTCGAGGAAGAAAAGCAAAAGCCATCTTCCATCGAAAACCGGCAAAGGCTGGGCGTTCCGCTTTACGGAAACGGCTGGCCCGGCGTTAAGGTCCGATGGTGTACGGGGCAGCTTAAAACGCATCTTATCAGCAAGGAGGTCAATCGGCTCAAGGGCGAGTATCAGGCTCTCCACTATGTCGGTATCGCGGCAGATGAGCCGAAACGTATCAAGAACGAGCAGTATCCGTTGGTGGACTGGGGTATCACCGAAGCAGAGGCTTTGAAACTATGTTACGACCGCGGTTATGACTGGGGCGGATTATATGAGATATACCACCGCTGTTCCTGTTGGTGCTGTCCCCTCCAGCGGATCGACGAACTGAGAAAGCTGCGGCATCACCACCCGGAATTATGGAAAAGGCTCCGCGATATGGATCAGCGGGCCATCGCCCAATTCGGGCATAACCCTTTGGGGCAATTCAAACAGAATTGGACAGTAGAACGATTGGAACAGAGATTTGCAGCGGAAGATGCTCAGATCTCTGTTTTTCTATCTTCTGGAAAGGACAGCACCATGACAGAAAAGCAGAAGCAGGAGTGCAGCGAGGTGGAAACCATGCTGCAAGGCACACCGAAGCAAAATGTTCTGATCTCCTTTGATGGCAAACCACCGAAAACGCTGGAAGAATTGGAAAAGGAGCAGAAGCGGCAAAAAAAGAAACATAGGGATCGGGGTGAAGCACGATGACGAACTATCAGAAGCGAAAAGAAAAGAATGACGAGTACCGCAACAAAATCATGCGGTTTACCTTCCAACTCTCCCTCGGTGATACCGAGGTGCGGGAATGGTTTGAACAGCAACCCGAAAAGGGTGCCTATCTCAAAGACCTAATCTTACGGGATAAAGCGGAGCGGCTTGGGTACAGGGAGCAGAAAAGCGCAGAACCCGACAAAGCCGGTGACTACGAGATCATACAGTCCATTCGTATGGGTGGGCGCGTTCTGCTTATGGGGTTCAATCCAAAGGACGAAACCTATATGACCTGCTATCAGCAGTACAATTTTCTCGGAGAAACAATGTATCCCGAAGCACTTGCCTGTAAGAGTTATCTGGAAATTGCAGAAACCTTTTTGAATCGCTTGCAGGCACAGGTCGAAAAAGTCAAAGCATTCCGTGCGGCCCGAAATGTCCCCTATGCCGTTTTAGGCGCGGAGGCTTGCCTTCCTCCATCAGAGGAATCTCTGCAAGGCAAGCTGATCGTTCTCCGCCCCACCAGCCTTGCACCGGAATACCGCACGGCAGACTGTCAACTCGGCTTCGCGCTGAGTGGATTTGGCTGCACACCCGGCGCACGCGGGCGTGCGGTTTACTTCGAGGAATTGTATTCCGGTGAACGATGCCGGTGGGACGCTTCCGACATTCTTGGCGTAGCCAATCCAGAAAAGATACCGGATTGGGCGAAAGAAAAGCTGAGAGAATATGAACAAAAGCGTACTGAGCCGAAAAAAGAACGAGGTGAAGCCAGATGAGTGACCGTGAGCCGGTAGACATCATGGGCGTGTTCGCCTTTCCAAATCCCGACAAAGACAAGCGTGATATTCGCTTTATTGACAGCGCGTATCGCACGCTCTTTACTATCAAAGATGGGGAAAGCATCGTCATTACCCGCTTTGACGGTGAAAAGATGGTTTTCCCTTGCAAGTACATTGACGATTGCCATGTCTGCATCGGTAATTCTGCCTATCATATTTGTGAGTTTGCAGAAATGCAGGAGCGCAATGGCAATATCTATGTTCCCAGCGCGCCGAAAATCAGCGGCGAGATCGGCACCTATGAAATCTATCAGATCCCCGCAACCGCTGATGTGGACTACTATTTCCGGTCTTATGAAGCGGCAAAGGGAAAACTCCAGAGCGCTGATTATCAGCGTTCTTACGCCGGTATGTACGCAAAGGGAAATTCGCTGGAGGATCTGTGGGCAAAACACAACAGCGACCACCGCCCCTTTGCCCATCGGATGCGTTCCATGTCTGTAAGCGACATCGTGGTACTGACGCAGGGTGGAAAGAAAACCGCCTACTACACGGATAGCGTTGGTTTCAAGGAAGTGCCGGAGTTTCTGACGCAGAAGCATCAGGAGAAAAATAAGCATAGAGAGCGAGGAATCGAGCGATGAAGCGGTTTTATGTGTTCAGGGACGGTACGATGGAGGGCAGCGCCGCGTCGAGAGTAGCCGCGCTGGATATGATCCGCCAGCTTCAGAAGCGGGAGACACACCCGTTTTTGCGCTCATCGTTCAGCATGATCGAGGGCGAGGAAGAGTTTATTCCCTATCCTTCGATGAAAAAAGAAAAAGCAAAAAATCAGAAAGAACGAGGTGAAGCACGGTGAGCCAGTATGACGCCAGCAAGCAGAACTATCAGGAAGTCACGATCATGGGTAAACCGGCGCTGTTTACCGACTTTCGTATTGACCGAACCACCGTGCCGGAGGGCGTATATCGCTACGAGCTGCGCCACGGGGATGAGAATTGGGGCGAACCCGTTGAACTGGCCAGGAGCATTTTCGCCAACTACTACGGCACCGTCCTCACTCGTGAGCCGTTCCAGCTTCCCGTTGATGGGTGGATTCCAATGGAGAATGACAGCCTTTCCTTTCAAGATAGCGGATGCCGTACCCTTGCGGAATTTCAGGAGAAATATCCCGCCAGCGAGAAAGATGTCATTGACTTTTACAGCGTCAATGATCCTGCGCTTCACAATCTCTACTTCTCCCGCAGTGAGGAACAGGACAAGGTTGTCGGCTGCGTGGGCCATCTGCGGGGCGACTTTGGCAGCGGTAAGCAGTTTTATACAACATGGTGGCCCCACCAGCAAGACGCACTGAATACGCCGGAGTTTAAGGCCGATATTGACCGCACCGTAAACTGGCTGCGGGAGCAGCCGGACTCCCCGCTGCGGGACTTCGACAGCATGAACCGCTACTGCAACCGGTATGAGCAGATCTGCGCCATCAAGGGTGCGTTGCTTCCCTCTTGCGGCTTCATGGTAAAAACAAAGCGGTATGTGTATATGCTCCGCTGTACGCCGGTTAAAGGTGATTACCAGTTTTATATTTACTGTTACCAGCGGAAACCGTTTGAAAAGGCCCAAAAAGAGCAGCAAAAGAATGACCGGCTTGCAGTAAAAAAGCGGGCGGAGCCGGAGCGATAAGGAGGTGTCAACTTGCCTACAAAATTTCAGCTTATCACAGAGCTGTATGACCAGACCGTGCAGAGTGTCACCGGCAGCTATCAAAGCTGGACGGGCTTTCTCCGCGCGGCCTGCTACAATTACAAATGCCCCTTCGATGATCAAATTCTGATCTACGCCCAGCGCCCGGACGCCACGGCGGTCCTTGAGATGGAGCGCTGGAATCGTCAGTTTGGCCGCTGGGTCAATCGCGGGGCCAAGAGCATTGCCGTATTTGGCGATGACGGGCAAAACTGCTTGAAGCTCTACTTCGATGTTTCCGATACCCATGCGTCCCGCTTTGCCCGTCCACTGCCCATCTGGACGATGCACCCGGCCTTTGAGCCGGAGGTCATCGAAACCTTAGAAGCCACCTTCGGCAACCTGGCCGAAAAAGAAAATCTTGCGGACGCCGTGCGCTCTGCCTGCCACAATGCCGTGGCAGATAACATCACAGACTACCTGCAAGATCTCCGCGACTGCCGCGAGGACAGCCTGCTGGAGGAACTGGATGACCTCAATTTAGAGGTGTTCTACCGGGACGCGCTGGAGGTCAGCGTGGCGTATATGCTGATGACCCGGCTGGGCCTGCGGGCAGACGATTATTTTTCTCCCGATGAGTTCGCCCATGTTTACGAATTCAACACACCGCCTACGATCAACGCCCTGGGCATCGCCACCAGCGACATCGCAGAGATGGGGCTGCGGGAGATCAGCCGAACGGTCATGCAGGCTCAGCGGGATCAATTTTTTGCAAACCGCGCGAGAATCGGTTATGATGACCGCACAGAACAACACGAAGCAGGCCGAGAAAGGAGCAAACAGTATGGAGGTCACTTACAGGATACAGAACGGCTATCAGGTGCCGAATTTGATGATGCCCAGCGTACCGGAGGTGCATCTGGGCAAGTACGCGGAACTGCGGAGAGCGTACCTGAAGAAGCACCGCAGAGTGCTTTACACCAACCTCAAGACCAGCGGCAAGCTGACGGAGCATCTGGCGGAGATCGAGCAGACCGCGCGGAAGATGGTGGAGCAGACCGTGGCACGGATGGCGCAGGCCGAGGGCGTGACGGAGGCACTGAAAGCGACCGATCCCCTGCGCTGGACGGGCCTGATGAACAATCTCCGGCACAGCGCGGAGGAACTGGCGCTGACCGACCTGATCTACGCCTGACAACCGAAGAACCCACAGAGGCAGGAAGTGATGAGCTTTCTGCCTCTGCTGTTATAGATGCGGCACAACAAACCATAAAAGAACTGTTCGAGCAGTACAAGCAAACGGTTGCTGCTGCATTGGTAAAAGACACAGCATTTGTCAATGCCTGCCGCAATTCAGATCGTGAAAATGCCATTATGGAAGGGGCAGACGCAATCCGGCGCATTGTCAACGAAAGCGGCGATTTGCAGCTTGCAAAGCTCTACTTTGATATGCCAGCCTTCCATAACCGGCTGCATCAGGAGCTTTTAGAGGAAACTTATCCGAAGCTGGTAAACGCAGCAGACCATAGCCCGTTCAAGCCCTATCAGGTTGCAGCCTATCACCATATTGAAAACGGCTTTGACGATAAGCTGGACTATCAAACGCTGGAGGAAGCGGAGGCCGCGGCGCAGGGCTATGTTGCCGGTACGATGGAGGAAGACGGCTTTGCATACGACGGCGCTGCTGTCTATGACGCCGAAACACACCAGTGCCTCCGCGTCTACGGTGATTACCCGGACGAAAAGGCGCAGGAACAGGCAGCAGCCTTTGCGCTGGAGCACGACGCCGTAACCTCCAACGGTACGGAGCTTCCTGCTTTCCTGGATATGCACCTCATTGAAGCGAATCTGCTGGATGACGGTGGGCGCAAACACAAGCGGCAGGAGATCTTTGAATACTTTCAGGCGCACGAGAATCTTACAGAACGGACGGAATTTCTCAAAAACAGCTACAACGATATATGGGTGGAAGTCCTGACCGGCGGTGTTCGGACAGGCTACCATGCCGAGAAAGACGGACTTTTGATGTGGGAGGGCAGCTACCTCTCCCGCACTTCGGAGTCTGTTTTTTCATGGCCGGTCATCACCGAAATGACCGAGGGCCTGATCGAGCGCGGCGAGTACAAGATCAAGCTGGGCCTGCAAAACGCCCCGGTGATGGCAGAGCAGCTTGCCCTATTCGACATGGGCGGCGACGCCCCGGTGTACGAGGCTCCGGCAGACACAGCCACCGGCATTCTGGCCCCGGCCCGCACGGTGCCACAGGAGGTCATTGATCTGGCGCTCTGCACAGGCGGAAACGAGCCCAACAGTGCGGAGCGCATCGCCGTATTTTATATGCGGGAGCGGCCAGAGCAGGAAAATATCTCATTTCTGCGCCGGGAGTTCGGCAGGGCGAACGGGCGCGGCATTGAATACGAAGGCCGCAAATACGCCGTGTGGTTTCTGGAGGACGGCATCCACCTCGCCCAAGGCGACAGCGTCCGCACCGGATACAGCAAGACCGTGGTCACATGGGAGCAGGCATCGGCCCGTATTCTGGAGCTGCTGGAGGCTGGGACTTATCTCTCCGCCTCCGAACTGGCGCAGGCCCCGGACAAGGTGCTGCATGAAGCGATGGACGCACTTTTGATGACGGCCCGTGACCTGAATGAAGAAGGCCGCGCGCAGGGCCTTTTCCCACAGACATTGGCGATCCACGACCAGCACAAGGGCTACCCGGAGCTGGATAAGGATATGGTGGCGTTCGCAAAAACTGAGGGTGGGCTGCAAATTCTGGCACAGGAATATCATGCCTTCCTTGACGCTTATGCCCAAGGTAACGACATTATGCATTGGAGATTATCCGCTTACAACACGCACCGGATCGGCGTTGTGCTGGATGGCCTCTCCTACCCGGAACGCAGTTTCACCGCCCAACCGAGCTTCCTGCGGCAGTGCAAAATGTTCATCACACAGGATGAAATCGACCAGTTCTTCCTAAGAGACAGTGTTGATAGACGACTGGCGGTGTACTCCCATTTCTGTTATCCCCACACGCCGGAGGAACACCAGAAATTCATTAAGAGCCAGTTTGGTGAGTACAGCGGTGGCGGATGTGCGGGTTACAATCACAGCAAGACCCATAAGGGATTGGAATATGTGCGGGACTACGGATTCAAAAAATATGATACCGTCCATCTGACGATTCCCAATGTGGTCAAGGAGTATGAGCGCCTGATCGCGCAGAAACGATTCCCCGGCGAGGATGCCATCGCAAAGATCCCGGAATATGAGCGGAGACAGGTGGCGCGGGCCATTTACTCCAGTCTGTACAATGCACCGGACAATGTGCCGCGTCCCTATTACATGGGCATGGATTATTATCAGGCGGTGCCGCTGATTGAAGAAGAATTGCAGGATAGGTCCACTGCAATGTGGCTCATGGACGCATTGAATGCCCGGTTGGGTGAAATGCAGAAAGATGACCGCCACTATGAAGTTGTCCATGAAACTCATTTTCAACTTTATGCCTATGTAAACGGTGAGTTCAGCCTGTTCAATCACCGGCATGATGGGCAACTGACACCGACCGCACCCAATGAGCCGACAGCGGCGTTGGTGCGGGAAGCTGCGACACCCTCCGAGGAAACCATGCCACCGCCACCGGAGCCCGTAATGCCCATGGAACCGGAAGTCCCCGAACCGCTCTCCATCGGCACACGCCTGACCATAGATGGGCGGCAGTTTGAAGTGGACAGCGTAGACGATCATACACAAAATGTATCGCTGCGGGATGTGACCTTTGAAGGTGGGACGGGCTTTCCCATCTTCCGCACGGAACCGATCTCCTTTGTTCGGAAAATTGTGGAGCAGGCGGACCCCGCTACGCTGGCCCCGCCGCAGCCGCAGACGGACGAGCCGCCTGCGGTACTCACCCCGCCGAAAAAGAAAAAGCAAAACGCGCTTGCCTATCCGCTGGACGCGGATGGCCGGAACTACCGCATCACCGATGACCACATCGGAGAGGGCGCGCCGCTGGAGCGTTTTCAGCGCAATCTGGACGCCATCCGCACCCTGAAAGCGGTGGAGGCGGAGAACCGCGCCGCCACAGCAGGGGAACAGGCGGTGCTGGCGCAGTATGTGGGCTGGGGCGGTCTGGCGGACTTCTTTGACGAGAAAAATCCTCGTTACGCTGAACTGAAAGAACTGCTTACCGATGCCGAATACGCCGCCGCCCGCGAATCTACGTTGACGGCGTTCTACACGCCGCCTGTGGTCATCCGCGGCATCTATGCCGCCTTGGGACAGATGGGCTTCACGCAGGGCAACATTCTGGAGCCAGCCTGCGGCATCGGCAATTTTCTCGGTATGCTGCCGGAAAGCATGAGCGGCAGTAAGCTCTACGGCGTGGAGCTGGATGATCTCTCCGGGCGCATCGCCCGCCAGCTTTATCAGAAAAGCAGTATTGCGGTGCAGGGCTATGAGAAAACTGCCTTCCCGGATAACTTTTTCGATGTTGCCATCGGCAATGTTCCCTTCGGCCAGTTCCATGTAGCGGATAAACGCTATGACCGGCTGAATTTTCCCATTCACGAGTATTTCATCGCCAAGGCGCTGGACCAGGTCAGACCGGGCGGCGTTATCGCCGTTGTGACCTCCAGCTACACCATGGACAAGCGCACCGCCAGCGCGCGAAAATACATCGCGCAGCGCTCGGAGCTGCTGGGGGCCATCCGGCTGCCCAACAATGCGTTCAAGGCCGCGGCGGGCACCGAGGTGGTTTCAGACATTCTGTTCCTCCAAAAGCGCGAGCGCATGGTGGACATCGAACCGGAGTGGGTGCATCTTGCCACCAATGAAAACGGCATCCAGATGAACAGTTATTTCATCGACCACCCCGACATGGTGCTGGGCGAGATGAAGATGGTGTCCGGGCCGTTCGGCCCCACGCCCACCTGTGAGCCGTACCCGGAGCAGCCGTTGGAAGCACTGCTGGCGGAGGCCGTTCAGAATGTCCACGGCGAGATCACCGCTTATGACCGGGAGGAAGAACTGGAGGGCGAGGATCATTCCGTTGAGGCCGACCCTGCTGTTCGTAATTTTTCCTATACGCTGGTGGACGGGCATATCTACTACCGTGAAAACAGCCGCATGAACCCGGTGGAGGTATCCAAGACGGCAGAGAGCAGAATCCGCGGCATGATCGAGCTGCGGGACTGTGTGCGGACGCTGTTGGAATACCAGACCGAGGACTATCCCGATGAGGAGATCAAGGCGCAGCAAGCCAAGCTGAATACCCTCTACGACGCCTTTACCCGGAAATACGGACTGATCAATTCCCGTGGCAACGCCATCGCCTTCGATCAGGACAGCTCCTATTTTCTGCTGTGTTCACTGGAAATTCTGGACGAGGACCGGAACCTGAAACGCAAGGCCGACCTGTTCACCAAGCGCACCATCCGCAGCCACAGACCCGCTGAAAAAGTAGACACAGCGGTGGAGGCACTGGCGCTGTCCATCGGTGAAAACGCCCACGTGGATATGGAATACATGAGCAGGCTCACCGGCAAGGACGAGGAAACACTATTTGCCGAGCTGACCGGCGTGGTGTTTCTCAACCCTGACTACGCCGAGGGCGTAAATGAAAAGTACCTGCCCGCAGACGAATACCTTTCCGGCAATGTGCGTCAGAAATTGGCGGTTGCCCAAGACAAGGCGGAGCAGGACCCGCAGTATCAGATCAACGCTGAGGCATTGGCGCAGGTGCAGCCCACCGACCTCACCGCCAGCGAAATTTCCGTGCGGCTGGGTGCGACATGGCTGGACACGGCGTATGTGCGCCAGTTTATCTTTGAAATGCTGGGGACACCCCGCAGCGCGCAATGGAGCATGAAGGTCCACTATTCCGGCATCACCGGCGAGTGGCGTATTGAGGGCAAGAGCAAGGATCGCGGCAATGTCAAGGCCATCAGTACCTACGGCACACAGCGCATCAACGCCTATGAGATTATCGAAACGACACTTAACCTGAAGGATGTCCGCATTTTTGATTACCAATACGATGAGGAAGGGCGCAGAATTGCCGTTCTGAACAAGAAAGAGACGGCCATCGCCCAGAGCAAGCAGGAGCTCATTAAAGACGCTTTTGCTGAGTGGATCTGGAAAGACCCGGACCGGCGCGAAGCCATCTGTAAGACCTATAATATTCTGTTCAACAGCAACCGTCCCCGTGAGTATGATGGCAGTCACATCAGCTTTTCAGGCATGAACCCGGAGATCACACTCCGCAAGCACCAGGTCAACGCCATCGCGCACATTTTGTACGGTGGAAATACCCTGCTTGCCCATGTGGTGGGCGCGGGCAAGACATTTGAAATGGTCGCGGCGGCGATGGAGTCAAAGCGGCTGGGCCTGTGCCAGAAGTCCCTCTTTGTGGTGCCCAACCACCTGACAGAGCAGTGGGCCACTGAGTTTTTGCAGCTTTATCCTGCGGCCAATATCCTTGTCGCTACCCGCAAGGATTTTGAGACCAAAAACCGCAAGAAATTCTGTGGTAGGATCGCCACCGGCGACTACGATGCCATTATTATCGGGCATAGCCAGTTTGAGAAGATCCCCATGAGTGTAGAGCGCCAGCGGGCCATTCTGGAACAGCAGATCGACGAAATTATGATGGGAATTTCCGAAGCCAAGCGAGAAAAAGCGGAGAAGTTCACCATCAAGCAGATGGAGAAAACCAAAAAGGGCCTGCAAGCCAAGATCGACAAGCTGAACGACCAGAGCCGCAAGGATGATGTGGTCACCTTTGAGGAATTGGGTGTTGACCGTATCTTCATTGATGAGAGCCATTATTTCAAAAATCTCTTTCTTTACACGAAGATGCGCAATGTGGGAGGTATTGCCCAGACCGAGGCGCAGAAAAGCTCAGACCTCTTTATGAAGTGCCGCTATTTGGATGAGATCACCGGAGGGCGCGGCATTGTCTTTGCCACCGGCACCCCCATTTCCAACAGCATGGTGGAGCTTTACACCATCCAGCGTTACTTGCAGATGTCGGCGCTGGAGGAACAGGGCTTGCAGCACTTTGACGCATGGGCGGCGAACTACGGCGAGACCGTCACCGCCATCGAGCTGTCCCCGGAGGGTACCGGCTACCGGGCCAAGACACGGTTTGCCAAGTTTTATAACCTGCCGGAGCTAATGTCCGTATTCAAAAATGTGGCGGACATCCAGACGGCAGATATGCTCAAGCTCCCCGTGCCGGAGGCGCATTACCACAACATCGCCTTGAAGCCATCGGAGTATCAGAAAGAGATCGTGGCGTCACTGGCGGAGCGGGCCGAGAAAGTCCGCAACCGCGAGGTGGACAGCAGCGTGGACAATATGCTGCTCATCACCAACGATGGCCGTAAGCTGGCGCTGGATCAGCGGCTGGTCAACCCCATGCTCCCCAGTGACCCCAACAGCAAAGCCGCCAAGTGCGCCGAAAATGTGTTTGAGATCTGGCAGCGCACCGCTGACAAGCGTTCCACCCAAATGATTTTTTGCGACCTGTCCACCCCAAAGGATGACGGCACTTTCAGCGTTTATGATGATATTCACGCAAAATTGCTGGAATTGGGTATTCCCGAAAACGAGATCGCCTTCATCCACAACGCCAAGAGCGAGGTACAGAAGAAAGATCTGTTCGGCAAAGTGCGGAGCGGTCAGGTGCGTATCCTGCTGGGCAGCACCCAGCGCATGGGCGCCGGCACCAACTGCCAGCAAAAGCTCATCGCCCTGCACCACCTCGAATGCCCGTGGCGTCCATCCGACCTTCAGCAGCGGGAGGGGCGCATTATCCGGCAGGGCAACGAAAACCCGGAGGTAGACATTTACAGCTATGTCACCGAGGGCACCTTCGACGCCTATCTTTACCAGCTTGTGGAGAGCAAGCAGAAATTTATATCGCAAATCATGACCAGCAAATCGCCTGTTCGCTCCGCCGAAGATGTGGATGAGCAGGCGCTTTCTTATGCCGAGATTAAGGCGCTGGCCAGCGGCAACCCTATGATAAAGGAAAAGATGGATCTGGACATTGAGGTGTCCAAGCTGAAGCTGCTGAAATCCAACCATTTGAGCCAGCGGTACGCGCTCGAGGATGCAATCAGCAAGACTTTCCCTAAAAATATTGCCGAAGCACAGGAGCGCATTTCGGGCTATGAGGCCGATATAGCCGCGGTTAAGGAAAACACCCACCCAAACGCAGACGGTTTTTCTCCGCTTGTGCTGATGGGCGTCCCCCATACCGACAAGAAGGAGGCTGGCGCGGCGCTGCTGACCATGTGCCAGACGATGCTCTCCCCGGAGGCGACACAGATCGGCAGCTATCGCGGACTGACACTGGAGCTGGCGTTCGACACCTTCGCGCGGGAGTACCGCTTGACCATGATCGGGCAGCTCCGCCACACGGTCACGCTGGGAACCGATGTGTTCGGCAATTTGCAGCGCATGGACAATGCGCTGGAGGGACTGCCCATCAAGGAGCAGGCTTGCCGGGAGCAGCTTTCCAACCTGCAAACGCAGCTGGAAACCGCAAAGGCAGAGGTACAAAAGCCGTTTCCCCGCGAGACGGAGCTGAACACCAAAACGGCACGGCTGGAGGAATTGAACACCCTGCTGAATTTAGACCACAAGGAGCCGGAGATCGTAGACGCCGAGCCGGACGAGGATCAAAGGCCACCGGAGCGCCGCAGACCGCAGTTGGAGCGGTAAAACCAATAGAAAACGGAGGAAATTATGGGTTATCAGGAAAGTTGGTTCTATATCGAGCCGCAGCATAAATTCAAGAAATTGATCCAGGCATACGAAAAGGCGGAGCAGTCCGGCTACTATGAGGTAGCCGGGGCGGAACCCCATTCCGTCATTGTTTTGAAGCAGCCCTTTGGCGATATTCCCGCAGGAAAGAAACTGCTTTGGGTGTGCGGCGACCGTGGTTTTCACTGTGCTGCGGGGGTATTTGGCGGGGAGCTGAAATGCTCCGGCAGGCTCCGCGTCATTCCGGTGGAGGCGGTGCTGAACGGCACCGACGATCCCCGCATGGAGGGGCTGGACTTTGACAGTCCGGCCCCCAGCGAAAACGCCTATATGAAACGATACAGCGTCGCCAATTACGCCCACCGGATGCGGGCGGGGCTGGCGAGATAATTTTTGAAATGGAGGATCGTTTACAATGAAACGGTTGGAAAGAAAGCAGGAAAAAGAACGGTTAGAACGCCAGATACATCAGCAGATGCTAAAAGAGCAGGAAAGCCTCATGAAAGAATTACGCACGATGCTGCCCGAAGCAGCAGAGTCCTTTTCTTCGGAACGTATCGTTTGCCTTTGTCATGTTGTTGACCTGTGGGCCTGCATTGTGGCCCTGTTTGAAGCACCAACTCCGCTTTCCATTAGCAAGCTGAGACGGCTGGCAGCCTCGGATATGCCATTAATATTATTGAGCAGCGAGATCATGGAAAAAGAGAGCGATTTCCGTATTATTGAGTTATAAGGAGAACATCATGCCTACAAAAGACGAATTAGAAACCAAATTATACGAAAAAATGTCGCAGGAAAACGAGGCGTTTCTTGCGGAGATGAAAACGCAGTCGCCTGATGAGATCATTTCTCACGCCTACGAGATCGCCTGCCGTGACAATCTTCTGATGCTTTTTGAGGATGAAACAAGCCTCTCCGAGCGGCAGCTTACGGTGCTGAACGAGTTTGAGCATCCCCTGTCACAGCTTTATACAGACTGGCTCTCCCGCGATACGGATGAGATGGATGCCTTTCGAGACAGCATTGCGTGCTGTGCGGATGATATTCTTCGGAAAAGAGTCGAAGAAAAATATCAAGATCCCGCTCAGCCCATATACCCTAACACCCGTTCGGAAGCCATGGCTCGCGGAGAGGTCTTTGAGTGGATGGCCAGCCGGGATCGGACGCTGACCTGTGCAGGAGCCTTTGAGAAGGACGCGACCAACGCCTACAACGATGGAAAGCTGCCTGCTTTTTTGAAGGAGTGGACAATCACCTACGGCAAGGACCGCTGTATGTTCGTGCTGGCCTGCACCATGGCGCAGCGCACGGGAGATGAGCGGTTCTACCCACCGGCGCGTCAGGCCGCAGGCCGCTTTGCGGCACTCCAAAAGCAGATGGGCGGGCACACAGACGTTTACGCTGTGGACAATCACTCCTGCGTGATCAATGCGGCAATGGAGCAGCTTGCCAAGCCGGAGCGCAGTGTGGAGCGAAAGGCGGCGAAAAAGGACGCGCCGGAACGGTAAGAGCGTTTTTGAAATAAGGCAAAGGAGAAAATGGCCTTATTTCAGGAAGTGTCTGTGTTTCTGAAATAAGGCTGTATTGGAGCGTTGTTTGAGAGTTTTCTGATGCACTAATTATAAAGGGCTTTCTAAAACGGATTTCACGTGCTATAATACTTGAAAGAATAGGAGTGATGCTGATATGACGGTTGCAGCAAGAGAGCGCAGAATTCAGGCAGTAAAGCTGGCAGATGCCTTAAATGCCATTGAAGGCGTTCCCGTTTCGGAATATGCCAAGATGCTCTCACACTGCTGGGCGAACGGCGATTTGACTGGCGAGCAAATGAAAGAGGCTCTGCTGGCATCCCATCGCAAGTTGGCAGCACAGGAGAATCGCGCCCATGCCTGATCCGTATTTGTACGAAGATGTTCCTGTTTTGCGGAACAAGTTAGGCATCAAAACAGAAAAGATATTGGATTTGGTGGAAGCGGAACAATCCAGAGCGAATATGATGCTGCTTTATGAACGACCCTTTTCCAGTTTTTCGCCTGCAGGACTGAGAGAAATTCACCGCTTTCTGTTTGGCGACATCTATGATTGGGCTGGTGAATATCGCATCATCAATATCCAGAAGGCAGAGCGGCTTTTAGGCGGGCGGAGCGTGTGGTATTCCAATGACGATGATATTGCACGGGATTTAGACGCAGCTTTCCACAAAATTCAGATATTCCAATGGGATACTTGCAGCCGTGAGGAGTTCGTTGCAGCACTGACCCGATTGTTTCCTCCCATCTGGCAGGTGCATCCTTTCCGCGAGGGAAATACCCGAAGCGTCGTGATGCTGATGACCCTGTTTGTGGAAGCGCACGGCTATTATTTTGATAAGGACCTACTTGCGGCCAGCGCCGGATATGTGCGGGATTCGCTGGTAATGGCTTCTATTGACCAAAACTCAGAATATGAGCATTTGGAGCGCATTTTGATGGATGCCGTTTGCACTGATCCTATTGAAGCCTTGGACGGAGATAGACCCGTTGAGGAAGCTGCAAGCAAGTATAAAAAATATCAGAAAGAGCCGTATACTCCTGCACCACACACAGCGCGCTCTGAAGAAGAATGATTTTGAGGCACGAGCAGAAATGTTCGTGCCTTTTTATATCCGAAGGAAGGTGATGACTTTGCCCTGCTTATCAAAAGACCAGATCGCCGCTGCCCGCGAGATGGACCTGCTGACCTACCTGCGGCGGTTTGAACCGGACGAGCTGGTCTATGTTGGAAGTGGCACCTACACTACCCGCACCCACGATTCTCTGAAAATCTCCAACGGGAAATGGTGCTGGTGGTCGCGGAACATCGGCGGCACGAATGCGCTGGACTATTTGACCCGCGTGGAGGGACTTTCCTTTCTGGATGCCGTTCAGCGCATCCTCGGAGAATTGCCCTGTGTGCCGACCAAATCAGAGCCAACCGCACCGCTCCTGAAAACTGAATTTACCCTCCCACCCAAACACGCCGACAACCGGCGTGTTTTTGCATATCTGCGGAGCCGCGGCATTGACGCGGAGATCATCAACCACTGTATCAAACATGGTCAGCTTTACGAGGACGCTGCACATCATAATTGCGTATTTGTGGGCTACAGAAACGACAAGCCCGCCTATGGCGCGCTGCGGGGGACGCTTTCAGACAGCACCTTTGCCGGTGAAGTCCCCGGCAGCGACAAACGGTTTTCTTTTGCTGTGCCTCGCTGTGCCGGCGGCAAAACCCTCTGCGTGTTTGAATCCGCCATCGACGCCCTTTCGTACCTAACGCTACTGAAACTGCGGGGGCAGGAATGGCGCGCCGCCAATACGCTGTCCCTCTCCGGCATCTACCGGCCAAGAAAAGATGGCTCCATCCGATTCCCCGCAGCGTTGGAGCAATATCTGACGGATAACCCCGGCGTAACGCGGATCGTGCTGTGTCTGGATAACGACGGGCCGGGGCGGGCGGCGTCGGCGGCCATTCAAAAGTGCCTTCCCCAATATGAGGTCATCGACAACCCACCACGGCGCGGAAAAGACTACAACGACCAGCTCCGGCTTGTGAAAGGGATCAGCGGCAGGGTAAGAACCCGTGGCGGAGAGGCCCGCTGATTTGTTTTTTCGGCTGGTTTAGGACTGCAAGCGGCCTGCGGCTGCTTTGCAGTCGCAAGCATAGCATTTGACCGGTCAAATGCGCTTGTTAAGGGGCGCAGCCCCTTAATATCCCCACAACAAAAGAAGGTGAACTGTTGCGAAAACGATATAAACGAGTGGAAATCCACTTAACCGAAGAAGAACACCGCCATTTGAAAAAGCAGGTGTCTTATACAGGCTTGAGTACAGAATCATTTATCCGTAGCCTCATCATGGGCCTTACCCTGTATCCACGTCCGCCTGATGAGTATGCCGAGATACGACGCCAGCTCGCCGCCATCGGCAATAACATCAATCAGATCGCCCGCACGGTCAACGCCCGCGGCTTTGCCAGCGGTGAGGACATTGCCGCAATCACGGCGGCGCAGGAAACGATCTGGAACATCGCGGAGCGGCTGTGACATGGCATACACCAAGGTATTCGCCATCCGCGCAAGGCTGGACGACCGCGTGAAGTACGCCGTCAATGGGGAAAAGACCGAGCTGGACGAGCGGATCGTCTACACCGCTGACCCGGAGAAAACCGATACCGTGCGCTTTGTAACCACGCTGAACTGCCGGTCTGCCGAAACCGCCTTTGCTGCCATGCAGAAAACGAAAAAGAAATACAAAAAGACGGGCGGCGTTCTCGGCTACCACTTCATCCAATCCTTTGCTCCTGGCGAAGTCACACCGGAGCAGGCACACGAGATCGGGTGCGAGTTTGCGCGGCGATTATTCGGTGAGGATTTTGAAGCCGTCATCGGGACCCATTTAGACAAGGCCCATCCCCATAATCACATCGTGGTCAATTCTGTCTCCCGCACGGATGGCCACAAGTATCATTCCAGCCCGGAAAGCTATTACAACGATGTGCGCGGCACTTCGGACGCGCTATGTCGGGAGAATGATTTATCCGTCATCACCCCGCAGGGCAAGGGCAAGCATTACGCCGAGTGGAAGGCGGAGCAGGGCGGCAAGCCCACCGTGCGCGGCGTGATCCGCACCGACATTGACACTATCATTGGGCAAGCCTACACCTACGATTCCTTTCTCATGCTCCTGCGACGAAACGGCTACGAGGTGCGGCGCAGCCCCAACCGGAAATACACCACGGTCAAGCCCCCCGGCGCAAAGCGGGCGATTCGCCTAGACAGCTTGGGCGAGGGCTACACTGAAGCGGATATTCTGTTGCGGCTCTCCCGCCAGCGGCACGGCGGCATGGCCCCGTCGACCGTCACCAATACCGTCAAGCGTTACCGCATGAAGGGCAGGCTGGCGACCGTCCGAAAAAAGAAGATCACCGGCTTTCACGCACTCTATCTCCGCTACCTCTATCTGCTGCGTGGGGGAAGGCGGAAAAAGCCGTCGCCCAAGCTGCCCTTTTCCGTCAAGCGGGAGGTCATTCATTTGGAGCGGTATGAGCAGCAATTCAAATACCTTTTATCAAGCAAAATCACCACAGCCACAGAGCTGGAGCATCGCATCCGTGTGCTGGAGTGGGACATTCGCTTGTTGGAGGAACAGAGAAAACCACTATATCAAGAAAGGAGGAACACCAGCGGTGAAGAAGCACAAGCCAAGTACAGCACGGAGATCCAACAGCAGACTGCCGCCCTGCGTGAAAAGCGCGGGGAGCTGCGTCTGTGCCGCAGGATACAGGCAGACATTCCGCGGGTATCCCAGCAGTGCCAGCAGGCGCAGACTGAACGGCAGGAAAATCTAAAGAAGAAGGAGGAACACGAGCATGAGTACCAACGGTGAAACCGCTGACCTGATGGTGCGCGAGGGTATCCAGATCACCGAGAGCGCCCTCAAGCTGGCAGGGCTGGGGGCGAAAAACCTTGCCGCCCTGTTGATTGCCCTTGCCAACGACAATCAGAAGCTCGCAGGCAAGACCAACCTCAAGCGCCTGATCCACGACGGCGAGGAGCTGACGATCTTTTCTGTCAAGCAGGAGGACTTGAAGGGCTTTCAGATGGAGGCCAAACGCTATGGCGTCCTCTTTTATCCCATCGTCAACAAGGTGGAAAAGACCGGGACGGTAGAAATTATGGCAAAAGCCAAAGATGCCAAGCAGATCAACCGCATTTTTGAACGCATGGGCTATCCTGCCCCGGTGAAGGAGGATACTGCCGCAAAAAAAGAGAACGCCCGCGCTCCGTCCGAGAACAGCTCCAAGGAGCGCGGGACTGGTGCGAGAGCGTCTACGGAACCGGCTGCGGAGAAAGCTGATGCCCGCCCATCCGTCCGCAGCCGTCTGATGGCGCTGCAAGCCGCGGCAGAACGGGATGGCACAGCTCCCACCAAGGATACCGTGCGGGAAGCCATTCAAAAGGCTATGCCTACGCGGGAATAAATTGATTTTGAGAAGGAGAAACGAACATGGCAAAGTTAGACGATTTGATCCAGCAGAAGCAGCAGAGGGACGAGGACTGGAAGGCAAAGAAAACAGCGGAGCGCGAGGAATTGGGGCAGCTTTCCGACGATGCGGTCATGCACGTCACCAGTGAACCCGGCGCATACCTCCACTATCTGGACACGCAGGCCATCAACCCGCGATACAGCGCATCCAATGTGATGCTGGCGATGGCGCAGAACCCGGAGATCACCTACATCAACAGTCTGGAGGTGTGGAACCGGCTGGGGCGCAGCGTTAACCGCGACGAGAACGGCATGAAGATCCGCGTGTCGGACACCTATGTGAAGGACGGAAGAGAGTATCACGGCTATAAGATCGGGCGCGTGTTCGATATTTCCCAGACCCACGGCAAGGCCGGTGTTCCGGCGCTGAGCCTGAAAGACAATACACCGGAAATGGACGCCGCCCTGCGCCGATTGCTGGACAGCTCCCCCGTTCCCGTGGTCACCAGCAGCACCATGTATCAGGATGCCGTTTATGATCCTAAGACGCAGAGTATTACGGTGTCCAGCCGCCTGATCGACAGCAAGATCTTTGCGGCGCTCTCCCGTGAGATCGTCCACGCCGGCATCCATGACCACGGACGCTATCCCTACTATACCCGTGAGGACTGCGCCATGGACGCCGAGAGCGTCAGTTATATGCTCTGCCGCAATTTCGGCGTGGAGACCCCGCAGCCCGATGTGAGCCGCGTGGGGCAGGTGTTTGACGGCATGGAGGTGCAGGATCGCCGCGGCGTGGTAGACAGCCTGCAAAAGTATTTCCGTAAGCTGCAAAATGATATTCAGCGTGAGATCTCTCCGCAGGAGCGCAAGCAGCCGGAGCAGAACCGGCCCGTTCGCTGAGGAAGGAGGACGAAGCGTGAAAAAGAAAGTTTCGTTTGCTCTCTGCACGGCGCTGATGCTGTGCAGCATGAGCGTTGCGGCGCTGGCCGCAGAGCCCATGACAGAAGCCGATACGGTATCCACAATGATCTCTGCCGCAGATACACTCCCCGGCATTTCCGCCTATCCCGCCGAGGTCAGAGCCAGCGAGGAAAACGGCGCCTACCGTTTGGAAAAGGTCTACTATCTGACCGCAAAGGACGATCCCGCCACGATCCCCACCGCTGACTTTGAGCGCGAGGGCCGCATCTATACGCTCCTTGATTTGCTGAAAAATGACCAGACAGAAACGGACACGCGGGAGCATATCGAGGTGGTCACACTGGAGAGCAAGACCAAGGACATGGCGGAAATTCTGAAAATGCTGGAGCCGAAGCTGGAGGTCAAGACCGAGGACGGCTATGAGGGTGTCCTGTCCCTTGACCATACTACCATTCAGGTGGAGGCAGCGGGCTACGGGACCAGCAGCCGCACGGTGACGGCGGAGCGCACCTATCCCAACCTCTCCGACGCGGATGTGTCCCTTGTTCCCAAGTCCGTGAACGAAAATGGCCGCACCCTGACCCTTGCCGATATAAGCTGGCAGGAGGCGGCGGTCGATCCCACGGACGGCTATGACATTCCCATTCGCTATACCGCTGTGGCAAGCTACACCGGCACCGCCACCAGCAAATATGCCACCGGCTACACCGTCACGGCAGACTATAAGGGTGACGTTACCCGCACAAGCTGTGATACGGTGATCTACACCGCCGTTTTTTCCAGCGTCGGCGCTGCGGCATCGGCAAAGAGCGGTGTTGATTTTAACTGGCTGTGGCTGCTGATCCCCGTGGGAGCGGCGGCGCTGGGCGGATGCGGTTACGCTGGTTATAAGGGCTATCGCCACTACATCAATAAGAAAAGAGGGTACGCCGCATGAAGAAATATCTGACCACGCTGCTGGCCGCCTGCTGTATGCTGGCGGCTTTTTCCATGCCCGCATCGGCATTGGAGTATCACTTTGACGGTCCGGACGCAGGGCTGTTCGGACGCCCCACCTCGGACGATACCATTTATGTCACGATGGACAAGCCTGCGAATACTGACCGCAGCAAAAATGCCGCCTACATCCCGCCTGTCTTTGGAAGCCCAACCAGCTATACGCTGAACGCCGGAGAACTGCTGACGCCAAACCTTGTGGGCGGCTCGGCTGCGGCGGGAACGGTCAGCGGCACAGGCGGCGTGACCGTCCTGCCGCCCGCTGCTTCCGGCAGTGCCAACGGCAGCACAGGCTCTTACACGCCGGTGAAGTACACTGCTGTTACGAAGGACCTCTATTACAGCGGCGGCTATCTCGGTACGCTGAAAATCCCCACCCTCGGTCTGTCTGTCAGGGTGTATCAGGGAACGGGTGCGGACGCGCTCCGCAAGGGCGCGGGCCATTTTGCCAGCACCTCCATTTGGGAAGGCAATGTGGCGATTGCGGGCCACAATCGCGGCGTCAATAACCACTTCGGAAAGATTCACACCCTTGACATTGGCGACACCATCAAGCTGACTACCCAGCTCGGCACACGCAGCTATGAAGTGTACTCTGTCAGTAAGATCGGCGTGGACGATACCAGCGTCCTAAACGACAGCACGGAGAACATCATCACCCTTGTCACCTGCGTGATGAATCAGCCAGATTACCGCTGGTGTGTGCAGGCTCGAGAAAAATGATGAGATACTATGATGGTCATTGGTGTAAAAACTTTTACTGAGCTCCAACGCCTCTATATTTTTTGACACCCACCAACTTTTACGATACCATGAACCCATCAAAAGACTTTGGAGGTACACCCTATGAAGCGAGGAAGTTTTGCAGCCGGTTTTCTTACCTGCCTGCTGTTGGCTGGCGTCACCACCACGGCGTATGCTGCCGGAATCGTGGCGGAGCGCAGTCACCATCGCATTGTCGTAGATGGAAAAGAAGCGCAGATGGAAGCCTATGTCATCAACGGCAGCAACTATGTGCGGCTTCGGGACATCGGCAAGGCTGTTGGTTTCGAGGTTTATTGGGACGGCGATGCCAAATGTGTGCAGGTAGAGAGCGGCAAGCCCTACACCGGCATCGCGCCGGTGAAAGCGGAGACCAGCGGACCTGCTTCACAGCCGGAGGCTACGACGCCTGCCGATGATGTGGATGCCATGAAACAGGATATTGTGGACCGCACCAATGCGCTGCGGCGTGAAAATGGCGTTGCTGCACTGCGCGTCAACGACAGGCTCATGCAGGCGGCGCAGGTACGAGCCGACGAGATGGCTGCGCATACCGTCTATTCGCACACAAGACCGAATGGCGGAAAATTCAATACCGTCGCGGATTGTCCTTACATGGCCGAAAATATCCATCGCATCGCAGATTGGGTGCTGTCTGACCAGACACTTGCCGAACGAGCAGTTGCGGATTGGTATGCCTCAACGGTTCATCATAAGAACATGGTCAATCCAAAGCTGTCAGAGATCGGTGTCGGGCTGGCAAGAGGTGTCAATGATACTGGTGACCCGTGCTGGTACTGTGTCCAGCTTTTCCTCTACGATGGCTATTCCGTCACTCGGGTGGATACCCCCACGAACAAATAAATCATCAACTCTCACGCAAGAGCAGGTCGTCAAGATCTGCTCTTTTTATTGCGCTTTTTGGAAAGGAGAAAGACATGAAGTCAATTAAACATCGCTTGTTGTCACTGCTTTTGACGCTGGTGACAGTCTTGAGCCTGCTGCCGACTGCGGCTTTTGCCGCGTCGAACACGGGTTCCGGCCTCAAAATTACCACCAACCAGGCATATTGGAGCACGCGCCTGCTCGCCAACGGTACCCCATACAGCTACCGCCCGCCGCTTGTGGACGGTAAGCTCGTGTACTGCATGGATAGCGGACTTGGCTATCACTACGCCACCGCGTCGTACCTGAATTCCTTTACATGGACGTCCGGCACCGGTGCAGATGCAGATGCCGTATTGCAGTCGGCTGTCACGAACAGCGGCCTCAGTGAAATGGACGCCGCGACCGTCGAGAACGTCAAATGGATGATGACCTACCTCAACGACTGCAAGGCATCCAATGTTGGCCAGCTTTTTATGGCCGTGCAGACGTATGTGTGGGATCACCAAAGCTATAAAGGCGAGCCCGGTGGAGACGGCGATGCGGGCGGCTATGCCAACGCCGACACCTATGATCTGTATCTGAGCCTCATCGACTGGCTTCTGGAGCAGAAAGCACAGGAGGACGCCGAGTTCCAGCGCCAGATTGAAGAGTACACTGCACAGGGTAAGTCTGCATCCATTGTGGAGGACCAGAGTGCAAAATGGGCGGTATACGCAATTTCCAGTAACCGCAAAAATCAGTCATTCTTCAATTATTATGGTCCCCGCAAACTGGTCACTCAGGATAAGCCCGGAGGCGGCGGAGAAGAACCTGCACCGCCTGCAGGCGTTGGCAAGATCGTGCTGAAAAAAACTGCTGGTGGAACCACAACCGGTCTCGCCGGTGCACGTTTCAGCATCTATTTCAACGGGCAGATCGTCGGCAGCGACATCACCAATGCACAGGGTGAGATCTATGTTGAGAACGCCGCGACCGGCCTTTGGAGCTTTGTCGAGACCTCCGCACCGGACGGTTACTGTGTCGATCCCACGCCGAAGAGCGTGTACGTAGATGTAACTGAGGGTGACCGCGAATACACTGTTGCGGCGGTCAACTACGAAAAGCCCGATATGAAGATCATCAAGCGCGACGCCATGAGCGGCAAACCGATTGCCGGC